>Ga0209514_10001018_pt1 | contig 52581 bp, 48 predicted proteins | sample Subgrocontami58m_FD_187452 | JGI IMG/M metagenome (GOLD analysis project Ga0209514, IMG submission 187452) | Subsurface groundwater microbial communities from S. Glens Falls, New York, USA - GMW37 contaminated, 5.8 m (SPAdes) (version 3) | ecosystem: Environmental > Aquatic > Deep subsurface >... | reverse complement strand
ATTGTTAGCGTCGGCGGCTGCGGCGAGGAAAAGGCCCCACAAAATTACTTTGTAATTAGCGGGGTAAGGGTTTAAGGGAAAAAGGAATCCTTCGGCTTAGCTCAGGACAAGTCGCCGCAGCCGCCTCCGCATTAAATTTACCCTGAAAGCTGTTAAAATATACTTGCATGAAAAAAATTGTCGCAATTCCAGTAAGTATAGGGATGGGCTTATTATTGTTAGTCTTGATTCTTGATTTCGTTCTATTAGGTGGAAGTTATTTCGAAAGTATCAAGGGGGCAATCTATCAAAAAACATTTCTTGAATCCGATTGCATAAAAACAGGCGGGGTGGTTGTTTCTGCCAACGAAATCGGATTGACAATCGTCCACTATCCCGGAAAAGCGTGCGCTTACCCCTATCCCGATGCCGAAAAAGAATGTTATGACAACAATGATTGCCAAGGAGCGTGTATATTAAAGAGCATCGACGAAAATGTAAATACTGATGACAGCACGCTAGGCAAGTGCCAAAGGTACAGGAATACAGGCCTTAACTGTTCTACAGAAAGAAGAAACGGGAAAGTAATCACACATATGTGTGTGATGGAGTGAATAACAGTTAATCGAACCCATCTTTTGGACGTTTGAGCCAATAAAATATACAATATGAAACTAAGCAACCCGAAATCATTTAGTAGACTAGAATGGTTTTTCTTCATTGGAATAGTTTGGTTTCTACTCGGAACAGTAATTAGTCCTTCTTTTGGTGTCTATTTTGAAGCACCGGTTCTAAAGCCCATCTGGGAAGTTATCGATTGGTTAGTAAATTTTCCATTCAGAGCCGTTGCTTATCCATTTTTATATCTCGGTCCGGATTCTGGCCTTGGGGTCATCGTGATTGCCGCTGCCGTTTACTTCCTCACAATTATTTCTATAAACTTCCTTGCTGTTTTACTAATTTGGATAATTAAGAAGAGACTTTTTTGGCAAGGAATTATGATCACTATTTTTTTGTACGTCCTGGGTTCAGGAGTAGAACATTTCATCAGGGTCGAGAGGAAAAATTACGCAATAAAAATGTCTGAAACGATGGAAGTTAAGCTTGAAAGTTGCAGTGTGAAAATGGAGGATGAGTATCGGATGCTAAAATGCGAACTGGCCATTCCAAATATTCAAACGCTCGTCTTTAGCAATGACACGGGGCTCGCAGTATTTGTTGATTTTTCCAAACAGAATGGCGAAAGGATAGATAACGGCATGATGCTCATCGGCAAGGCTACAGAGATTACACCTAACATCAGTATCAAACTTGACATCCCAGATGACACAAACGTTAGTGACATATATATCTCAAGGGTATCTTTTCATTCAGATAGCATGACTAGAGCCGGCTTTTATGAACTTGAAAAAGAACTCAACATTTCCGTAGCAGAGAAGCTACAGGAAAATTTTGAAAGGTAAAAAATCGGTGTAATACGAAATGTTTGGCGTAAGCGCTTCTTTAATTTAGTCACCCACTCGACGACGCTATGATTTGTCAACGATTTTTGGTAAAATGAATTCGAGCTTTTTGATAAATGGAGCTCAAATTTGAAGTTAACCTCTTGAGCCAATCGTGGATCTTCCCTTTACCCCGCTTATAAAATATCCAACCCAAGAAAATAATTAATCCTACGACGCTAATAATCTTTACAATCGATTCGATACTGACAAGTCCGCCTGACAAGTTGCCATACGTCGTCATTCCGGCATACCCTATGTATAAAAAAATGAAACTCCGGATGAAATATCCGATAAATGTGGATTGAAGATAAGTTCTCATATTGAGCTTAATAAACCCGCACACCACCGACACAAGTGATGTGGGCATAATAGGAAGGGCTCGTACGATCAAAAGTATGACATCATCTCTCCAAGTTCCATTGAAGTGCTTGCCAATGCTTTCTATCTCATTGTGGGAGACGCCGATAAACTTTCCAAACCGGGTCAGAATCAGATCTTCTGCTTTATCTGCCAAGACATAATACACCCAGCTGGCAAAAGTCTTTCCGAAAGAAGCAGCCAGCGCCAGCCAAAATAAATAGAAAAGCGTTTGGTTTTGCGTTTGGGCAAGCGTTCCGGCTGTGGTCATAACTAGCGGCGATGGGATCGGGGCAATGATCTCTTCTATAAACGAGCCGATAAAAGCAAACGCGTCCAGGGGAATGGTATTTGCCAGGGTTTTGATCAGGCCGATGATTTTTTCCATAACATGGTTCGACTCCGCTCACCATCCTGAGCTTGCCGAAGGATTGCCTTGCGGATCTCTGATGATACCAGAAGTACTGACGAAAGAATTATGACGAGTGTTAATTGAGATAGCGACACCTGGGTGATCTTAAAGATGCCGGACAAAAGAGGGATGTAAATAAGGAGCGGTTGCAGCATAAGCGGGCCGAAAAACGCCGCCAGAAAAATTTTATCGGCAAAGATGTTCTTCTTTAAAATAGAGCTATCTCGTGTCCAAACATCGAGTAAAATAAAATGTTGGACGAGGATGATGGTAGTGAATGCCATTGCCCGGGCCAGTTCTATGTTTCCGAATTTTTGTCCAATCCAAAAGGCAGCGAGGGTTGTGACAGCGGTCAAAACGCTGACCTCCAAAAACCAAACCCCATCCAGTCTGTCAAAAATATTTTTACCTGTTCTTGGTTTTCGTTTCATAATACCGTCGTGTTTTGGTGTTACCGAAAGAGCGATCGCCGGCAGTCCATCGGTAACGAGATTGATGTACAGTAGTTGCAGAGGAGTCAAAATAAGCGGCCAGCCCAAAAACATACCCACAACCACCGCGACAACTTCACCCACATTGCATCCAACCAAATATTTTACGGCCGATTTAATATTGTCAAAAATCGTCCGGCCTTCTTCAACTGCGGTCACCAGTGTCGCATAGTTATCATCTGTAATTATCATATCGGCGGCTTCCTTGGCCACATCCGTTCCGGTGATCCCCATAGCCACGCCAACATTAGCCTGTTTGAGGGCCAGGGCGTCATTCACGCCGTCTCCTGTCACGGCCACGATATGGCCCATTTTTTGTAAAAGCTGCACAATACGGAGTTTCTGATCCGGAGTTGTCCGGGCAAAAATGCGGATTTTACTAAGCCGCGCCGAGGCTTCTTCGTCAGACAGTTGAGCAAACTGACTTCCGGTAATAATCTCTTCATCTTTCTGGATAAGTCCAACCTGGGAACCAATGGCATTGGCGGTCAATTCGTTGTCGCCGGTAATCATGATTGTTCTGATTCCGGCGGCCTCGGCGACAGCAATTGCTTCTTTTACCTCAGATCTTGGTGGATCCGATATCCCCACAAATCCCAAGAAATTTAGATCTTTTTCCGCCTCTAGGCGGCTAGTCGGCAATGTGTCAATATCTTTGTAAGCTAAAGCGATGATCCGCAGACCGTCTTTGGCATATTCGCGGAAAGTGGCTTGAATATTATTTTTGGTTTGCTGATTTAAATTGGATCGTTCCAGCACGGATTCCGGGGCTCCTTTGGTGTAGATTTTTTTCTGGCCATTACTTTCCCACACCACAGTCATCATCTTTAATACAGGATCAAAAGCATATTCTTCGAGGAGCTTACCATTGCGCTTGATCTGCTCACTCACCAGACCCTTGTCTTGGGCCAACAAAAGCAACGCGCCCTCGGTGGAATCTCCTAATACATCGTATTTTCCGTGATCATGCTTGTATATCAGGCTGGCATTATTACAAACCACGCCGGCTGTCAGCAATTGGCCAAAATGTCCGTGAAATAATTCCAGATTTTTATCATGTCCGGCGTAACTTTTGCCATCCAGCCAGATCTTAGTAACCCGCATTTCATTTTTGGTCAGAGTCCCCGTTTTGTCCGTGGCGATAATAGTCGTGCTTCCCAGAGCTTCAATGGGAGACAGTTTGCGTAAAATCGCTTTTTTCTTAGCCATTCGCTGCATTCCCACTGCCAAGGTAATAGTTATAACCGCCGGCAGACCTTCCGGAACCGCGGCAACAGCTAGGCTAATACTGGTAAGAACCATTTCGATAAGCGGATGTTTTGCCATAAAACCGATGATAAACACCGTGCCGCTGGCAAAAATAGCTAGAATTCCAAGTTGCTTTCCCAATACGTTCAGTTTTTTCTGCAGAGGGGTTTCCTCTTCCTTAATCGCAGAAAGCGAGGCCGCAATCTGGCCAAAACGGGTCTGCATCCCGGTGGCGGTAACGACAACCCTGGCTCTGCCTTTGGCGACAATGGTGCCTAAAAATACACTTCGCTTCTCTTCATCATTCTTATTTTTTTCAACCGGCATCGACTCGCCGGTAAGGGGCGCCTCATTTGCTTCCAAGTGTAAACTTTCTAAAATATCGCCGTCGGCCGGGATTTTATCGCCTTCCTCCAAAATAATGACATCACCGGGAACGAGAAGTTTGCTGTCAATCCTTTGTTCCACCCCATCTCGAATTACCCGCACCGAGCTAACCGTCATCTTTTTCAAAGCGGCAATGGCTTTTTCTGCCTTGAATTCCTGAATAAAACCCAAGATCCCATTTAGAATGACTATGAGTAAGATGAAAATTCCGTCTAAAATATCCCCAAAAACCAAAGAAGCAACAGAGGCAAAAATCAGGAGAACCACCAGAATGCTGGCGAATTGAAGAAGGAAAATTTGAAGCGGCGTCTGCCTGAGACGTTCAACAATTTCGTTATGTCCGTATTTGGTCAGCAGTTTCTGCGCTTGTTTGTCTGATAATCCGACGTTTTGTTTCATGGTTCGATATTGCTCACCATGACCCTGAGTTTATCGCACATTCGACTTTGCTCAGTGCGATACTGAGTTTATCGAACGTATCGAATGGGTCATATGGATAAACTAATGCTATCATTTTGCATTGCATTGTGGTATAAAGAATAAAGATAAAGATATAGTCTAAAATGTCAAAAATATTTTCTTGGGCATTCATAGGCATAGCAGTTGCGTTTTCCATTTTTTTCTCGAGTATTGTTGCGTTTGTTACAGACTGGTGGTGGTTTTCCGAAGTCGGTTTTACTGAAATTTTCATCAAATCATTCGGCGCGAAAATCGTTCTCGGTCTCACCGTTGGCTTTTTTGCGGCCGCGTTTCTTCTGACAAACTTTCTGGCCGCGATGCGTTCAAAAATTCCTTGGATGTTGGCTATTCCCGGAGCTTTGATCGGCCAACCTTTGAGCATTAATGATCGTATCGTTAAAAAACTTGGGATTGCGGCGTGTTTGGTTGTGTCCTTATTTATCGGACTTATCGCGGCTGCCGCTTGGCAGGATGTTTTGAAATTTTTATCCGCCGCCCCATTTGGCCAAACCGATCCCTTGTTTGGCCGTGACATAGCGTTTTACGTATTTTCCCTTCCGGTATATTCTCTGGGCTTAGGCATTCTGCGATTTCTTGTTTTATTGTCGCTTGTTATAAGCGGCGGTATCTATTTTCTTCGCGGCAGTCTCGATTTTTCTTCACTCCTGGGGAAATTTAATCTCAACAGTTTTTCAGAAAAACTTGGCGGACCTGCCCGCAATGCTACGCATAGCGTTGCAGGCGGGCCGCCTATCAAATTGGTCAAACATGCCCATATCGATCAAAAGGCAAGACTCCACGTCGGAATTCTCCTCTCCCTTTTTCTGGTAACTGTAGCAATTGGTGCGTATTTTTCACTTTACAATCTCCTCACTGCCCAGAGCGGTCCGGTATTCGGCGCAGCATTTACCGACGCGAATGTCATGATCCCCATCATAAAAATCTCCGTCGCGGCTTATGGTCTTGCCGCTATTCTGGCTTTGTTTTATGGAGTCAGTGGAAACATTTCACCTCTCATCGGCGCGATTTTCCTGACTGTTGCGGTGGGACTGGTTTCCGGCATAGTCCCAAGCGTCTTTCAAAAATTAGTGGTCGCTCCCAATGAATTGGTTAAAGAAACGCCTTTTATTAAACATAATATTGAAGCCACCCGTAAGGCCTACGGTCTGGATAAGATCGAAGAACGGGAAATCGCCGCGGATAAGTCCATTACCGCGACAGACATTGCCGCCAATAATCTGACTATTAAAAATGTCAGGCTTTGGGACCGGGCGCCGCTTTTGTCCACGTTTTCGCAAATCCAGGAGATCAGAACCTACTACGAGTTTGCATCTGTGGACAATGACCGTTACATCATAGACGGGGAAGTCCGCCAAATCATGCTTTCGCCCCGGGAACTGGCTTCCGACAGTCTCCCGAACAAAGCCTGGATTAACGAGCGATTGACATTCACCCATGGCTATGGCATTGCCGCCGGACCGGTGAATCAGGTGACTCCCGAGGGGTTGCCGGTACTGTTCGTCAAAGACTTGCCGCCGAAATCAGAGGTGAAAGAACTTGCTGTAACCAGGCCGGAGATTTACTACGGAGAGATTCTTAACGACTATGTTATTACGAAAACCAAATCTAAAGAATTTGATTATCCTAAAGGTGAAGAGAATGTTTACACCACTTATGCCGGCAAGGGCGGGGTAGAAATCAACTCTTCATTGCGGCGTTTCTTCTACGCTATTCGCTTTGGGTCGCTAAAAATGCTTTTATCCGGCGATCTCACTCCCGAAAGCCGGATTCTTTACAACCGGAATGTAAAAGACAGAGTGGCAAAAATCGCCCCATTTTTAACGTACGACCGGGACCCGTATCTGGTTATTGCCAAAGGCAAACTCTATTGGATCGTCGACGCGTACACGTCAACCGGCAGATATCCGTATTCCCAACCCTTGCCTCTAAACGGCAGCAATATTAATTACGTCAGAAACTCAGTCAAGGCAGTGGTAGACGCGTATGACGGAGCAACGACGTTTTATCAAGCCGATTCCGAAGATCCGATTGTCAAAACCTACGCAAAAATGTTCCCGAATACCTTCCGTTCGTTTTCCGACATGCCGGAAGAGCTTGTCCCGCACCTGCGGTATCCTGAGGACATCTTTTCTCTGCAAACCGCTATCTATACCATATATCACATGGATGATCCGCAGATTTTTTACAACAAGGAGGACCAGTGGGAAATCCCGGCTATCGCGGTAGAGGGCGAACAACAGGCCGGCGGCAAGGTGTCCGCAATGACGCCGCGCCACATGATCATGAAGCTTCCGGGCGAAAAAACTGAGGAATATATTCTGATGCTGCCGTTTACTCCGCGGGCCAAAGACAATCTTTCCGCTTGGATGGTAGCCAGAAATGACGGTCAGCAGTACGGCAAGCTGGTCGTCTACCGTTTCCCCAAGGACAAATTGGTGTTCGGGCCCAAACAAATCATCGGCCGGATCAATCAGGACGCGGAAGTCAGCCGGCAAATTTCTTTATGGGATCAAGGCGGCTCACAAGTAATTCAAGGGTCTCTTCTGGCCATCCCGATTGAGGAATCTCTCCTTTATGTCCGGCCGCTCTATCTTAAAGCAGATACCGGTAAAATCCCCGAACTCAAACGGGTGATTGTCGCCTATGAAAACAAAATAGCCATGGAGGAAACATTGGAGGCAGGGCTCGCCAGACTCTTTGGCGCTGGTATCGGCCAACAAGCCAAGCCCGGAGGAGCAACAGCTCCACCAGTAGGGCCAATTGACGCGAGTAAGGAGAATCTCACCAAACAGGCCTCCGAGACGTATGATGCCGCCACCCGCGCCCAGCGCGAAGGAGATTGGGGAAGATACGGAGAAGAGATTAAAAAATTGGGGGAAATCCTGAATAAACTGCGTTAAGCTTTTTGCCATCACTGTTTATGGCATACTAAGAGAAAGAATGATTCCAATTGCTCTAATCAGAAAGATACTGGTATCTATAGCGCCGCTGGCGCTTTTTTATCTGTTAAGGAAAGTCGTAAGAAATCAACATCTTCCTAAAAGGAAATCTCACACTGCTGGTTTTGATACAAGCAATATTGTAGAGGGAGAAATTGTGGAGGACAAGAAATGAAATCTGTACTTATTGCGGGGACAACACTTACCGTTGTCCTTGGGCTATTGTTTCTTCTTTTTCGCATACTCCAGCCATTTCTCTTTATATTTCTCACCGCTTTTATCTTAAGCGTCTTCTTAAACCCATTATTTTTGTATTTGCACCAAAGAATCCGTTTACCCAAAGCTGTCTCTGCAATCTTTGCGATGGTTGTATTTATTCTCGTTGTGACCATTCCCTTTTCTACAATTACGACACTTCTAATAAAGGAAATAAGTGATCTGCTAGGCTTTATACAGGCCAATGCCGGATCAAGAAATGAGCTGACACAAACAGCCTACGGCTATCTCAATCAATGGGGAATTTCTACGCAACACCTTGAATTTGAAGCCAATAAATATATTGTCACGATACTTAGTTTTGTGTCAACAAGTTTAACTTCCATACTCTCCCAAACGTTTGGTCTTATTCTCAATGGTCTGCTTGCTCTGCTTGTGACTTTTTACTTCCTGACGCAAAAAGAAACTATTTTACGTTATATCTATAGCGTAAATCCGCTGCGCCAAACAGATACTGATCGCCTATCTTCTCGGGCTACCGAAGTGATAAGCGCGACTATTCGCGGCAATCTCATCGTCCTTGCAATTCAGGCGGTGTTAGGAGGAGTAGGATTTGCTATTTTTGGTCTTTCTTCTCCTGTACTCTTGGGAGCTTTATATGGTTTGGCTTCGCTTATGCCTGTGGTAGGAATTACCCTCGTTTGGCTTCCGGCAGCTTTCTACCTCATAGTAACTGGCAATCTCGTAAGCGGTATCGGGATAGCCGCGTGGTGCATTATATCCAACCTGCTTATGGATAACGTCATAAATCCTAAAATCGTAGCCGGGGAAACTCGCCTTCACCCTTTGTTCATATTGTTTGGCGTCTTGGGCGGAGTTCAACTCTTTGGACTTTTTGGTATCATTCTCGGGCCCACCATCATTGCTCTTTCCTTTATTGCTCTTGAAATGTACCACCAGTTACTGCATGAGTAATTTTAAATAAGTTCGAGCGATTTTGTAGATATACTCAATCATATCTGAAGTTATTTTAAAAATTACTCCTGATAAACTGCGCGTAGGCCTCACCGTTGGGCCTAAGGGTGCCGTTGGTTTCGTTTAGAGCCCGAGCGCCGTTGGGGGGGTTGGTGTCCATACTAAACCAGAGTGCGTAGGGAAGACCCAGATTGACTATTTCCTGCATCACACTGGTGACTTGACTGGGATCGGTGTTGGCCTGTTGACCGACTTCGTTGGTCATGACTGGTAAGCCTGAGGCTGCCCGTAAATAACTGACGGCTTCACCCAGAGCTTTCGTATCAGCGATATACCAGTGGAAATTCATGAAGTCTGCCCCGGCGCCTTTGTAGCCGGCTAGAAACTCCTTCCCCTGGGCAATTTCTTCGCGACCTTTTGCCGAATTAGCTTGCGAAATTAACTTTTGTTTTGCGCCGATCAGGGTGCGGTTTAGATACTCATTGGCCTTATTTTGATCACCTGCTTGTTGGTAACTGTCGGCGACGAGGAAGACGACTAATGAACTGACTAGACCACCATTGGTGCACTTGATCCCTTTTTGATGAGCGACTTCACAACCGGCTTTGAGTTCCTGGAGATATTGACTGGTTGTGCCGGAGTAGAAGATGGCGGCTGAATTTTCTTCGTTTTCGATGACTAGAATTTCGGGTTTGTATTTGTCGATGATTTGAGCCAAGGTTTGTTTGAAGGCGTTTAGATCCGAAGGAGGAGTAGAGGGCTGTCCGGCACCGCCATTGTTACGAATGGTTAAAACCAGTTTGAGTCCGACTCCAACGGCGGCGTCACACTCCGCACAGGTCCCAGACCATTTATCCAGAAAGACTGCAATCGGTCGGTAATACTTGGCTCCTAACTTGACCGCTGTTTGGGCTTTGACTTGAGAGGTCGTCCCCGAGATCATGACGCCGAAGGGGGAGGTGGTGATTTTCGGTTGGACGGAAGGGGTGATCGTCTTTCCTGATTTGGCTGAGGTGGGTGTCGGGGAGATATTTTGAACCGGTTGAGATTGACCGATTTTAGCCCTCAGTTGCAACCGCCTCACTCCCTGCAAAAGTACTAATGAAGACAACAGTATGACTAATAAGATTAAAACTTTCCCCATATAATTATTCATATAATCATATAATATAATAACTATACTATCAATGTCTAGAGCTATCAATGTCTAGGGCTAGACGCTTTTTGGGTTGACAATAAAAACCTCAAACTTGCATTTACTCCGCTAATCGGGTAAATTGGGGGAGTATCAAATTCTGCCCAATGATAAAACTTCTAACTGTGCCTATTTGGTTTGTCGGATCACTAATAACGGTCTTGCTTAGTCTGTGGACTTATGCATTTATAAGCGCCTCGTCTGTTTCATCAAATCAGAAAGTATTGGGCGTCAGTTCCGATTCGGCCATAAGATCAACGCTGGCGTATGCCGCCATCCCACAAGCGGTCAGCGAGTTAAAAACTGAGATTAAATCCAGCGACGCCCGGCCTTTAATTATTAATAATTATTTAGCCAAATATCAATCCCCTATGACTGGGGCAGGGGAGTTTATCGTCGCCAAGGCCGAAGAGTTGGGGAACAGGCTTCCCGTAGATCCAACATATCTGGCATTTTTAACTATAGCTGTTGGTCAAAATGAGAGCAATTTAGGCAAAAAAATGCCGCCTAATTGTTTTAACGCTTGGGGTTATGGGATTCATTCTGCCGGGACTTTGTGTTTTCAAAATTGGGAAGAGGGGATAACTAAATTTATGACCGGTGTGGCCGAGAATTATATCACTAAAAGAGGCCTAGATACTCCGGAAGAAATGATGACCAGGTATACCCCCAACTCTCCTAACGGAGCATGGGCAAAAGGTGTCAAACAATTCATGGAAAACTTGTATGGGGCCGGGAAGTAAAGTAAAGGAAATATCCGCCTGCTTTTACCACTCGCCTTTGGCTACTATTCGTAGACGGCTCGTGGAGCAAGCTTTGGCGGATTGGATGTACCAACGATTTTTTGCAAAAATCGGGTACATCCAAAAAAACCCCGACGTAGGCCCGGTGAGGTCTACCTCAGGATCTATCTCGTAGTATATCAGATGTGTATCGGTTTGTCAATACTTCGGGTATAAACAGAATTTACTGATCCCTGCTAAAATATTCTTAGTCTAAAAAAATGTCGGAGTGGCGAAACTGGTAGACGCGTACGGCTTAGAACCGTATGGGGAAACCCTTGGAGGTTCGATTCCTCTCTCCGACACAGTTTAGTGGATGAGTTTCTGGCAAAGCCAGATCCTGCTTCGCAGGACAAGTCCTCTCCTCGGCACAAAAAGAGATCGGAAGGGTAGGCGCTGGCCGCGGGGGCGGGCACGGCGAACCATTCCGACGAGAGTCTTCAGCGGCGCCCCCGCCCGCCGTGCCTCCGAAAAAGTCGGCTCGAAAAATCATTTCTTTTAAGAAATGATTTCAAAATAAAAACGCAAAAATTTTTAAAGAACTTTAATTCAGTTTAGCATACTTGAAATCCAAAATTATGATATACTTTTTTTTGGAGGTACATTTGGAGATACATAGGGAAAACCAATTAAATGTAGAAGGGCAAAGTACCCAACAAATCGGGCAAAATCCGATTAATTATCTAGTGCCTGTTCCAGAAAAAAGAAAAGCGATTAGAAATACTATTATTTTCGGGGCGGTGGTGGCCATTACTCTACTGACGATTTGGTTAGTTAATAATAAAAATTTATCATTTGATAATAGAAGCAAGGCTAAAGGAGAACAGATTACTCTGGGATCGTCCACTCCTTCTTGTGAACCGATTTCTCCTAAGTTGATTTTTACTACCTCAGAAGTTGGATCGAATCCAAGTTTTAACGGCCCTTCTGGCAAGAACGATGCGATGCTAGTAACCGATTATAGTAATAAAAATGATACCATTGGAATTTATGATTTAACCAATCCATTATCGATAAAGATATCTTTTTTAATAAAGGAAGGGTTTTCGGCGCTGAAGGCACCAGCTTTGTCGAGTCAAAACGGCGTAGTTTATTGGAGGGGAGTAGGTTCGAAACCGGATTCTGACCAGATTGTTTATGAAAATTTAAACAAAATAGAAAGCGATAGGGAAATTATTATTAGAGACAATCCAGACAATATTGATTGTGGTGGTCGTTATTTTACCTTGAGCCAAGAAATATCCGATGACGGCTCTAAGGCTATTTGGTGGGAGTTTCAGAAAAAACCTCAATGTGCAGGCACGACAAAGTTGTTGGTTTATGAAGCCGGACCAGATAAGCAAATTGGTACCAATGACGATATTGGGGTGAAAGATATTGCCACGGGGGTGTTTATAAATTACGTCACGTTATTTTCGATAAGCAACTCTCACGCGGTTTGGACGCCGGATAGTGGTATTGGCGAGGTCAGGATGACATATTTTGGCGCTGATCGCGTGTTTGGCACAGGTGACGACATCAGCAATGTCTTGCTCGCAACAAAAACCAGGATTCAAGAGGTTGAGGCCTATGAGAACGGCGTCGCCTATACACGACTGCTATTAGTTGATGGAGGGGTAAAGCAACGTCGTGAGATCTATGTTTATGACTTCGGGGCTGACCACCAACCACTTACGAAGGATGATAAAAGGAATATTAGGCTCATTGAAGACGGGTGGGTGGGAACTGTGACTGGGGAAATTGGTGTAAAAGACGGTTTGCTCGCTTTTGTTGCGCTGCCGCAGCCAAATTATCATGTTTTAAAAGGAATTTCTTATGGGCCAGATAAAATATTTGGCACAACCGACGATTACGCCATTATTCTCTCTGAAGAAGCATCTTCAGAAACAAATCCTCTTGTACTGAGACCCTCTTTAAAGAGTATTGGGGGAGGGGGTTATTTGATAGTCTTCCAACGCAATACCGATTATTACCTTATTAGAAAATGCTTGTCTGGATCCACTTTCACACCCACACCCACACCCAAATCATCGCCAACTCCTACACCCACCCCTCTCTCTAATTCTGAGGGACAAGAAACATTTTGCGGTGGATTTGCAGGCGTCACCTGCCCGAACGGCTATACCTGTAAATTAGATGGAAGTTATCCCGACTCGGGAGGTACATGTGTCAAAAAGTAGACAATGTGAATCCCATCTTACCTCACAAACTCAGCCTAACTAACCTAATTCATTCTTGCCCCCCATTTTCAAGTAGAAGTGTTACCTATAAATTTTTAAGTTTAATCTTCCGGCCAGCGCCGCCAACCCCCTCCTGCCGCACCGTCCAAGCGGGAACATTGGAAAACTTCCACCTACTTATTAGACCAGTTAGACCAGGACGCCGAAGGTATTTTTTCTCCTTTTAAAAGAAAAAACGATAGCGCGCTGAAGATAAGCGAGGCCGCAGGCCGAGCTACAGATAGTGCGGCGGTTGGTTGGCGGCAACCGCCGCCCCTTTGAAATACGTTCGAATTTGAATATATGTAGAGCACAAAAGGAGACCGTCGGGGTAGGCGCTGGCCGCGCCCCCGAAAAAGTCGGCCCGAATATTCCGCCGAAGGCGGAAAAGAAAATGTGCAAAAATTTTAAGGTTCTGAAACTCAAATGGCCGCCCTGGTTGTACGCAAATCTGTTAGGATCTGCCCAAGACGGCCATCAAAAAAGATAACCTATTGAGCACGCTTTCACAATAACATAGACAACAAAGTTTTGATAAACTAGTTTGTAAAGGAGAATTATGGAAGGAGAAAGCCAACCTCAAAGACCCACCACCTTAAAAGGTGTTGCATTGAAAGTGATAAAAGAAAATGTAGCAAGGAGCATTGAAGGACAAGAGCCAAGTTGGATAAATGCTTTGTCGCGCAAATTTGTAGACAGCACGCCTCAAGAAAAAAAGTTACCAGTAGAAGAGATTAGACGTCCCGAACAAACTGCCGATACCTATCAAATCGGTAATTTTGATGAACTCCTAGAGCGTGATGAAATTCCTTCTGAAGCGATTGATGCACTATATAGCAAAAACAGGCAAAATGTTTTTTATCTGGAACTTGATGAAGCCGCTTTACTAATATTAGACATTGATCAGGCCGTAAATATATTGAGCCGCAACAATATTGTAAGTTATTCCAACATGGTTGCCTTTACCATGAAGGCAGGCAAGCATGAAGTGCTTCTTACTGCCATGAAGATGGCATTAGCGATCAAAAAGGACACACCATTTCCATTAGTGGTAGTAAAAAAAGGGGCCTCTATTATCCCCAAAGCGCATGAATTAACCCATGCCATCAAAGCAGAGATTTATTCAGACGCAAAATCCCTACATGATTATATTCACAATCCTGAGGAGAGAGAGGCTTTTCTAAATTCAATTCTAATTTACAGATTAAAAAATCCCTCAGGGTCTTTCTTTGATTTCGTACGGGAACAAGAAAGCGTTACCAAGGAAGAATTCCCAGACGAGAAAATCAAAGAGGGAATAGAAAGCGGCAGAGGAAAATACTTGGGTTTGCAACAACAAATGTGGGGCTCAATCGATAAACAAGTTGGGCAAAGGGCAAAACTTGAGGTTGATAATTTATCAACAATTAAACGCAATACTAAAAACGAAATCGAAAAACAATGCCTAGTACTATGACAATGCAGATATTGCACCTCGCTCAATGAACTTCGGGGAGTTTGAAAAAACACAGGCAAAAAAAAGAGAAAAAAGTTGTTGATCCAGTCACTGCAAAACGTAATCAACTAGAAAAGGAAATTAGTCTGCTACTTATGGCCCAAAGGCCAAGGGAAGAGGTTGCAATAAAAGCGCGGGAACTTTATGAGTCGCGGGTTGATGTTGATCCTGTGTATGCAGCTTATAGAATCGGAAGAATTTATGAAGAACTAAGAGATACCGACAATGCAAAAAGATATTATCAGGAAGCTATTGGACATGGTAAAAAGGATTACTTCTACCATGAGGCTGCAGAGAAAAAACTTAGCTCGTTAAAGAAAAGCAATTTGTAAGTCTTCTAATTAAAAATCGCGCGCGCAAAAAATAGCCCCTCGACTGCGCTCAGGGTAAACGGAGGCGCGGCACTTCGACAAGCTCAGTGTAAACTGCCGCGCCGGCCTGTCCTGAGCGAAGTCGAGGGAAGCGTGGCAAATCCCGCTTAGCGGGATGAACCTACCTTTTTAAATATAGTTCGAAGTTGTTCGTAAATAGAGCACAAACCTTTTAGCACCCCAAAAAAATAATTCGTGATAAAATCATAGATAATGTCAGAAAACATTCAACCTCAATCAAATATCATTGTTTTCACCGTCACTATCCCGTGGCCGGAGGTACAGGAAGAATATCAAAATCAGCTTAAAAACCTTGTGTCACAGGCAGAATTACCCGGATTTCGCAAAGGAATGGCTCCGGTTAACTTAGTTGAAGAAAAAGCCGATAAGAAAAAGCTCTTTGGTCAAGTCATAGAAGTCGTATTGCCCAAAGCTTATAAAAAGGAAGCTGAAACCAGAAAGTTGATTCCGTTTATCCAACCCCGGGTCAAACCGATCCAATCCCAGGAGAATCAGGACTGGATATTTGAAATTACCGTCATCACCAAACCAGAAGTAGATCTCGCTGATTTGGAAGAAAAACTAAAATCGGCTTTGGCTCCGTCTAAAATAATTACTCCGGATAAAAAAGACCCGTCAAAAGACGAAAAGTTAAAAATTGCTTTTGATACTCTTTTAGACACGGTAAAAGTCGATCTTCCTCAGATTTTAGTCGAAGAAGAAGTTAATTTGCGGCTATCCCAATTGGTAGATCAAGTCCAATCCATCGGCATGACTATGGACCAATATTTGGCAGCTAAACAACTGATGCCCGAAAAACTTCGTCAGTCTTATCAAAAATCCGCCACAGAAATGCTGACTTTAAATTTAGCCCTGGATAAAATTGCCGAAAAGAACGAATATACCGGTAAAGACCGGACTGCCCGGGCGGTTGACTGGCTGGTTTCCCACTGATATAATCCGCATATCTAATACGTAATAACCTCTTCCCGGACATGGAGGGGCGATTTGTCGTAGGATAAAATAAATATATGTATACCAATAATCAATCAGATCCATTCGGGCACTTCGACCCAGCTAAACCCAAAACTAGAACTAGAGCAACTAGCTTTTTGGAAGCTTTCAAGGAGAATGCCGGACAATCCGGAATCTCAAGGCCTAATGGTTTTTTGGAGGCTTTCAAGGCCAGCGCGGCCAATTCCCGAGTTGATGCCTTACCCTCCGAATTAAGGCCGGGAAATGATTTCAGCGTCAGCGAGGCTTTCAGAGCCGAAGAGTCCAAAAAACAGGAAAAAGAACAACGCTTCCGCGAAATCATGATGGCTAAACAACACGAAGATGAGGACCGGCAACGCTTTCTGAATAAACAAAAAGAAGTGGAAAAACAGATTGAGTCCCTTCGCGACGCCATTTTGAAAATCGCCAAATCCACCCAAAATTTTTCGTCGGAAGTAGAAAAGGCGGCTTTTGAAGCTCCGGTCAATCCCGGAAAATATCACCTTGGATTTTTTGAAACTCTGAAAAGATCTCTGGAGCTAATCAAAAAACGGCTGGACGACAGCGCCAGCTGGATGCAGGAATTTAACAAGCGCAAAGATCACGTCCCGTTCTTCTGGGCCCAATTTAAAAAATCCGGCACCAAATACATGCTATCATCCGAACGCTCGGCCCAAATGGCCCCGGGTTGACCGCGTAAGCGCGTCAATCCTGAGCGAGGAGTCTTCGACGAGTCGAAGGATCTCTTGTGAAGTTTACGAAACTTCACAATCGGACATCTGCCGTTTCGTAAACTTCGTTCTTGACAAAAAACTCGGTTTTATATAATATATCCAAATGTCATCAATAAATTTTGTCACTATTACCATTATTAACCGCCTTAACCTCATTAACGGGGTTGAAGCGGGGGTGATGGTGTAAAAGACAAAAAATATTTTTAAACCTAAAACCCCCAGAAATGGGGGATTTTTGTTGGGAGGAGGTGAATAATCAATGCCGAATAAAAAAACAGAAATAATCAGAGCTGGAGAACCTTATTATGCCGGAGGAACAGTGCCTAGAATTGCCAGAAGAGATATACCGTTACCCCGGGAATGGGGAATGTTTAAGGACAATCCGGGAACGAAACAATCCGAACCCTTAAGTTCTATGGCAACCGCTTTTTTAGCCCAACCTGAGATAACAGGCGGTGTAACAGGATTTTTATCAAACTAGAAAAATGATAAAATCATTTTATCAGTGGACTCGTAGCTCAGTGGTAGAGCGCTTCGTTGACATCGAAGAGGCCAGAGGTTCGATACCTCTCGGGTCCACATATTGCAAATACTATTAAATTTTGATAGTATAAATATATTGTTGGTTTGGCGTTGACGGAACTCACCACTCCTTAAGCCAAAAGTTAGATTGAGCCACCTTGAGTAATCAGTTGGAACCCTGGGACTGATGAAAATAGGTGGATTATTGTTTTTATATGGATGAAAATGTTTTAAAAGACAAGGACCACAAAAAATTAGGCCGCGAGCTGGATTTATTTACCTTTTCCGACACAGTTGGCAAGGGTTTGCCTTTATGGACTCCAAAAGGCTCAACTGTCCGCCGTGAATTAGAACGTTGGGTTGTGGATGAAGAGATCAAAGACGGATACCTGCATGTTTACACTCCGGATATCGCCAAACTCGATTTATATAAAAAATCCGGTCACTATCCATATTATAAAGACTCAATGTACGCCCCTATTAAAATTGAGGATGAAGAATTTATGCTTCGTCCCATGAGTTGCCCTCATCATTTTGAACTTTATCTTTCCCGTCCTCATAGTTATAAGGAATTGCCGCTTCGGATTGCTGAACTAGCCAAACTTTACCGTTTTGAAAAAGCCGGAGAGCTTATGGGCCTACAGCGAACCAGATCGTTCTGTCTGGCTGACGCTCATATCATCTGCCGTAAAGACCAAGCCTCGGCAGAAATTAATCAAGTTCTCAACCTTATTGAAAAATTATCTCATGTTTTGGGCCTTGAACCCGGTAAAAATTACACCTACCGCCTTTCATTGGGAGATCGGTCTGATGATAAGAAATACTATAAAGATGATTCCGCTTGGGACCATGCGGAAGAAATATTGCGTCAGGCCCTTATAGAGCGAAAAGCTCACTTTGTAGAGGCCCCCGGAGAAGCCGCATTTTACGGACCTAAAATTGATATTCAGATGAAAAACGTCAACGGCAAAGAGGATACGGCTTTTACAGTTCAATATGACTTTGTTATGCCTAAGCGTTTCAATTTAAACTATGTCAACGAGAAAGGCGAAGATGAACAGGCCATTGTCGTGCATCGTTCCTCAATCGGCGCGATTGAAAGAGTTATCGCGTATTTAATCGAGCACTTCGGCGGAGCGTTTCCGGTTTGGCTTGCACCGGTTCAGGCGGTTATTTTACCGATTACAGACAAACAGCTGGACTATGCCAAAAAAGTTGAGGGGCAACTTAAATCAGCCAATATCAGAGTTGAATTGGACGACAGAAGCGAACCGCTGGGCGCCCGGATCCGCGACGCCCAAATGCAGAAAGTTCCATATATGCTGATTGTAGGGAAAAAGGAACAAGAATCTCAAACCGTATCCGAACGTGGTAGAAGCGGAAAAGATCACGGGCAACATTCGCTGAACGAGTTTATTGTTAATATTCGTAAAGAGATCGACGAGAAAGTAAACACATAAATCGTGTTATATTTATAGTATGAAAAAATCGAAAAGTCGAATCCTGAAAAACATTTGCTAAAGTTGAGAATGATGTCAATCAAAATCCCGCGATTAAAACCTTAATTAAAATTGCCAAAGCATTAGAAATTGGTGTTGATGATTTATTCAAATAAATAATATGGAACAGGATAATTTTCAAAAAAGTTTATTGAAACTCGCCGAAGATTTTCGTAAAGTTCTGGCTACTCCTTCGGGGGATTGGTCAGTAAAAGGGTTTATTGATGTTGCAAAAAATATTTATACAATCTCTGTTGATACAAAGGTGGTTTCCAAAATTATTGAGTTGATGATGTTTCCTGTTTTGCAGAAATTCGCAAAGGAAAATGATTTTGAGATGCATTTTTGCACCGAACAAAATCATTATCCTGACATTACTTTTATAACAAAAGACAAACAGAAAATAGCCCTTGATTTAAAAAGCACTTATCGAAAAAATCCTGACGCTGTTTCTGGTTTTACGCTTGGCGCTTTTACGGGTTACTTTCGTTTTAGAGGTTCAAAGAAAAATATTACTTTCCCATACAAAGAATATAGCAAACATTACATTTTAGGCGCTATATATACCCAGCAGGAAGATCTTATTGATGAAAACAGGGTTTATACGATAAACGATTTAGAAGAAATTCTATCAGTAGTGAAGGATTTTGATTTTATCGTTCAAGAAAAATATAAAATTGCCAAAGACCGCCCCGGAAGTGGTAATACGAAAAATATCGGTTCTTGCGTTAAAATTTCCGAACTTAAAGAAGGCACAGGGCCATTCTCAAAATTGGGCGTAAAAATATTCGATGATTTTTGGATGAACTATATGACGGCGGAAATGTCGCGGAGCGTAAAGTTGCGAAAACCGCCGTATACAAACTTAAGAGAATATTTGAAATATAGGAATACCAAAAATGTATAGCGCTATGACCAAAGTAAAACAACAACAATCGCAACTTTTTAGCGACCTGCCTGCTAATAAGGCTGGTGTTTTACCGTCCACGCGCTATCAAGGGAGTAAGTATAAAATAGTAAAATGGATTGATTATTATACGAAGGATCTAAAATTTAATTCTGTTCTTGACGCTTTTGGCGGCACCGGTTGCGTTGGTTATATGTTTAAGAAAAACGGCAAGCAAGTATTTTATAATGATTCTTTAAAATTCAATTATTATGTCGGGCTTGCCATAATTGAGAATTCTGAAACCGTGTTGATTGACAATGATATTGATTTTATTCTAAAGAAACACTCAAAAAATAAATACCCGACTTTTGTTTATGACACTTTCCACGATATTTATTTTACTGACGAAGAAAATAAATGGCTTGATGTCGTAATAACAAATGTAAACCAGATAAAAGATAAGAATAAGCAAGCGTTGGCTTATTACTCTTTATTTCAGTCATGCATAATCAAACGACCATATAACTTATTTCATAGAAAAAATTTATACATACGAACGGCGGAAGTAAAAAGAAGTTTTGGAAATAAAAAAACTTGGGACACTCCCTTTGCAGATCACTTTAGAAAATTTGTAGAAGAAGGAAACAACGCTGTTTTTGACAACAATAAGAAAAACCAAACCTTTCATTCAGACATTTTTGATTTAGATATTAAAGCGGATTTAGTTTATATTGACACGCCATATATTTCAGGAAAAGGGTTGGGTGTAAATTATTTTGATTTTTATCATTTTCTTGAAGGAATTGTTTTTTATGATCAATGGCCAAATTTGATTGATGAAAAGTCAAAGCATAAAAAAATAAAAAATGGCAAAAATGAATGGTGCAATAAAGGAGAAATACGTCAAGCATTTGAAAAATTGTTTAAAAAATTCAAGGATTCAATTTTGGTTGTTTCTTATCGAGATGACGGTATTCCGACAATAGAAGAATTAGTAAAAATGTTAGAACAATATAAAAAAAATATTGAGGTGAGAAAGCTAGAGTATAAATATGTTTTAAGTAACGGCTCTTCAAAAGAAGTTTTGATAATTGCGAAGTGATACTTTAAATGACATATTTGTCGTCAAGCTTATCAACGGTGGGCTTCCCGATGAATTCCATCGGTGGTGGGTGGTAAGGCCAAAACCAGGAATCTGAACAAAACATTTAGGGCCTGTTGTATTTAAAGGCCAGAATTGATAAAATACAGGAGGTTCGGAGGATCAAAGCCATTAAACAGTTTTATTACATTAACCAATATATCCGTGTCGATAATATGCGGGTGATAGACGAAGCCGGGGCTCAAATCGGCGTCATGTCAAAAGCCGAAGCCTTAAAGAAAGCCCAAGAAATGGATTTAGATCTGGTTTTGGTCGCCCCGAGCGCCAAACCGGCCGTTGCCAAAATAATCGATTTTTCAAAATTTCAATTCCAACAGGAAAAAAAGGAGCAAACCAGTAAAAAGAAAAATAAATCACAGGAATTAAAAGAACTGCGCCTGACCCCATTCATGGCCGACAATGACTTGAACGTCAGGCTGAAAAGAGCCAAGAAGTTTTTAAAAGAAGGAGACAAGGTCAGGCTGGTAGTTTATTTTAAAGGCAGGCAAATTACCAAAAAGCAGTTCGGTTATGATATCCTACAACAGTGCAAGCAGGCTTTAGCTGAATACGGAGAGCCGGAAGCCGAAGCCAAATTAAGAGGCAAAAATCTGGAAGTCGTATTTAAACCAATTAAATCAAATGAAAAAACGAAAACTCAAGACCAAGTCATCGCTTAAAATCCGTTTCCGGATTACTAAAACCGGCAAGGTCATGCACATGACCCAAAATAGCCGGCATCTCCGGCGCAAGAAGCGTAAAGGTACGATCCGCGGCTACGGTGTCCCGAAACAATTAAAAGGCAAGTTCGCCGCAAAGATTAGAAGAGTTATGGGAGTAAAGAAAAGAAAATGAGAGTCAAAACCGGGTTCACCCGACACCGCCATCATAAAAAAGTCTTGAGCCGCACCAAAGGGATGCGGATGACAAAGAACCGGTTATACAAGGTCGCCCGGGAAGCTGACGTTCATGCCGGTCAATACGCATTTGCCGGCCGCAAGCGCCGCAAGCGCGACTTCAGGAGCCTGTGGATAATCAGAATTAACGCCGCCTTGAGAGCGATTGATGAAAAAATGAGCTATTCAAAATTCATTAATTTATCCAAGAAAGCCAACATCGAAATTGACCGGAAAATTTTGGCCCATCTGGCTGCCGAAGATAATTCAACTTTTAAAGCCGTATTTGACGTCGCCGTCAAAACCGGTTAGAATACATAAAAATATGACCAACGGATTATTTTTCTTTACCTTCGTTTATTTTAGCCGCAAAGCGGTAGGGGAGGGTATTAAAAAATAATCCGCATTAAATAATAAAAGTTTATCACCCTCCAACCGGAGGGTTTTTTATTTTAACCGGTTTTTTTAAGTTATAAAATGATATATCCAAACTGAAAATCTTGAAGGCCTAGAGTCAATACCAAGACAAGGATGGCAAGTTAGACGAAGCTAAACCTGTTTAACGTATCAATAACCTGATAAAATCAAATCTATGAATTCAGAAGAAATACTGTCTTTGAAAAACAACGCCATTGCTTTAATTTCACAAGCGCAATCCGCTGAAGAGCTTGAGGAATTGAGAATTAAGTATTTGGGCCGTAAGGGAGAGATAAATAAACTGCTTCAGACTTTGCCGAAATTGGACCCAAAACAACGTTCAGGCTATGGTACAGCTGTCAATGAAGCTAAGAACCAGATTGAAATGGCGATCAATGAGAAAACCAAACAGTCGTCTACAGTTAAAATCAACCCGGAATTCTTTGACCCGACAGTTATCGGAAAACCAAGTCCGACCTGTTCACTGCATCCGATAACAAAAATCTTCCATGAAGTTGAAGATATTTTCGGAAAATTCGGATTTAGCATTGCGACAGGCCCCGAAGTCGAATGGGATGAAATTAATTTCCAAAAATTGTTGTTGGGACCTGATCATCCGTCCCGCGACACTCAAGAGACATACTATTTTGACGAAAAAAGATTATTAAGAGTCCATACCAGTTCGGTCCAAGTCAGATATATGGAATCGCACCAACCGCCGATCAGGATTGTAGTTCCGGGCCGGGTCTACCGCCGCGATACCATTGACGCTACCCACCTTCCCAGTTTCCACCAAATTGAAGGCCTGATGGTCGACGACAAAACGGTTTTAACGGATTTATTGGGGATGCTGGAACATTTTGCCAAACAATTGTTCGATTCCAACCGGAAAGTCAGATTTTACGGCCATCATTTTCCGTATACAGAACCCAGCTTGGAAGTTGAAGTCCAGATGGAAAACGGCAAATGGCTGGAGATTTTGGGATGCGGCATGGTTCATCCGCAGGTACTGGAAAATTGCGGAATCAACAGCAAAAAATATCAGGGCTGGGCTTTCGGAATGGGAGCGGAGCGCTTGGCGATGCTGAAATACGGAATTGCCGACATCCGCAACCTATATGAAGGAAACGTTAGATTTTTAAATCCATAATTATGTCATTCCGATAAAACCATGTCATTCCTGCGAAAGCAGGAATCTATTTAAATAGATTCCGGATCCCTCCATAGGCGGGCAGGCAAGTCCGGAATGACACATAAATATGTTAATACCAAAACTCTGGCTCCAAAAATTTGTTGACTTAAACGGAATATCCGATACCGAATTTGCCGAAAAAATGACTTTTGCCGGCAATAAAGTTGAATCGATTCGAAAACATAAACTGGGGACAGTTTTTGAATTTGAAATCACCTCCAACCGCCCCGATACTTTATCCGTCATCGGAATTGCCCGCGAAACCGCGGCTGTTTTTAACCGGGAATTAAAATTGCCAAAAATAAATAAGCTGAAATTATTAAAACGCCAGCCAATCGGTTTAACAATTAAAGACAAAGACTTGTGTCCGTCTTATTCCGCGGTTGAGATTTCCAATGTAAAAGTGAAATCGTCAAATTCTGAAATTCAAAATCTACTGGAAATGTCCGGCATCAGACCGGTAAATAACATTGTTGATATTACCAACTTTCTCATGCTGGAAACCGGCCAGCCAATGCACGCTTTTGACGCCGATAAGCTTAAAAGAAAATTAACTCTGCGGTCAGCTAAAAAAGGCGAGAAAATTACTCTTTTAGATCATAGAACCAGAAGTCTATCAGGCGGAGAAATAATTATTGAAGACGATAAAAAACTGGTGGATTTGGCCGGCCTGATGGGAGGGTTAAATTCTGAAATTTCCGATTCAACTGTAAAAGTATATTTACTTGTTCCTGTCTATTCGCCGATTAATATCAGAAGAGCCAGCAAAACTTTAAAATTGCGTTCCGAAGCCTCCAATAGATTTGAAAAAAACATTGATTTACTGCAAACTGAAAATGTAACCGTCAGGGCTTTAAACATGCTGGCCAAAGAATCCAGCGGCAAACAAGTTTCCGTAATTAACACCGTAATTCCTCCCGTTAAACCCACAATCATTTCTTTATCTCCTCAAATTTTAGAAAAATATACCGGCTTGATTCTGACCGAAAAAGAAATTTCTAAAATTTTGCTAAAAGTCGGAATTAAGAAAACCCTCAAGGGATATGAGATTCCGTCATTCAGAAGAGACCTATCCATTCCGGCCGATCTGATCGAAGAAACCGTCAGGCTGTATGGATATAACAATCTGAAGAAAACCTTGCCGTCCGGAGAGATCCCCACCAACCCTGACGCTTTGGCCATAAATTACGACCGCAGATTAAGGCAGTTGATAGCGGGTCAAGGGTACACCGAAACCTACGCTTCGACTTTAATCGCTAAAAACTTAATTGAAAAGTTAAAGATGGATCCCAAAAATCATCTTAAAGTTTTACACCCAATGTCTTCTGATTTCGAATATATGCGCCGATCAACCGCTGAAACTATTCTGCCGGCAGTTGAAACTAACTTAAAAACCGGCGCGGATTTCTCAATTTTCGAGTTGGGAACGGTTTTTTATCCTAAACCATCAAACGAACTCCCTGATCAACCGCAAGAATTGGCTGTCGCCACAAATTGTAAAAACTATGAACAAATAAAAGGCGACCTGGAATTTATATTTAAACAACTAAGCCTGAATTTAGATTTTGAACCGGCAAAAAACGATTTAACTCCTTTCCTCCATCCGTTCAAGCAGGCCAAAATCGTTTGCGATGGTGAGATTATCGGATCGATAGGCTGGATTCACCCTGAAATAATTACAGAGAATGAAAATTTGATTATCGCGGCCATTAATATTTCGTTCGTCAGCCCAAAATTCAATATTAACGTTCAGTATCCAAAACAATATAAATATTCTCCAATAATCGAAGATATCACCTTGCTTTTGCCGCCAAATACTTTAGTTGGAAAAATAGTTGATCAAATAAAAAATACCAAATTTGTAGCTGCGGTTTCCATATCAACCATCTGGCAAAATTCATTGACAGTCAGAGTGGAATTCAATTCTGATTCCAAACAGCTAACTCAAGCCGAAGCCAATCAGGCGAAAGATAACATAATCACCGATCTCTCCTCCCAATTCGGCGTCACCTTCAGGACAAGGGAATGATTTTAGACGATAGATGATAGAAAGTAGAAGGTGGTGGTAGATGATAGATAATAGAAGTTAGATCATTTCCACCCTCCATCTTCTATATTCTACCCCAACCTTCCATCCATCTACTTTCCATCGTCTCTTTTGGTTTTAAGGGGTTATCGTCGACTTTAAAGTCGGCGTCGGGGTAGGGGATTGGTTCCAGTCCTGATTAATTCCGATCCTAACTTCTCCCGATTCAAATTCTTTTGCCCCTTCTAAAGTGGCTTTAAATTTTAATTTATACGATCCGTTAGATAAATTCAAAGTTGATTTCCAGGGGGAAGAAGTTAAAGTCTGGCGAGTCTGGCCGTCAACAAACACTTCAACCTTATCTATCTTTTTATTGGTAATAACTTCCACTTCCCAATCAAAACTATTGTTATTTATTTTAGTTTGATCTTGCGGCTGTTTCACTTTTATGACAGCCTCATCACTTGCCCCGCACTGTTCTGTCGGAATCTTATATCTATTATCCCCCTGGCTTGCAATCCAAGAGTCAATCCCTTCCTGCCATTTTTTTCTGTCAGCATCCGGCAATTCGGCAGGGGCTTGTAAAATAATAAACTCTCTTTCTTCCGTATCGCCTTTGGCGATTTCCACCGGTCCGGCTTTTTTACCATCGGATTTACAAACCTGAATCTTAACGTGAATCGGGTCCTGCCCGTCGGGAATTGACTGCTCCATAAAATATTCCGGCCGGGATGGAAACCCATCGTGAGCTGTATACCCTGAAATTATATCCACATCGCGGGAAATTATTCCCGGCGGGATTTCAAAATTTTCCGAAGGATACGAAGTTAAAACCTCCAGCATCAATCTTCTCCAAATCGGCGAGGCCCCGGAAACTCCGGAAGCAACTTCTTTCATCGGAGCATTATCGTTATTTCCTACCCACGCTCCGACAACCACCGACCGGCTCCAGCCTATCGCCCAATTATCCCGGCGGTCATTGGTAGTTCCGGTTTTTACCGCCACCGGCCGCGTTCCCATATTCAACAATGAATTGACTCCGAAGGTTAAAAGTCTGGCGGAATTATCCGATAAAATATTATTGATTAAAAACGCCTCCTGCGGACTGACAACCTGCCGGCCTTTAACCTGATGATGCTGAAATAATACTTTTCCGTTAGAATCAGCAACCCTAAGAATCGACACCGGTTCTATTCTGTCGCCGCCATTGGCAAAAGCGCTATAAGCCGAAACTAAATCCAACAACTTGACCTCTCCGCCGCCCAAAGTTACTGATAAACCCATCCTTCTTAGATTAGCTGTGGTCGGCTCTAAAGTCGTCAGGCCTAACTCAAAAGCCACCGACAGCATATTTTTTAATCCCTCCAGTTGAACTAATTTTACAGACGGAACGTTTAAACTGGACCCCAAAGCGTATCTTAGTTGGACCGGACCGCGGAATTTTCCGTCATAGTTCTCCGGCTCATACGGCTTATCCGGATCACCGGAATCAAAACTGGTTTTAGTATCGGTAATCATGTAAGAGGGAGGAAACCCTTTTCTTAAAGCCGTTAAATAAGTCACCGGCTTTATCGCCGAACCGGGCTGACGGGAGCTCAAAGTAACATTGACTTGACCGTCTATTTCAGTCGAATGAAAATCGCGGCTTCCCACCATTGATAAAATTTCACCATTGTTTGGGCTCATAGCCATTACCGCTCCGTTGGAGATATTTAAACCTTTAACCTTTTCAATTTCTTCGGAAACAATGCTTTCCGCTTTCTCCTGCAGCTTAAAATCTAAAGTCGTAGTTACTTTCAGCCCTCCGCCTTCAACCATGTCCTCGCCGAATTGTGACGCCAAAATATCCTTAACATACATCACGAAATGCGGAGCTTTAATAGTCGCTCCCGGCGGCTTAAACTTAAGATCCTTTAATTCTGCTCTGGATAATTTTTCCTGCTCCGCAGTGATATATCCATCATCTTTCATCCGCCGCAAAACGTGTTCGGATCTGGCAATATACGCTTTAGGATCCTTTCCAAAAGGAGAATATCTAGTCGGAGCTTGTGGGAGTCCGGCCAAAAAAACCGATTCTGATAATGTCAATTCTTCCACTTGTTTTCCAAAATAAACCAAAGCCGCTGTCCCGACTCCAACCGCTTGTCCTCCGTAAGGGGATTCCTGAAGGTACATTTGCAATATTTGATCTTTGGTAAATCTTTTTTCCAATTGAACCGACAAAACGAATTCTTTTAATTTCCGCGTCAAAGATCTTTCTTGCGTCAGGAGAACATTTTTAACCAATTGTTGGGTTAAAGTTGAACCACCCTGCAGACGGCGCCGGAGGACAATATTAAATACCGCCCGGCCGATTCCGGTAACATCAAACCCTTTATGAGTATAAAAATTTTTGTCTTCAACCGCGACTGTGGCATGCTTAAGGCTGTCAGGGACCAAGCTAAGATTTACCAACTCTCTCTGGACATCACCGTAAACATCATACAAAACCTCTCCTTCACGGGACATGATTTTAGTCGAAAATCCGGCTTTTCTGACGATCTTTTCAGGAGACGGCAAATCGCGGGAAAACCAGGCGAAAACTGCTACGGTTGATAATATTCCTAGCAAAGAAACCACAAGCCCAGAAATAACTAAAAACCTAAACCACTTTATCCTGGAACCAAATCTTGAAAATCTGCGCCGCTTTCTGGCCTCAAACGTTCTGGCAAAATCCATTGAAGATAAGTATACCAAGGTTTTAAACAAATCCCAATTCACGCTCTAACCGTTGAATCTTTTGACCATGCTCATTAAATTCTTTTCGTGACGGTGTGTCCATGCTCAAGTCCGTTAATTTTCGATTAACATCGCTCAATCCTGATTCTGTCTTAGCGTCTAAATGCGCTAACGCATCATGAATTTTATCGAATTCCGGCTGAACATTTAATTCATGATATTGAGCAACAGTTACTCCCACAATTTCTCCAATCTCTTTTATATCTTTCTTTGTTAAGCTCATATAACCATCCTACCAAACCAATTTGACAGATTCAAACAAATCCCAATTCGCGCTCCAACCGCTGGATCTTTTGGCCATGCTCGTTAAATTCTTTTCGGGAAGGTGTGTCCATGCTCAAATCTGTTAATTTGCGATTAACATTAGAAAAGTTATTGTTAGTTTCACTTCTAAGATCTTCAATCGCAGAATACACTTGGTCAAGCGCCGGGATTATCACTTCCGTGACAATATTTAGCATCTCCGTCCTGACAACCTCCCGGATTCCGTCTTTAGCCCTAGCTTTATCTTTAACTCCGACCTTATCTTTTTTTGTAACACTCATATAACCATCCTACCAAACCCGTTTGACAGATTCAAGAGTTTGACTTCGTTGTTTACTTTCGGTAATATAATTAACATGAGCATAAACTTGAGAGAGGCAATAGAAACAAAGAGAACGGAAAAAACAAAAAGACAATCGGAATTTGAAAACGATAGATTTCGCCAAAAAAGAGGGTATATTGAGTTTGCAGAACAGATGCAGAAACAACTTGAAGCCAGTGAGATACCGATTCTCTTTTCTCAACTGCAAGAATACTTTCAAGATCCAGATGTAGTGAATGAATACAGTTTAAGATGTAAACCGAGTCTAGTAATTGGTTCTGGAAAGATTTTTATTGCAACTTTGAACGATAAAGAATCTAGTATTAAAAATAATCTATTTATAAGAGCAAAGATAGAAGTTGATAGAGTTATACTTTCTTACGGGGAAGGTTTTCGCAGTTCATCTTTCGGTGTCCAACATGAAGAGAAAAGAAACAGTGTAGTAATTCCTGCTGACTCACTTAACTTGGCTAATAATGTTCAGAACAAAATCGTTGACCTATTGCTGCATAAGGATAAAATTACCTGGCTTGGTCATACTCAAAGAACTCCTCACGATCCCTACACGCGAGGGGACTTTGATGGGGGAGGATAAATAAATTTCTTCAAGGAACTCTTTCGTCCAGCAATTAGTTATGATGCGTCATAATTGTATTTAAGCTACTAATCACATTATTATCGGATAAATCATCTGTGGAAAAAGATTAAAATAATCCTTGATAAAATATTTAATTAACTATGAAACAGAATAACGAACTTCTCACCCGTCGCGTTGAGAAAATTTTGCCCGGCCGAGAAGGGCTGAAGAAACTGATTTCAGAACGAAAAATCCGGCTTTATCTCGGAATCGACCCGACCGGCTTTCAGCTACACATCGGCCACGGGGTAGTGTTGAAAAAAATCCAAGAATTCATTGATGCCGGCCATGAAGTCATATTCTTAGTCGGATCATTTACCGGAAAAATTGGCGATCCGTCGGACCGGGAAGCCGAGAGAATATCGCTGACCGACGACCAAATAGAAAAAAACATGGCTGATTACCGCTCTCAAGCGGGAAAAATAGTCGATTTTTCCAGAGCGAATTTTGTATATAACGGCGATTGGTTAAGCAAGCTAACCTTTGAAGATGTAGTTAAACTAGCTTCTAACTTCACCGTGCAACAGTTAATTGAAAGAGATATGTTTCAAAAAAGACTAAAGGCCGGAAAACCCATTCATCTTCACGAGTTTTTGTATCCTTTGATGCAGGGATATGATTCCGTTCATTTAGAAGTCGATCTGGAAATCGGCGGAAAAGATCAACTATTCAATATGATGGCCGGGAGGACTCTGCTTAAAGCTTTAAAAAATAAAGATAAATTTGTTTTAACCACTCCGCTTTTAATCGGTACCAACGGACAGAAAATGAGTAAATCTGTCGGCAATTGCATTTGGCTAAATGATTCAGCTGAAGATATGTTCGGAAAATTAATGAGCGTTCCGGACGAACAAATTATTCCGTACATGGAATTAGTTTCTGATATTCCGCTGATGCGAATCGCGCAGGTCAAAACAGAAATTGCTGCCGGAAAACTCCACCCGATGGATGCCAAAAAAGAATTAAGTTTTGACGTTGTTTCCCAATTCCATGGAAAAAATCAGGCTGAATCCGCCAAAATAAACTTCGAAAAAACCGTTCAGGCCGGAGAGACGCCTGCGGAAATTCCGACCTTCAACCTGTCGTCTTTACCGGAAAATGCCACCATTATCGACTTGCTGGAAAAATCTAAAACTATCAGTAGTAGGGGAGAGGGAAAAAGATTAATCGATCAGAAAGCGGTTTCGGTTAATCAATTACCAATTACCAATTTTTCGGGCAATGGCGGATCACGCTCCGCAGGACAATTTCCAATTTCTGAATTAAAATCCGGTGATATAATTAAAATTGGCAAAAGAAACTGGATAAAACTCATAGACTAATATATAAAATGTTGTACTACATTTTATATATTTGAATAAATATGCAACTAACTAAAAAACAGCGGGGGATTTGGACGATTATTACGATTATCGCTTCACTGGCAATTTTGGCTACATCATTGCTTCCATTGTTTTCGGCCCTTTAAATAATAATGACACTCAGGCTGACCGATTCCGTTAAAAACATTATTCATCCTTCTGTCCAAAGCCGGTATTTAAAACTTCTTGACAAAGTCGGGATCAAAACCCTGGAAGATTTAATTAATTATTATCCGGTCCGCTACGAAGATTATTCTTTGATTTCTCCGATCGCTAACCTCCAGCCGGGAGAAAAAGTTACAGTTATCGGCAAAGTAACTTCTTTTTCTCACAAATTCACCAAAAAGAGGGGATTTACGATTCAACAGGCAGAATTAAATGACGGGACGGGAAAATTAAAAATCATTTGGTTCAACCAACTATTTCTCAAAAACATAATATTGCCGGGGATTAATTTGTCAGTCGCCGGAACGGTAGAAACACAGGGAAAATATTTAGTCATCCAAAATCCGGACTTTGAGATATTAAAAGGCCTGGCCTTGGGTTCCCAAGGCCAGGCCTTAATAGATTCACTGATCCACACCGGAAGACTGATCCCTGTTTATCCAGAGACCAAGGGACTAACTTCCAAATGGCTGCGGAATAAAATATTTGGCGTCTTGGAAATAAAAATCGAAGATTGGCTGCCGCAAAAAATATTATCCGCTGAATCATTGCTTGGCCTTGAAACAGCCCTCAAAGAAATTCATTTTCCGTCCTCTTCTGACCTGTTGACAAAAGCCAGAACCAGACTGGAGTTTGACGAAATTTTTAAATTTCAGACCAACGGCTTAATCAGAAGGAAACAACTGGAAGAAAAAACTTCTCCTGCAATTCCCGCTGACAGACCGGAAATTAACAGATTTATTTCGTCCTTGCCATTTAAATTAACCCCCGGACAAATCACGGCAATTGACCAAATTTTAACTGATTTAAACCAAACCCACCCCATGAATCGCTTGCTTCAAGGTGATGTTGGTTCCGGAAAAACTATTGTCGCCGCTGTTGCCGCACTTTCTGCCATCAAGGTCGGATTCCAAACCGCATTCATGGTTCCAACCCAAGTCTTGGCCGATCAACACGCCGAAACCTTAACGAAATTCTTGAAATCTTTCGGCGTTAAGATTGCATTATTGACCGGAGCGACCAGAACAAAATTTTCCGGCAGAGCCGGATCCCACTCCGCGGGAAAAATTTCAAATTCTGCTAAGCCCGATCTCATCATCGGTACCCAAGCCCTGCTTTATAAAAGAGCAGAAAATATTATTGATAAAAACAAGCTCGCCCTTGTCATCATCGACGAACAGCATCGTTTTGGAGTTGAACAACGCGGAAAATTCATATCTGAAGGATTATCTCCTCACGTTCTGTCCATGACCGCTACTCCGATTCCCCGGACCGTGGCCTTGACCCTTTACTCCGATCTGGATGTCAGCACCTTAACGGACATGCCTGACGGAAGAATACCGGTAAAGACTTGGCTAGTACCTGATTTTAAGCGTTTATCCGCCTATCAATGGATTGCCAAACAGGTTAAACAAGGGTCTCAAGTCTTTATAATTTGCCCGTTTGTAGAAGACTCCACTCTTGAAACCCTGAAATCAGTTAAGGCAGTAACTACCGAATTTGAAAAACTAAAATCGACTTTTAAAGGATTAAGATTAAGTTTGGTCCATGGCCGTTTGCGGCCAAAGGAGAAAACGCAAATTTTAGCGGATATGAAAGCGGGTAAAATTGATATTTTAGTAGCCACTCCCGTGGTTGAAGTCGGAGTTGATATCCCCGGGGCTAAAATTATCGTGATTGAAGGTGCGGAAAGATTTGGATTGGCCCAACTCCATCAATTGCGGGGCCGGGTAGGCCGGAATGATTCCCAATCTTACTGTCTGTTATTCTCAACTGACAATTCCGCCTCCGGCAGATTAAACATCATGGAAAAAATTTCCGACGGCTTCCGGTTAGCTGAAATGGACCTAAAAATGCGCGGGCCCGGAAGCATGTGGACCACTTTTCAGCATGGATGGCCGGAGTTCAAAATTGCCGATATTTCCGACTTTAAAAAAGTAAATAAAATCCGGCTGATAGCCGAAAAAGTTATCAATAATTCACAAGAATATCCTCAAATTAAATTACTGATAAATGCAATGCTTGATAAACAGGTGGCTTTGAATTAAAATAGGCTTATGGGAGCACTACCTAAACGCAAAATCAGCAGCTATCGCCGCGGGAAAAGACGTGCCGGCCATATTGCAGCTCTGCCAACTTTAACTAAATGCCCTAAATGCGGCAATCTTAAACGGCCGCATTTTATTTGTGCCAACTGTTCTATTGTTCCGCAAAAACTAAATAAGTGAAAACTAGAACCGATAAGCGCCACTTAAAAAGAAAACTGTTGGTAGAAGAATTTTTTTCAGGCACTTTCCACAATATAATTAACCCTTCTCCGAAAGCCAAAAAAATCTTAAGGCGGTACAAGTTAATTGATTCGCTAATGGCGCAAGCCACGGCCGAAGGCAAAACAAAACGAATTAATAAAGTCGATAAAGCCGTATTGATAGTTGCAATTTGGGAACTGGCTGTAGAAAAGAAAACCCCGCCTAAAGTTATAATTGATGAAGCAGTTGAGCTGGCAAAAGAATTCGGTTCCGAATCCAGCCCCGGATTTGTAAACGGAATCCTGGGGGCGATACTGAATAAAGTACAAGAAGGTACAAAAATGTACAAGAAGGTACAAGAGAGAAAAATATAATAAAAAATTTCCAGACCCTTTTTGTACTTTATTTTACTTTATTTTACTTTCTTGTACTTTTAATAAATGAACCTTCCAAAATTTAACAATCCAAATCTTCTGAAGCAATCTTTAACTCACCGCAGCGCGGTTAATGAAGGCAAAGGCAACTCCCACAATGAAAGACTGGAGTTTTTAGGCGACGCTGTATTAGAGCTGGTAGTCAGCGAATTTGTCTATTTAAAATACCCGGAACACCAAGAAGGAAAACTGACCCAGTCCAGAACTGCCTTGGTCCGGACGGAAACCTTGGCTAAATTGGCGCTTGAACTGGACATTCCTAAAAGTATTTTTATTTCAAAAGGCGAAAAACGGGATGAAGGGGAATATAATGTTTCCCTGTTGGCAGACGTCGTTGAAGCCATAATCGGAGCCATATTTTTGGATAGGGGATTTGAAGCAGCTAAAGAATTCATTTATTCCACCCTGCTGGTTAATGCGGATAAAAAAATAAAGATTGCCATAAAACTAGATTCAAAAAGCAAATTTCAGGAAATTGTCCAGGCAAAAGGATTTAATTCTCCAACCTATAAAATTATTGATATCTCCGGTCCTGACCATCAGAGGGTTTTTACCGCGGAAGTAGTCGTTAACGGAAAACCTACAGCTTCAGGCTTTGGAGCTAGCAAGCAGGAAGCTGAACAGAAAGCGGCCAAAACGGCTTTAAAAATGATATAATGCTTAACTATGCTAAAGATTAAGTTGATGAGAACCGGCAAAAGAAACCAACCCACTTACCGTTTTGTCATTGCTGAGGCCAAGTCCAAACGCGATGGAAAATGCGTGGAGAATATCGGTAATTTTCAACCGCTAATGAACCCTCCTCTCGTCCGTTTAGATAAACAAAGGTATGATTATTGGATAAACCAGGGAGCTCAACCTACCGATACGGTCAGAAACTTGTATAAAAAATCATAAAAAAAATGGAAGAATTAATCAAATATATCCTGAATAAAATAGCTGATCATCCTGACGATTTGAAAATTGAATCCCTGCAAAATGAGGAGTCTGTAACGATTACCGCCAAATTAAATCCCGATGATATGGGAAAAGTTATCGGTAAAGGCGGAAAAACTATCAACTCCATCAGATCATTGGTCAAGATTCTGGCTTCTAAAAATCAAAAACGGTTTAATTTTAATGTGGAATCGCTTAATCAGGAAACAGTTTAGAGGCCCTGCTGCTCCCGTCTACAGATAAAGTGTCTGCTGATTGCAGGTCAAAAAATTCGAATCCCTGCATGGCGCGCAAACTCTTTTCTCCTACTGCTGAAATTACCGGAAGTTTTTCGGTCAGTTTCCCAAACGTTTTAGGGGACGATTGAAAATAAAAACTAAAATTAAGGTCTGCCGAATACGTCTTTTCCGTAAAATCGGAGGAAGATGATCTGGAGTTTAGATTTATGGCATCGACGGAAGCCAGGGGTAAAATATTCTCAATAGCTTGTAAGAATGAATAGATATCGGGGTAAGTTCCGGCCACGCCAATTTTTATTCCCAAGCCCACAGCTTGTTTATTAAACTCTAATCCCTCAACTGCAACTTTATGCCGATCTGCCAAAACCGACATCGACGCCAAAGCCTGTCTGTAGGGAGATTTTATTGGGATTGCTTTAGTTGCCAAATCCAGTTTGGACTGGAGCTCGGTTGAGTCAAGACTTGTTAACATTGAAACCTTGCTTGATAGAATAGAATTTGTTTCCTGTCTTTGTTTCAAGATCGCGGAATTCTCTCTCCACGAATTAAATCCCGGGATAAATCCGGCAAAAATTACCAAAAAGATCATTGATCCAATCAGGATTGGTAAATAAATGGTCTGAAGCTTGGCGGATTCGTGATAACTTAAAGAATGGGTAAATGTTGGTGTCATAATACTTCAACAGTCAAATCAATTAAATATTCTCCTTTTATATTCCGGGAAAATTCATTGACTTTAACCAACGAGAATGGCTTGGTTTTAGCCGCGATTACAACTTTAATCATTTTTTCAAGATTGTCAGTCGAAAGCGTAACGGAAATATTTTTTCCTGAACTATCAATTTTAGCGGATGATAAATTAACATCAGGCGGAAACGCCGTCATTACCGCATCCAATTTTTTTTCTATTTGGGTTCTGGAATTTAATAATTCACTGGCTTTATCCAATTGATGAGTTAACAAATAAAATTGCTGTTCTTTCTTGGAATAAGTCGTAATTTTGGCTTCCAGGTCTTGAGATTTAAGGTTTTCAACCACTGCCTCTTTTCCGGTTATTAAACTTAAAGCCCAAATACCGATAGTCAAAACTAAACTGACCAAAGTTACAACCATTAGAATCGCCTGCAGAGTTTTAAAAATCGATAAGCGCCGGCTGCCTTCCACAGCGCTTTCGGGCAATAAATTGATAATATTATTCATTGTATTTACACTCCCATTGCCAGTCCGATGGCAACTGAATAAACTGCAGCTTCTGCCGGAATTTTCAAACCAGAGCTTAACTCAAGTCCCTGAAAAGGGTTTATTAAAATCACTTCAGATACTCCTAACTGATTAGCCGTTTCAGTTGAAATTCCGGGCATCAATGCCGTCCCGCCCGATAAAACTACCCGCTGGACTTTCTTATTTCTTGTGGTTGATTCAAAAGCATTTATGGCTTTCTTAGCTTCAGACATTATAGCCGAAAATACCAGCAACAAGGCATTTCTGACTTTCCCTTCCATTAGCCGGGGATCAATTCCATAAGCCCGCTTATATTCTTCCGCCTGCAATACTTCTAAACCCAAATTTAATTCAACCGCTCTGGTCAGAGCTTCTCCGGCCATTGGCACCGAATAGGTTAAATGTAACCGATTTTCAGAAATAATCGCAAAGTCGCTGGTGGTGGCCCCGATATTAGCCAATAAAAAAGGCGCGCCATCGCCTGAAGAAAAATATCGGGAACTTGCCAAAAGTCCGGGTTCTATGCCGACTACTTCCATACCAGCTAAAGACATCATATCGGCCAATCTATTGACAATTTCGTGTTTGGCTGCCACTAACAACACCTCCATTGACCCCTCTTTAATCCCTTTGGCCGGACGGGACAAAACAGTATAATCCAATTGAACTTCTGAAATCGGGACCGGAATATGCTGCTCTGCTTCCCATCTGATAGCGCTGGATAATTCTGCTTCCGACAGAACCGGAACGGAAATTACCCGGGTAAAAACCTGATTTTCAGCTAGTCCCAACCGGATCTTATTGTTTGCCGGCTGAAGATTTTTAATTAAAACTTTAATTTGAGCCACTAATTTATCCTGTTCGGCGGGAGAATCAGACAAAACCCGCCCAATTGGATTGGCGGCAATAGATATATTTCTAACCGCAAAACTTTTAGATACAGCTTTAAGCGCGACCGCTTTTAAGCTGCTGGTGCCGATATCCAAACCAATAATTTCTTCAGCCATGTTGTTAATTAATATCCCCGCCGGAAAAGACGGCAAAGTCGAGCAATCCAGACGCTGCCGTCGATCTAACCACTTCAATCTTTGAATTGGCTTCCCCGGATGTTCCCACGGAATCAACTTGAAAAAAAGATAAGTCTCCATCGGTTCCATGAATCGTCACATTTGTCCGGCAGCCGGGAATTTCCATGGCAAATCTCATTCTGACTAATCCGCCTGAACCTTTAGAAAAAGTAGCAGGGGTGGACGGAACCGAATGGACTACCGCTCCGGCAGAAGTAATTGTAGTAGCCACCAAATTCGGGGAACAGTTGGTTCCGGTCCAAGTTACGGTAAATGACGTAGCGCCGCTTTTACTCCAATCAACCGTCACTACTTCTCCGGGATTAATCTCAGAAGTCACATCGGTTAATTTAGACACTTTATAAGACACTGACGAATTACCGACATTAAAATCTCCGCCGGAACCGGAAATGGCTAACATTGATAAGTCTTGGCGTAAGGCATCTTCTACTCCGGCCTCGGCGGCAGAAAACGATCTGGCTCTTTCTTCTTCCTTACTGCTAATGCCCACATTAGTAACCGACCGCCCCAAAATCGCCACCCCGATAGTCAACCCCACCAGTACCACCAAAACCACCACCATCGCCACCTGGCCTTTCCGCTTAAAAATATTCATAATTATCATCATACATATTTTTGGGTATTAATTCAATAGTTTCTTAAAGATACGCTGTCCCTAAAATTAATATTAGCAATAATACTCTCGACTGACAATCCCGGCTTGCCGATATTGAAAGACAAATTAACGATAGCCGGCTGGCCGTCCACCGGTAAAGTCAGATTACACCCAAAATTTGTCACTTGTACTCCATTTTGGAGAGGATCAGGATCATCAGTTAACCAGGATTGAACTCCATTATATGTTTTACGGATTCTCGATGAATTAGTTTCAAACCTATAGGTTGAAGTCGAACCATTTTCCAAAACCGTAAAATTGAGCTGGTTGCTATTAGCACAGGTAAGGGGATCAACATTGTTTGCTTGACGCAATAAACGGGAAATTGTTGACATCGCTAATTGGCCGTTTTGCTTTACCTGTTGCATACCTTGAGATTTACCTGATCCGGCTAACGTTGATCCTAAAACCTGGGTGATTCCGACCAATATTAAACCTACCAAAGACACAAACATCAATAATTCCAATAAAGTAAAACCCTGCCTCGCCGGCAGGTGGGCTTTTTTTATTGCCATAGTGAAAAACAGCTGACTGATTTTGCCTGATGCGTTCCCTTGCCGTCTATCCATTGCGATATAACAGTAACTTGGCGGTTTCCGGCCGGACAACTTCCGGGGGCCGCCACTGTAAACCAAACTTTTAAGACATCAACATCCAGTTTACCGATTTGTATCTGTAAGGAATCATCAAGATAGCACGTCGTGCTGGAGCAAGTAATATTCTCCAAACCGTTCCTATCTCTATTTGCCCTGATTTTCTCCATTTGATCTTCGGCCGTTTTTGTCGCCAAAGCTTGAGTTCTGGCGAAAACTGATCCCGACAGGGAGCGGGTGGCGGCCGACACCAAAGCGGTCAAAACTATAGTAATGGCTGAAATGGCGATCAAAATTTCTATTAATGATTGGCCTTTCCGTGTCATTCCAGCCGATTCATTTGTCATTCCCGACTTGATCGGGAATCTATATCTGTATAGGTTCCCGCTTTCGCGGGAATGACATAGTTTCGCAGGAATGACAGATGAAAATATCTTTAAATATTTTTTCATATTTTATAATTAAGGTATATCTGTTATCGGCCATAATTTAATCAGTCCGGCAGAAGTGGTCGTAACCGTAATTTGAGATGAAGATGTCCCCAATTGCCGGCTTAAAACAAAACTTGCATTGCTGGTTGTGCCATTAATCGTCGCAAAATCGACAAATGAATCTCCGCCTGATCTAGTTACCGAGTTGGGGAAAGTAATGGTTTTATCAGAAGCAATTGAACCGTCGGAGCAAACGGCTTTAATCTCATATGTATCATACGTAGGCGGATTGATAAATTCAAGACGCCAAACGGACAAATAAATATCAGGGGGGGTTACTGGGTCAGAATCGACACACCAACTTGAAGCCTTTTCACCGGATAGAGCCTTAGCTTGGGTTAATCTTAAATCGGAAACCAATTGTTCCCCGGCGCTTTTTAGTCCCTGACGCCCCTGAAACCGGTTATATCCCACTAAACTTGAGCCGGTTAAAATTCCGATGATGGTTACCGCAACTAAAACTTCGAGAAGGGAATAACCTTGTTTCATAAATATCTTTGACGATAGAAGATAGGGGGTAGAAGATAGTGGTAGAAAGTAGAAGATGGAGGATAGAAAGTCAAAAACAATCTATCTTCTATTTTCCATCTTCCACCACCATTTTCCATTTTCTATCATCTATCGTCCATTTCCCATCATCTATCATCGTTATTACGGCGGTGTTAGACAGTACACCACCGCCGTTCTTTCCAGCTGATTTGCACAGATGGTATAAGTGTTCACGCCGCCGGTATAAGTATAAGTGTACGGAGCGGTATTTTTTGGGTCCAAGGGCAACTGGCTTAGATAATTGTAAAGTGGATCGCCGCTGCGACAAACTGGATCAGAACCGGAAGGACATAAAGCCGCGTAAGAACCCACCGATGGATAGCCAGTTGATAAATTATCAGCCCGGTAAATTTCTAGGGCCGATCTGACCGATTCCAAATCGGCTTGCCTTCTCGCGTCGCGGGCCCGCTTCTGGCTAACGGCATAATTAGCTAAACCAATAGCCGTAAGAACCGAAATAATCGAAATGGTAACCAATAATTCGATTAGAGTAAAACCGCGTTTTTTCTCTATTTTCCTTCTATTTTCCATCTTTTACCCCTATTTTCCATTTTCTATCATCTATCGTCTATAACGATAGCAACTTACTGACGGTTAGTCAAGCAAAAGGATTCGTCAGCGGCGGGATTCTCGGTAACTGCTTCAAGCTTATAGGCGCAAATGTCGTAGCCAGTGGCTTGACCGCTGGGAGTGGCGTTATAAACATATAGAGAAGGATTAACGTTTTTGGGATCGCGGGGAACGCTATTTAGATAGATTGTCTGACCATCAACGCTGGTAAGCGGCTGGCCGTTGAAAATCAACTGATCCGGATAACGCTGATGATCGGCGTAATAAATTTCCAAAGCCACCTGCAATTCATGAATGTCAGTTTTACGTTTAGCGTCATGTGATTTTTTGATCTGGCGGGAAACGCCAACGAAAACCGCGGATGACAACAATCCCACAATTGATATAACCAATAACACTTCCAGCAAAGTAAAGCCTGATCGATTCATGGTTAAATTGTTTCCGCCAGAGGCGGATCGGCCTTTGGCCGAAAATTGTTTCATTGTTAAATTGTTAAAAATAATTGTAGCAGAGTTAAGCCCCATATTTCAGCAATGATACTTCCGGCGATCATAAATGGTCCAAACGGAATGGTTTGCCCAAACCGTTTTAATTTTAATCCAATTAACACCAACCCCGCAACTGCTCCTAAAATAAAAGCTAACCAAACAGCCAATAAAATTTTCGGCCAGCCCAGCCATAGGCCTAAAAACGCCGCTAGGGTGACGTCGCCGGTCCCCATCCCGCGGCCGCGGGTTACCAGAACTAAAAAACCAAAAAATCCGGCCGCGGCGGCCGCGGCCGCTAAGTAACTTAGGTTACTTAAGTTACCTAAGTTACTTAAAATCGCCCCAACGGCCCCGGCCGCCACCGCCAAATCAGGAATCAGTCCGTAAACTAAATCAGAAAAGAAAATCCAGATCAGCGCCGCCGCTACTAGAATAAGTCCCATAAGTCCTATAAGACTTATGTGTCCTATTTGTGCCGCCACAGCGGCACCCGCGGTGGCGCCAGCCAGCTCAATCAACGGCAGCCAATAGGGGATAGGGGAGCGGCACGTCCGGCATTTCCCTTTAAGAAAAATAAATGAAACTATCGGAACGTTCTCCCACCAGAATAATTGATGACCGCAAGCCGAACACCGGCTTCTGCTTTCTTTTGCCCTTAGCCCTTGTCCCTTAGCCCTTGTCCCTTTTATTGAGCTTCGCTCAATAACTACTCCCAAAAAACTCCCAATTGCCGTTCCAACCACCGCGCCTCCAATGTATAATACTGAAGTGAAAAAATTCATTTCCTCGCTAGTTTCTTCGATTAGGCTCAAAAAAACTAACTTCATTTATATTTTAACAGCAATTTTGATTGTCGGCAAAACCCTATTGTTCTTTTCCCAAAATCCTAACTTTGTCTGGTATTGGGATTGGCCGGGACATATCCAAAAAGCTCAACAGTTGTCCTGGATTCCCTGGGAGAATGGTTGGGACACCAGTTTTTGGGGCGGATATCCTACCGCTCGGTATCCCTGGGGATACCACTACTTGTTAAAAATTTTGATTAATTTTTCGGAATCAGAAAAAACAGCCGCGATCGCGATAACAATTATTAATTTTTTACTGTTAACGCTGGGCATCTGGAAATTAACCGGGAAGTTTAAGCTTTCGCAATCTAAAAGGATTTTAGCCGCAGTCTCCATGCAATTGGTGTTTCTTTATTCCGGCTCCGGAATGTTAGGCTCCTACCTTGGCACCGTTTATACCGGAGGCGGTCCGGCTCTTTTGGCTACAGCGTTATTACTTTTGTTTATATCCGCCGAAACTTGGCCCGGACGGGCAGTTTTGTTGGGACTAATTTTCTTGACTCATCCGCTTGCCGCCATAGTCGGCTTAATTTTTCTGGTGATTTCATTTATAACTGAGTATAAAAACAAAAATCAGGAGGAGATAAAAAAATGGATTTTAACCATGGCTGTTTCTGCCGTCATCGGTTTGCCTTGGATTCTGGTCATGCTGGATCCAAATTTCGCCGCCGGCGCTTTTAATCTTACCGAAGCCCCGCCTTTAATCCACTGGATAATTGCTTTTACCATCTTAATTCTGGCAATCAATTCTAAATCTCTAAAACGGCCTTTGACTGTTTTAACATTAATTCTAGCCGTTTTAGCGGCGGTGGACATGACTAGCGCGGTTTCCCTACAACCAATCGGCATCAGAGGAATTCATTTCTATCGCTTCGCCTGGTATTTTCAGTTATTTGCCCCTTTAGTAATCGCTCAAAGCCTACCGGATTTAAAATTTTCTTTGGGGGCCAAACGGGTAATCGGTTTAGGAATCGCTTTTCTTCTAATTAAAAGTTTAAACCCAATAATCAACTTAAAATTGGATTGGCTGGATTTTTCTGTCCGGAATACTACCCAAAGAGTTATGGATGTTTCGCGCCATGCTCAAGTATTTCAACTTTCTCATGCTGCCGAACACTTTCTGGCGGCAACAAACAAAAATTTAATCGGTACTACCGGATTGTTTTTTGAGTCCTCGCCCTACGGATTGATATATTACAATCTGAAGAACTCTATTGACCCCTATAGCCGAAAAAATGGAACCTACGAAGCGGATTTTAATAATTCAGAAAAACGGCCAAAATTAGAACTGGACATTGGCAAAACCGCTGATATTTTGGGCATAAACTTGGTTACCGCTACTATCTACGGACAGGATGAATTGCCGAAAGGCGCCACGGAATTTGCCAAACTGATGTTAGATGAGTCTGATGGTTCTCAACTTCAAGCCCGTTATTACCTTAAAACAATTTCTACTAAACCTCTAGTCGAAGCTTTATCTCAAACTCCCCGGTCAGATAAGAACGTCAACTTGGGCGAATGGTGGATCAATAGCGACAGATCAGAGTTAATTGTTAGAGAATTGCCCGAAATTCCGCCGGCGGTTAATTTTACTCAACCGGAAATTAACAATCTTAAAATCGAACCGACCCAAATTTCTTTTTCCGTCGAATCTCCTGATCCCGCCCCGATATTCATAAAGTTTACCTATAGTCCATACTGGGTCGCGACCGGAAACGGAAGTTATTCCCAACCAGTTTGGATAACTCCCGGCTACATGTTTATGTGGGCCCGGGGGAATGTGGATTTAACGTGGAGAACACCGGGCTATCTAAATAAATTTGGTCCAATAGCGGCGGCGGCACTATTGTTGACAGTAGGATTAAACGTCATCTGGCGCCGCTTCGAACAAAAACCTTAATTTTTTCATCTTCCGAATCAGTAATTTCAGTTTTATAGCGATGAATTTAATTCGGATTAACTAATACTTGATTACTTTCCCGCCTTAAAATCGTGTATTCCCAGAAAATAGCTTCAACTTGGTAATTTTCTCGGATGAAATCATCTATCAAAGTCACACCGCTACTTTTACTTCTTTCGTTTGGTTCACTAATATGTGAAAAACGTGAAGAAAGCACGACATAGTTTACGCTTCTTTTAATCAACTCACTGATCATTTGTTCCTGAAATGGTTTAGTCGTGGTCATTCCCGGAACAAAAATATGATAGCCAACTGCGATTTTTCTTTGAGCCAAAAAATAAAACATTACATCGTTAACAAAGATTTTGTCATGGCGCAGATTTCCGACAAATATTGGCTCGGAAGAAATTGTGTGGGTTTGAATGTAGCGAACTGCTTTCTCCTGATCCGAGGAAACGAAAACACATCCCGCCGCCGGCAATTGCGAATTGCATCTCCAGATAGGCGCGGTTTTAACGATATTTAACCATATGATTACGGGAGAAATTATCAAAGATTGAAACATTCCTGTTAATAATCCCCAAAATAAAATTAAAATTATTAATTTATAATTCCGTCTGAATATTAATTTATCAATGAAAATCGCGAAAACTGCCAAGGCCGGAATCAATGCCGGTAAAATATGAATATTATCTGCTCGTTGAAGGGATAGCCAAAACAGAAATATGCCAAAAATAGACAATGTCCAAATTTCGTAAATGAATTTCTTTTTCCCAAAACTCCAATGAAGTCCGCCGATGAAAATAAAAAACGGTAAATAAAAAGTTGACCATCGAGTTAATAAGTATTTTAGATAAATCAATAAAAAATCGGCAGTAAATTTGAAATTGGCTGGAACAAAGAAAAAGGGTGGGTAAGGTAATCTGGCAAATTTAGAATAGACGGAAACTGGAAAAATTATTAGACTTTCCCAAATTTTGTATAATTCACTTCCTGAAAAAACAAGTATTCCTGTCGTCATTCCGATCGGTAAGAAAGAAAATAGTGCAAACAAAACGATGGATACTGCCTGTAAAAATAGCTTATTTTTAATTTTTTTCTTTTTGATAAATATCAAATGAAAATCAAATGCTGCAACAGAAAAAACTGAAGTCACCCAGATAAAAACCCCAATATCGTGCCGAAATATAATACTTAAACCATTTAAGATACCTGATAAAATCAACCAATAATATTGTCGAGCATTAACGAACTTTAATAAAAAAACGATTGATAAGAAGCCAAAAAATAGAGCTGGGAAAATCGGAACTCCCCAAAAACCAATCGAGGCGAGCCAAAAAGATAAAATTAAAGATGAAATTATAGCGCTTAAACTCCCGCTAGAAATACGTCTGATCAAACTGTAAAAAATCATCACCAGCCCGGCGCGAAATACAATATCCGTCAGACGCATTATCTTGAGACTACTCCCGAAAAAATGGAACATCAACGCCAAAAGATAATACTGTCCAACCGGATAAGTACCGGGCCAAAAATCACGATACGGGAGTTCACCAGCTAAAATTCTTTGAGCGTTAGATACTGCTACTCCCTCATCATAAATATTGACTTCCTGATTGATTCCGGCCGCTATGATCAAAAAACCGGCTAGAAATATACAAATTTTTTTAGACATAAATTTCTATACCGTCAATACGCCCATCAGGTGAAAATAGATTGAGATAATCACTGCGGTTAAAAATAATGTGCTGATTTTTCCGTTTAATCCAAAAACCACCAGAACCAGAACCGGAGCCATGATGTCCAGAATATACCGATAGCCAAACTGATACCAGCCGGTGCCGCTCAACATTAGAATCGGAATTAAGGTAATAATTATTCCGGTCCAGATGGACAAAATTAATTTCTTCTTTTTATTATCCCGCCGGGACTTGGAGTAAGCCAAAAATGTCCATAATAGAGGAGGGGTGAGAAATAAAACCGAATTTCCTTCCGGGTTGAATTTTAATTTCAAATTTTCAATTTTGGGTAATTCGAATAGCATAAACCACGTATTGTACGGAATATTCCCCGGACTAAACCAGCCGCCGGCCTGACTGACTCTGATTGAATAATGAGAATGAAATTTTTGATACTTATAACCGGTCTCCAGCGGACTGCCAAACCTGACAAAATTATACGCAAAAAATACCATCCCTATAACAAATAATGGCGTCATAACTAAAATAATTTTCCTGAAATTACTAAATCCCTCCCAAAACATCAAAAGCAAGGGTATGGATACTAATAATACCGCGTTGGGTCGGACCAAAAGGTTGAGGGAAAAAAATAAAACCGACCAAAAATAGTCGTGGGGTTCACGGTTTTTCCGGACAATAAAATACATCCCCAAAGCGGTTAAAATAAAAGCGTAAACTTGAGCTTGAAACCAAACTCCGGAGCGGACAGATACCCAGAATTGAGAAGAACCAAAGGCAAACAGCAAGGAAAACAGTAGCGGTAGCCGGGAATTTTGACCAAAAAACTTTTTTTCAGTTTTTAGAATTAATAAATACACTAAGATAACTCCAAACGCGCCCACCAACGATACAATCGGCAAAGTGGGAATAAAATCAGTTTTTAATAAAAGTTGCAACAGCAATATTGGAAGAGCCGGCAAAGGACCGAAAAACGGATACCATTTTCCCTGATAAAAGCTTAAATCTTGGGTGGAGGTTAAATTTTCCAGATTAAGCCGGCCATTTTTGATTGCCCCGGCAAGAGAATTATAGTAATCAATGTCTTGGAAAAGATAAAAACTGAATTTTGTCCCAAACCCTAAATAAATGGAAAATACCACCGTTATTAAAATGAATATCTTAACTCCGCATTTTATTGGTTTATCCATTACCTGTGACTATAACACCACACTTCAAGATGTTATCTTTACGCTACCCAGTAATTTAATCCATACCAGACGGTAAATAATCCCTGCAATAATAGCATGGGAAATACCAAAATAATCGTTTTTCCTTTCATCATCTTAGCGGCAGTAATAAACATCGGAAAAGCCGCCAACAGATATCTGGGGTATGACATAAAATATCCAGCCATGGCCGGCAAAAGCCCCAAAACAATCATCTGCCAAAAAAGTATTCGGGGTAAAATCCGGTAAGACGGCCAAAGCCAAATCAAAAAGAAAATAAAAAACGACCGGTCAATCAAGCTGGTATTAAACCCATGCAGGGAATAAGGAAGCGTCAGAAAATTTCCTATAAACCATTGCAGGGGATTTAGCAAATTAGATATCGAATAACGGGTAACATACAATTTTAGGGCTTCAAATCCTGCCAAGCCCGACCCTGTCCAGAATTTCATTAGCCCCAAATAAACCAAAATCCCGCCGCCGAAAAAGCCCAGAGTCAGAATCAGCTTTGGAAAAGATAGTTTTAGTTTTTCTTTTGCGCTAGGGATGACGGCTGTTAAAAACAACGGTAACGCGGCTAAGATTCCCTGGAAACGGCTCAATGGCAGAAGAAAAGCGGCTGCGTAAATCAAGATATTCTTTCCGGAAAAATATCCCCAATACAACAACAATAATAAAAATAGGAATAACGATTCTGAATAAATCAAATGCAAAAACATGCTGGCCGGAAAAGACAAAAAAAGCGCCAGCGACCAAAATGCGGTCTGCCTGTTATATATTTTTCTTACCAGCAAATAAAAAAGCCCGGCCGAGCCGATGGCAAAAATTCCCGAGGCCAATAAACCGGAAAATACGGAATTATTAGTAACTAAATTAAGCAAAACGATAGTAAATGGAAAAAGCGGAAAGAAAGCGTTGCTCATTCTTCCGGGGCCATATCCTTTTTCCGCTAAATATATATAATGTTGGGCATCCCAAGTGGTCAACGGCCAAACTACCGATTTCTCATCTTTGGCATAATACAAAAAATTAACTTCCCGGCATTGTTGACAATAAGTCAAGGTAAAATAAGCCAAAAACAATACTCCGATTACCGCGATCTTAATACCCAACACCAGCCAAACTATCCATTTCACAGATTTCTCTTCCATCTATTTAGACGGCCAAAACATGGGCGGCCTTCTAACTAATATTATACAGGTTGGCCACCCATGCTTGGATTACTGCGGCACACACACATTACAGTTAGCGTCGCTGGCCGTATAGGCAGCTCCGCAAGTTCCGGTCGTCGCGTTGGTCTGAGTCCTCAATGGCCCCAAACCTCCGGCTCTGGCTGATTTGCTCTCCGGACTAAAACAAATTGAGAGCTGGTTGTTAGTAGCCTCTTCAGTCATATACATTTCATTCAAGGTAACCGTTTGTCGGGTAGAAAATTGAGTTTTTATCTCTTCTTTAGTAACCAAGTCACCATTGATGCTACCGCTCGAAAACGTCGCCGTGGTAATCATCGTTGCGGCAGGATTGGAGCCATTCATGCAGGTTCCGGTGTAATTATCCCAAACATAACAACCGAAAGTGGTGAAGTAACGCTCGTGGGCGTTTAAAAGTTCAGCCACATCGGACTTGCGTCTGGCATCCCGGGATTTCCTAAGCTGTTCAATCGGATTAATGGCTGATAATACGGCTACTGCCAAGATTCCTAAAATAGAGATGACGATTAAAAGTTCGATTAAAGTAAAACCCCGCCGTAAGCTTTGCAAACTGGCGGGTAAACTTTTCTTTATTTTTAACATTTATATTCACCTCCTTTCGAGCACTTTGATTGTAAACTTATTTCTGAATAGTGCGAGACCCGCCGACCAGCTGCTCCACGAACCGTGAACGAATAGTTCTGTAAAAGGCGAGTGGTAAGGCAAGGCGGGCAAATGTTTTTTCATCTTCAAAACGCGCTGGTCAAATTATAAATTGGCAGGATAACCGCGATCACCAAAAAGCCAACTCCTATTCCCAGCACAATCATAATAAGCGGTTCTATAGCGGCTGTCAATGCCGCCACCCCCTGCTCGCTCTCTGCCTCAAAATAGAGGGATAATTTTGCCAACACCTCGTCAACCTTGCCGGTTTCTTCGCCCACTGAAATCATTTGGGCCAAAATCGGCGGGAAATATGGATTCTGGGCGATCGGCACGGCCAGCGGCAGGCCTTTTTCGACTGAAGAAACGGCAAATAAAAGAGCTCTTTGGTAAACAGAATTTCCGACCGAATCAGCCGAAATTTTTAAGGCGTCAATAATCGAAATTCCGGCTCCGACTAAAAGTCCGATAGTCCTGGTAAATTCCGTCAGAACGATTTGTTTCTGAAGCTTGCCGATAATCGGAACTTTGAAAATAAAAAGATCGAATTTGTGCCGGCCGTCAGTGGTTTTTACCCACATCGAAAATCCGGTTATTACCACTGCCAAAATCCCAAACACTATTATGGCATTATTCTTCATCCAGGTAGAAGAAGAAATCAAAATTTTAGTCGCCAGAGGCAGTTCGGCATTAAAAGTTTGATACATCTCCATTAACTTCGGAATCACGAAAATCATCATGATAAATCCAACGACTATCATCGCCCCTACCACAATCGCCGGATAGATCATGGCCCCTTTAACTTTATTAGAAAAAGCTTTATTTTTTTCCAGATTGGCCGCCAAACGGGTCAAGATATTATCCAAAACTCCGGCCGACTCTCCGGCCTTGATCAACGATATATAAACCGGAGAAAAAACCCCCCGATGCTTTTCCAGCGCCATGGCCAAACTAGCTCCGCCCTCCACATCCTGTAATATTTCTCCGATAACGGTTGACATCGCCGGATTTGATTGGTTGCGGAGTATTCTTAAAGCTTCGGTTAACGGCAATCCCGAAGCCACCATAGTCGCCATCTGCCGGGTAAAGGCAACCACGTCGTCCGACCCGATTTTCTTTAGTTTTTTGGATATTAACGCAAAGATGGATGGTTTAACGTTTATAACGGAAATTACAAACAGTTTTTTGCGGCGTAAGATTTCCACCGCCATCTCCCTAGTCGGAGCTTCCACATGGCCCTTTAGGGTTTGGCCGTCAACCGCCTTAGCTTTATAGGAAAATAGAAACATTTAATTTTTGGTTTAACCGTGAATCAACCTTTCAACTTCTCCGGGCCGCAAAGCGTAAGTTTTAGCCATTTCCAAGGTAATCGCCCCAGACCTAACCCAGGAAACCAAAGAATTTTCTAAAGTCATCATCCCTAAAGCCCCCGAAGTTTGGATAACATTGTCGATCAAATGAGATTTGCCTTCGCGGATTAAATTCCGCACCGCCGGAGTCGCCAAAAGAATTTCCGTCGCCGGGATCCTGCCTACCGGAATCGCCGGAATCAGGCGTTGGGAAATAACCGCTTCTAAGCTTCCGGCCAATTGCTGTCGGACTTGCTGCTGCTGCTCTTCCGGAAAAACATCGATGATTCTATCAATTGTTTGAGCGGCCGAATTGGTGTGCAGGGTGGCAAAAACCAAATGGCCGGTTTCAGCCACGGTTAAAGCAGCGGCAATGGTTTCATAATCCCTCATTTCGCCGACTAAAACCACGTCCGGATCTTCCCGCAAGGCCGACCTCAAAGCAATGTCCCATCCATGGGTGTCATATTTCATTTCCCGCTGGGAGATAATTGATTTTTTCGGAGTGTAAATAAATTCGACCGGATCTTCAATTGTGACAATGTGATCGGACCGGGTTTGATTGATTTCTTCAATGATAGCCGCCAAAGTCGAAGATTTTCCGTGTCCGGTCGGACCGGTAACCAGTATAAATCCCTGTTTCAACGTGGCAAAAGTGTGGATAATCTGAGGTAAACGCAATTGTTCCGGGGTTTTAATATTGGAATGAATCAGCCTTAAAGCCGCCGAAGGACGATTTTGTTGAAAATAAACGTTAATCCTGAATCTGCCTTTATCGGCGTACTGATAACTCAAATCCAACTCTCTATTGACCTGAAATTGATCCTTTTGTTCCGGAGTCAGCAGAGAATTGATCAGTTGGATTGCTTCGTCATTGGTTAACGGTTCATTTTTTAAAAAAATTAACGAGCCGTCAACCCTGATTGAGGGGGGAGACCCAACCACCAAATGCAAATCGGAAGCATCCTTGGCAACAACTATGTCTAAAAGTTCTTGTATTGTCATTATTAATTCAAGTACAAAAAGGTACAAAAATGTACAATAATGTACAAAAAAGAAACATTGCGCTGGCCCTTCTTGTACTTTTTTGTACTTTCTTTTACTTTCTTGTACTTACATTTATGTCTGCGCGACTCTTAACACCTCCTCAATTGATGTAATCCCTTCTAAAGCCTTTAAATATCCGTCCTGTCTCATTAAAACCATACCTTCTTCCACCGCCTGACGTTCGATATCCATTGCCGGCCGGCGCTCCAATATCAATCTACCAATTTTTTCACTAATAAGCAAGACCTCAAATACGGCAATTCTGCCAAAGTAGCCGGTATCACTGCATTCCGGACACTTCCGGCCGCGGTAGAGTTTAAATTCTCCGGCCGGAAGCAGTTTACCCAACACTTGGCGGACATTTTCTATTATTTCGACCGGGGGCTGATATTCTTCCTTGCAATGCTCGCAAATTTTTCTGACTACCCTTTGGGCCATAACACAAGTCATCGAACTGGCTAACAAAAACGGTTCCGCCTTCATATCCAATAACCGCGGCAAGGCTCCGGCGGCCGAATTAGTATGCAAAGTGGAAAAAACTAAGTGTCCGGTTAACGAAGCCTGAATGGCCAAATCGGTAGTTTCAGAATCACGGATCTCTCCGACCATAATAATATTCGGATCTTGGCGCAAAAAACTTCTTAAACCTGATGCAAAGGTCAACCCGGCTTGAGGATTGGTTTGGACCTGATTTATGCCGGCAATTTGATATTCCACCGGATCTTCTAATGTAACTATATTGACCCGGGGGGTATTGATTTTGTGTAAAATCGAATATAGAGTAGTAGTCTTTCCGGACCCGGTTGGTCCGGTAACCAAAATAATCCCGTGAGGAACGGCAATTGCATCTTCCAGATTTTTCAAAGCCCGGCCCCTGATACCCAACTCGGACAAACTCGGGATGTGTCCGGATTTTTTTAAGAGCCGCATCACGATTTTCTCTCCGTGGACTGTTGGCAGGGAACTAACCCGCAAGTCCACTTCTTCTCCCCCGACCCGAAAAGTGAACCGGCCGTCCTGGGGAACCCGTTTTTCGTCGATTTTCATTTCTGACAGAATTTTAATTCTGGAAATTACGGCATCATGCACCCTTCTGGGCAAAATCAATTTTTCATGCAGAATCCCGTCAATTCTGTATCTGACTTGAGTCCTGTCTTCCTGAGGTTCAATATGAATATCAGATGCTCTGGATTTCATGGCAAATTCCAGGATAGTAGCCACAATTTTAGTAATCGGGGCTTCTCTGACAGCCACTCCGGAAGTTAAATTGGTAACATCAACAACTTGACGAGTGGGTTCGCCGGATTCTTTTAAAGCTTCGGTAACTTCGGTTGACAAACTCTGGGAATATTTTTCATCAATCATTAGCTTTACGTCAACTTCGGCGGCCATCAAAGGTTTGATTTTAAATCCGGTTTTCTTTTCCAAAAATTCCAATACCGATAAATCCAATGGATTGACCAACACGACTGACAGAACCCCGGCTTCCTTATCCAGAGACAGCGGAAACGCCAAATACCGCCTGGCAACTATTTCCGGTAAAGTATTCAAAGCCTCGGGAGATGCCGCTCGTTCTGAAAGATTGACGTAAGGGACGTTATACAGCACGGATTTAGCTTGGGCTAATTTTTGAGGATCGACAAAATTGTGGTTAAGCAGTATTTGTTCGGCCGGAATTCCGGTATTGATGGACTCCAGTTTAACCCGGTTAAACTGATCATCGGTTATAACTCTTCCGGATAACAGGATATCTAAGATAGTAGCCCGGGCAGTAGGCACATTCATAATACTCTATATAATATAGAATGTTTAAGCCAAAAAGTAAATCATGCACGCATTCTTAGTCTGTGGCCAAAATCAAGATAGGGTAGGGGAGCAGGTTGAAAACCTATTCAAATCGCGATTGAGCGGGATTACCCGGGAAAATAAACTGAATTTGTGCCCTTCGGCTAAAAAAGAAAGTAAATTGCCGACCCTAACCATCGAAGACGTCAGATTTATTTCAAATTGGCTCTCCCAACAATCATCCAAATCACGGGTAGTTATAGTCCGCCAAGCTCAATGCTTGACTATTCCGGCCCAGCAGGCAATATTAAAAATTCTGGAAGAACCGGGGAAAGATAACTATATTATTTTGACGGCAGATTCGGAATCTTCACTGCTGCCAACCATCAGATCCAGATGCAAAATCATCAGATTGTCCTCTGAAACATCAGCAACCCTTGTAGATTCGATAAGCTATAGCATTGACTTTCTACAACGTTTAACTGAAATTGGGA
>Ga0209514_10001017_pt1 | contig 52585 bp, 51 predicted proteins | sample Subgrocontami58m_FD_187452 | JGI IMG/M metagenome (GOLD analysis project Ga0209514, IMG submission 187452) | Subsurface groundwater microbial communities from S. Glens Falls, New York, USA - GMW37 contaminated, 5.8 m (SPAdes) (version 3) | ecosystem: Environmental > Aquatic > Deep subsurface >... | reverse complement strand
GAGTGGCTTATCGACTACAACGAGTATCGACCTCACCAAGCACTTGACTATTTAACTCCTTTGCAGTATCTTGAAAAATACTACACTGTCAAAGACAGAGTGTCACCGATGTCCCCGTCTTATACACGGTCTTGACAAGTCCTATAGCAGTGTGGTATAAGTTACTTCACTCTGCAACAAACGCAGTGCAAGCATGAAAAGAGTATATAGATTTTTAATTTTAGTAACTTTAATCGCCGGATTTTTAATTCTGGCAAAAACCTTTGCCCTGGCAGACGATGGTTGCACTCCGGTTTATGGCGGAGGCCAAACATGCCCACCTCCCGGAAATATTACGATCAGCAAATCCGTTAAAAATCCATCAAGCGGTGTATTTGTAGACAATCTAACAACTAACGATCCAAAATATGCACCCGGTCAAGTTGTTAATTTTAAAATAGTCGTTACAAATACAACCGGAACAAATATTTCCTCTGTTAACGTTAACGATGTTTTTCCAAGCTATCTATCATTTGTTTCAGGAAACGGATCTTTTGATGCCAATAAAAACACATTAACTTTTAACCTTAATAACCTTAACGGCGGACAAACTCAGACTTTTAATGTTCAGGCAAAAGTTGTAGACGAAGCAAATATTCCTTTTGCAAACGGCGTAGTTTGTGTTGTTAACCAAGCTTTCGGAACAACTTCCGGAGGGCAAACCGCACAGGATAATTCCCAGCTTTGTATTCAAAAAACAACTGTTACCCCTGCTCCTACTGTTCCATCAACAACCAAAGGCGGACTACCTGTTGTAACTGCACCTAAAATTACAATAACTCCTCCTACAGGACCGGAAATGCTTCCTCTCTTGGCACTTTTACCAAGCGGATTAGCAGGATTTATACTACGCAAGAGATCAAAAATTAATAAATAAGGGGGAGGTGAAAAATACATGAAAGAAAGACAAGGAGTAATTCAAGGAATTAGAACTAGCATTAGTGAAAATAGAGCAAAAGCATCAGTTCTGTTTGCTTTATCCGGACTTGGCTTAGCTGCCACTGGATGCACTGATAGAGACGACATTCAACAAGCAGTTGCACAAGGCGTTGTGGAAGGCTTAAGGAAAGCGGGAACTATTACGACAATCCCAGCCACTCCTGAAACAACTACAACAATTTTTAGACCAACTACTTCTACAACCGAAGCAAAAATCCCTGAAATAACAACTACAACCAACGTAGCTGAACAATCGGACGGTTTGGAAATGGGAGAAGTTGGAGTTAAAATTCCAGTCCCATCTGTAATCTCCGGAGACATGGTAAGAGAAGTTCGAGATGGAGGAAAGTATAAATTCTTTACCGAAGGACAATGGTTCCACCCTGTATATGACATTGGGGCAGAAGATGCTGCTCATGAATATAGAGGAATCGGACCTTGGTATCCTGTGGCATTTGCAAACATAGATGCTAATGCAGCCCAACTTACCACCCATGGAAACGTAGGAGAATTAGTAATTTCTACAAGAGATGGTGGAAAAGTTATGATTGCAGTTATGCAGCTTGATAAACATCAACATGAAGGAGCTTGGGGCACAGATCCTAAAACCGGCAAGTTTATGCAAAGCGATGAATGGGCAATGCAATACAACTTCCACAGCTTGCAGCCTAATCAGGAAATATTTGTTGTAGATCCGGACACCGGAGATCAACTTACATGGCCTGATGGTTCACCTGTAATTTACAGGGCTAACGAACAAGGAATAGCAGCTTTTGCAATTCCTCAAACTAAGGGAAACGACGTGAGAGTTGGATTTGTAATTGATATACCTGGACAAGACAGCGGAGTTCAATCTTCCGAAATTAAATTCGAAAGAGGTCCGAACGACAGACCAGGAAAAACAGGAGAAAATCCTTTACCAGACACTGTTCTTAAACCAATGGTTTCTGAAAAATAAAATTCTACAATAAAAAGAATTTTAAAATACGCACTCAATGAGTGCGTATTTTTTTTGGAGAAAAGAAGATTACAGGTATTTCTTAACCTCTTCGATAGCATTGTCCCAGATAAATTTCTCTTTAACTTCCTCTTGTAAATTTTTACCTAATTTTAACCTTAACTTAGAATCCGAAATCAATCTATCTAAAGCTTTTTTAAAGGCTGATTTATCTTTCGAATTAACCAATAATCCCATTGAGTTATTTTTGATGACTTCACTTATTCCCCCTTTGTTAGTCGCTACAATAGCCACAGCGCATGCCCCTGCCTCAAGCAAAGAAATTGGTAACCCCTCACTATGCCAAGTAGGATACGCAAAAATATCTGCAGTCTTTAATAAGCTCATAACCTCTACCCTATTAATTTTTCCTAAAACAAAAACGTTTTGCAATTTATTTTTCATAACGCTGCTTTTTAAATCCTCAAGAAGCGGCCCTGTACCGGCAAACACAAAATCCGCTCCGGGAGTAGCTGCCGCAATATCGAATAATGTTTTTATTCCTTTAGATTCTATTAACCTCCCAATATAAACCACATTAACTCTACCTTTTTTCTGCTTTTTGAGCGAGAACAGCTCCTTTTCGATTCCCGGATAGCAGACTTTTGAATTTACACCAAAAGCCGATTTTAAGAATTTTTGTGTCTTAATATTTTCTACAAACACACCATCGAATAAATGTAAGAAGAAATTAGAGATGGTTAAATCAATAACCTTGGAAATTAAGCTTATTGCTTTGTTTTTGTGAACAGGATAAGAAGCACAGTGATCTGTTAAAACTGCTTTTGTGTTTGTAACCTTAGCAAATAATACTCCCCACCAAGAAGAATCAAAAAATCTGGTTGAGCAATGTATTAAATCATAATTTGACCTGTGATTAAAAAGAAATCTTAGCAGAGAAAGCGGCTTTGGAATATAAAATTGATCTTGCAAAATTTTATAACACGGCAATCTATAAATATTTAATCCTTTGTATTTTTCCAATTTCTCAACTTTGTCCGTGTTGTAACATAAAACATCTACTTCAACTTGCGGGCTTTGCTTTTTTAAAGCAGCATACAAACCCAACATGTACTGCTCGCTTCCCCCAATGTGGGGATAAAAAAATGGTGTTATTACTAAAATCTTTTTCATATAATTTCGAAAATTGCTACTTCACTGTTTTTATAAATTAACTTAAACTGCTTACTCTTAGAGAGAAAATCAATTCGGGACTGATCATCGGCGGTAATTAATCTTGGCGACCAAACATTATAAAATGAGCTTTGCTTTTGCTCTTCCGGCAGATCTTGCCAGGCGAAATATCTTCCTCCAACAACAAATAATGTCTTGCCTGGATGATTTTGTTTTTTTAGTAAGTCATCTTTTATGCTTAACAATTTAGCCTTAATTAATATGGGATCATTTAGCTTATCCACGCTTATTAGAGTGTTTCTGGTCGATAAGCTCATATAAGTTCCTCCCTGCGTGTTAACACCGGAAATGGCCTCAAAAACATACTGCGTACCGGGATCACTAATTAAAAATTGACTGTCGCCTTTATGTGCAATAAGCCAATTAGCGGCTTCTATTTCTCCATAAGAAAGCTGGGTCTCCAAATTTCTAAAATGAAGCGGTTCTTTATAGCTAAGTTGGTTTTTATAAAAAACGATTGTAAAGGTAAGCATCATTAATGAAACAGTGACTATTCTAAATAAAATGCGCTGTTTGGAAACAATCATCCATAAAGAAACGGCAATGATTAGGCCTACAAAATATCTTCCCAAAACATAAAATTTTAAAAAATAAGAAAATGGAGCAAATGAAATACCAAGAATTATTAACGCTAAAATTAAAACTATTTTTTGCAGTACATTTCCGTTTTTTACTATTAGAGCGCAGCCCGCTAAAAACAAAATTAAACTTCCTGCGCCATACCAATTATTAAGATATCCTAACTTTTCCCAAATTGAAAAATTAAAATGCCTAGCCTCTTCTATTCCCAGAGTTAACCATCTCCCAAAAAAATTCATTCCAATAAGCGCTACCGAAAAAATGGTAGAAAGAATTACCGCCAAATTTATGTGTTTTTCTATAAACTTATATCTGGAAACTAAAAATCCTAATGCCAAAACCACCAAAGAAAGCGATCCCACAATATAATGCATTAGCAAAATCAAAGCTCCAAAAAGAAGTAAATGCCAAACCTTATAACTTTTAACATCCTTAAAAACAAGGATTGTAATTAAAGCCACGAGAGTTTGTGGGATCAAAAACAATGACGAATAAACCATCAATGACTCAAAAACCAAAGCAGAAATTAAGGCAGAAATTGTTGCCAACCATTTATTGGGAAAAATCTCTTTTGCAAGTAAATACGATGCTAAAACAGTTGCCAAATAATGCCAGTATTCAAGCCACCAATATATCCCCAAAAGGCTTTTTTGAGCCAGAATTTTTGGCAAAGAAAGTAGAATTTCAAAAAATGGAGAGTAGCTGCTAAACGTAAAAGTATCGGAAATTCTAGACGTTATAAACGAAAGGTTTCCTTGAGAAATTAAATTTACTAAAGTAATGTGTTCGTAAATATCCCAATTAAGCTGTAAGGGGTAAGGGGTATTTCTTTTCCAAATTAAAAAATACATTACGGAAGAAAATATAGTTAAAAATGCCGGAATCAATAAGTTTTTGAATTCAATTTTTACCCTTTCTTTTAGCTGTAAAACAGCCATGCGAACCAAGGATATTAACGAAACAGCAATAATCGAAAACCTAACTATTTGCGAAAAACTACCAAGGTTAATGAATTTATAAACTCCAACCAGAAGAAAATAGAAAATAAACCAAAAAAGTGAACCTATAATCCATGCCGGCACATGCTTCCTGGTAAAGATTCTTCCTGTTAAGTATGGAATTAAATAAAATGAAAAACTTGCAAAAAAATCTATAATCATATTTTTGGAATATAAATTATCTGGTTTATAACCGCTTCTTTACCCTTTTTAACCGGAGTTTTAAGCTCTAAAATCCCCCATTTATCTTGAACGGATATTTGCTGGCCTATGGCAACAGGTATTTCCATATCTACTCTCCCAGCCTCGTTTAAAACAATTAGTCTTGATATGTCTGATGGCAAAAATTGCCCTTCTCTAACTACAACCGGAATAAAATTTTTCTTTTTTAAAAAAGAAATTTTATCCATCTCTATAAAATTTTCGTTTAAATAAGCTCTTTTTTTATCATCTGTAACCATACACTTTGAACAAAATGTTAGAGCAAGTCCAATACTATCAAATTCTTTCCGGGGAGATTTTATTGTCCTTAATATTTCTATTTTATTATTTCCGGATTTAATTTCATAAGTAACCGCAAAGTCATTTTTTAAATCAACTACCTCTGCGTTCCAAAAGAATTCTTTTTTATTAAAAAATAAACCATCCAAGGTTAGCCTCAATTCTTGCAATATTTGCCTATTTCTGCTACCTTTGAGCTTGTTTACTAAATGTTGTTTTGTTAAACCCTGATAATAATAATCATTTAAAGGAGATGTCGTAAAGATTATTTCTTCCAAATTATTATAAAAGCTCACATTATAAGGAGTAGCCTCTGCCCTTCCGTAATTATCAAAAATTTTATCAGAAGGCATGCGTATAAATATTATTCCTAAAGAAACGAAAATAACAGTAATTATTAATAGTAAAATTAAAAATTTATTTTTCATAGATCCTATAGCATTGACAGAGTATGCTATAATTATAGCAGGTTTAACTATATTAAATCAAGCCTATAATACATTATAGCACTATGATAAAAAATAAGAGAATATCGCTGGTAATACCCTGTAGGAATGAAGCTAGAGCTTTAAAGGCTGTTCTAAACAAGCTTCCTAAGGAGATCGATGAAGTTGTGGTTGTTGATAATAATTCTACAGACAGCACGGCAGAAACCGCCAAAACTTTTGGAGCAAAAATTTTTATTGAAAAAAGAAGCAAGAGCGGAATTGGTTATGGCTATGCTTTACAAAAGGGATTAGAGCAAGCAGAGGGAGATATTTTAGTCTGTATGGATGGCGACGGATCCTACCCCACCCGAGAAATTGTCAAAATCGTTAATTATTTACTAAAAAACAACCTAGACTTTATCTCCTGCAACAGGCTGCCGTTTAAGGATCCTAAAAAGATGTCTTCCGTAAGGTCTCTAGGAGTTAAAATCCTTAACTTAATGATTCTTATCCTTTTTGGCTACAAAATAAAAGACAGCTTAAGCGGAATGTGGATTTTTAGAAAAAACGTACTTAAGAAAACAGAGTTGTCCGAAGGCAATTGGAATTTTTCTTTGGAAATTAAATTAAAAAGCATTAATTCTCCAGGATTATCTTTTATAGAGTATCCTATTTCTTATCATGACCGCATTTTTGATAAGAGTAAACAAAATTTATTTAAAACAGGCATTGCTCACGCATTTTACCTACTCTATTTAAAAACCACCTTTTTAAGATATGATTTGCATGTCTTTCTTCTTAAAATAGGGGGGGGGTTCTTGCGTAACAGCTCCTCTCTGGCAAAGAGCTAAAATAAATATCGAATTTTATTCCGAGGCTAAAAAATTGACACTATTATTTATTTATGTTAAACTTACGAATAATGCTTGCCCACAGTAAGGCCTGTCTAGATCTTTAAATAGCCTCCTAATTATGAAGCATACGAAACCATTAGTATCTATTCTTTTACCTGTCCATAACGACCAGAGTCATCTCTCCTCTTGTCTGGAAAGTTTGTTAAAACAAACTTATAAAAACATCGAAGTTATCGCAATTGATGACAAATCATCCGACAAATCACTCAGAGTATTAAATTCATTTAAAAAAACAGGTAAGAAGAAGCTAAAAGTCTATAAAAACATCAAGCGCTACGGCATTTCCATGACTTTAAATAGAGCCATAAAAAGAGCAAATGGAGAATTTATTACAATAATGGATGCAGAAGACGTCTATTCTCCTAAAAAAATTGCCAAACAGGTACGTTTTTTATTGGAAAATCCCGAATTTGCGGCTATTGGCACTCAATGTTATTTTATAAATAATTTCACTAAAAAAATCGGTAAAAGCAATTTTCCTCAAACCAATAAAAACGTCTACTCCTCGCCTCTTCATGGGATAAATCTGCAATTTGAATCTATTCTAATAAACCGCAACAAGCTCCCAAAAGACCTTATTAAATTTAAATCCGATGCTTATCCGTTTCTTTATAACGACATTTTTATGAAAATACTTCCATTTGGCAAGTTTGCAAACCTTGACGAATGCCTGCACTATCACAGAAGACATCCGGATACTTATCTTCTTGATCTTAAAACCAATATTGGCTCACTAATCAAGCTCTGGGTAAAATCCATTGCATCCTACGACTACAACCCGACGCTTAGATCATTTTTCGCCCCAATAATCCGCTCCACCAACCTCTAATTACCAGATCCTAGTTACTAGTAGTCAGTAATTAGTAGCCGTCTACTGTCAACTGTCTACTGCCTACAGTCTACCGTCAATCAACAATTAGCAATTAGCAATTACGAGACCCGTTAACGCGTTAACTTTTTAACCATTTAACCCACAACTCGTTAACATATTTAGTTATCCAATAGTTATCCACATTTATTTTTTGAATTAGAATTAGATTGATATATCAATCTAATCAATGATATTTCTACTATAAGATATGTACTTTTTAGGCCTTTTTTTGCTATAGGCTTGACAACACTTGACAGACTGTGTTATTATGCAGAAAAGTATGAAATTTAACTTTTTCAAATTAAATAAAAGAGGGGCAAGAAAAACAATTGCCGACTACAAACAGGAAATTTTACTTAAACAGGGACGTGACCAGTTTAAAAAACTGGTGGAAAAAGGGCTGGGAATACCGGTAGCATTACTTTAATCTGCCGAAGAGGTGGAATAAATTTGACAATAAAAAAGAGCATCGCTTTCGTTACGCTAATAGATAATTTCGAGTACGATAAGCAATGCTCTTGGAAAAAGGGCATATAGTTCCTTAGGCAGGAAATAAACTAAATGCCTGATGAATAAATATCAAATACTAAATAGTTTTGTCAAGGAAAATTGATGAAGCTAAAAATATCAATTTTTGTTGATATACTTTGATATTTTATCAAAAAATAATTGCTCTTTTTGAGCAAAAGAATTTATTGTAAATTAAAACGAGGTAAGAGAGTTGGGCAGGCTCCCTTACCTCTTTTTAGTTTGAGAGTTGCCTGCCCGCCAAAAATCGCTCTTTGAGCCGCACTTCGAATAGAAGATAAGGCGAAAAGAAAGATATGGTGGGGGCAGGCTCCCTTACCTCTTTTAAACACTTAAGCAAAACAACCTCCCTTACCTCTTTTTAGTTTAAAAAGGGCAAATTGGACACATAGGACTCATCTGACCCATTGGACTTATAAATTTAGAAGATCTTCTTAGCAAACAATATTCTTCCTGCAGTTGTTTGGATAACCCGGGAAACAACAACGTCTACTGTTTTGTTTAAATCCATACTGGAATTTTCCACCACCACCATTGTTCCATCATCAAAATACCCCACTCCCTGGGTTATGTCCTTGCCAATATGCTGAAGCTTAATCGAAAAAGATTCTCCCGGAATTGCCGTAATCTTTAAAAGATTGGCAAGTGTATTCACGTTTATCGCTGTAACTCCGTTAATATTTGCCTTCTTCTCCAGATTATAATCACAGGTAATAATTTTGCCTTTCATGGCCTTACAGCCACGGATTAATTTTTCGTCTACTTCTTTATATTTTTCAAGCTTAAGATTTTTCTCCTGATCTTCCGAAAAAACTTCTACTTTAAATCCTCTGGTTTTTTTAAGTTTTTCTAAAAGCTCCAGACCTCTTCTGCCCCGCTCTTTTTTTACAGTGTCGTTTGAATCCGCAATGTGTTTAAGTTCGGACAGAATACTTTCTAAAACAATAAATGGCCCGTCAAAAACCTTTAAATTAAAAACAGCAAAGATTCTCCCATCAATTATTGCCGATGTGTCTAGAAAAACAGAGCGCTTTCCATTGCCGTTTTTCTTTTTTGGCTTATTGGATTTTTTCCCGGGATGCGGCAACCTCCTGGCAACCTCCTCGGCAATCTGAGCAATTACCCTTGGAGAAAACGCAGAATGCTTCTCCTGTTTTTTTTGTACCCCCTTTGTCTTTGCCATAGTCTAATATTTAAATGCGTCCCAGACCTATTGTAGTGTCTTAAGGACACTACTTAAAGTCCTGTGTTTACTACTGTCGATAATATTTGTAAATCCCAATTTTCGTGCCTGATTTGTTCTTTTTTCCAAAAAGTTTACCGCTCTAAGCTCTCCCAGCAGACCAACTTCTCCTATTCCGATAGTCTTAGCAAGAGACACGTTTTTTAAACTGGAGTAAATTGCCAAACATACTGCCAAGTCCGCCGCCGGATCAGACAATTTAAGCCCTCCCGCAACGTTGATAAAAACATCCATTGTTTCTACTGCCAGCTTGCCGTGCTTTTGTAAAACAGCGAGTAGAAGCTCAAGTCTTTTTGGCTCAAACCCGGAGACAACTCTTCTTGGAAACGGTAATTTGGAAAATAGCACAAGCGCCTGAATTTCTACTAAAAATGCTCTTGTGCCCTCCATTGTTACCACCAACACTGATCCCGGCGCATTTTCTTTACCTTTGGTTAAAAAAATCTGTTCCGGGTTTTTAATTTCTTCAAGACCATTTTCCTGCATAGAAAAAACACCTACTTCGTCTACCGGACCAAATCTATTTTTTAAGCTCCGCAAAATCCTGGTTCCTGTGTTTTTTTCGCCTTCTAAAAACATAACTGTGTCAACCATGTGAGATAAAACCATCGGCCCTGCTACCATTCCCTCTTTGGTAACATGCCCCACTAAAATAATTGGGATATTTAAACTTTTAGCTGCTTTTATAAATGCAGAAGCTGCGTATCGCACCTGCCCAACGCTTCCGGAAAGACCGGCTAAAGCTTCCGAATCCATGGTTTGAATCGAGTCCACAATTACCAAACCGGGGGCTTCCTGCTCGATAACCGAAATTGCTTGGTCCGTATTTGTAATTGACAACACGGAAAGTCCGTTTTTGTCATCCGCGGAGATTCTTTGCGCCCTAAGTTTTATTTGCTGCTCCGACTCTTCTCCGGAAAGATATAAAACCTTTTGTTTTGAAGCTAAATTTAGAGCAACCTGAAGAAGAAGAGTTGATTTGCCTATTCCGGGATCACCAGCCAGCAAAATTACACTTCCCGGCACAATTCCCCCACCCAGCACTCCATCCGCTTCGGAAAACCCTGTTTTTAGTCTAGTCTTCTCCTCATATTTAACCTCACTGAGCTGTTTTGGTTTTGAATTTGAGATTTGAGATTTATTTGATATTTGAGATTTGAAATTTGAAATTTTAAATTCCTTGAGGCTGTTCCACTCTCCACACTCGGGGCACTTTCCCATCCATTGGGATGTTTCATATCCGCACTGCTGACAAACGAATGAAATTTGCGTCTTCATATCTAAAAGTCCAAATCTTAAATGTTAAATCTTAATCTAAAATTTTAAATCTAAAAAAACTTTTGACTTTGACAGATTTGAGATTTAAGATCTAAGATTTTAGATTTTTTATCTATATCCGATTGGCTTTTCCATAAGCACCGGAACAAGATTAACCTTATGCCTTTGCTTATCAACATCGGATACTGTGGCAGTAACCGTGGACCCTTCTTTGTAGGTTACGGTTGGCGGGATTTTTTCTTTTTTAATAAACCCTTCTATTCCCTCGCCTAGATCCAAAACAACGCCGCTATCCATAATCTTAGAAACCACAGCGGTAATTCTTTTTTCCAGAGCATATTTTTCTAATTCTTTTTCAAAAGGATCGGCAATTAATCTTTTTAGAGAAAGATTAATCCTATTTGTTTTTTTATCAAGCCCAATAACCATGGCCTCAATTTTTTCACCTGATTTATACTCACTAGGCACTTCTTCCAATCTTTCCCAGGAGATTTCGGAAAGATGAATTAGTCCTTCCAGCTCTGATGTTTTTGCGGAAACTGCTACGAAAATTCCAAACGGCGCAATATTGGCAATTGTACAGGAAACTACTTGCCCTTCTTTTAAAGCACGCACTTCTTCTTCGAACTCATGGACGGTCATGGATGACTTCTGCGAAAAAATTACTTTTTTAAGTTGCCTGTTAAGCTCAAGAACTATTACTTTTAGAGTTTTTCCCATGGGATTTTGTCCAGTTTGCACAAAAGATGCCTGTGAGTTTGGCAAAAATCCACTGAGTCCATCCTCTGTTGCCAAAATAAATCCGCCTTTTGTTAAATCTACAACTTTGGCATCGATTAACTTTTTTTGATTTTTTAATTCATCCAGCTTTCCCCAACTTCTTTCTTCTAAAAATCTTCTAAGCGAGACGACCGGATTCCCCATGTCGGATTCGGGATTTAAAACATTAACCATAACCTTATCTCCAACCTTAAATTGAGAAAAAATTGAATGAGCAATATTTTTATCCTTTTCTAATACTATGGCTTCTGTTTTCGCTCCAATATCAACCGCAATTTCTGAGGATGTTAGCTTAGTTATTACTCCTTCCAAACTTTCTCCTTTGTGAGGACTAACAAAGTTGGTTTTTACCGATTTCATTAAATCAGCCATTGAGGTTGCTCGCCCTGCTTGTCCCGAATTTTGTCGAGGGGAGCTTGTCGAATGAGCCTTGCCAACCGCAAAATTAGCAAATGAAGTTCTTTGGGGACTGCTTACTTTTATTCCCTTATTCTTGAAATTTGATTTTTGATATTTGATTTTATATTTATGCCTTTCTTTTAGAATAAATTCAGTATACCACCGATCACAATTTTACGCAACGCATTTTCCAATTAATGTCCTATATAACTTGATTTTTTTGACCACAAAAGGTATAATTATGCAACTAAAAATGCCAAGACCCGAAGCAGAACCATTAAAAGATGCTCCTCCTCATAACGGATCACCCCAAACCGGAAATTGCCGTTTCTCCAGTTGTGGTAAATCTTGATGTTGGGAAACCTAAGCTTAGAACTGTAGACCCAGCAAAAACAACAGGAACTGAAGAAAGAATAGTAATTCCAGAATCAGAAATAATAATTACGTCTAAAGCCGAATCTCTAACTGCAGAGCCAAGACTAATAACTCCTGATCCTTCTATGTTGCTCCGAAGCGAACCAATAGACGAAGAGTTGATAGATGAAGTTGAATTCTCAGAAAAAGCTTCTAAAATAGTCGTATCTCGCAAAGGTGGTAAAAAAGAAATTGTCTACGAGTATGACAAGACTGTTGCAGTTGACTCTCTAAAACAGTACGGGGATGAAATGGGACAGCATCCCCTGCTAACAGCAACGCAGGAAGTTGAACTAGCTAAAAGAATTGAGAGAGGAGACATTGAAGCCAAGCATAAATTAATGAATTCAAACCTAAGACTGGTTGTTTCCATTGCTAAGCGTTACCATTGCAGTGATATGCAACTTTTGGATTTAATCCAGGAAGGAAATTTAGGATTGCATAGAGCAACCGAGAAATTCGACTACCGCAAGGGTTTTAAGTTTTCTACTTACGCAACCTGGTGGATTAGACAAGCAATTACCCGCTCAATTGCCGATAAAGCAAGAAACATTAGGGTTCCCGTACATATGGTTGAAGAGATAAATAAGATGAAGAGAGTAGAGGAAGAGCTTAGAGCAGAATATGGACGTGATGCATCAGATGCCGAGATTGCAGCTAGAATGTCTATAACGGAATCAGAATTAAAAGGTATTAAAGAAGCCAAGAAAAGAGAGCCCAGCTCTCTTAATACTAAAGTTGGAGAAGAAGAAGATACTGAGGTTGGAGATTTCATTGAAGATGACTCCCTAGACTTACTAGATTATGTTCAAGAAAAACAAAGAAAAGAAAATTTGGCTAATGCCTTAAACCATCTTCCGCCTAGAGAAAGAAAAATTCTTGAACTTAGATATGGATTAAAAGGAGAAAACCCGAAAACTCTCGCAGAGGTTGCAGAAAGATTTAACGTTACCAGGGAAAGAATCAGACAAATAGAAGAAAAAGCTCTGGAAAAACTAAATACCGAAAAAAACAGGAGACAGCTCACTGATTAAGAAACAAGCCCTACTCCGTAAGACATACATTTAGTAAGTGCTGCTTGTTATTTTAAAAATGGAAAGAAAAATAAATATTAATCCTTCTCATCTTGAACATCTTAGATTTCCGGAAGATACAAAAGGCAATATTGGAATAGACGCCAGCGATTGCCCGACAGATTGCGCAAGCTTAAAAATTAACGCCCGAGGAGAAAAAGTTTGCAAAGCAATAATTATCTACCCGCCTAAACCCATAGCACAACCCAAAATAGAACCAAAGAACTAATTTTTCCCATAAAAAACCTCCCACATTAAAACTATTGCCTTCCTATGAAAACTATCTTAAAATGTTATTATTCTAAATTAACACCTAGATTTTACTACTTGAGAAAACAACAATTTCTGATATTATAGGTTTTATGACAGAAATACCAGCTGCGCCTTATCACGAAATTCATCCTATTCACGGAGTCCCTATGCTTTTTCCTGAATCCCCAGCTTCAAGGCTTACGCCCAAGACTACCGATATTCCAAAATATGACATCAAAAAATACGCAGGTGAAATACACAAATTACCAAAACTATCGGATAAGCAGTCTACAGAAATGCTAAGACAAATAAGTGCTTTAAAATTAGATCTTTCGCTATTTAATCCAGGAACCCCTGGGCATAATATTGCGCAGAAAAAGCTTGATTCTGCAGTTGCTCAGTTTGCATTTGGGCATCTCGATATTGCCTTAAACGTCGCAAAACAGCATCTTTATAGTGGAACTTTGGATGATCTTTTTCAAATTGCATTTTTAGGATTATGCGATGCTACAATGAGATATGACTCACATAAAAATGCCTCATTTGAAACATATGCAAAAATTAGGGTAAACGGTTTCATTATAGATGATATACGATCCTCTTATCAGCCTATTAAACCTCCATCAAGAGAAGCTTACAGAGTACCCAGAGTTATAGAAGAACTATCACAACTATTAAATAGAGAGCCAACAAATAGTGAAATTGCAAAAGTAATGAATAGGTCAATAGCGACCATAGGAGATTATAAAGACTTTTTGCAACCTATGGAAAGCTTGGATAAGGAAAGGGAACAAGAAGGCTATGATGATATTACACTCCAGATTGCAACTGGAGATAGCGCAGAAAAAAAAATACTAGAAACAGAAGAAATAATTGAAATTAAGAATGCCGTCATGGATCTGCCGGAACAAGCACGGCAAGTAATTCTTGATTACTATGGAGAAGGCATGACAATAAAGGAAATCGGAAATAAGCTTGGAGTTACAGAATCAAGGATTAGTCAAATATTAACGGGGGCTTATGATAAATTGCGCTGGAGACTCCGGTCATTATCTGATTCACCTCTTTTAGAATAACCTCAAAATTTTAAAATAAAACTTTCTAGGCATCAAGAATTGTCTAATAGACATTTAGTCTAATAAGTTATAAAAATCAAATTAATTAAATATAATTAAATTATGGGTAAAAACTTAAAAAGAGAAAATTCCTGGCCTGCCCGCCATCGCTACTCTCAGGCGCTTGCAGGCGGGCGATGACCTATTGTCCCGGGAAAACCCAGTATCGTGAGCGCTGAAGCGTTTCACTTCTCTGTTCGGAAATATGGGTCGGAGGACGAAGTCCGAGACCGACTGCGAACGAAGTGAGACAACGGTGGGTTACCACCAACAGTTTTTTCCCATAAAAAAACTCCCTGTTGGGAGTTTTACATTTAAAAAGAGAAAATTCCTGGCGATGACCTATTGTCCCGGGAAAACCCAGTATCGTAAGCGCTGATACGTTTCACTACTCTGTTCGGAATGGGAAGAGGTGGTACCATATCGCTCCAATCACCAGAAAATTTCTCTTTTCAAATGTGCTTATTAGCTTATAGCTAATAGTAAATGGCTGATGGTTTGATAACTATACGCTATCGACCATATGCCATACGCCAACTATTGGCTCCCTTGAAAGCAAAGAGAAGGAACTCGCGCGCTGCGCAAGCATACCAATCTATCCAAATTTTTACTCCGAATTCTTCCGAATTATTCGAATTTATTCGCAATAATTATTCGTGTGAATTAGTATTCTTGTGCAACGCACAAGTAGTCTATATAAATCTACACTTAAATCATTAGTACGGATAGGCTTAATGCTTTACAGCACTTCCACCGCCCGCCTATCAACCTCGTAGTCTACAAGGGATTTTCAATCCCGATAAATCGGGATAACAAGATCTTATCTTGGGGACCGCTTCCCACTTAGATGCTTTCAGCGGTTATCGGTTGGGAATCTAGCTACTCAGCGGTGCTCCTTTAAGGAAACAACTGACACACCAGGGATTCCCTCATTCCAGTCCTCTCGTACTAGGAACGAATTCCCTCAAATCTTGGACGGTCATGCAGGATAGAGACCGAACTGTCTTACGACGTTCTGAACCCAGCTCGCGTACCGCTTTAACCGGCGAACAGCCGGACCCTTGGGACCTTCTCCAGCCCCAGGATGCGATGAGCCGACATCGCTGTCGATCACTTGTTACCAAGTGCGCTGACTATACCTTCATCCGCCGATGAGGCGGAGCTAGTCGTATGATAAAAGTTGTAAATTCTCCGATTAAATCGGAGGTAACCTCTATCTCATCCGCCGTTGAGGCGGAATCAGTCGATACAAGAAGATAAATTAAAAGTGCAAAATGCAAATTTCAAAGTTATATAAGGAATTTTTAGTGCCTTAATTTTTAACTTTTAATTTTTAACTTTAAACTTATTCTCCTCTCGGTATTGACCAATATTTGTTCGATATATTGGTGTCCACCGATTTGAACTAGTATTTTTTATTCACCATACTCTCTAAATATGGTTAGAATAACCAAGCGCATAGATCACTCTATGGGCGCCCCAATGTTTAGTTAAGGTGCCAAACCGCATCGTCGCTGTGGACGCTTGGATGCGATCAGCCTGTTATCCCCGGGGTAGCTTTTATCCGTTAAGCTGTGTGCCTACCACTAGGCATCACAGGATCACTAACACCGACTTTCGTCTCTGCTCGACTTGTAGGTCTCGCAGTTAAGCTGGCTTATGCGTTTGCACTATCATCTTGATTTCCATCCAAGACTAGCCAACCTTTGTGCGACTCCGTTACAATTTAGGAGTCAACTTCCCCAGTTAAACTGCCCACCACACACTGTTCCTTAGCCGGATTTTTTTGCGGCAGTAAGGTAATAATTACTCATTCCAAAGAGAGGTATTTCACTAGCGCCGAAGCTCCCTCCTATTCTAAACAGTTGAAATAAGCTCTTAAATGTGAAGCTACAGTAAAGCTCCCGGGGTCTTTTTGTCCATGCATAACTAGGCCGCGTCTTCACGGCCATCTCAATTTCGCCGAGTAGATGTTCAAGACAGTTATTCGGTCATTCTACCTTTCGTGCGGGTCGGAACTTGCCCGACAAGGAACTTCGCTCAATTTTGTTAATCTTAGACATTGCGTGTCTAAACTCTCATAATCGCTTATGAGTTCGGACTATATCTTCCCTCCTCTTCGGCGGGTTCTGCGTATAGTCTCTGAGGATTCTTAAGTTGCTTGATTAATTCTAAACCTTCTGTGGTTAAATGTTGACGATTTCTCATCATTTCTACAACTTTACAGAATAGTTCAAAATCTTTCACTTTTTGAGTCTTAAGTTGATTTTGCTTGAAAAAAGGAATTATTTTTTCATCCAGGTCTTTAAAAGACCGGACACAAAAACGGTATATGTTTTCTTTATGATTGTCGTATCGCCTGTTAATAAAAATTGAACCGCATTGAAAGAAATTTTTTATTTCCTCTAGTACGTTTAAACTTTTTTTTCCTTGCGTTACAACAAATTCAGGCATTACCTGAAATCCGCTCTTGCTCGTTCTGTTTTTAAAAACAGAAATTGAAAAACATCCTTCTCCGTCTACGAATCCAACTATCCAACTCGACATCTTAAGTCTTTCCTGCTGATTGTCTGCATTAGATGCATTTTTACTTGATAAATATGGAATCATATTACCATAGTAGCACTAAATTCTCAGATTTTCCAGCATTTAGCAGAATTGCCAAAACACTCCACTTCTAAAGCTTTGAAGTTCAAAACCATAGAACAGTTATAGTTACTGCTGCCGTTTACTGGAGCTTATACCCGAAGCTTATCATTGCTGACTTCACTAAAGGCATTTGACTTACCAGCACTGGGCAGGTGTCAGCCCCTATACTTTGCCTTTCGGCTTTGCAGGGACCTGTGTTTTAGATAAACAGTTGCCAAATAAACTTTTGCTGTGGCCGCGTTCTTACACGCGGCAAGGCATCTCCCATAGGTTACGCCTAGCTTTTTTGCCGAGTTCCTTGAACATCTTTCTCTCGATCGCCTTAGTCTACTCGACCAGCCCACCTGTGTCGGTAATCGGTACGGTAAATTATAAGTTTGTCGCCTTACGGCGACCCAATGAGGCTTTTCTTGGTAACTGAAAGTTATTAAATTACTCCTTATTGCTAAGAAGCTTTCATTCGTAGCTCAATTAAACAGATTAACGGATTTTCCGGTTATTCCTATTTTGCTACTTAGACTCCGCGTGCGGAGCTCAACTCTTCCACTTACGTTACCCCCTTGGAATGCTTACAACTTGTAGTCGAATCTCAACGACTTGTCCATCGGGCTACCCCTCGTTATCAAGGGCCACCCTTAGGGCCGACTAACCCTCCGCTGACTTACATTGCGGAGGAAACCTTGGGCATTCGGCGGCTCTGTTTCTCACAGAGCTCTCGCTACTCATACCGGCATTCTCACTTCTATCCGCTCCACCATGGTTTACACCACAACTTCACTGCAAATAGAACGCTCCCCTACCAAACTCATGCAAAGCACGAGAAATTCAAAGTGCAAAATGCAAAATTCAAAGTTACATAAGGAACTCTTCTTTTATATAACCAGTCGTTTGGTAGATATATAAATAAAGTACCTTAATTTTTAACTTTTAATTTTTAACTTTAAACTTCTTGTGCTTCGCACAAGATTCTCTGACTTCGGTAAAAAACTTAATCCTCGATAAATTTTCCGCGCCAAGTATCAATCCTCCAGTGAGCTGTTACGCTATCTTTAAAGGATGGCTGCTTCTAAGCCAACCTCCTGGTTGTCTATGAAACTTGACTTCGTTCAAAACTTAGTTTTTATTTAGAGACCTTAGTCGAAAGTCTGGGTTGTTTCCCTCTTGACCCATCAGCTTAGCCCGACGGGACTGACTAGGGTACAACAATTTCCGGCATTCGGAGTTTGATTGGCTGCAAGAGATTGCTCCCCCGCGAGCCATTCAGTGCTCTACCTCCGGAAATCTATACGTACCCCGCTATACCAAAATATATTTCGGGGAGAACCAGCTATCTCTGGGTTCGTTTGGCATATTGCCCCTAACCTCAAGTCATCCCAACCCATTGCTACGGATACGGGTTCGGGCCTCCTCTCGATTTTCATCGAGACTCACCCTGCTCAAGGTTAGCTCACCCAGTTTCGGGTCTATTGCATGCAACTTAATCGACCAATTAGGTCACGCTTTCACTGCGCCTCCGTTACCTTAATAACTTAGGCTAAACGCTGCAAACAATAACTCACCGGTTCATTCTTCAATAGGCACGGTATCACACCTCGTTTCACTCGGTGCTCAAATTAAAAATTAAAAGTTAAAAATTAAAAATTTTCTTTGTATTTTTTATATTTTATTTTTGATCTTTTATTTTTAAGCGTCGAGTGAAACGAGAAGCTTTACCTGCTTGTCAGCCAATAATTTCAGTTCTATTTCATCCCCCTCCCGGGGTGCTTTTCACCTTTCCCTCACGGTACTAGTTCACTATCGGTAGATTTTAGTATTTAGGCTTGGAACGTGGCCGCCCCAGATTCCCACAGGGTTTCATCGTACCCCATGGTACTTAGGTACAAACTATCGGAGTTTTTTCTTTCGCTTACGAGTCTTTCACTCTCTATGGAGGACTATTCCGAGTCCTTCTGCTAGAAAAAACCACATCGAATATCGTCTGCCCTACAACCCTCCGAATAAATTCGGAGTTTAGCCTGTTCCGCTTTCGCTCACCGCTACTGACGGAATCTCATTTGATTTTTTTTCCTGGCGCTACTAAGATGTTTCAGTTCACGCCGTTCCCCACCAAACACTATATATACCATATAGATACATTTTTATGTTTGGTTACCTGCATGCAGGTGGGTTTCCCCATTCGGACACCGCCGGATCATAAGTTTATGGCACTTACCCGACGAGTATCGCCGCCATATGCGTCCTTCCTCGGCTAAAATCTCCTAGGCATTCATTATTGGCATTATGAGTAGATTTTATATAGACAAATCCTGTTAAACCACCGTTCCGCAAAGAACGGCAAACTTAACAGGAATCTTCTCTTTACTTTTCAAAGAGCAAGGTACCAGACGGTACCTTGCGATGCGGAGCCTAAGCCCAACACCGCCAAATTTCTTCTCATTTATTATTTAGCGTGTAGCGGCTAGAGTCTTTACTAGCAAGCGCTACGCGTTAAACAATAAATCTGTGCTTGCACTGAGCAAGCGTTAGCGCGCCGAAGTGGACCGTGGGAGACTCGAACTCCCTACCTCTTCATTGCAAATGAAGTGTTCTACCGGCTGAACTAACGGCCCCCATGCCGAAAATTAGAAACTATTTAATGTGCTTAGGCCTTTGCCTTTTAAGACAGAAGAAGTGAAAACCGCGTTTAAACCAGAAGAAAGCAGGCTACATTTGCCTTGCTGAAAATATTCTGAAATTTTTTACCATAAACACGATTTGGCTTCCGCCCTATCTCGTTCAAACATCTTAACATAGCTAAAATTCTCTGTCAATAGCCTAAGATTCTTAAAAGAATAAATCCTATAGCAAATTGACAGTGGCTCCTCTTTTTGCTATGCTTTTTTCATGGAATTAACTCAAGGTTTTCAACCCCCTGAACAACCAATACCGCCAAAACCAGGCTTAAGAAACCTTGGCAGGAGATTATTAGACAAAGCTGGCAAGCTATTTCCTCAGGAAGCAATAGTTCATACAGATAATTTTGATCAATTCTTAAGCCTAGTTCGTTCTAAAAATGGAGGTTGTGTTGAATTTGAAGTAGAATTAAGGGGAAATAAAAGTCTAAAACAAGCCGAGCAAGTGGTTCGCATGCATGCTATGGGGGAAAATATGCAAACAATTGAACATATTCTAAGATTTGGTAAACAATCAATAATCCCCTACGACAATTCATCCGAAATTACTAATCCCCAAATGAATCCGCGAATTAATGCTATTGGAGAAAGATGTGTTGCGGGAACAGCTGCACTATTTAAAAGAAAAGAAAACGATATAAATTTACCTGTTTTATTTGTTGATGCTACAGGAACAAAAACTCCATTACAAAAACTGCAAGAAGATTTAAAAAGGACAGGAACAATTCCTTTTCCCATACCGATAAACTTATCCCCTTAGTTAAATAATTAATAGAGAGGTTGCTCCGATTAGCTCTTTTAGCCTGGTTTTTACTGCAATTATTGCAATTTTCGCACCTAACAAAAGGCTTCAGAAGGTAATCTGTAATACTTTTAGGAGTAGTTTTAATTAGCTATCTAATTGCCGATACACTCTTTTTACCCAACCATGCGTGGGCGGGTAAATTCTTCCGGAATGTCTTATTTTCTTCTTAATAGCGACTAAAGAATATCTATCTTTTCCATCTTGCCTAACTTTACCTGTTCGAACTTCCCAGTTCTCTTTTTTTAATTCACTCGCTTTTTTAGCAATAATCTCCGGTTGATCAATTTGTATTTCGCTCTGATATCTATTTGAGTTCCAAACTAAAAAATGGCCGTATTGATCCATGTTTGCAATTACTCCTTCAAACAAAAAGCTGGAATGCCTAATATCAAGCTCTCCTGAAATAACAAATCTTCCGTTTTCTCTGCCGTCACGTATTTCCATCCAGCCTACTCTTGAAAGCCTGTTTCTTTTGTCTTGAAAATTATTTTTTAATTCTGTTTCCGACACAATAGAGGCAAAGTCTAACAAACAGGAAAACTATTTTCAATAACCATTTTAAGAAAAATCTAACTTAAGCTAATATGAAAGCTTTGGGGAAATGGTTTCGTTTTCCGACAACCACCTTTCTACTTCAAGTGCTGCTTGACAGCCAAAACCGGCGGTGGCCTGCCGCGTAACATCGACATCGCGTCAAACCGCGTCAGACGCGGTCAAGCGCGACAGAGATTGTTGTAACCGTGTAGTTGATTATTGAAAGCTTAATCAAAAAGATTGCAATTGAACAAAGGCCGTTGAATTATAATCATTATAAATTGCCAGTTCGCATGCCGAATGCATGAAAGATTGAGTGAATGCGTCAGGGGAATTCCTCAGATCACGAAGTGAGATTGAGGAAGGGGTGAAATTACCCGACAAATGAACAAAAGCTTGAAAGCATGAGGCAAGACCTGGCAAGACCTGCCTGCCGGCAGGCAGGGTTTCTGCTTCTTTTTGCGGAAAAAAGAATTGTTTGTTTTATTTGGTTTGCAAAGACCTGCCTGCCGGCAGACAGGGTTTCTGCTTCTCTTTGCTTGCCCCTCGAAACCTGGCGAAGTGGGATCGGCACAAGAGAAGAAAATAATAAATGTATCCTTCGTATTGTTGCAGCCGGGATAAAAACTATCGGCCCTCTGTTAACCATTTCTCTGCCTCAAGAGCTGCCATACAGCCAAATCCGGCGGCGGCCTGCCGCGCAACATCGACTCCATGACGCGAGGACGTAGCCCTCGGGAACGGCGAGATTGTTGCAGCCGGGATAAAAGCTATTGGCTCTCTGTTAACCACTTCTCTGCCTCAAGCGCTGCTTGACAGCCAAAACCGGCGGCGGTTATTGCCTGCTTGTAATGAACATCATGAACATCTCCTGCCACAAAAACACCATTAACATTTGTTTTTGTATGCTCATAAACTTTAACATAACCTTTCTCGTCTAAATCAATACCTTTAAATACGGCTGTGTTCGGAATATGTCCAATAGCCACAAAAACTCCATCTATTGCCATTTCCCAAACCAGTTCTTGATCATTAATTGTTAGTCGTTTGCCTCCAAACTCCTCCGGTAATTTTGAATTTTGAATTTTGAATTTTGAACTTAATTCCACTCCTGTTACATTGTTTTCTCCTAAAATTTTAGTAACTTGTGTATCTAAAACGATTTTAATCTTCGGATTATTTTTTACCTTGTCCTGCATTATTTTACTTGCCCGAAAACTATCCCTGCGATGAATTAGAGTAACTAAATTTGCATAGCGGGTTAAGACTTCTGCTTCTTCCATTGCGCTATCTCCTCCTCCAACAACGATAATATTTTTATTTTTAAAAAATGGTCCATCGCATGGAGCGCAAGTGGAAACCCCACGGCCTATTTTTTCCATTTCTCCCGGAACTTCAAGCCACTTGGTATCTGCACCTGTTGCTAAAATTACCGACTTTCCCTCATAAGCTTTATCTCCTACATTTATCTTAAATGGTCTTTTAGAAAAATTTCCGGAAGTAAAATCTACCTCAACTATCTCTGCGCCAAACTTCTCTGCTTGTTTTCGCATGTTCATCATTAAATCAGGACCCATAATCCCCTTTGGAAATCCGGGGAAATTTTCTACTTCGGTTGTAAGCATTAACTGCCCACCCCATTTAAGACCTGCTATAACAAGTGTTTTTAAATTAGCCCTTGTGGTATAAATCGCGGCCGTCAACCCCGCAGGTCCACCGCCAATGATAATTGTATCGTACATAATAAAAATCTAAAAAATTAAATCTAAAATTTCAAATCTAATACGAAAATCTACTTTGGTAATCATAGATTTAAGATAAGATTTAGGATTTAAGATTTACGATTAAAGATAAGTTATCGCTTCTATGAAGCGATAACTTCGTCTATTGCGCTTTTAAAACTATCTTTTGGTTGTGCTCCAATCATTGTTTTAACAACTTTTCCTTGTTTAAAAAAATAAACACTTGGTATGCTCATTATTCCAAATTGGGATGCAATCTGATTTTCGTCTACATTTAATTTTCCCACTTTTAATTTTCCTGCGTATTCTTTAGCAAGTTCCTCAACTATCGGTCCAACAATTTTGCAAGGCATGCACCACTCTGCCCAAAAATCTACTAAAACAGGAATTTTGGATTTAATAACTTCTTCTTCGAAATTTTGATCTGTTAACTTAATATCCATATCTTCACCCCCTCTAGAGATTGTTTGCGAAACCAAAGGTAAGCAAATACAATCTCTTGAGCTCGCCGCTAAAGCGCTTCGTGAGCCGTGTTCGAACAGAACAGAAAGGCGAACGATAAGCTTAGGCGAGCAACTTGCTTTACCTAGAATACCAAAATTACTTTTTGCTTGTCAAAGCCCAGTCCGCCGACGAGGCGGAACTAATACTTCTCTTTTTGTAAAAATTCTCTTACGAAATCCGCTTTTTTAGTTTCGCACATAGAATAACAAACAGTCTTTCCTTCGCGCTTTGTTTTTACAATTCCCATTGCTTTTAATTTAGAAAGCTGATGTGATATTGCCGGCATAGACATATCTAAAACATCAGTAATATCGGAGACGCAAATCTCTCCCTCTTTGGATAAAACATAAAGTATTTTAAGGCAAGTTTCATCCCCTATGCAGCGAAGTAGCGTTGCCTGATTCTCAAAAGAACTTTTGTTGGTTAGTCTTTTTAAAGATGATAGTTTCTTAGCGGTAATCATTTTCTTGTTTGCGCAACTATAAAACTATCACTTGGAGAAACCTTTGTCAAGAACAAAAAAATTGCTAAATTGCTGTATGGTTAATTGCTAATTGTTAATTTTGATATTTGATATTTGATATTTGATATTTGATATTTGATATTTCTAGATGCTATTCCATCTCTTCCCGCTTTGACTGGAGAAATAAAAACCATTGTTCAAAAAATCCAAAAAGCCCTTTAAACGGAGCCTCAATTATAAAATCAAATAGAAAAAGGAAAACGTTTATCTGGGCAATGCCGTCTGTTAATTTTCTACCTACTCTAACAAAGGGCAAAAAGATAAAGTCGGTTATCGGAACAAGCAGATTCTTTCTCTCCTCTATCGAGTACATATTCGCAGTTTGGCTAATTCTATAAGAAAGAAACGAGACAATTGCCAAAAAGAAAACAAAAATTCCCATACTTAAAATATTAAAATGAAAAAGGTTAAGAATATAAATAATTAATCCAAAAAGCAGGAAAAATGTTAAAATCCAGAAAATGGCAAAGATCGAATTTAGAATCGGGTCTTTTTTATCGGGCGCAATTTTAACAGAAAGCGACCTGTTAAATCCTGGATCCGGGTCGGCTAAAATCGAGTAGATATATCCAAGTACTCTTTTTGAGTTGTCCTGACCGGGAGGTTTCATAAAAAACCCAACTATTGCCATAAGAAGCGGCGGGACACCAACGTTAATTATCGTTGATGTCCATATTATCTTTCCGTACACCATGGTTTCGTATGTTCCCTCAATCGCAATTGCAAAAAACGCTTTTGTAAATAAAAGGAATATTACGCTTCTTAAAATTGCCCTTCTTACCTTAGAAGAAATGCCGCTATATCTTGCTTCACATATTGTAAAAATTACCCTTTTTAACTCTTGCTCGTCTTTTAAAAGCTCTCTTATTTTCGTTTTTTCCAAATTTAAAAGATCTTCAAGAATAAAAAACACAACAGTTTTATCTTTTACATAATTGACAATTTTTTCTTTTCTTGGAAAACTCAATTGAGCATTAATTTCTTTATACGCCTTTAAGAAATCATCGGAGACTTGCTCTAAGTTTTCAGCAGTTAACCTTCCAAAAATCTGGGTATATAAATGGTATCTAAGTAAAGCCAAGTCGTCTCTGGCATAACTTTTTCTAACAGCAATAAAGACCTGTATATCCTTATTTTGCTCCGTTGTATCTAGGATGTTTACGTTTTTCTTCATAATGTTAAACATAAAGTTAACCATTATTTCTTTTTTCCTCTTAGGTCCGATCGTGTTCTGAAGATCTGAAGACATTAGGTGATAGATCCACTCATCAATTGTTTTTACCTTAAGGCTTTTGTGTTTTTGCAAGATTTTTTCCCTCAACTTTAAATAAAGGGCAATTCTATGCTCAACTTTTTCTACAATGGATTCCGAAAGGCTCTCATCCTGAAAATACCTTGCCCAAAGAAGCTCCCTAACTAAAGGGGCAGCCATTGTGTGAGGATCTCCGCCAAAAAGAATTCTTCTTTTTAGAATTCTTTCAATTGCTGCTCTTAAAATTACCTCTTCGTCTCGGTAATCCATTGCACTTCTTACTTTTTCGTAAATTGAGGCAACACGCGAAACTACAGGATTAACGCTGATTTTGCGGTCTCTTAGCTGAGGCTCTTCGTGTTCAAAAGCCGTTATTAAATGGTCTGCGTACTGCGACAGAGGTTTACCGTCCATGATGGTATTCTAGCATATTTACCCCGTACCTAAAATGCCTTTTATCATTAGGCCAGAAAAACAACCTTATCGACTCTAGGTAAATATATTTGTCCGAGTATAAGTTCAGGGTACGGGGTTTAAAGTAACGGATGAAGTTCTTTCCCAAGATGTATTCCAAAACTGATTGCAAGAATAAAAAGAAAGTACCAATAGGTTAGAAGTTGGGCTGCTAAAGCCATTGGACCATAAAAAACCAATACTAAGGCAAAGTAGCAAATAAGCAAGAAAGAAGATCCAAACAAAGTTGCTTTTATAGATTTTAGGGATATGTTTTTCCTCATAGCGCAGTTAAGCCTTATAAGTTATACCCTATTCCTCCTGATTTGTAAACCTATTTCGGAATCAAGCTAAAGCCGCTTCTTTTTTAAGAAGATTAATTTTTTTAATTGTAATTAGGCGTAATTTATGGACAAAGATTTCCTTCTTCTCAAGTTTTTTCATTTCTATACTTACTGTTTCTCTTGATAAGCCTAAAAAAGAAGCAATGTCTTTATGAGTTAGCGGAAGCTGTATTAAAATTCCTCTTTCCATTTTTTTACCAAAACGCTCTGAAAATACAAGAAGTAAAGCTGCAATTCTTTGCTCCGCTTGGCCAAAAGCAAGATATTCCATTCTTTCCGAAAAAACATCGATTCTATTTATTAACCTTGTTATTAATTTAAAAAAAATTTCAGGGTTAGATTTAATCAGTTGCAAAAAATATTCTCTGGGCGCTCTAGAAACTTTAACTTCGGTTATTGTTTCAAAATGGTATCTAGAGACTTTATTATTTAAAACCCATTCTAGGGGAAAAATATCATAAGGCTTATAAATTGAGGTTGTTAACTCATGCCCATCACGGGAAATTAAAAATTGACGCACATACCCTTTTTTTAAAAAGAAAACTCCTTGTGGAATATCTTCGGACCGAATAATTATTTGTCTTTTTTTATAAAATACCGACTTAAACTGAGTAAAAAAAGAGTCAAGATTTTTAAAAAGCCTGTTTGCTGTCATTTGTTTTAAGCTTATCAAAAAGTTGTAATAAACGGTTAACTGGATTACAAAAAAAATGTAAGAAGAATTACTGATATTTAGCTTGTAGATATGGTGTAATACATAATATAAGCATCTTATCTCAAGGAAATTATCCGTAAATTAAAGGAGGTAGGATCATGCAAAAAGATGAAAAATTTCTTAATGGAATACTTACTCTTCCGGGAGAAGAGGTTCTCGTAGCCAAAAGACAGCATTGGCTTACTTTCGTAACTCCGCTTTTCTCGATTACTTCAATTAGCTTGTTATTTGTTTTTTCTTCTTTTTATCTTTTTATTATTGCGTTTTTCTCCCCTATTGTTTTTATCTCATCAATAACAGCAATCTTTCTGCTTGCATCATCTTTAGCAACAAAATCCATAGTTGATTGGTATTTTCATGTATATGTAATTACCGACCGGAAAATTCTTGAAGCCTCTTATGTCCCCATGTTTTCCCATTCGATCTGCGACGTTCTGCTTGATCAGGTAAGATGTACCGAAATTGACGTTAATATTAACGGAATCTTTAACGAACTGCTTAATAATGGCGACATCAGTGTTTCTTTTGACAGACCGACTCATCAAGAAGAATTTATTATAAAAAGTATCGAGAATCCTAAAGAGATTGGAAATATTCTTGGGCATGCTTTCGCTTCGGTTGTAAAAGAAAATTCCAACACTCTTTGGTACAGACTAAAAGACAAAAAAAACTTTGGAATGATTAAGGAAATATTTCCAAATCAATCAATGGGGGTGAATTAAGATGAAAATCGCACTAGTGTTCTTTCAATTTTTCTTACTCTTCTCCACTGTTTTTATTGCGATTTACAATGTTTTATATAAAAAAGAAACAAAACGCGCAAAAGAAGAACTGGGAATTAATCTCCATCCAAGAGTTATAAGTATTCTTGATCTTAACATCGGATTATCAATTCTTGCCGTTATCGCTCTTACCGCTCTATCCTTTATAATACTGACCCGCTAAGTTATTTCTTCCCAAAATAAATTAAAGCAGGAATTTTCAATTTGAAATTTTAAATTTAAAATGAATTTTTAATTTTTAAATGTTTTAAACATTTTAATTTCACTAAAAATTAAGAATTAAAAATTATAAATTTTCCAGTTTGTTCTGCAAACTGGAGTATCTGTTTAGTTAGGACTTGGCTGTTGACAAAAGAAAAAAAAACTATAGAATAAATTCTATGCCAAAAAAGACAATAACTGCTTCTAGAAAGACCGCTAATTCTGGAAAAGTAATCACAAGCTCTCCGATAGAAAGATTTTCTCTTCCTTTAAATAAAAACTATGGCTCAATTCTTTATATTCTTTTGTTAGTAGCTGCTTTTTTCTTGGGATCACTAACCACCAAGGTTTCTTACCTTGAAAAAGGAGTAAAAACAACAGGACCTGAACCAACAACAACTGCAGAAGCACAACAACAACAGGGAGCGCAACAAGCCCCAAAAGTAGAATTAAACGCCATTAAGGGAATATTTAACAATAAAGAAGTAATTAAATTTGGAGACGCAAATAAAAAATTACTTTTAGTAGAAGTCGCAGATCCATCATGCCCGTTTTGTCAAGCTGCAGCGGGAAAAAATCCTGAGTTAAGTAAGCAAATGGGCGCTCAATTTACCCTAGCCTCAGATGGAGGAACATACGTTTCACCTGTTCAGGAAATGAAAAAATTAGTTGAATCCGGACAAGCTTCTTTTGCCTTTATCTATCAGAATGGTCATGGAAATGGCGAAATGGCAATGAAAGCTTTATTTTGCGCAAACGAACAGGATAAATTCTGGGATGCCCACGACAAACTTAACACAAACGAGGGCTATAACTTAATAAATAACGACGTGAAAAATGATAAATCAGCATCAGGTAAGTTATCCGACTTTCTGTCAAGCGTCCTTGATTCCGCAACTCTAAAATCATGTCTGGATAGCGGAAAATATGACAGTTATCTAGCAAATAACCAAAAACTGGCTGTGAGCTTAGGAGTAAACGGCACACCCGGATTCTTTATTAATGCAACTAACTTTGCAGGAGCATATAGCTGGAAAGATATGCAAAGTGTTGCGGACGCAGCTTTAAAATAACCGCCTACCTACCCCAAAAGTTCTACTAATAAATAGATAAGGAGAATTCCTAAGACAAAAAAGAATGAATAACTTATTGCTAAATCTTTATCTGCTTTATGATGAATTTCCGGTAGTAAGTCCGTAGCCGACAAGTAGATAAAATTTCCCGTTGTTACAGCAAGCAAAAACGGTACAATGTTATGAAATGAATTCCCAAGATAATAGGCAAGAATTGCTCCTATTATGGCCGTTACTCCGGACAAAGAATTAAGCAAGATTACTTTTTTCCTTTCCCATCCTTTGTGAATCAAAATACCAAAATCTGCCAATTCGTGTGGGATTTCGTGTACAAAAACCGCAACTGTTGTAACCACTCCAAGTTTAAAATCCACCAAAAAAGCTGCCGCAATAGAAAGTCCGTCTATAAAATTGTGCAACCCATCTCCAAAAAGCAAAAATGAGGTTGGCATCTTAAGATGTTCCTTTTCTTCTTCTTTTTCTTCATGACTATGGTGATGTAAAAAAAGAAACACTCTTTCGAGAATAAAAAAACCTGCAATCGAAAGAGTAACCCATAAATAAACTTGTTCTCCACCGAGGTTAACCGCTTCTCTCATTGTTTCTAAAAATCCTATTCCAAGAAGCGCTCCTGCTGCAAAAGCAACAAGAGGAAAGGAAATTTTTTGAATTAAAGTTTTATCCAAAAGCATCACGGATACCAATAATAACGACACTATCGAAGCTAAAAATGTTGCTAAGATGATATTAAATAACATGAATCTTTATATTTTTAAGCTAAAATTTGTATTTCTATTATACTAAAATTTCGAAGCTTTTAAAATCCCTGCCTGCCGGCAGGCTGGCATTTTCTTTTTCTTCCTGTCCGCCATCGCTGCGCTCCCTGGCCGCCTCGCCCTGCCCGTCATCAGCTTGCGCTTCAGACGCTTGCGGGCGGGCCCATTCAATTTTTATATCTTTAACATCTGCTAAAAATGGCCCTTTGCGGCACGCATTTATTGCTTTTTCTATTGCTTCTTTTGGTCCGTAAAAAAGCGCTTCAACTCTACCTTGATCCAGGTTTTTTACCCAACCTGTTAACCCAAAACTTAATGCAGTTTTTTTTACAAACTGCCGGTAACCCACTCCTTGCACAAAACCGGAAACAATAAGATGACACATCATAGTTAATAAAATTTAGCTCCAATTTGAGCTAAAACAAAATACCTTAAAAATCTCCCTGCTAGAATAATAGCAAAAAACCGTAATACCGAAAAATTAAAAATTCCCGCAACTAAACCAAACGAATCAAAAATAGGGTTTGGAATAAATGCACCCATAAAAAGAATCCATCCCCCATATTTTTTAAAATTCCTCTCAATTAGGATAAACCATTTGTTATTTTCCAGCTTTTTCTTAGCAAGCTTACGTCCGGAAATTCCAAGTATAAAATAGAGCATATCTCCAAGAGTTGCTCCCAACGAAGAAACCAGTGCAACTAAAACAGGCGGATAAATGGAACCGCCAATTACCGCAGTTAAAAAAGACGGGGCGGGAAAAAAAGAAAGTCCGGAGATAAAATTTGCTATAAAAATACCCAATATTCCCCATCTCCCATGATCTTTAAAAATGTCAGGAAAAAGAAACAGCGAAAGGCTTAAGCCGATCGAGAGAATAACAATTAAAACGGAGAAAATTTTTCCTTTTTTCATTTAGAGGCGCTTGCTCCTATTTTTAATTCTTTTAACTTCCACATAAAAAGTGCGCCTTTGTTTTTAGCATTACTGTCTACACAAAAAGAAAGAGCTTTTTCTAAAATCGAGCGATGTGTTGTTTTAGCGAGCTTTATATAAAGGCTTTTATGTTTATAATCGTCCAGTTCATCTGCAATATGAATTCCATATGATTGAAATTCCCGAGAAATATATTTATCGGTTGTAGGATTAAATTTATCTAAAACCTGCTTAATAGACTTCATAAAATTGGATACTAAGATAATAAGATATTAAGATACTAAGGGCAAGGACTATCGAAATATTTTCTTGATTTTTTTCCTAATATCCTTATATCCTAATCACTTAATATCCTATTTGCTGTTAAACCGGTTCATAGCAGCATCCATTCCGCTTTCCAGAGCAGCTTCAATTGCCTGAACACATCTTTTAACCAGTTCTCTGGATTTACCCATTTCCCCGTGTCCAAATCCTCCAAGCACATATCCATCTACATCTCTCAATTTTGACTTTTGACTTTTTATTTTTGACTTTTGCGCCGGGTGTCCAATTCCCAATCTAAATCTCCAAAATTTATCTGTTCCTAATGTTTTTATAATTGATTCCGTTCCCCTATGTCCGGCTGATGCGCCGCCAAATCTAATTTTTAATGCTCCCAACGGAAGATCTAAATCATCATGAATAATCCAAACATCCTCAGGTTTTATTTTATAAAAATTTGCTGCGATAGAAACCGAGAGTCCTGAGTTATTCATGTAGGTTTTCGGCTTGAGAAGAATCACCTTCTCCAAGTTATCTTCTGGATTCCATTTTTGATTTTTGATTTTTGATTTTTGATTTGAGTGTTGCCATTCTATTTGAGCAATTTCTCCTTTAAACTTAGAGCTTTCTTCCCATTTTAAACTTCCGAAGTCTCTAAGGAATTTTTCAAGTGCAGCAAATCCAATGTTGTGTCTTGTTTTCTCATACTTCTCCCCCGGATTACCAAGCCCTACTATTAATTTCATATTATGAATAACTGATATGGACCTATTATACAATGATTTTTCCCAGTTAGGAGTAAGAAAAAAGTAATAAAACTTATTTGATAAGATTAACCACTTCCCGATCTTCAACTTGAGGAAACACCCTGTAAAACTGTCCAACTGCAAAAAAAACTTCAGGTCTCTTAAGCGTAATAATTTTATCAAAATATTTATTAATTTTTTTAAAAGTATCTTTTGCAATAACCGGCGTAACCAAGATAATCTTACCTACGCTTTCTTTTAATAAGTACTTTCTTGCCGCCATAACTGTTGCGCCTGTTGCCACTCCGTCGTCAACCAAAAAAACTGTCTTGTTTTTTAAATTAAGTTGTTTTTTTCCGCTCCTAAGAACAATTTCCAAGTTTTCTCTTTGCTTCTCCTTCTCTTTTTTAATCTTCTCTTTTTCTAAATAAGTAAGACCAAGTTTTTTTATAATTTCCAAGTTCCAAACAACTGTTTTTTTTGGGCCTACTACCCCTATTGCAAGTTCCGGGTTAAATGGCGCTCCCATTTTTTTTAAAACAAGAATGTCAAGCGAAACATTTAAGTAATCGGCAATAATTTTGCCCATTACCACAGCTCCCTTAGGCAAGGCAATCACAACCGTATTTTTATAATCGTAAACCTTAGGAAGCTTTAAGGTTAATTTATGGGCAGCATCCTCTCTGTTGTTAAACATAACCTAATTATACTCCTCCTGCATATCTATGATTGATGATTTATGATTGATCCCGATTTAATCGGGATTGATAATTTATGATTGAAAAATAATTTTAATTTGCAATCGAAACAAAGGCCGTTAAGTTATAAATTGCCAGTTCGCATGCCGAATGCATGAAAGATTGAGTGAATGCGTCAGGGGAATTCCTCGTGCTGAGCTTGTCGAAGCATCGAGGAAGGGGTGAAATTACCCGACAAATGAACAAAAGCTTGAAAGCATGAGGCAAGACCTGGCAAGAGCTTCTGCTTCTCTTGTCGGTACAAGAGAAGAAAATAAAAAAGTTGCATCCCCTTATGATTATTCCGAAAAGGCTATAAAAAACCGATCGGAACCAAGAACACAAAAAGAGCCACTCTAACGAAAAACGATAGAACAGCTCTTTTTAAGATTTATCCTATTTATAATAAGACTTAACCTGAAATATAAAATAAAACCAAACAAGAGTAAGTACAACTCCTACGACCGAAAAGGATATAACCGATGAAATTACGGCTAAAACCTCAGACCAAAAAAGCATACTCCAACCAAAGGTTTTTCTCTTCATCAGACTTGGGAACGCAACTAACATCATTACGCTTTGCACCAAACCAATAAGAGACACTACCATTAAGCTTGTTGCTACTCCGACTCCTCCACCAAGTGCCACCAAAGGTGACAAAACGGTCGAAAGACCAAAGGCAGAAAGAGAACCAAGCACGCCAATTACTCCAAAGATTAATGCAAACCATGGAGCAACCATTACTAGGAAGTCTTTAACGCCCGTTGGCAACGGAGGAAGTTTCTCATAAGCTTTCTCAAATGAAACCATTAAAGAGTTAGCAGTATTATTCTGTGCCATTTTTATCACCCCCTTTCAGGAGGATCAATCCAAATTGATCTTATTCAACCTAGAATTAAAAGTCAATACCCAGTTGATCTCTTGTCTCTTTCTTTGCGGCTTCTTCTTTTTTAGAACTTGCTTCGTCCCAAATTTTTACAACTCCGTATTCTCCGTCAAAACCGGGTTTAATTACTATGTCTCCGGACCTAACTTTAGATATTCCCTCCGCAAGGCGGTCTCCCACCTGCCCTGAGCCCGCCGAACGGGCCTCTTTTGCAATTTCATCAATAGATTTATTTAGTAAGATTTCCATCTCTGTTCCTAGCTTAAGACACAACATGCCATACAGATCCTTTACTTTTTGACTTGCAACTGTCGAAGATAAGCTTTGCGCAACTATCTCATTCAATGGCACCAACTTTATATAAGGAGGATGATTCCCTGTTTTGTCATGTATCCACTTAATTCCTTTATCGTCATTTTTAATAGAAATTTTCGGTTCCTGAATTGCCAAATCTTCAACCCTGTGCATTACTCCAACAGTTAGTCCCTTTTTGCACACCGGGCAAATGTCTCCATACTTTCTTGTGTCCTCCGGACTATGCGACACCCCGCAATTTCTATGTCCGGTATAGTGGTATTTTCCTTCTTCGGGATAAAACTCTATCGTATAAGCAATTTTATCGGGAAGGCTTTGCCAATCCGGCTTAATGTTTGGTCCAACAATAGCTCTTCTTATGTTTTGAAAAGAAAGTTCTTCAAGTTCAAAAACAGTCGCTTCCCTACCCATCTTGGCCATCGAATGGGCATCGGAAAAAGAAACAATTGATCTTTTATTAAGCTCTTTAATTTTCCAATTCATCTCCGGATCGCTGGATAAACCTGTTTCTACGGCAAAAATGTGCTTTGAATATGGCCCAAATGCCTCCTCCAATAAGTCAAATCCACTCATTGAACCATATAATGCAAACCAAGGAGTCCAAACATGTGCCGGAATAACAAGGGCTGTATTGTCAATTGATAAAATAAGTTCCAAAAGATGCTGGGCGGAAAGACCAATGATTGGCCTACCGTCAGATCCCAAATTACACCCTCTTTTAAGAAGCTCTTTGTTTATCTTCTCAGCAGTTTCCAGGCTCGGAACCCAAACAAGATTATGAATTCTTCTGGTTCTTCCATTTTGCGAATAGATTGATGAAATCTCAACCGACAGCAAAAACCTTGTCTCATCAAGTTTTGAATTTTGCGATTTGGAGTTTATTTGTGATTTAGGATTTAGGATTTGAGATTTCAATCCAAATAATCCCGGCTCTTTTTCTTCGAGCGTTTCCTGTATATGCCTTAACCATAAAGGATGGGTAAAATCTCCCGTAGCAAGAACTTGAAGTCCCTTTTTTTTTGCCCACTCGTTCATTACGGGAAGCATCATTTGCGGACTTACCGCCCGTGAGTATTTTGAATGCAAATGCAAATCCGTAATATATTTCATAAATAGATATTAAGATATTCGATATTAAGATACTAAGAGCAAGGAAAAATCACTTAATATCTAAATATCTTAATCGCTTAGTATCTTTGTTCTAATTCACTTCTTCCCCTGTTCTTCATACATCTCAATCAACTCGGAAACTGTTGTTGCGTCTTCTGCCTTTTTATCATCGCTCCTAAAAGTAACCAAGCGGGGAAACCTTAAGGCATAGCCGGGTTCTTTTTTGCCAGATGCTGAGCTTGTCGAAGCACCTGCTGTGTGAACAGGACTCCTGGTAATCTCATCTGCTAAAACCTCTATTACAATTTTTGGCTCAATCCACACAGACGGAGAGATAACCGCGTTAACTCGAGCCGGCTTATGATCTAACTTTATTTTATCGGCGCGTTTGTGGATCTCGCGCCATTCCTCGTCCGTTAGTCCTGTTCCGATCCTGGAAACAGTTACAAATTCGTCTTTTTTATCATCATAAACTCCAACCAGCAATGCTCCTGCTCCAAATTCCGTCCTTTTTCCTTTTCCTGCAATATAGCCTAAAATTACACAATCTATCGTGTCTTGAAGTTCTCCAGCGGAATGCCGTTTTAGCTTAACCCAGTTAAAATTTCTTCCTCCTGCCTCATATTTACTCTCCAATCTTTTTACAACCAGCCCCTCAAGCCCCTTTGAGATCGAATCGTCTAAGAGATCCTGCAGTCTTTTTGGATCCGAAACAACTTCGTTTTTAGTTGGAATTAAAACATCATCACCGATTACTGTTTGTCTTAAAATTTCCAGTCTTTCGGTTAATGGTTTATCAATTAAGGATTTTCCGTCTTTATACAAAATATCAAAAACAAAAGCCTTTAAAGGCAGCTTTGCTGCCATCTCGTCTATTCCGTGTTTTCTACGCCTTTTGGTAGTCTCCTGAAAAGGCAAAAACTCCTCGGACAATGGATGATATGCTAACGCCTCAGTATCTAAAATTACCGACTTTGCCTTAACTTGCTTAAGAGTTGCGGCAATCAGTTCTGGAAACATATGCGTCATGTTTTCCAGATTCCTGGAAAACATATAAACCTTGTCACCATCTTTATGAATTTGAACCCTAAATCCATCGTATTTGTATTGAACATCTACTTTTTCCAATTTTTCAATTACTTTTTGGGGAGTCGGGAGTCTTTCGCAAAGTTCTGCCCTAATTGGTTTGCCAATCTGAATATCCAGGTTTTCAACTGCCTGAATTCCTTTAGTCTTTAAAACTTTAGCTATTAAACCAAGGTCTGATGTCCGGTTGTACGCTCCCTCTAATAATTTCCTTCTGCTTTTGTCTCCTAAAAGCGCTTTTGCCAATCCATCTAAGATGGTCGGATCACCTATTCCAAGGCGTAAATTTCCAAGAGGAATCCGCACTAGATATTTTGCCGGAAGCGGATCCATTTTTTTTAGTAAATCCGATAATAAAACCTGTTTTTTTTCAACCGATCCCTCTCCTCCTGTTTTAGCAATTTCCGCTAAGACTTTAAAAACATCTTCCACTCTTAATTTTGAATTTTGAATTTTGAATTTTGAACTTAATTGCTCCGCAACTATTCCCATATCCCCAAGTTTCTGATAAAGATCTAAGACTTCCTTCCTGTCCATTCCATAAGCCATGGAAATTGCCTGGGCAACATTTTTTTCGGCCATGCCGATTTCGGTTGCTTCGAAAAAAGGAGCAATTCTACCCTGAGTCAAATAGATAATTTGCTCTAATTCATCTGCCGAACCGGTTTTTTTAAATAAATCGGAAAGAATGTCAATTAGAACAAGCCTTGACGATGTTTCCTCCAGTTTTTGAAAATAATTAGAAAGTTCTAAAAAAGTCATATTTTTCCTTCTTTTATATCTAAATCCCGATATGCGTCATTAAGAAAATTTCCGACCTCTTCTAGGCTATATGGTTTTTTTAAGAAGCCTCTTACTCCATGCTCTGTCTTAAGTTTATTTTGATCAATCGAATCAACTGCTCCACTCACCACATAAACAAAAACCCCTTCTTGATCTTTTAAAGCATCCGCAACCCTTAATCCGTCCATTTCCGGCATTTGAAGATCGGTTAGAACAACATTGTATCTTCCGGGCTCTTCGAGAACTTCCCTAACTGCTTCTTGTCCGCTACTAACCACCTTAAAAAGACCAATCGCGTAGGCCATTTTTGAACACTGAGCCATCCTTCCAAAAACTATCGGCAGGTTTGGTTCATCATCCACTGCCAGAATATTCATCTTTGGCACCGGCTGTCTTTCTCTTTGCATTGATGAATCAGTTAGATTTCTTTCGCTTAATTCCCCCATATTATTTCATTATATATTTGGCGCCTTTTGTTACGCCTTGTTTTTTAATAATTCCAGAGGCTAGCAAGGCTTTTATTTCATTTAATATGGTATCTTCCGAAACCATGGGAAAAAGCTGCGGAAAAGCTTTGTTTTGTAAAAAACCTGTTTTTTGAATATATTCAATTATTTTAAGCTGCCTGTCCGAAAGAAGAAGTGGTTGTCCTCCCAGCTTCTCTTTGATATTTGCGTCAATTGATATTCTCTCCACCTTGTCTTTTATCTTAGAAAGCTCAATTGATAGCCCAAGGGAAAAATATTCCAGCCAGCTGGTTAAATCCCCGCTGTTTTTTTCTACACTTTGTAAAGCTTCGTAATACTGCAGGGCATTGGTATCAAAATATTCTTCCAAAGAAAAAAACTTTCTAATATCATAACCCTCTTTAAAAAGAATTAGAGTAGAAAGAGCCCTTGCTACCCTACCGTTTCCGTCAACAAAAGGATGAATTCTAACTAATTCGTAGTGAACACATCCTGACTTCAATACCGGGTGAATATCTTGCTCTGAAGTCTCATTTATAAATGCAGTTAAATCCTTAATTTGGAACGGAACTGCAACTGCCATCGGCGGTCTAAAAGAAACTTCACCGGAGATACTATTTTTAACAACTACCTGAGTTTTCCTAAATTCCCCGCATTTTTCTTCTTCCAAAATCTTCTGAACAGTCAGCCTGTGTATGTCTTTTATATTTCCTTCTAAGATTTGAGATTTGAGATTTGAGATTTGATATTTGTCAATGTATTCCATTACTTTTCTGTAATTTATTACTTCCTGAATATCCCGCTCCCTAGCAGGTATTTCCTGCCCTTCCAACACTTTCTCTGCCTGAAAAAGATTAAGCTCGTTTCCCTCTATGTGGGTTCCATGATGGACAGTTCTTGCAATTGCGTCTTTACGGAATTCTTTTTCGTAATATGGAAGGAGCGGCGCATTGTCTATGATTTCCTTACACGCCTGAATATTGCCGATGTTTTTTAGAATCTTATTAGTAATTGTAAATTTTGGTACGTACATGCTAATCTATGCTAATTTTATTACTGCTAATGTATTCGAATTTATTCGCATACACCCGCATTCAAAATGCGTTTGTATATTAACCTATCTCCCCTAAAATTCGCAAGTATTCCTAATTTTAGTTTTTTCACTTTTAAATAAGACCTAACTTGTCTAAAATGAATAGGCAATATTTTAGGAATTGCTTTGAGCTCTAAAACAATTTTTCCGTCTATGAGAAAATCTAAAAAATACCTTCCGATATTAGTCTCTTCGAAAGATATATCCGCTTTTAATTCTTTGTTAAATGGAATCCCTTGTTTGACAAGAAGCTTTTCAATCGCCCTTTGATAATACTTCTCTTCAAAACCTCCTCCCAAGCGATTGTGAACTTCAAAAAGAATTCCTACTAATTCATAACTCAATTCAGGATAAACTAGATCTGCCATTTCTCTTTATTGTACCCTATTCGCATTCATTAGCAGTATTGAAATTCGTATTCATTCGTTTACACATGATATAATCAACCAATGAGCACCAAAAAAACAGCAAAAGAAGCAAAGCTTCACGTAGAGGCGGTTAAACAAATGGTTACCCTTTCTACGAGCGGCTTTGGGCTGGTGGCTGCTCTTGCCTGGAATAGTGTTATTCAAGAATTTGTAAATAGTTATGTTAAAAAGTGGCTGCCTGGCGGAAGTGGCTTAATTTCCTTACTGATTTATGCGATTATAATTACTCTTCTTGCGGTTACAATAACTGTTCAGCTTTCAAGGCTTGCGGAAAAACTACAAATTGAAGTTAAAGAAAAGAAGTAAGTTTATCTAAAAGAATCGGGCAAGTTAGGAAGACCATCCGGGTCTGCCCCATTATATTGAATCTCTGAAAGAAGAATTCCGTCTCTTCCCAATCTAGAATGACATCCTGGTGCGAAAGTTAAATCAGCATCAACTCTATCGGCTTGCCTCATTGATGCAGAATCCGAAAGAACCTTTTGCTTATGTGAAAAAACTATTCCTCTCTCAGCTTTCATTTTCTGAATTATATGACCGTCCTGTGTTCCTGTCAATGACTATTTTATTCCAATTCCTCTTTTATTATTTTCGGAATTTCGTCTATTAAATCAGACGCATTGTAATAGAAACCGACTTTTTTATAGAGACTTTCTCCCGCTTTTTTATTTATAAATGATCCAACGGTTGCGGATAAAAATGGCTCGTTCTTGCAATACAAGGCTGCAATAAGTCCTGCTAAAACATCTCCTGTTCCACCCTTGGTCATTCCTGCATTTCCGCCTTTAATCTGAACTGTTTTATCTCCATCCGAAACAATATCAACCGGCCCCTTAAGCAACACCACGCAGCGAAATTCTTTTGCAAAAAGCTCAACCTGCCCTTCTAGTTTTGAATTTTGAATTGTAATTTTTAATTTTTCATTTTTAATTTTTAATTTGAGCATCTCGAATTCCTTATGATGAGGGGTAAGAATAGCCATTTGAGGAACTAATTCCGGCTCCACAACTTGCAGACACCCGCCATCTATTACCCATTTCTTGTGTGAATATTTTGAAAGTAAATTTTCGCAAAGCTCTTTTGTATCATCGTCTCCCTCTTCTTCCCCGTCCTTTCTTGGTAAACCCGGTCCAACTAAAACACAATCTGCTTCGTTAATATAATCTGTAATTTTACTTCTTGGCACGACTATTCCATCCCTAAATTCCTCCTTAAATGTTTGAATAATTTGATTATTTTCCTCGGTTGAGGAGAAAAAAACCATATCTACAATTCTTGACGCAATCTTAAGACTCCATAAAGGCGCTGCATGAAAAAGCTTAGATCCTCCGATTACCATCACTTTCCCATTTTGACCTTTATGGGAATTTGGATCCGGGATAAACAAATTCCTCAGTTCCTGCTCATTAAATTCCTGCATTTCCATATTTTACTACTTTTTAAACTCAATTATCTTCATTCTCTTGGCAACTTTGGCTGGAATTAGCTCCTGATGGGCTGTAGTAATAATTGTCTGCTGTTTACCCAGCATATCTAATATTAAATTAATGTGTTCGTCATCCAGCTCGGAAAAAATATCATCCAATAATAAAATCGGCTTCTTCCCTAGTTTTTCTTCAAAATATAAAAGCTCAAGTATTTTAAGTTGTAAAATTGCCAATCTTTGTTGCCCCCGCGATCCAAAAAACCTAACATCCACTAATTGTGGCTCCCTTTTAAGAAGCGAGCTTGCAAAATTTTCGTCGTGAGCATTAGCACTATTTTTATTCGAATCAATTCGCGGTCCATTCGCATTCATTCGAATCCAAAAATCATCCCTATGCGGACCAACCAAAGTAACTCCTGCCTGAATCTCTGCTTCTCCATACTGTTCCAGCCTTGCCTTGGAAATAACGCTTTTGTCATAAAAAACTACAAAATCAAAAATATCTTTTATAGAATTGTTAACGTAGTCTAAAAACTCCTGTCTTTTTTCCGTTATTTTTTGGCCATTTTCAATTACCAAATGGTTCCAATATTCAAATCTCTTTTCATCCCTAATCCCCAGCTCTCTAACCTGCTCTAGGAGCGCGTTTCTTTGTCTTAAGGCTTTTGAATATGCGGTAGAAGAAACCCTGTAATTCTTGTCTATTTGATCTAAAACATTGTCCAAAAACCTTCTTCTTAAAGAGGGCGACTCAACAATAATATCTAAATCTTGTGGAGAAAATAATACTGCTGGAAGATTCCCCACGAAGTCACTTCTTCTTCTTGCAACACCGTTAACTAAAAACTTTTTTGCTTGCGCTTGCTGACCTCCTACCTCTCCCCTGGTGAGCACAACCTCTAGTTCTGTCTGTTCTTTTTTAACGTTTTCGACTATTCCCTTTACTCTGGCAATTTCTTCAGAAAATCCAATCAATTGCTCATCTTTTTCCGCTCTAAAACTTTTTCCTGTGGAAAGTAAAAAAATCGCTTCTATCAGATTACTTTTACCGGAGGTATTTGGCCCCACAATTAAAGTAGTCTCTTTATCTAAATCAAAGGTTTGCTTCTTATAACTCCTAAAGTTTTGAAGAGAAAGGGATGTTAAATTCATAGTTTAACTAATATAGCATATGTTTTCTTTTTTTATTGCAATTGAAGTAAAGGCCATTACCTGCCTGCCGGCAGGAGTTTTTCCGAGTGTTCTGAATTTATTCGCAATTATTCGCAGTAATTCTATTCGAATGAATTAGGATTCTATTACCGTTCCGACAAACTTCTCGCCGCGGTAATATCTTCTTAGATTATCAAAGTTTTTTCCATTTAAAACTACCACCTTGGCTCCAATCTTTTCTGCTCTTTGGGCTGCAATCGGATCAAAAGGCGCATTCATTCCCGGAGTCCATTTATCTCCTACTAATTTTCTAAAATCCACCCAAGAAATCCTACTAATCGGCTTTGCGTTTTTGTTTTGCTTAGGATCGCAATCATATACTTGCTCTATGTTGCTTAAATTAATAATGGTTTTTGCGCCATAATCTTCACAAAACATTACCGCATCATAGTCTGTAGACCAACCCGGTTTCCAACCCGATCCAACCAAAACAGGCTCGGAAACCTTTCTGATTACGTTATAATCATCAATAATTACAGGGTGAGCAATGTCTCTAAGGATGGTTCTAACAAGGTGTGCATTTAAACGGGTCGCGTGAATACCAAGCCAATCTAAATCATCATTTGTAATCTCGTGCCCCAAAGCACCCTGAGCTGCCTGTTGATAATGGCGGGTTGTCATTCCTCCCCCTGTAACTAAAAAAAACTGGCGGTTCTTGTTCTCTGCCAGTTGTTCGCGGATAAAAAGGTTAAGATTGGAGAGAAAATCGATATCAATTCCTCCGTTGGGGACAATTAAAGAACCCCCTATGGACATGACTACCTTATCTTGATATCGATTAGTCATAAAAAAACTAGTAGTTGCCGCATTAAATTGCGCCTCGTACTAGAATAGAATGATAACACAATGGCTTAAATAAAACAATTAGCTGGATGCGCTGGAATATTCTCTTAATGCATATTTCCAAAGCCACAGGGAAACAAAAATCATAACAAAACTAACAATAAATGCGTATGCAATAAATTGCCAGGATAATAAACTTAAAAACGCTTTTACCGGAAAAGCCATCATTACACCTAACGGAATTGCAAAAATCAGCAGTGACCTTACCGGCTCTTTGTAAACATCGATTGGAACCCTAGCCATTGTAGAAAGATCTCTATAAAGCCATATAACGTTTTCCACCTCTGTAGAAAGTATTCCAACAACTAAAATCAAAATATGAAAAGCCATTGCGATAATTAAACCGTTAAACACAAGTAAAATATAAATAAAAATTGAATATATCGAGAAACTACCAATTTGCATAATTGAATAAACTACAAATCCAATTGAAATTAGAAAAACAAAAAAATCCATTATGTCTGTTCCGCCAAAAAGAGCTCGAAAAAGAGGAGATATTGGTTTAACTAAAAAGTAATCAAAGCTACCCGAGTTAACGTACCTTCTAAATCTATAAACCTCCCGCCATAAAAACTGAGCAGCAGTATCTAGAAGATTAAATGTTGCGTAAAAAAGTATAACCTGCCAAAAAGTGTAGCCTGCTATGTTCTTGGTTTTTGTCATGAGTATTACTAAAAATAAAAAGAAAAACACAAATCTTAATATTTTCCCTAAGCTAAAAGCAATAAGTCCAAACCTGGAAGAAAATGCAATTTGTGTCCAGGCAACAGCAAGCATCCACCAAACTTTAAAATACCTCCTAAGCATAATCAAATTATAATTTTCAATCTTCTATTCTCAATCTTCTACCTTCTATCCCTGATATTTCCATCATCTTCCTTGGGCTGAATAACTTCTTAATCCCCTTTTCCAAACAAATATCATAATGAAAAATATTACAATTGACCAACCAATACCTACTGCAAAGCCTTGAACAACTTGACCAAAAACTAATTGTCCTAAATAAACCTTTACGGGAAAATACAATAGATAAGCAAAAGGCAAAAGCTGAAAAAACTCAAAAACCGGCTTAGGTAAAATATCCAAAGGGAAATATTGCCCCGCAAAAAACCCCAATAGAACAAAGAAAATAAACCTTGGAGCCCAAATTTCGGGGTTCCAAAAAGCAATAAAACCCATCAGCATATTTATAAAAAAATAAGTTATTGCTGCAATCAGCCCTGCAAAAACTGTAAGCAAAATAGTAACTAAATCTTTTTGCAAAAAAATTGGCGGACGCAGGAGAAGAAACAATATTAATAATTCGATTATTGTAAAGGCAAGATTTACGATTTTATCTCCTAAGTCCTGTGTAAGCCAATAGGAAAAATAATTAATTGGTTTTAATAAAAAGTTAGATAAATTTCCATCGTTTATCTCCTCCCCTACCGAATTCGTACTCGAAGAGAAAACAAAAATACCAATTATTGTTATTCCAAAAACATAAGTTAACATTTGAGAATGGGAATAACCAAAAAGAGAGTTGTTCTGCGGAATTACCGATGACCAAAAATAAAAAATAGTTAAAAACGTAAAAATCGTTCTTATTCTCCACATTAAAAAACTAAGCCTGTAAGCCATCACACTAAGAAGTGATATTTTAATAATTGCTAAATATTTCTTAAATATCATAATTAATTTAAAGCGCGAATTTCCCAAAGTTATAGAAAGCAAAAGTGGATCATTTATTGGCCCCCATAAAAATTTTTCTAATAACACCCTCTACGTCTTGTTCTTCTATATTTAAATCATCAATTTTCAAGATATCCAACAATTTCGAGGTAACCACACTAATCTTTTCCGAAGGAACGCTTAAGACAAGCTCTGGATATTTATATTTTTTTACCTCTGCTATTTTGCCTATTTTTTCAACATCTATTTCTTTTTTCAGAATTACAGAAATCAATTTTTCATCCGCATATCTTCTTACCAGATTTGCTAATTTTCCATCAAAAAGCACTTTTCCATGATTAATAATTATTACCCTCTTACAAAGAGTTTCCACGTCTATCATATAATGGCTGGTTAAAATAACTGTTGCGTTGTTTGTCTTATTGTATTGCTTTATGAAATCACGCAGGTTTTTTTGCATTACAACATCTAGTCCAATAGTAGGTTCATCCAAAAACAACATTTTTGGTTTATGGATTAATGAGGAAATTAATTCACATTTCATTCTTTGACCAAGCGATAATTTTTTAACGGGAACCTCTAAAAACTCCGAAGCATCAAGAAGAGATACTAAATCGTTAAGTCCTTTTTTAAATTCTCCATCGGGTATGCCGTAAATTTCCTTGTTTAACAAAAAAGACTCCATTGGAGGCAAGTCCCACCATAGTTGGTTTTTTTGTCCCATTACTAATGATATTTGCCTCAAAAACTTATAATTTCTCTTGAATGGTTCATATCCAAGCACAGATACCTCTCCTGAAGTCGGATACAAAAGCCCGGTAAGGCATTTTAAGGTAGTTGTTTTCCCCGCTCCGTTTGGACCGATAAACCCAATCAGCTCCCCTTCTTCTATGTTAAAAGAAATACCATCCACTGCCTTAATATCTTCATATTTACGGTTAAAAAAAGACTTAAAAGAACCTGTTAGACCCGGTTCTTTTTTATAAATCTGATAATATTTTTTTAAATTATTTACCTGAATCGCCACCATATTAAATTATTTCTGACAAGAGCTGCAAAAAAATGTTCCTCGACCACCAAGAAAAATCTTTTCTATTTTTCCGTTGCCTTTTGGACAATCCTTACCTTTTTTACCATAAACTAAGGAGTGTTTCTGGTAATTTCCCTCTTGCCCTAAAGCATTCACAAAGTTTTCGTCCGATGATCCACCATATTCTAAGCTTTTTTTGATAATAAAAAATATTGAATCATATAATTCTTTTATTTCCTCGTCTTTCAAAGCTTTTCCTTTTCTTCTCGGGTCTATTCCTGCCTTAAAAAGCGCGTCGTTTGCATAAATATTGCCAATTCCACCAATCCGCTTTTGATCCATTAATAAGACTTTAATTGGAACATTTCCTTTTTTTACAATGTTTTGAAAATAAGTTAAAGCTAACGGCTTGCCTGCCATATCTTTAGAGACGGCGGGCTCCGGTCCCATTTCTTTAAAGAACGGAATATCCATTAACTCATCTTTTTTAACTACCTTAATCCAGCCAAATTGGCGCAAATCATTGTAGTATAAAAACGCATCCTTTTCTTCTTCCTCCTTTAAACTTTTTGATTTTTGACTTGCATTTTTGATCTTTGATTTTTGATCTTTGAGCTTGAATATTATGTGTGTCCATTTGCTTGGCAACTCTCCGCCAATTTTTGCTTTTGATACATTTGGTACTTCCGATACTTCTGGCCCCCTATAGATTAGTTGTCCTGTCATTTTTAAATGAACTGCCAGAACAAAATCATTATCCAGCTCAATAATTAAACCCTTCCCAATTCTTTGTAAATTGGTAACTTTTGCTCCTAAAATATCTTCTTTTTTGCCAATAAACATTTTAGGAATATTGACTTCGACCCCCTCAACTCTCTTTCCGATTAAGTATCTCCTCAAGCCCAACTTTATCGTCTCAATTTCCGGTAACTCAGGCATAATATTAAGTTAAAAATTAAAAGTGAAAAATTAAAAGTTTTTAAATTTTAAATATGTATTTTTTATATTTTATTTTTGATATTTAATTTTGAAATGAAATCTTTAATTTCGCGCATAAAGCGCTCTTTGGAAAATTTTTCTGCCTGCAATATACAATCCTTTGAGTTAATTTTTATGGATTCGAATTTTTTAATTGCACTAATTAATCCATCTACAGAGTAGTCATCAAAAAGAATACCGGTTTTGCCTTGCAGAATAGTCTCTTTATAACCTCCCCCGTTAAAAGCCACAACAGGTGTGCCGCAGCTCATTGCTTCAACCGGAGTTATGCCAAAATCTTCATCTCTTGCTAAAGCCAAGAAGCCCCTTGCTCCTTTATAAAGTTTTACCAATTCCTCATCTGTTACCTGCCCTAAGAATTCCACTTTACCTTGGGCTTGCTCTAATAGTTTATTTTGCTCAAAATAATAACCTGCAGGAGAACCTGCTATTTTTAGCTTAAACTTTCCTTTAAGGGCTGCTTGCACTGCCAGCTCCAAGCCCTTTGCTCCAACAATCCTACTAACTATAAAGTAATAATCCCTAGACGGTTGACGATAGACGGTTGATGGTAGATTTTTGAGGTTAGATAATTGAGGATAGATCGATCTTCCATCTTCCATCTTCAAAGTTCTACCTTCTACTTTCAATTTTCTATCGTCCCAAATAAATACGGGTGGGTATATTACCACCGAATCTCTTCTATAAAACTTCTTAATTCTTCCGGCAACCTCTTTTGAATTTGCTATAAAATAGTCTACTTTTTGTGCTCTTTCAAAATCATATAGTCTTAAAAAATGCCCTACAACTGCAGCATACACTCTAACCAATAAGTATTTTTGGAAATTTACCGAGGTGCTATATCCATAAAGCCAACGCGGCGGTGTATGACAATAGCAAATTTCTATTGGTCGTTTCGAGTTTCGAGTTTCGAGTTTCGAGTTTGGGTTTTGGCGCAAGCCAAAACCTTTTGTTATATACCAACTGGCCGACGAAACAACAACATCATATTCTGAAAAGTTAAAACTTCCCCAAATCAAAGGAGTTAAAAACCGCAAAGGGCTGGCAAGCTTTGCTGCAAACGGGAGATACTGGAACCAGGAAGTAATTATTTTTTTATTTTTAAAATGTTCATAAGCAGTTGAGCTTTTATCACAAAAAGCAGTATAAATCGGCGCATCAGGATAAACCTCACAAAGCGCCTCAAGCACCCTCTCTGCACCTCCAAATTCTTTTATATAATCATGAACAATAGCTACTCTCATAATTTAATTTTTATTTTTGAATTGTAATTTTGAATTTTGCATTTTGAATTTTGAACTAATCTAAAAGTCCTAATTGTTCATTATTATCTTTTTTCTCTTGCTTCTTTTGTTTTTCCTCTGAAGTTTTAACAAAAACTGCTTCTCTTTCCACTGTCCTATCTTCTTTATCCAATCTTTCCAAAAGACTTCGAAAACCATGTTCTCTAAAAAAATCTGCGAGTCCTTTTTTATCTATTTTTTCAACCGCTGCCTTTTTAAGATTCAATTTTATAGGAGCATCTAAAACAATTTGAGCAAGTTTTTTGGCAAGTCCGGCTGCCTCTGCGCCTTCTGCTAATTTTTGCGCCAGTTTTTGCGGAATCTCGTCCAAATGATCATAGACTGCTTCCAAACTCCCATACTTTTGCAACAAACTACTGGCAGTTTTTTGTCCAATTCCTGCCACCCCGGGATAATTATCCGAAGCATCCCCCCTTAAGGCTTTATAATCCACGATTTGCTCAGGTCTTAGTCCGTACTTTTCTTCCACCACATCCGCATCAAATAAAATCATTTTTGTCATTCCGATTATTGGGGCAAGAACCTTTACCTTATGGTTAACAAGCTGAAGAAGATCCCTATCTCCCGATAAAATAATTACCTGAATATCCTCTTTATTATCCTCAACCGCCTGAACAGACAGCGTGCCAATTAAATCGTCTGCTTCATATCCATCTACCTCAAAAATTTGGACATTTGCTTTTTCCAAACCATCATGGACCATTTCGATTTGCGGAACCAAATCATTGTCCATTGTCGGACGCTGGGCCTGATAACCAACATAAAGTTCTTGTCTAAAAGTTGGTTTTGGCCTATCAAAACATACAACTAAATAATCCGGTCTTAGGTCTACTTTTATTTTTAAAATCATCGAGAAAAACCCATAAACCGCATTTGCTAATATTCCATCTTTATTTGTTAAGGGGGGTAAAGCATGAAATGCCCTATGAAGAATCGCGTTGCCATCCACCAAAATCATCTTTTCCATATTTATGTGATTATATCACTAGTAAGGGTTAAAATAGCTACGAAATTTTACTCGGAAAGCTTTTTGTAGACGTAGGCAGTGGCAATTCCGCTTGTTGGAATTGTTACGATTAAACCAATTACCAAGGCAATCGCTCCTAAAATATTCAGGAGAAAAAGGAGTAGCCCGAATAAAAACAAGTTCCAGGTATGCCCTTTTGTTATTCTCCAGCTGGTTTTAATTGAATCCATAATTCCCAGCTTTTTATCTACGATTAGATATGTAGAAAACTGAAGCCTTATGGCAAAATAAATTCCGGGAATTATTAAAAGAATAAATCCTGCAAAAACAATAATTCCGGTTAAAAACGACGCTACCACAAAAGTCAAAATAGACTTTGTATAAAAAATATCTCTTATTACCACTTTTTCCTGTTGCGCAAGCTTAATTGAGATTTGAATTAAACCCATGTTAACTATAATGTTTAAAATCCAGATTAAGATTCCTATAACTATAAAAAGGTTTCCATTGTCCGCAACGCTCTTTTGGACTGCATTAGGAATAGTGTAAACAAAAGCTAACATTACCAATATTTTTAAAATGAGGAAGAAATTCTTTTTTACGGCTTCGTATCCTTGCCTTATCGCCTCTTTTTTGGAAAAATGAGATTTATTCGTTGACATAAATTTATAATTTCACAATTTAACTTTAGTTGTCAATCTACCAGCTTCCTCCCCCTCCGCCTCCTCCACCACCGCCGGAAAATCCACCACCTCCTGCTCCGGAAGAGGTTGAAGAAACCATATTAGTAGATGCTGCCGAATAAAAACTCCCATAGCCAACATAAAAAGGAGCATAGCCATGATACCAAGTTGGATTGTAATCGGGTTTTATAATTTTTAACTGCTCCATAAATTTATCTATATATCCAAGCGCCATTGCATAAGGAATCATTTTTTCAACAATATAAAGTTGATCTGCTTGCCATTTGTAATTCCGGTCCATTGATTTTAAGAATAGCTTTAGGCCATCTATTTTAAAATCAACCTCATCTCCAAGTGGCGTTCTCCCGTTTAGCTTGATTCCTAAAAACAGCAAGGCTCCGCCAAGGACAATATTTAAAGTAACCAACGAAAAAACCGCACCGGTAATAAGCAATGCTTTTTGGACTTTCGGGTTTTTTGTATAGTACTCTTTGGCGACTAAAGCCTTAAAGACATCATCTTCCATTTCCTTAAATGTTTCGTAAAAGTCACTTTTTAAATCCGATAACTTTACAGAGTTCCCCTCCAAAAAAAGCCGGCTAAATAATCTTTTTTCAAACTCATTTAACTCCGATAATTCCGATAATTCCGAACCTGGTTCGTTAAGCTTTATGATCGATTGATCGCCTTGACTAATCTGAACACCCAGAACTTTTTTTGGCTTCTTTAGTTCTTCAAGTCTTATATATTTCCTAATCGCCAAGTCAAAAATTGTTGCCACAACATCGTCCCGCTCCAGCTTTGCAGAGTCGATTGTTCCGGCAAGCGCAGGAGCAATCCTTTCCCCTTTTTTGTTTTTAGGAATGTCAAAATTTACAGCAGGAATTCCGAAACGTTTTTTGTTTTTATGTTTTTGATACCAAGAAAAAATAATTACCGGGAGAATAATATTTAGAAAAAAATAAACACCCAAAACACTAAGAATAATTAAAACAATAATATTGCCGGGAATTTGTCCGGGAGAATTTTTACTCAGAATACTTTTAGGAAAAGTGCCAACCGGATAAGAAACCACGCCCGTTAATCCCGAACCGGCACTAAGAATACCTGAAGCTATTGTTGAATCCGAGGTTGTTTGACAATTTTTTTCTTTTGATCCATAACTTCCGGTAAAACAAATAAAACCTGTGCTTTGTGCGCCAAAATCATTATTGATTGTTAATTTTGCGCTTTGAATATCCACCTGCCAACCATTTCCCGTTGCGTTCCAATAAATTTCGTCATGATCGGCAAAATTGCTACCAATTCCATTCTCCACAATATAGGAAATTTTATAAACATGAGATCCGGTAATTGTTTTATTGGCATTGCCGATTTTAATATTTACATTTTGGTTATCTTGCGACCGGACAAAGTTTTCCGCCTCTCCATCTCTTTCTACGCTAACGCTGCTGATTTTAATAATCCTAAACAAATCCCCTACTTTTGTATAAAGAGGAATATATCTGTAAATTCCATGGCGGGAAAAGCTCTCAAAGTCGTAATTAATTGTTTCGGCAACATCCATTAATCCATTTTTGTGGGCGGTTACATTTACGTCAAACGAACGGATTATTTCGGCATAAACACCAACGGGCTGATGGAATAAAAATAGAAATAGAAAAAATAAAAATAAAACCTTCTTCACTTTTTTATTTTATATTGAATTTAGGATTGATGCAATTAAGCAGGAATTCGGGCAAGAGCAGGTTTACGGGGACCCATTAGTTTTTCAAACTCTTCAGATTCTATTGTTTCTCTTATAAGAAGTTCTTGTGCCAATAAATCAAGTTTTTTCTTAAGTTTGCTAAGAATTACCTGAGCGCTTTTATAACCTGTATCCGTTAGTCTTTTAACTTCCTTGTCTACTCTTGATGACATTTCTTGGGAAATCTGAATTGTTTCGTATGGATTCCTCCTATTACTTTCCGGAGACAAGTTAATCGGACCAAGCTCGCTCATGCCAAACTCCACAACCATAGTTCTTGCCAGATCGGTTGCCTTGGCAATATCGTCACTTGCGCCCGTTGTCATTTCTTTAAAAATTAAGTTTTCCGCTGCTCTTCCACCCAGGATTACTGCAATTTGCTCCAAAAGATAACTCTTGGTTTCGTGAACATGCTCAACAGGCTCAAGCATAGTGTGCCCCAAAGACATTCCTCGGCTAATAATAGAAATACGGTGCAAAGGATCCATATGCGGCATATGCCAGGAAACAAGAGCATGTCCTGCTTCGTGGTAAGCTGTCATTTTCCTGTCTTCTTCCGACTGCAATCTCTTTTTCTCAGGACCAAGCTTTACTTTAGTTGCTGCTTCCTCAAGATCTGCCATATCAATTGCTTTTTTAGCAAGACGGGCTGCTAAAATTGCTGCCTCATTTAACATGTTTTCCAAATCCGCACCGGAAAATCCAACCGTACGCCTGGAAATTCTATCCCAGTCAACGTTTTTTTCAAACGGCTTGCCACGTGCATGAATTGCCAAAATTGATTTACGTCCGTTCACATCCGGAAAATCCAAAACCACCCGTCTGTCAAATCTTCCCGGCCTAACAAGTGCCGGATCTAAAACATCAGGCCTATTTGTTGCCGCGATAACAACCAATTGTTCATTTGGAGTAAAGCCATCCATCTCAACTAGGATCTGATTAAGAGTCTGTTCGCGCTCGTCATGTCCACCCATTAAACCTGTGCCACGTTGCCTACCGATTGCATCAACCTCGTCGATAAAAATTATTGCCGGTTGAGCTTTTTTGGCGTTATTAAATAGGTCACGAACTCTGGACGCTCCAATTCCAACCAACATTTCCATAAATTCCGATCCTGCCATAGAGAAGAAGGCAACTTTTGCTTCCCCTGCTGTTGCGCGAGCAAGAAGTGTCTTTCCTGTTCCGGAAGGACCAACCATCAATACTCCTTTTGGGGTTCTAGCACCCATTGCTTTATATTTTCCTGGATTTTTAAGAAAATCGACAATTTCGGAAAGCTCTTGCTTTGCCTCATCTACTCCTGCAACATCGGCAAAAGTAATTCCGGGCTTATCTTTGTTAAAGACCTTGGCTCCGCTTCTGCCAAAAGAAAAAATGTTTTCCTGTGCTCCTCTTGCCTGTCTAAAAATAAAGTAAAAGAAAGCAACCATTAAAATAACGGGTAAAATTGATCCAAGAATTCCAACCCAATTGTTTAAAGTTGTATCATCTTTAATAACAACTTTTGTTTTAGTTGTATCTAACTTTAAGCCTGCATTGTTAAAAAGCTGGTAAACATCCGTTCCCGCCTCTTTATAGGCCTGAACTGTTACCCCACCCTTTTCGGCTGCTGTAATTTTAGTTCCGGAAACTTCAATTTGAGTCACCTTTCCTGCTTTAACATCCTGAACAATCTGGGAAACAGGCACTGTTTTAACATCCTCACCACCTGTAAAGGTTTTAGGAGAATTAAAACCCATAAAAGCAAAAGCAATAAAAAGAAACAGGAATAAATAAATGACAATATTTTTCCAGGATAGTTTTGTTTTTTGTTTAGGGGCTTTAAATTTTCGATTTCTGACTCCGTTAGCCATAGTCTGTGGAGTATATCACAAAATGAGGCTAAATTCCAGATGGCTTAAAGCTATTCTAAACCAACTTTTTCCTTAACTTCCCCTTAAAATTATTGCAATTGAAGCAAAAGCCGTTAAGTTTTTATGAGTAAAAAAAATCCGAATATCAAAATCCGAAATCCGAAACAAATACAAATGACCAAAATTCAAGGCATTTTGAAAATTCGAATTTAGATATTGTTTCGAGTTTCGATATTCGTGCTTCGAATTTAAATACATTAATTGTCGGTACAAGAGAAGAAAATAATTTGAAACTAAATTAAGCCTACTTTTTCCTTAACTTCAGCAACAACTTTTGATGAGTTACTATTATCTAGTGTGTGTTTGAAATATCAAGATTATCCTCAATTCGCTCAACGCGCTTCTCCAACTTATCATGTCCTGCTATCACTTCTG
>Ga0209514_10001015_pt1 | contig 52599 bp, 59 predicted proteins | sample Subgrocontami58m_FD_187452 | JGI IMG/M metagenome (GOLD analysis project Ga0209514, IMG submission 187452) | Subsurface groundwater microbial communities from S. Glens Falls, New York, USA - GMW37 contaminated, 5.8 m (SPAdes) (version 3) | ecosystem: Environmental > Aquatic > Deep subsurface >... | reverse complement strand
GCGTCTTTCACAATTTTCTCGCCCGGCTGCAGGTAGAGGTGATACGTGTTCGCGAGCACGACCTCGGCGCCGAGCGCTTTCAACTGTTCGGGCAGGATGCCCTTCACACTCCCTTTCGTCCCCACCGGCGCGAACGCGGGCGTGTGGATAACACCGTGCGGCGTGTGTAATACGCCAGCACGCGCGCCGCGAAACGGCACGCTTTTTTCTATCGAGAAAGAAATTGCACTCATTACTCTCTACCGTATCTTATTCGACCAACATTGACAAATGCTAAATTTTGAGTATCTTTGTATTCAGACGGGGTTTCGGCTCAATTCTGAACCGACCTCAAAACGGGAGTTCCTTCTATGAAAAGCACCATTCTGCACTACGGGCTCGCCGTTCTGGCGATCCTGCTCGGCGCGTGCGTCGGCCCTGGCGAACGGAGAGAAATCCCGATCTCCATGCCGAACGGCGAGAAGTTCACTCTCGTCGCGCACAACCAGACCGTCCCGGACTGGATGCTCGACCGGAACAAGCTCGCACTGAACTACATCATGAAGGGCAACACGCGAGACAAGAATCTGTCTGCCGCCATCGCCGAAGCGGAGAGAGGTTGTCGCCTCTTCACCAATACGGCGCGCCCAAGCAACCTGGTGGCGGTCATCTCAAACGGCATCATCTACGCTGTTGCCGGGTACGTCGGCATCGGCATCGGTTCGCGCGCCTTCACCGGTGCGGTCCAACACCAGTACGCCACCTATGGTGCATGGGCATCGGGTACCGCAGGTCTGGCCAACGGGACGGTTACGCTTGGCGGACAGACCTACACGTTCGAGAACTGCGCCCGGGAGATCTTCGACAGGCTTCCGAGCTACGAAGTGCGCGTGCTGCAGAAGAGCCCGTATTAGGAGAGTGTGGGGAAGGGCGTGGACCGTAAGGTTCCACGCCTTTCATTACTTTCTATACGAATTATTGTCCCGTTTTCTGGACTTTCAAAAGCTCGACCTCGAAGACGAGCGTGGAGCCGGCCGGAATGATGTTGCCGATGGCCTGGTCACCGTACGCGAGCGAGGCGGGGATGACGAGCTTACGCTTCCCTCCCACTTTCATACCGACGATGCCTTCGTCCCAACCCCTGATGACCTCTCCTGCGCCGAGAATGAAGGTAAATCCGTTCACTGTTTCTGCATGATTAGCAGAAGCGTCGAAGACAGTGCCGTTCGTGAGTGAGCCGACATAATTGACCGTCACGCTGTCACCCGCTGCGGCGGCCGCGCCTATGCCCACACTCTCATCGGTCACTTGGAGTTCAGTAACGGTAGGCATGGTAGTTGATTCGGTTTGAGTAATGGCGGCGGCTTGTTCCGGAGCGGCGCTCTGGAATGGCCAGAGGCCCGGGAATATGAAGAAGATAATAACGACGACGAGCGCGAGCGCTGTAGCGATACCGGTCTGGGTTGGTTGCATATGCGAATTATTATTATACGTTCAGTATACTACGGCTTCTGGAACTCCTTGAACCGCTTCACCTCCTCGGCGACCGCGGCCTTCGCGACCTCCTCGTGCCCCGGCACCTCGCGGTCGAGAAAGGTCTTCAGCGCGGCCGCGTCGCCCGCCTCGGCAAGCTTCGCGAACTCGTCGCGCTTGTTCTCGGTGAGCTTCCCCACGACCGCGAGGGTCGCGGCCTTGAGCGCCACTTCGCCGAACTGCGCGATAAGAGACTTCTGTTCTTCGGCCGGAAGGTCTTTGATGCCGAGGTCAGCGGCAATAAGCGCGGTCAGTTCGTCTTGCATAGATGAAATCATAGCATGAGTTATTTGATAAGCTTCTCAAATTCATCCGGCTCGGGCGCTTTCATAAAGGACGAGAAGAAGCCGAAGAAGCCGCTAGTTTGCACCGGTGCACCGGGGGTCACTTTCCCTTCGACGAGGTGCCACGGTATGCGATATTTCCCGGAATCGTCTGCGGCGAACACGACTTTATTCGGATTTTGAGTAAGGTATTCCAGGATTGATTTGGCTCGCTCCACGGGTGAACCGCCATAGACGAATGTATGCACAGCCCCCAGGTCGGTATAAATATGCGGTTCGGTAAGCGGCACTTTGAGGCCGAAGATATTCGTGTCGGGCGACGCCTCTAGTGTCCCCGTGTGAATCGGACTGCCTTGAGAATCGATGACCGCTTGTCCCTGACTGTCGTGTAGGATCGAGCCCTCATGCGTGGGCTGCCCGACTGCGGCTGCATCTTGAGCGTGGGTCAGGTCGACCGGCTGTATTGGCTCCGGTGAGACGATTTCTTCCGACGGGAGAGGCGCTTCGGCACCGGAGACGGCGGGCGCTTCGGGGTGCAGGGGCGGCATGACACGCATGCTCTCCGCCGCATTGACCACGCCCTCCGGATGCATCGCATCAGCAAGATGCAGCTGTCCGTCAGTGTCGATGCTCAAATGTGCACTCGGGTCGATACGAACGCTCGTCCCGTCCGGATTGAAGAAACCGTGTTCCGGGTCGGCGGCGATCTGGTGCACAACCGTATCAATTTTTGTCGCGTCCGCTGTGAGCAACTTATATATATCAGACTGCTGTTCAGGCGGTACTCCCGGCTTGAAATAATCTTCCGCTTTAAGATTCGCCATACGCGGGTCCTCCCACAGCCGCTTCATCATGTATTCGTAGCCCTTCCCGGGCGTCGCTTCGACCGAGACGTCCGGTATCTCAAACGCGGGGGCAGGCGCTTCTGCCGCAGCGGGTGCAACAGCTTCACCCGCGGCCGCTGCGGCCGCGGGCTGCGGAACTTCCGCCAGCGGCGTGACGGCGGCTTCTGGAGCAGAAACCGGCGCAGCCGGAACTTCTGGTGCTGCTGGGGCAGGTGCCGCTGACTGTGGCTGAACAACTTCTTGTCGAACCTCGGCTGCCGCAGGAACAGCGGCTTCGCCAAAAGGATAATGATGCCGCAGCCATTCATGTACCGCTTCGCCATACGAGGACTCGCTCGCATAATGTATAGCCTCACCAATTGCAGCAGTCGCTGCGGTCGTATACGCGACCGCAAGGAACGCCGCCATCGCTTTATCTACTCGGTCGGATTCCTTCGACCTTCCAAAATGTTCTTTTGTCTTGAGAAGAAGCTTCTCAGCGGTAAGATATGCGCTTGCCATGCCCGCAGTCCGTTGGATACCGAGACCGCCGACGAAGAGGAGCGTGAGTGGTGTCGACACGCCAGAAAATATCGTCGCGCCGGCACCGAGACCAAAACCGAACAGGAATTTCTTTGTGAGACTCAACTTACTATATTTCTCGCCTATATCGCGAACGAGCTTCTCTGGGTCTGCTCCATACTCCTTCGCCTTCGTACTCAGCTCTTTCGAACGTTCCGCGAGATAGTTCTTCAAACGTTCACCACGCTCACTCATCCCGATCTTTTCTTTCGTACCCTCGACGACCTTCCCGACGAGCCCGCGTAATTTCCCGCGCCACCGCTCGCGCCAATCTTGTGTCCCATCGGGCTCCGGGGAAATGTCCGTAAGCGGTTCCGATTCGGACCCAAGTGTGGGTTCTATCTTGTCATCAGGTTCACTGGTCGCTGGCTCAACAGCAGTTACAGGAGGCGCGAACTCAATTGTGAGACCCGCCGTGCCTCCCCTGATGCTGGAGATTGGCTGTCCATACAGTTTCTCGAAATGCCTTTTAACTGCCGCACTAAAATCAGAGAATGCTTCTCGGACTCCTGATTTGACCAAAAAGTTTGCTTCTACCTCAAGATCATTAATGACAAGCCCATCCCTTCCATTTGTTACCAACCCTTTTATAGCTGCTTTCCCGCCGGTGGTGTCGATGTCGATACGCAAATGCAGTCCATCATCTCCTTCGTTTACTTCCAACGTATTGATTGCTTTGATGCTCGGGTTGCTCTCGAGCTTTGCTTGCAAAATCTCTTTAATATCATCGAATGGGACCACTTCCGACGGGCGAGTCTTCTCTTCCTCCTGAACGGGTTCTGTCGATTCGTGTGCTGGCGGGACTGCCGCCTCGTCACCTCTCAGGCGTCCCCGATTGCTGCGGAACACTGCTGGCATAGGCTCGGCTTCTTGACCCTTCCCCGCCTCCGCAGCTGCGCGCTGTTCGGCGATAAACGAATCTATCTCGGCCGCGATCCTCTCTTGCTCGGTCTCCCCATCCGGCTTAAAGCTCTCTAACTGTCTGTCTCTCAAAGAGAGATATCTTTCAAGAACATCAGGCGGTATGTCTTGCGTGTTTGGATAAAGCCTTTGGAACTCCTTTTGCATGGCATCGCGTTGACTTCCGAAAGTTCCCCAAGGATTTTCCTCTTTTCTCGGCTGTTCCGTTCCTGCAGTTCGTGTTGGTCTTTCTTTGCTTGCCATATGCTAATGCTGCGAGAGGTAGCGCTCGCGAATCATAGTCTCTACGGTAGCACGGTCGCGGCCGTAGGTGAGGGAGGAGAGGTGGACGAGGTCGTCCACCTGCGCGTGATTGAGCGGCGGCAGGTCGCTCGTTTTCATATCGAACGGCTTCTGCGGGATGCCCTTGGCGAGGATTTTCACGTACGCGTTCCGGTTCTCGATATTGACGAAGTCGAGCGCCTCGAAGACCGGCGCGAACTGCTTCGCGAAGAATTCCGCGTCCTCCTCGCCGACGCGGAAGACCGCCATATTCCCCACGTTGCCGAAGACAGCGTCGCGTGTCTTCTCCTCTATCTGGCTCAAGAACTGATGCGCGACCGTGAGCGCGAGCTTATACTTCCGCGCCTCCGAGAGGATGCCGGGGATGGAGTCGGTCGTAACGTTCTGGAATTCGTCGATATAGAGATAGAAGGGCGGGTACGGCGCGCGCGGGTTATCAGCGCGCGAGAGCGCCGCCATAAAGAGCTTCCCGACGATGATAAGCCCGAGGAGGTTCGCATTCTTCTCGCCGAGGCGGCCCTTGGAGAGGTTGATGAGCAATATCTTCTTCGTGTCCATCACCTCGCGGAAGTTAAAGGAGGACTCCTGCTGGCCGACGATGGGGCGGATGAAGTCGTTCGCGGTGAAGTCATCGAACTTGTTGGTGATGTAGGGGACGATGTTCTCGAGGGCGGCGTCGCCGCCGGCCTTGGTCGCGATCTCAGACCAGAACTGGTTCACGATGGGGTTCAGGCTCTTCGCAAGCTTCTCGCGGCGGAACTCGCTGTTGGCGAGCACGCGCGCGATGTCGAGGATGGTCGAGCCGCTCGCAGGGTCCTCCATCACGAGCTGGGTCGCATTGCGGAAGTACTGCTCGAAGGCGGGGCCCATGCTCTCGGGCACCGCGCCATAGAGGCGGTGGAATATCATCAGGAGCTCGTTCACGATGAAGGTCTTCTGCTCCGGGCGCGAGAGGTCGTACTCCAGGAAGTTGAGTGAGAACGGGCGCGAGAGGTCCGCCGGGTCGAAGTAGATGACATCCTTATAGCGCTCGGGCGGCACGGCAGCGAGGACATCCAGGATATCGGAGCCGTGCGGGTCGATGAAGCAGCACCCCTCGCCGTTCTTGATGTCCTGGATAATCATCGATTTCATGAGCCCGGTCTTACCGGTGCCGGTCTGGCCGATGATGTAGAGGTGACGCAGACGGTCTTCGGCGTCGAGATAAATGTGTGTTTCTTGTCCGCGATAATTGTTGGCGCCGAGCAGAATGCCTCCGCCAGCTGGCGGATGCGGGAGGGTGAGCGGCGCGGGCGCGTGGGTGAAGCGGGCCTGCTTCAGGTGTGGCGACGACTCGATGCCGGAGGGCGGGAAGTGATAGATGGTGGTGAGCTCGCGCAGGGAGAGCGGGAGCGCGTCCGCGCTCGGCAGGCGGAAGGAGAAGTCGTCGAAGACGCGCTCCGCGTCTCGTGGCCCGGCACGCTTGAATGAAAGTTTGTTCCCGTGGGTGTTCGCGAACTGGTTGAAGGCGGACTCGAGCTCCCCCAGAACCTGGCCGGCCTTCCGCTCGTCGCTGCCGGAGACGACGAGCCGGAGCGTTGCTCCCACGATAGGCGCGGCTATCTTCTTTTCCACCTGCTCGATGTGCGTCTTGTTCGCCTCGACTTGGCGTGTTTCGGCCTCCTTCGCCTTCTGCTCGTCCTTCGGCTTCCCGGAGAAAAGCATCTTGCCGAAGTCGCGCGCGACTTCGCCGAGTACGGTCTCGGGCGTCTTGAAGGCCGAGTGGTGCTTCTCGCCCTTCCGGAGCGCCTGGAGGATTTTCTGATAATGCTTCACGTGGCGCTCGGCGCGAGGCTCGATGATGAGCTGGAGCGCGGCACCCTCGCCCACGTGCTCTATCTTAGCGAACGCGTTCGTGAGCGCGTTCAGCGGGTCATAATCGAAGTCGGTGTAATCGAGGAGCGGAAGCGCGGGGTTCTCAGTAAAGGCCGCCGTCGCCGCGAGCGAGACGCCGTGGGGAGCGAAGACGTTGTAGTCGAAGGGCTGCGGCACCAGGTACGCGTTCGGAAAGATGGCCAAGAGCTGTTTCTCGAAGAGGTTGCGCTTGCCGTTGGGTATCGCGGCGTAGAACTGGAGTTCGGGACTGTTCGCGGGCACGGCGAGCTCGAGCGCAAAGTAGCGGGGCTCACCCGCCTCCGCGTCCTCGACGGAGAGGAGGCCGGCGTAGAACTGCTCCATCGCGGAGATGAGTTCTTTGAGCGTCTTGGTGCGCGCATTCGGTTCCGCGCTCTTCGGCCCCGGGAGCGCTATCTCGTAGAGCGTCATCCGGAGCGCCTGGAAGCGCGGCGTCTTCTCGTCAAGCCCCGGCGCGGGAAGCCCCGCCGCGATATAGCGCACGAGGTAGCGGTGGAAGTCGTCTGCGATGTGCGGGTCATGCAGCTTCTCCGCGATCGCGAGCGCGTTCTTGATACCCTTCTCCTCCATCGTCGCCCGCAGGCTCTGGATCGCCCCCGCGCCCTCGCCGAGCTCGAGCTCAGCGAGTATCGCCTCGGCCTCGCTCTCCTTCGTCGCCTCGCTGATGCGATAGTCGGGTGCAAGCACCTCGGCGGGCGCCGCGTGATGTTCATGAATCGTCTCCGAAATAATGCGGACGCGCTCGTCGTCTCCGCGCGTCGCAAGCTCCGCCTCCTTACGCGTCACTTGTTCGCGCAGATATGCGAGCTCTTCTTCGGGCGTGGATAACTTCGGCGTGGATTCCATTTCTTCAAGTATACTCTATGGGAATGCTCGATTTCTTTTACGCGTGCATAAATCTCGACCCTATTGCCATCATCAAGACGGGCAGCTACCTCGGTATCGCGACGCTCGTCTTCGCCGAGAGCGGGCTCCTCGTCGGCATCTTCTTCCCCGGCGACTCGCTCCTCTTCGCGGCGGGGCTTCTCTCTGCCGGCGGCTTTCTCTCCTTCGGGCCGCTCGTCTTCATCGTCGTCCTCGCCGCCATCGTCGGCGACTCGGTCGGCTACTGGTTCGGCGCGAACGTCGGCACTCCCCTCTTCAAACGCAAAGACTCGTTCTTCTTCAAACAGGAATATCTGAAACGCACCGAACGCTTCTTCCAGACCTACGGCGGCCGCGCGGTCGTGCTCGCGCGCTTCGTGCCTATCGTGCGGACCCTCGCGCCCGTCCTCGCCGGCATCGGCTCGATGACCTACGGGACATTTCTCAAGTACAACGTACTCGGCGGACTCCTCTGGGGTGCGGGGATGCTCACGCTCGGCTACTCACTCGGCTCGGTCATCCCCGACAGCGAGCGCTACATCCTCCCGCTCTCGCTTGTCATTATCGTCCTTTCTTTCCTTCCTATCCTTTTCAATATCCTCCGCGGCAAAAAAGCGATTTAATCACGACTCCAGAGACTGAAGACCCAGTTCACGACGGAGAGCGCGAGCGCGAAGAAGAATGCGGGCCAGAATCCGGTGACCAGGAATCCGGGCACGAGCGCTGACACCAAGAGAACCAGAAGTGCGTTGATGACCAGCGAGAAGAGGCCGAGCGTGAGGATGGTGATGGGGAGTGTGAAGAAGAGGACGACGGGACGGATGAAGAGATTGAGCGCCCCGAGCACGACTGCCGCGATGAGCGCGCTCTGCGGCGTGACGACGACGCCCGGGACGACGTAGGCGGCGACGAGTATCGCGAGCGTCGAGATGAGCCAGTGGAAAAATAGTTTCATATACAGATTATTGTACCAGACGCACAACCAGATACAGCAATCCTGCGCCGAGGAGCGTCATCACGGTCGTGAGCGCGCGCGGATGTCGGTGATGGCTCTCGGGGATAAGGTCAGCAGCCGCGAGATAGAGGAAGGTGCCGACGAAGACGGCGAGTACGAGGCCGATAGCCGATTCGGGAATACGAAAGAAGAGTGTGGAGGCGGCGCCAAGCAGCGGCGCAGCGGCATCGGCGAGGAGCCAGCGGAATGCCTGCCGCCAGCTCCCCCCGTTCTTCAAGACGAGATTGACCGTGTTGATGCCGTCCGAAAAGTCGTGAGTCAAGACCGCGGCCGTGACGACGATACCGACGGCAACCGAGGCCTGGAAGCCGATACCGATGGCGATGCCGTCGAGGAAGCTGTGTGCGGCGAGTGTGAGCGCGCCGAAGGAACCTCGGCGTTTATTCGCCTCGTCATCCTCCTCGTGCGTGTGGAGCAGGATAAGCCGGTCGAGTATGAAATAGCCGAAGAATCCGAGCGCGACGAAGAGTGCAATAGTCGCGCTCGCGTGATATGCGGCGCCAAGCTCGATGGCCTCGGGCAGGAGGTCGAAGAGTGCGACGCCCGCGACCGCACCGGCCGAGAAGCCGAGGATGAGGTGAAGCTTGTCGCGGAACCGGAGCGCGAACGACCCGCCGATGAAGGTGGCCACCGACGCAGCGAGTGCGATAAGTAAAACGTTCATTCAACTATGATACACCAGCGCGCGTACCCGACTTGGAGGCCGGGCCTCCAAGTTATTTCAGGACCGCGTCGATAGCCGACTGGAGAGCTGCGTAGGGGACCGCGCCGGGAATAAGCTGCGTACCGATGACGAACGAGGGAGTGGCGTTCACGCCGATCTTCTGCGCCTCCGTCCGGTCGGCGTCCACCGCCGCCTGATAGGTGCTCGTATTCGCCTTCACGTCGGCAGCGACCTTCGCGGCGTCGATGCCGGTAATGGTCGCAGTGAGCTTATCGATAGACGCCGCATCGCCGAAGCCCTGGTCCCCTTCTTCATCCTGCGCTTCATACATCGCAGTACGCCAGGCGAAGTACTGGCCCGGATAGAGTGTCCAGACTGAACGGTTATAGAGCGCCGCGGTGATGGAATCTTGACCGAGGAATACGAAGTCCATAAAGACGAGCTTCACCTTCCCGGTGTCCACATAATTCTTGATAACGTCCGGGAGCGCCGGCGCTATCGGTATCTGCGGGATGCCGCCGACCTCGACCGCCTTGCAGTACGGACACTGGAAGTCGCTCCAGAAGGCGATGACGACCGGCGCATCCGCCGAGCCTATGAACGGGTCGCCGGCGATGTCGATGTCCTTAATGTCCACCGCCGCCGCGGCGCCTCCCTGGGGAGAACCCGTTGAGGGACGCGAGCCGTTCCAGACGACCGCTCCCGCTATCAGAAGGCCGGCCACGACGACCGCAACGGGTAAAAATTTGCTGTTTGTATCATTGGTTTCCATATGGAGGCGATTATAGCACGGCCTCTTTGAGGCGCGTAAAGTCCCTGTCTGCAAGCGGCTCCCCGTATAACTCCTGCACGTTCCAGAGCCCGCTCTCGCGTATCTCTTTTTTGGGAGAGAAGTTGCCCAGCCAATCGACGCTTGGTTTGCAGGCGCGGCAGAGCGACACGGTAGAAATAATCCTCGCCTCCAGGCGGAGTCGCTCTTCTTTCGTATCAATGCGGACGACAGCAAAACTAAAGTTGTCTTGGATGCGCTTTGAGACCTCACTCTCAACTCTCTCCTGTTTTGGGCGGTTTATACGAACGGAGTGGAGTTCGCGCGCAGCGCGCGGCGTGAGGTCAATCTCCCAATCGGCGAGGAAGGGGTCGTAGTCGCGCGCGAGCAACGCGCGACCGATGTTCTTACGGAAGATGCTGCGGTCCTTGTTCGCCATAAGGAAATGCTGTTTGAGACGGGAAGGAAGTTGCCCTTCTCCCGTGTGCGTTCCCACGCGCACAACGCGTTCGCCGCCGTGTCCCCGCTCGCCTTTCTCAAAAAGGAAATAAATGCCGTTCAGAGGAATCTTGTTCCTATCAAACGGAAAGCGAAATTTGTGTAGTGTACGCACCCATTTATGCAGTTCCTCGCAGCTGGTCATACAAGCGCGCGCTTCAGGAACTGCAGCTGCCTCCCGAGCCCGAGTCCTTGAAGCGGAATACGCACGTGCGTCAGGTACGGCGCGAGGTGCCGGCGATATCTCTCTCCGGCAAGAAGGATGAATTCATCTTTCTTTAGGTCCGTTTTCGTCCCCAACTGCCGTAAGACTTTCTTCGCCCACGTTTTAATAGCCGTATCTTTCTTAGTATTCAACGTCTCGTTGTAGGGCGGCAGTTTTTTATCGAGCGGGACCAGTCCATACTTTGCTGAAAGGATGAAAATCGCGACTGGCTTCAGGGATTCGGCGTACGTGAGGCCGTACCTGAACAGCGGGCTTATATAAAGGTCGTGAGCCCTTGCGGGCCTCGGGAGCTTCTGGCTCGCACACGCTATGAGGACGACTCGCCGCATGGGAGAAGCATACTACGCTTTCTTCCACTCCGACTTTTCGCCCCGGCGGCGGGCGTCGGCCATTTCCAACTCTTCATAGATGCCGCCGATGAGGTCGTGGTTCTTCGCCTCCGCGAGCGAGACCCAGGCGTATTGGTCGGTCTCGCTCTCCTGGAGCAGGACCTCCCCGCTCTCCCAGTCCGCCATACAGGAGATGACGAGCGAGGGCGCGCCATCCGCATGTATCGTCGCGAGCGAGGTAACGTACTCGATATTCTTGATACCGAGACCTGTCTCCTCCTTCACCTCCCGCCGCAAGACCTGTTCGAGCACGTTGTACCAATAATCTTTTGTATCCTTCGGCAGGTTCACATAGTCGCTCGTTTCGAGCTTACCTCCCGGCACCGTCCACATCCCGCCGAATCTTTTCTTGGTAAGTGCGCGACGCGTGATGAGATATTTCCCGTCCTTCACGACAATAGCTGTCACGACCACCTCATGCAGCAGCTGCGGTGTTGTTTCCATATCCGAAAAGTATATACCAATGACTCTTCAACAACTGTCTATGCACATCGCTTGACAGAATCCTTTGAGCATTATATTAATGTTTCCAGAAACGACCCTGTAGTCCCGAACAATCATTACGGGAGAATTCCGTGAATATACCTAGCCTTACTTTCGCCCATATTCTGTGGGCACTCGGTATCGCTTCTGCGTACGCCCTGTGGTCAATCGTTGGGAAGTATCTGCACATGCCTGCCTGGCGCATGGATCACTATCATCGTCCTCGCAGGATCGCTGATGGGCGGGGTGGGTGCCGCATATCTGGACGCCCGTGAGCAACAGGTACCATCGGTGACCGCAATCGCCCTGCTGTTCTTCGTAAGCTTCTTCAACGGTGCTGGGGTACATTTTCAAGCAACGAAGGTGGTTGATCCCCTCGTGCCAACGGTAAGCTTCATTACTGCGATCATCATTTTGATGCTTGTGATGACGCCGACGTACAACTTTCTCCTGAATGGAGAGGGACTTACAGTGAGACAGTGGGTCGGGCTCGGTTTGGCCTTGCTCACCGTATTCGTTCTAGTCGGCTAAAGTCCTTGTAGTTCGAACCCCCAGCCCAGCGCTGGGGGCCTTTGTTTTCCATTACTATCAAAAGCATAGTGCGACCGCATTGTAGTTTTGATAGTGTCACAATTTCCGTCCTATAGGATGAAAATTGTGACATCATAATAAAGAAAGCCCGGCTCCCATCATTTATTCATATTCGTTATCTTCTACGACCGTGAGAGATAACGAACACTTCAATTACTGATACTGGATGTAGATAGGAGCGGGGGTGAGCGAGAGCACTTCGGCGGGCGAGAACATGCCGGAGGGAGACCGCGCATCGTTCTTATAAAACAGCTTGATGCCCGTGAACTGTACCGGCTCCGGATAGATGACACGGCTCCAGGTGCCGCGCTTCAGGTCCTTGGAGCCGAAGCCGTCCATGTCCATCACGACCTGTACCTCCGGCAGCGGCCGTATCTGCTCATAGTTCGTCACCATCGCCTGCGTGAACCGGTGCACGACGAGCATCTTGGGCGGCAAGTGATTATCGCGTACTAGTCCAGCGAGATATTCAACGGCGAAGTTGATGTCGGCCGCGTCGAAGGTGCCGATGACCGTACCGGGGCGGTCGCCATATTTCATCGAGAACTCCGGGTCGATGGCGAGGTGGACCTGGGGCATCGCGAGATACTTCTCGAGCTGTGGGAGCTCGTGTTGCACTGTGCTCTGCCCCACCTGCACATCGAGGAACACAACTCCTTTCACGCGCCTCACGAGGTCGAGCGCGTGGTCTATCTGGTCGTCCGGCATCCGCAGAACATATTTCCCTTCTTTACCGGCGCTCCCCTGCGCGACGACCGCGATGTAGTGGATGGCCGGCACGGTCGGTGTGGAGGGGTCGGCAGCGGCCCATTTATCGGTCGTGCTCGCGAGCATCGCGAGCATTTGGTCGGTCGGATACTCGCCGAGCACCCCCATCGCTTTTGAGTAGAAATTTCCGTAATACGCGACGACGCGCTTAAAGGGCAGGAGGGCTCCCGCGTTCGGATACAGCGTGGCCACGGGCCAGAGAGATGGCGTGGTTGTTGAGGTGACGCTGACGGACGTGGAGGCGGTCGAGACAGTCTCTGTGGTACTGCTCACGTGGGCGAGCGCGAGGAGCCGCGCGTTGTAATCTGCCTTGTCGAGGACCGGTAGTGGAATGAATTTCTCGGGCGCACCGAAGGCCTCCGAACGATACTCCGAGGCGACGAGGCCCGAATAGCCGAAGGCGTAGACGAGCGCGAGCGCCGCCGCTCCCGCATACGCTCCATGCTTCTTCAGGGACATATCGAGGCTATTCTAGCCGACAGACGCAAAAAGCGCTAAACTGGTATCGGAAGAAGGAGGTGTCATCATGGGCAATGTCATCGACCTGGCGGCGTACGTAGAAAGACGCCGTGTACACATAGAACCGCCCGCTTCCTGGCGAGTGCGAATACTCCCGCCGTTGGTCCCCTCTCTCTTTGGGGACGATCATATCGGCAAAAAGGGCACCGCCGTCAGTATGGGATGGGGATGGTACGTCGTCACCTTCGAGGACTCGATCACACAGATATACCACTGGCTGCAGCTCGAATTCCTCACCTGAAAGGGCCCGCCCGGGCCCTTTCGATTTTTAGCTGGATTGTATAATGACCAATTTTTTCTTACGGGGCCATCCCTTTATCTCGGCCTCGCGCTTCTGCGCCGAGCTCCGGTCGGAGTGCCGTTCGGTATACACGATTCGCTTCGCTCCCTTCGCTCGGGTGAAGTGGCCTCCCGTGCCGCCCTTATGTTCGGCGAGCCGCCGCTCGACATCAGTCGTAACGCCGGTATAGAGAGAGCCGTCAGCGCACTCGAGCAGATAGACGAAGTAGGGCACCGATTTATTCTTTCTTCGCATCAGCCCAGAGACAGAGCGCGGCGAGTGCCGCGAAGACCGCGATGCGCGGCCAATTCTGCGTCTGTAGCGCATCGAGCGTAGCCATGCCGAAGAACAGCACGAATATCGCGAAACTCGTCCCCAATTTCAGGTTTTTCATACCAGAAGTATACCCGTTTTATTGAGCGAGCGCTTCAGAAAATACTTCTTGATATTTCTTGAGGTATTGAGGTAGCTGCTTCCTGCGGTACTGCATGATGAAGCGAGGATGTTCCACCGCATAGAGCTTCTTGAAGAATCCGTACTCTTTATTCAAGTCTGTGAAGAATTTCTGGTTCTTACCGGTGCCGATAAGTATAGCTGCGCTTCGACTGACACCGAAGTCCATCTGCCTACGCAGGGTGTCAATGATAAACGGTCGTGAGACCTTCAGGAGCGCGGGGCTGTCGTAGTAGTTGTAGTTGATGCCGTTGAAAGTAAAGCCGAGCGGCGAGACGGCGGTCAGGAAGAAATCCTTGTAGAACCTTTCCACACCTCCGTATGTTTCGATAAAGGAGTAAATGAATTCTGAAGAACGCTCTCGGATGCGGGGTAAGGCATTGGGTATGCCGCAGAAATCGTTCAGGGCGACCGGGTCGGTGAAGGTCACCCCCGTCAGGCCCGACCCGAACCTTCCCGGATTGATGCCGAACACAAGAACCCGTTCATTTTTATCTTTATAAAACTTATGTAGAAACGCGCTTACATATTCCCTCACTTCGGGAAGTTGATAGGGATTCATCACGCCAACTTTTTTCGGTAATTTCGAAGGAAAAGAAAGGTCATTGTAGAAGTCTGCTGCTTTCTCCGCAAAAGTAGACTTCATGTGAGAGAAGTATACCCGCTTTTTGGGCCCTTGTTTACGAGAGCTGGGTGGCCAAGAGAAGCCAGATGGCGAAGACCGCCGCCGTGATGCAGGCGAAGACGAGTACCGTCGTGAGGAAGAGCTTCGTCGCCTCCTGCGGCTTCTGCTCGAAGAAGAGCCGGATGGGCTGATAGAGGAAGAAGTAGCCCATCAGCGCGGCGGAGAGGACGAAGAGGGAGAGGAAGGCGATGGGCGCAAAGAAGCTGCTATCCACGCCGGGCCCCTTGGGCCCATACCGCATCATCAATGCGATAGCGCTAATATATGCCGTCGCCGCGAGCGCATTCAAAAATGGGTTTTTGCTCATGCTGGTGATAACGTTCGAACATACGCATACGTTTCTTTCCAACCAAGCCGTCTCGGATGATAAAAGAGAGCGGGACACGCGCGAAGCGTATCCCGTTAGCGAAGCAGCGACGAGGGACACTACTCCTCGTTCAGAACGCCCCGGAGAGCCTCATAGTAGTTGTCGTACATCGCGGCCCTCGCGAACTCCGTCCCGCGGAAGTGCTCCGGAATGTGTTCGCCGCCGAACCGTTGGCGAAAGGATTCAGGAACCACCCATTGCTCGAACGTTTCGGCATATTGGAGCAGCTCGTGATCGGGAAACTTCTCCTTCAAGCATTCAGTGGCACCGTGAACGAGCTTGATCGCTGACTCAAGCTCCTGCATTGCGTCGGCCATGATTCACCTCGCTGGTTAGAGACCTACACAGGAACTTACAACAAGTACGAGAAAAAGTCACTCAAGCAACCAATACTTCACCGATTGTCTCACCAAGCAGTTCTTGATTATCAAACAACTCATCCGGCACCAGCCAGTAGTTCATGTGGACCTTCTTGCCGCCGGACTTCGCATATTCGAACTTCTGCCACCCGTGCGCGGCGAGCCGCTCCGCCCGCTCCCTCGTCGCCTTCAGGTAGAGCCGATTCCCGATGATAGCCGCGAAGGGGACCTTATTCGAATAGATACACCAGCCGCTCATCATCGGCCGCGACGACACCTCCGGCACCCTCGCCAACAGGTCATACACGACAAAGTCATGATACGAAACGTCTTTTTTCATGCCTGAATTCTATCAGCCATAAGGCTTACCTCTTTTTGTAGTATAATCAGGCTATGAAACTAGTAAGCGTCGCGGGGGTGGTTTGTTATGTTAAGGATACGAACAAAACGGCTAAATTTTATAAGGCGTTGGGCTTTAAATTTGATAAACGAGAACCAGACCATATATCAATTTATTTGAATTGGTTTTGGATGGACTTCCATCCCCAGGACAAGGAAGATAAACCCGAATTCCAAAAAGAGGCAAACCTCAAGAATAAAGGCGCCGGCCTCTTTTTGTACGTCAAAGTGGACAACGTGGATAAATTCTACAAAGGTCTAATCGCAAAAGGACTCAAGCCTTCGAGTAAACCGCGAGACTGGCCCTGGGGCAACCGGGAATTCGTCATCCGTGACCCTGACGGTTATAAATTGGTTTTCTTCCAGAAAATAAAATAAGTTGGGCTGGCCGTTAGGCCGCGAAGACACCTCCGGCACCCTCGCAAAGTTCAATTTAGTGAAAATGAACAAGGCTCAATAGAAATGTTATCTCCATGCCCAAAAATTGTCGTATATGTAAATACACCATAAAGCATGACCTGTTTCCCTTTCAGGAAAGGATATTGTTCTTCCAGAACATCTGTTTTTTCCTGCGGGCAAACTATAGATACCTTACCTAAATCAATATCAATAAGAAACTTTCCCCCCGCCCGGCTAACTTCTTCTATAACACCACGGCCGTAAATTTGTTTCCCAACATATTTTCCAAGAAAGTCCTGCCTTTCAACTACTGATTCATATGATAACGCTTTTGAAAAAAGGTCTGAAATGTTCGGCGTGGTTGTTGCCACATTCTCACTTGCTGATATTAAAGGTAAATTATCACTCCAAGAATTTGAGAGGATTCCAAAATATTGTGCCAAAAACATTGACCCCGTAATAATGCCTACAAGCGTTCCTAACGTTGCAAACCAAAACCAGAAGGTGTGTTCCTTTTTAAAGGCGTTTATTTTTGTCTCTATAAAACTATTTCCTTGCCCAGCAATCTCCACACCACCGTGTATGTGAGAATTTATAAAGACATTATTCCTCGCCGATTCAGTCATTTTTACGGCAACATGTCCTTTGTTTGAAATATTGCTTCCTGAAGTTTCTCCTAAATCGTGGGGGAGATTAATCTTTTCATTTTCGTTATAGAACTTCGTGAAGTTTTTACCTGAACGTTCAATTTCTACTTTCAGTTTTTTAGATTTACCAACAAAGGGGTCAGGAAAAATGAAATTATATATTCCGTTGTAAAACAACTTATCGTCGACAATTTCTGCAGATAGTTCGTCGGTCACATCGGCACCGTACTCAACCCCAATCTGCGGGTCATAATACGTTGCTTTAATTATCTTTAGATTATCCATGATTTCTATACTACACGGAGTCCGATCCTATCTCAAACTGGCTGGGGGACTTGGAATCGAACCAAGATACTGGGCTTCAAAGGCCCATGTCCTACCGTTAGACGATCCCCCAATGTCGAACTTACGTATGCTAACTCATTTTTACTACCAAGCGAACGTCTGTCCCGCCACAACCATTATTCGTCTATTCGCGCGAATTAGAGAAGAGACTACTCGGGGAAGAGTTCCAGGACGGCTAATTCAAGAGGCAGGGCGGGGATGGGCGCGTAGCGGATGCGCTCGGCGGCGTTGAGAAAGGCGAGCATCGTCGCGTGCGTGATGCCTTTACCGGCCGCGAACTTCTCGAGAGCGGCGAATTCGTCCGCGCCGAGCTCGCTCTGGAGCGAGGCGCGGAGATCCGGAGCGTAGCGGATGAGGAGTGTGGCGCGCAGCGCCTCGAGGACGAGTTCCAAGAAGAGCTTCATATCGGCTCCGGCCTTCGCCGCCTTCTCAATCGCTTCAAGCGCCTTCCCGCGTCCGCTAGCTGGCGGAGCCGCGGCGAGCGCGGCTATAAGCGCGTGCACCTGCTCGCGCCGCGGCGCGCCGGTCGCCTTCTCCACCTCCTCCCGCGAGAGCTTCTTATCCGGCGAAGCGGCGAATACTTTTTGCAGCACCGACAGCGCGTCGCGATAGGAGCCCTCGGCGAGCATCGCGATAAGCTCGGCGGCGTCGGGGGCGAGCGTGTAGCCTTCTTTCTTCGCCACTGCCGCAGTCATCTGGGCGAGGACAGCACGTGTCGGCTTCTTGAATTCGAACACCTGACAGCGCGATTGCACGGTCTCCGGGACTTTTTCAAGCTCGGTAGTTGCCAAGATAAACACCGCGTGCGCGGGCGGTTCTTCCAACGTCTTCAAGAACGCATTCCACGCGCTCTTGGAGAGCATATGCACCTCGTCGAGGATGTAGACCTTATAGGGCGAGGAGAACGGGAGCGTGTACACGCCCTCGGTCAAGGCACGGATGTCGTCGACGCTGTTGGTGCTCGCGGCGTCGACCTCGTAGAGGTCGTTCTCGCCGCAGCCGATAGCAGCCGCGAAGATGCGCGCCACCGAGGTCTTCCCGAGCCCGCGAGAACCGGCGAAGAGGTAGGCGTGACCGATCTTCTTTGCCTTGGCCGCCTCCTCAAGCGGCTTCGTCACCTGCTCCTGCCCTATCACCTCCGCGAAGGTGGCGGGGCGGTGTATCCGATAGAGAGACTGATGCGCCATATGAACTAGTATATAGGCGTTAGGCTCTCGGCACTAGAGTGCGCATTGAGAGGTAGAAAAAAAGGGCCTCGATAACCGCTTGTGCTGCACTCGCGTGCGAGACACTTGCGGAACCGAGGCCCTTGACATTGAGAGGGAGTTGCCCTTACTGCGCCCGCAGAAAGAACCCCCCTTGCTGAGTTGCGAACAAGAAAATTGCGATGTCCGGATACCCGCGTGGTCAGACCCCGCCAGCACCACGAACTTTTTTAGGTTACACCCTTCCCTCTTTTTTGTCAAGGGGTCGAAATATGAGCCTTGATGGCCTGTTCGAGTTCGGCGGCATTCTCGGCTTCCATAAGCCGAGCGCGCAGCTCGGCGGCACCGGGGAAGCCGGTGGCAAAGGCCTTGATGTGTTTTTTCAGGATGGCGAAATGCTTCGGCGGCGTTATCTTCTCGAAGTCGTGCGCGAGCTCAACGAGCGCTTCAAGCTTCTCATCCAGCCCATGTTCGGACTTCGTAAGTCCAGCCCCGATGATGGACTTACGAAGTCCCTCAATGCCGGCGAAAACCCAGGGGTTGCCGAACATCGCCTTGCCGAGCATCGCGCCCTCACACCCGGCCTCCGCGACCTTCGCTCGCGCGTCGTCGAGGTCGCTTACGTCACCATTGCCGATGAGCAGTACCTCTGGATTCACTCGGTTACGAATCGCGACCGCCTTCTTCATGAGTTCCCAATCGGCCTTCACGAGCGAGAGTTCCTTACGCGTACGCAGATGGAGCGTGATAGCGGCGGGCCCGGCCTCAAGCAGCGCGGTGAGCCACCCGTCGAGCGACTCTCGATTGTAGCCGACACGCGTCTTCACCGAGACCGGCAGATTACTCGCACCCTTGGCCGCACGGATGAGCTCCTGGGCGAGCTTCGGGTTCTTCACGAGCGCGGCGCCCGCACCCTGCTTCTCGATGGTGCGGTCGGGGCAGCCCATATTGATATCCACACCGTCGAAGCCTAATTCCGCGGCCAACTTGGTCGCATACGAAATCATTTCAGGTTTGCTTGAAAAAATTTGGGCGACGATGGGTCGCTGCTCTTCGCTGAACACGAGGTCGCGCATAAGCGGATTCTCCGTATCCGGCATCTTTGCTATCTCGCGCGTGTGATACAGGCCATCGGCCGAGACGAACTCGGTCCAGAAGACGTCCGGCTTTCCCCGCTTCGCCACGAGCGCGCGGAAAGCGACGTCGGTGACGTCCTTCATTGGCGCCATTGCGAAAAACGGCTTGGGCAGCTTATTCCAGAACGACTTCATCCTGACACCGTATCAGAAATCGCCGCTCGCTGCCTACTGCTTTCTGCTTACTTCTTTTTTAGATACACCTTACCGTCGAAGCGCAGGTCGACGTACTCGAGCGAGCCATTAGCGAGGTCGAGGTTATCGCGCGCGGAGACGAGCGCGGTGAAGGCGTCTTGCTCGTGTCCGAGTACATAGGTGACGCGCGTGCCGCTTGTCAGGTAGTCATCGATCTCATCCCCCTGAATCACAACGTGTGAGACCGGCGAACCGAACGTCTTGAGCTCCCGTGCGAAGTCGAACACGCCGGGGAGCATCTGCGCCTGCGCGAGTGTCGCGCGGAGCGGCTCAAGTGTGTCGCCCTCGAGGGGCGCATACAGTCTGAAGGTGTTGATGGTCTCTGTCGTCGTCGCAGCGGCGGCATAGATAACGCCGCTCGCGTCGAAGACGTAGCAATATTCCTCCACGCCCTCTGTCGGAGAGAGACCGCACCAGCGCGCGATGGGGACACGGTCATTTATCTTGATAGAGAGGCCGGTGAGCCCGCTGCGGAATATGGAAATAGCGGCGAAGGTCGGATGGGCGGCGAGGATGTCGGCACGGATGCGCGTAGCGGGAAAGAAGAAGATGGAATCGCGCGGGATGACGCCGAGATAGCTCCCCTGCATCGCCGCACGTGCGATATCAGCGAGCGATTGGTCGGCACCATAGATCTCGACGCGCGCGATGCGCACGGTACTCTGCTGCAGCCCGTATACGGCTGCAGCGAGCAGAAGGAGGAGGAGTATGCAAAATGTGATGAGGCCGCGGCGCCGCCGAGTACGGCGGCGCTCGGCGAGCCGCGTACTACCGCGCTCGAGTGATGACGCTCTTTCCCACATACGGCACCAAGGCGTCAGGCACCTTAATCGTGCCGTCCGGCTGCTGGTAATTCTCGATGATGACGGCGAGGAGACGCGGCGTCGCGAGGGCGGTGTTATTGAGCGAATGGGCGAACTTCATCTCTCCTTTTTCATCACGATAGCGGATGTTCAGGCGGCGCGTCTGGAAATCGTGGAAATAGGACGAGGAGTGCGTCTCGCGATACTTCCCCTCCGAAGGCATCCAGCATTCGATGTCATATTTCTTCACCTGCCCGAGACCAAGGTCTCCCGCGCAGTTGACCACCACGTGGTACGGGATATTGAGCGCCTGGACCATCTCCTCGGCATTCGCGGTCAGCTCCTCATGGTATTTCACACTCGTCGCATGTGACGCCTCACAGAGAATGACTTGTTCGAATTTGTAGAATTCGTGCACGCGCACCAGCCCTTTCGTGTCCTTACCGTGCGCGCCCGCCTCACGGCGGAAGCAGGGCGAGAATGAGAAATACTTGAGCGGGAAGCGCTTCGCATCGAGCACCTCGTCCATGTGGTAGCCCATCGTCGCGACCTCGGCGGTGCCTGCGAGATACTCGCCGTCCTGCGTCTTGTAGAGGTCCTCCTCCGACTGCGGCAAGTACCCCGTGCCCATGAAGGATTCGCGCCGCACGAGCGAGGGGACGATCATCGGGACGAAGCCGCCCTTCTTCACAAAGTGGTCGGAGATGAAGCGCCAGAGCGCGTAGGAGAGAAGCGCAGCATCGCCCTTTAAGAAATACCCTCTGAACCCTGCTACTTTTGCACCTCTTTCAAAATCGGCGAGGTCGAGCGCGGTCATCAACTCGACGTGACTCTTCGGCGTGAACGCGAATTCCGGTAAAGTTCCCCATTTCTTCACCTCCATATTGTCGGCATCGCTCTCACCCTCCGGTACCGACATATCGGGGATGTTCGGCACGGTGAGCATCAGCCGCTGCCACTCGACCATCACGGCCTTCAGCCGCTCCTCCGTCTCGGTCATACCAGCCTTCAAGTGCTGCATCTGTTCGATGATCTTCTCGCGCTCCTTGTCCTTCGTTATCTGAATTTCGTTGCTGCGGCGATTCTGTTCTGCCTTCTTCATATCGAGCTCCTGACGCAGAAGTTTGCGCTCGTCGTCCACCTTGATAAGCCGGTCGAGGTCAACCTCGATGTGCTTCTTCACCGCCCCGGCTTTTATAATCTCCGCATTCTCCCGGATAAAATGTATGTCGAGCATGTACCCTCCAGTATACCAAATTTAAAAATGAAGAAGCCCCGACCAACGAGAGCCTGGGCTCTTCACTGGTCGGGGCTGTTGTGAGCAAATTGATCATGGACTTAATAGTCCACTCAAGGGGCCGAAGGGCCCCGTCTTGGCATCTACTTCTTTGTGCACGGGACAGTTAGGATCGCTACCTGACCGTACATTGATAGGCCCACCGAGCGTTCGGTAATGTGGACAGGTGCAGTTCGGATCTATTCTCCCGAAACCGCCACAAGATGGGCACGGCTCCCCCATATTGAATGTACTCGAATAGGCATAGTTGCATGCGGAACAACGGAATTCGGGCATGGCAGTTTTCCTTTCGATAACGGACCTCGATAGAGGCTATCATTTATACTAAGCGAATGGAAGTACGAGAATTAAAGAAGAGTGAATGGCCGGAGCAACTATTGGAGATACCGCAGCCGCCCAAGCGGTTGTGGGTGCGGGGGCAGTTGCCGCCTGCGGGACACAAGCTGCTCGCGGTGGTGGGCAGCCGCGCGATGACGCAGTACGGACAAGCGGCGTGTGAGAAGCTCATCACCGGGCTGGCAGGCTACCCCATTTCTATCGTCAGCGGGCTCGCGCTCGGGGTGGACACCTGCGCGCATAAGGCGGCCCTCTCTGCCGGGCTCCACACGCTCGCCTTCCCCGGCTCCGGTCTTGATGACTCGATACTCTACCCTCGGAGCAATCGCGGCTTCGCGAAGGAACTCCTCGAGAAGGGCGGCGGCATGATGTCAGAATATGAACCGAAGACTCCTTCACATGTGCGCTACTTCCCAGAGCGCAATCGGCTTATGGTGGGTATCGCGAACGCCGTACTCGTCATTGAGGCGGGCGAGAAGTCCGGCACGCTCATCACCGCGCGCCTCGCGAGCGAGTACAATCGCGACCTGCTCTGCATCCCCCATCGCATTGGTGACCCGCACGCCTTCGGCCCGCATCTCTTCATCCGTCTCGGCGCCGCGCTCGTCTCCGACCCGCTCCACATCCTCGAGGCCCTGCACGTCCCGCCGCGCGAGACGGGCGAGCGCGGCGCGGCGCCAACAGACCTCGAAGATGCCGAACTGGAAATTTGGAGTATGCTCGAAGAACCGATGACCCGTGACGAGATACTGCGAGAGAGTTCTGCCGAATCGGGCGAAGCATTGACTGCGCTCGTCGCTCTTGAGCTGCGCGGTCTTATCCGTGAAGAGTTCGGCGCGTGGCACCGCGTATGACTATCTACTCCTGGAATATGCTGTTCCGTAACTCGGAACTCGACCGCGCGTTCGAGTTTGTCTCGAAAAGTGATTTTGATATTTTCTGCCTGCAGGAAGTGCCCGAAGCATTTCTTGAACGGTTGAAGACGCTCCCCTTTTCTATCGCATCGCGCACGGATGTAGAAAAACTGTATGGGCCAAACATTGTCCCGATGTTCAATGTCATCCTCTCTCGACATTCTATCTCTGCCGAAGGCGAAATTCCTTTCCCCGAATACTGGCACTTACTCCCTCTGCGTACGCGTCTCTTCGTCCGCCTCATGCCGCAACAACTCTTTTCAAAAATCAAGAATCGCGGGGGGCTCTACGCCGATATCATGATAAACGGAACCTCGGTTCGCGTCTTCAATCTTCACCTCATCCTCGCCCAGCCCGCGTGGCGTCTGAAGGAGTTCGAGCTCGCGATGGCCGAGCGCGATGCGTCCCGGCCCACGATCGTCTGCGGCGACTTCAACACCATCCAGGCCCCGCACATCACCCCACTCAACTGGCTCCTCGGCGGCCCTGTTACCGACGCCCTGCTCTATAACCGCGAACGCACGAATATTGAAAAGTGTTTCGTCGAACACACACTGACGAACGCGCTCGCCGGCGGCATCACGCATCCGCTCTCGCAGTCCCAGCTCGACCACATCCTCGTCTCTCATGCTTTCTCCATAAAAAATACGGAAGTGCTCCCCGACCGCATCGGCTCCGACCATCATCCGATACGCGTGGAAGTCGCATAGCTGCACTTGACCATATATAGGTATACGCGCTATCACTTGATGCATAGTGAAAAAATTATTGATAGTTGAATCGCCAACCAAGGCGCGCACCATCGGTGGATATCTCGGCAAGGACTACACGGTCCTCGCCTCGGTCGGACATGTGCGCGACTTGCCCAAGTCCAACAAGGACGCCGTTGATATCGAGGGCGGCTTTATCCCGCGCTACGTTATCCCCGCCGAGAAACGCGAGGTCATCGAGAAGATAGAGCGCGCGGCAGCGAAAGCCGATGACATTTATCTGGCGACCGACCCCGACCGCGAGGGTGAGGCGATCGCCTGGCATATCAAGGAGGTTGCGGGATTGAAGAAGCCGAAGCGCGTCGTCTTCCACGAGATAACCAAAGCCGCCATCGAGGAGGCGCTTGCCCACCCGCGCGCCATTGATGAGCACCTGCGGCAGGCGCAGGAGGCCCGTCGCGTGCTCGACCGCATTGTGGGCTACGACCTCTCCGGCCTCATCTGGAAGAAGGTGCGCTACGGGCTCTCGGCTGGGCGCGTGCAGTCGCCCGCGCTCCGCATCCTCGCGGAGCGCGAGCGCGAGATAAAGGCGTTCGTCCCCGTCACGTATTTCGTGCTCGCAGCACTCTTCTCCGCCAAAGGCGGATCCGCCTCCGGCGGAAAATCTAATTCGATGGAGTTGCCGACGACCTGTACCGAACAGCCCGCGACCAAGGAAGAGGCGGAGCGCATCGTGCAAGCCGGCAGAAGTACCTCGTGGAGCGTCGCCGACATCACCGAGAAGCAGGAGGAGCGCAATCCGCGCCCGCCCTTCACCACCTCCACGCTCCAGCAGACGGCATCGACCCGCCTCGGCTTCGCGCCGTCGCGCACCATGCGCGCGGCACAGAAGCTCTACGAGGCCGGCCACATTACCTATATGCGCACCGACTCGGTGAACCTCGGCGAAGAAGCGGTCACGAAGATGGCGGGCGTCGTCGAAAAAGAATTCGGAAAGGACTATCTCCACGTGCGCGTCTACAAGACAACGAGCAAGAATGCACAGGAGGCACACGAGGCCGTGCGCCCTACCGACCCTGCTCACGCACGCGCGGGCGCCACACCGGACGAGACAGCGCTCTACGCGCTTATCCGGACGCGTGCGCTCGCCTCGCAGATGGCGGCCGCGCGCATTATGCGCACGAATGTCGTTGTGAAAGCGAAAGCGAATATTCCCCCGTTTACCGCGAACGGCTCGCGCACACTCTTCCCCGGCTGGCTCGCACTCGATACGGATGCGCGCGGCGAGGATGTCGAACTCCCGAAGCTCGCTGTCGGCGCCGCACTCACGCTTCTCTCTCTCGGAGCGGAGGAGAAGCAGACCGAGCCGCCGAATCGCTACACCGAAGCGGGGCTTATCAAGGAACTCGAGAAGCGCGGTATCGGCCGGCCCTCCACCTACGCCTCAATCATGAAGACTATTTCTGACCGCGGCTACGTCGATAAGTTGGGTCGGTCCTTGAAGCCGACAGCGACCGGTATGGTCGTCTCCGGCTGGCTCGAAGAACATTTCCCCGAATACGTGAGCGACACCTTCACTGCGGAGATGGAAAACGAGCTCGACGAGATAGCACGCGGCGAGCGCGGCTACACCGAGACCCTCTCCGCCTTTTACGGCCCCTTCGAGAAGGCGGTGCATGCAAAAGATAAATTGCCGAAGGCGACCTCGCTTGGGGATTCGGGAAGTGAATTCCCGTGCCCGCTCTGCGGAAGCCCGATGGAGAACAAGCTCGGCCGCGGCGGCGTTTTCATGAGCTGTAAAAAGTATCCCGACTGTCTCGGCGCACGGATGGAAGACGGCACCGAGCTTAAGAGCGACACGCCTATCGGACACGACCCGAAGACGGGCGCGCCCATTTATATCAAAACCGGCCGCTTCGGCCCGTATGTGGAAATGACACTGCCGGAAGAAGAAAGCGGTAAGCAGAAAGCAGTAGGCAGCGAGGATACAAAAGAAACAAAAAAGAAAAAGAGCCGTGGGCGGCCGAAGACGGCCGCCAAGCGCGCGAGCATCCCGAAGGGTACCGACCTCGCGCAGGTGACACTCGCCGATGCTCTTCGCTATCTCTCGCTCCCACGCGAACTGGGAATGCACCCCGGCACCGGCAAGGCGGTGTTCGCCTCGACCGGACGCTTCGGCCCGTATGTCGGTAGCGACGGCGAGTTCCGTTCGCTCAAAGCAAAGGTGGGAGACCCGTACACCATCACGCTCGACGAGGCGCTCGCCCTGCTGGCCGAGCCCAAGAAACTTGCGAAGGGCATCGAGCTCGTGCGCGAGCTCGGCGCGCATCCGCGCACCGGCAAGCAACTCGCACTCTATAAGTCGAAGCAAGGACTCTTCCTCAAAAAGGGCCTCCGCCGCATCTATCTCCCCGACTCTGTCGACGCCTCCCTCCTCACCCCTCTCGAAGCCGCCGAATATCTGAAATGAAATAAAAAGTGAGCGGGTGTATAGTGATGCTCTATGACGCCCGTTAAGGAAATTGTCGGTGAAATGACGGGGGCGACGCCCGAGGATATCGCGCTCGTCGAGAAGGCGTACGAGTATTCGAAGAAAGCGCATGAGGGCCAGACCCGCTACTCGGGCGAACCCTACTTCGTCCACCCGGCGGCGACCGCGAAGGTGCTCGCCGAGTACGGTATGGATGCGACGACAATCGCCGCCGGCCTTCTCCACGATGCGGTGGAGGACGGCCGCGTCTCGCGCGCGGAGGTCGAGAAGGAATTCGGAAAAGAACTCCTCTTTATCGTCGATGGCGTGACCAAGCTCGGTACGCATAAGTACCGCGGCGCCGAGCGCCACGCCGAATCGCTCCGCCGCCTCCTGGTCGCCACCGCGAGCGATATCCGTGTGCTCATCGTGAAGCTCGCGGACCGTAAGCACAATATGCAGACCCTGGAGCATGTGCCGGAGCAGAAGCGCCGCCGTATCGCGCTCGAGACGCTGGAGATCTACGCGCCCATCGCCGACCGCCTCGGCATGGGGAAGATGAAGAGCACGCTCGAGGACCTCGCCTTCCCGTACGTCGACCCGGACGCCGCTGCGCACGCCGCCGAAGTGCGCAAATTGAAAACGCAGGAGACCGAAGACGGCCTCGCAAAGGTGCAGAAGGAACTGAAACAGGAACTCGCGAAAAAAGGGCTGGCGGCAGGCCGGATGGATATCCGTATGAAAGGGCTCTGGAGCCTGCACCAGAAACTGAAGCGGAAGAACGACGATATCAGCCTCATTCACGACATCGCGGCGCTCCGCATCATCGTGCCGACCATCGAGGACTGCTATGCGGCGCTCGGTATCGTGCATGCGCTCTACCGCCCGCTCCCGGGCGAGTTCAAGGACTACATCGCCTTCCCGAAGCCGAACGGTTACCAGTCGCTCCACACGACGGTCGTGACACCGGAGGCGGGCATCGTCGAGATACAGATACGCACCGAGGAGATGCACCGGCGCGCGATGTTCGGCATCGCCTCGCACATGTCGTACAAGCAGCTGGGAAAAGGGATTGAGAAGCTCGAGAAGGAGGAGCAGAAGAGCCGATTCTCCTCGCTCTCCTTCTCCTGGGTCCGTTCGCTCGTCCCCTCACTCATGAAGATATCGAAGAAAGAAGCCGGGGAGACGAAGGGCGTTACGAAGGTGCCACTCTGGCTCTCCGAGCTCGCTGAAGCGCATACCGACATCGCGGGATCGCAGGAGTTCGTCGAGGGACTCAAGGAGGACTTCTTCTCACACCGCGTGTTCGTCTTCACCCCCAAGGGCGACGTTATCGACCTGCCCGCCGAGTCAACGCCGATCGACTTCGCCTACGCGATACACAGCGACCTCGGAGACCACATACAAGGCGTGAAGGTCAACGGTAAGCTGGTCTCCTTCGACACGAAGCTCGGCAACGGCGAGGTTGTCGAGATCATCCGGCGCGATAGCGCACACCCCTCGCCAAAGTGGCTCGACTTCGCCCGCACCTCGCTCGCGCGCCGGCATATCCGCGCCGCACTCGGGATGACCGAACCCACAAAACCGTCGCGGCACAAACGACATCACCGGCGCATCGTCAATAAGCAATAAGGCCGCGCGACCTAAACGGTAAAGGTACTCACCGAATACAGTTCGTCGTCGGATGGCTCTTCGGGTGCGGCGGGCGGCACCACATCGTCCGCGAGCTGTGTCGTGTTTGGGAAGGTCGGCAGGGGTGCGCTGCTCTTCTCTTGTTCCGCGATAAGCGCGGTAACCAGCTGCTGGAGGTCGTCGGGCGAGAAGAAGTCGATAAGCAGGCGGCCGCCCTCGGCGTTGGTCTCGATGATAACGCGCGTGCCGAGGGTCTCGGTGAGTGACTTCTCTATCTCGACCATCTCGGCCGTCTTACGGTGATACTTGCGTACCCGCTCCTGGGCGATGGAGCGCACGATGCGCTCGGCGACGCGGACCGAAAGCTTCTTTAATATTATTTCTTTAAACAGAGTTTCGCGCTGCTCGGGACGGTCGTTCAGAGCGAGGAGGGTGCGCGCGTGCCCCTCGCTTATCTCCTTCCCCACGATGGCGCCCTGCATATGCTCGGGCAGGGAGAGGAGCCGGACACTATTGGAGACGTATTCACGGCTCTTACCGATCTTGGCGGCGGTCGCAGCGTGCGAGATGCCGAACTCGTCGATAAGCTTCTGGAGCGCCTTCGCCCGGTCGATGGCGTTGAGGTCCTCGCGCTGCAGATTCTCGATGATGGCGAGCTCAAGCTTGGTGAGATTCGTATCGCCCTGGCGGATAACGACCGGCACTTGTCGCAGGCCAGCGAGCTTACTCGCGCGCAGACGTCGCTCGCCCGCGATGAGCTCATACACGCTCTCGAGGCCGTCGGGCTTCTCGACTTCGGAACGGCTCACCACCAGGGGCTGCAGTACGCCGTACTGGCGGATGCTCTCCGCGAGCGACTTGAGACCCTCCTCGCTGAACTCTTTGCGCGGCTGATACGGGTTCGGCACGATGCGGTCGACATCGATCCAGAAGACCGAGTCGTACTTGGTCGGGATGTATCCCGCGTCGTCGTTCATACAAACAATTTTAGCATATGCTAATCTGCAATCTAAGCCGGGGTGGCGGAATTGGCAGACGCAACGGATTCAAGACCCGTCGCCGCAAGGCATGAGAGTTCGATTCTCTCCCCCGGCACAAAAAAGAGTTTTACAATTTTCCTACCAGGTCGAGGCCGGGTTCGAGCGTGTCGGAGCCCGGCTCCCAGGAGGCGGGACAGACTTTACCCTTGTGCGTCTCCACGTACTGCGCGGCCTGGAGCTTACGCAGCGTCTCGGCGCCCTTACGGCCGATGGAGTTGTCATTTATCTCCATCGAGCGGAGCGTGCCGGCCGGGTCGATGATGAAGGTGCCCCGGAGCGCGAGGCCCTCGTCTGGCGTTAGCACCGCCTCACCGCCCTCGATGAGGACGCCGAAGGCGTAGGAGAGCTTACCTGAGGGGTCGGCCGCCATCGGATATTTGATTTCTTTAATAGCCGGAGAAGCATTGTGCCACGCCTTGTGCGTGTAGACGGTGTCGGAGGAGACCGAGATGACCTCGGCGTTGAGCGCCTGGAACTTCGGGTAGAGCTTCGCGAGTTCCTCGAGCTCTGTCGGACAGATGAAGGTGAAGTCCGCGGGATAGAAGACGAGGACCGCCCACTTCCCGCGCAGCTTCGAGAGACTCATCGTCTTAATTTCCCCTTGGTGATAGGTCTCGAATTCGAAATCGGGCACCGTCTCGCCCACCTTCACCTGCGAGGTGTAGTCGCGCACCGCGTCGTGGAATTCACCACAATGCTCGCAATAGTTGCTCTTGGTTTCTTTCATACGCGTTGTTGGTTACGGGTTATACACATGATACCATCGCGCTTGATGGCAACACAAATTCTCTGCATCGTGGGGCCCACCGCCTCGGGTAAATCCTCACGCGCAGTTGAGGAGGCCCTGAAGCGAGGTGGCGAGATAATCTCGGTCGATTCGCGGCAGGTATACCGCGGGCTTGATATCGGCACGGAAAAAATAACCCGCGAGGAGATGCGCGGGGTCCCGCATCACCTCATCGATATCCGTGATCCTGCCGAATCCTATTCGGCGGGAGACTTCGTTACGGACGCCACGCGCCTTATTGGAGATATAACCGCGCGTGGAAAACTGCCGATACTCGTCGGCGGGACGCACTTCTACTTTGACGCGCTCCTCTCCGGCCTGCCGACGGGGGTCGACGCAAATCCCACCCTTCGCGAGGAACTTGAGACGCTCTCCTCTGTTCGCCTATTCGCGCGAATTAGAGAACAAGACCCGCGCCGGGCTGCCGAGCTCGACCCACAGAACCGCCGTCGGCTCATCCGCGCCCTCGAGATTATCGAGGCGAGAGGCGAAGTCCCGGCGCGGCCGCAGGCCGCGCCGGCATATAAAGTAGAGTGGATAGTTATCGACCCGCCGCGCGAGAAGTTACGCGCGAACATTGATGCGCGCCTCACAAGCGCCCTTGAGCGCGGCCTCGTTGACGAGGTGCGCCGTGTACGCGACGCAGTTGGCGATGCACGCTTGAACGAGCTCGGGCTTGAATACCGCATCGTTGGTGAATTTTTACGAAATGAGCGCGCTGAAGAATCCCTCCTCCCCACCCTCTTGGCAAGCGTCTCGCAGTACGCGCGCCGTCAGAAGGCCTGGCTGCGTAAATTAGGACATCGGACGTCCTAACTATGGATTCAAGGACATGTGCGAAGCAGTGATGCAGTGCCCCGTTCCCGTGCTACACACGCCATTGTTGAATGTCCCCGTAAACCAGGCCGGGCCCAGAATATTCCCGGTCGGCACTCCGGCCGCAATCATGGCATTATAATCGCTCTGACTTGCAGTCTCATATTTCACGCTACCCGGCCATGCCGCTATCGCGTCCTTCACTTGCGTCGGCGAACAAGATCCGTAACAGCTCATATCGAGATTATTTGCTCCACTTGCATGCGTCACGGTTGTGTTCACGCCCGTTTCGGTAATTTGATATTGGGACGCTTTCGCTCCTAAGTTATTTTTCATCTGGTCAAGTTTCGCGTTCACAGCGGCAGATGTCTGACAACTCAACGCATTTTTACAACCGAAAGCCGTCACATTCACCAAACCCGTGGGTGGTACCACCGCAACAGTGGGTGGGGCGGCGGGGGCGAGACTCGCCTTGAGCGGGATGCAGAGCGTCTTCGAGAGGTCGCCCGACGTGATGAGACTCGACCATACGTCCAGCTTCGTTACGCCGCTCTCCGCCTTCGGGTTGTAAAGTACGGCCATAATCGCATCGACGATGAGCCAGCCAGCGAGCGCGATGACGATGCCGACAACGGTGTTGGTGAGAACTTTCTTGGCCTGCTCCTTCCCGCTCGCATTCACCGGATTCACGACGAAGAGGAACCCGGACCACGCGATCATGAGGGGCGCGACGAAGACGATGGCGATAGTGAGAAGGAAGCTGATGAGGTTGTTGACGACTATCATCAACATCCCCCACCCCGCAGCGCAGGTATCGGAGCCGGGCACGCCGGTCACGCTCTGCGGCGGGATGATGGGGCCGAAGAACGGTATACCGCCCGCATGCGCGGCTGCGGGCAACACAAGCGAGGACACTACGAATATCACTGCGAGAAGGGCTGTACGAGAACGCATGCCCCTATCATACCTCGTTTGTAGCGGGCGTATGCCGCTTTCCCCACCGCCCCGCGTCTGGTATCGTTCACACACGGGTCCACCCCCCACACGAAACAACCTCGTTATGTTCTATGTTTATGTCCTTCGCAGTCGTAAAGATGAAAAGTTATATATCGGGTATACCGATAACTTACGCCGTCGACTTTCTGAACATAACAAAGGGTTGAATCGCTCTACAAAGTCGCGCGTTCCGCTAGATTTGCTATATTACGAGGCGTACGCATCGCAGGCAGATGCCAAGATTCGCGAGAAACGACTTAAATCTTCTGCTGGTGCGCACACTGCACTGAAGCGCCGATTGCTGGATAGCCTGCGATAAGGTTGTTTCGTGTGAAGGGGTCCATCGTATAGTGGTAGTACATCGGTCTCCAAAACCGACAGCCCAGGTCCGATTCCTGGTGGGCCCGCCAACGAGTGCTACGCGAATACGCGTTTCTTCAGGAAAGAAAGTTCGAGCCGTTCGTTCTGTACGACCCAGCGGTAGAGGACCGGACTCAAGAAGGTGGCGAAGACGACGGTGCCCGCGAGATGCAGCAGCGTGAACGGTATCTGCCCGACAAGCGCCAGCATAAAGGGCTGACCGGTGAAGAGGGGCCCGATAGTGAGACCGGTCGCGGCGTCGTAGGCAATGGTGCCGACGATGCCGAAGCGCAGGAAGTTCCCCACCGATGCCTCGCGGTTCTTGAAGAAGTAGTGCGCAGCGGGGCCCAAGGCGCCGTAGGCGAGCGCTGTGACGAGCGTCCATATCCCCCAACCGCTTGTCACCGCGTCGTAGAGGACGATGCCGAGGAATCCGAAGAGGAAGCTGCCGAGGGGGCCGTAGCGCTTACTGAACGGCATCACGGTCGCGAGCATCGGCTCGACGTTGGGCAGACGGAACGGTATGAGACGGAAGAGGAACACGGCGCTCCAACCGAGAACGAACTTGAGCCATCCGGAAGTGAAGGAGAGTGTCATAGAGGTCGTGAAGAGGTTCAGTATACTACAGCAGACTGCTCAAGAGCGCGGCGGCAGCGTTCCATAGGTGGCTGAAGAAGTCGCCAAGAGGAGCGTTCGCCGCCGCGGCCGTCTGCCGGTTGACAAGAACAGGCAATACGGGTTCGATTGTCGCCTTCTCCCGCCCCGCCGCCCGGGGCGGCGGCGCGATGTCCGGCTCTTCGATACGCGCCTCCACAACTGCGGATGGCATCGAGGTCGCGACAACGGAAGTGCTCGTAGCGACAACAGGCGGCGTCGAAACGGTGGGTGTCGGCTTCATGAACGACTGAAGAAGCATCGGCCAGGATTTCCCGAGTGCGGCAGGAATCGCGTACGCAGTCGCCCAGATACGGGCCTGGTCTCCAGCTGACTCGGGTTCGATTCCGCCGTCAGATTGTTGGAACAGAGCAAGACGATCTTCACGAGTGAACGAGTTCTCCGTCCAGCCGCTTGGCGTCCAGCTCAACGCGCCTATCGCCTGCCGTACCCAGCTCGTGGTGAAGCTGTTCTCCGAGCCGTCCGTCAGCTGCTTCGAACGCAGGTACCCCTCGGCTCGAATGAGCGCTAGAGATACATCCGGGAGCATGCGCACCGGGATGAGCACTTGGATAGCGGCTGCGGTCATATCAACGCTCTCGTCCCACGAACCGTTCTGACCTTGAGCCGAGAGAATAAACGCAGTCGTCTTTTGAATGATGTTGTCGTATGTAGTGTAGCCGGCAGAGAGGAGCGGGGGAAGCGCGAAGATGTCGTCATTGTCGAGATGCGTATCGCCTATCTGCTTCCCATCAAAGGCGTGTACGATGGGCGAAATATAATCAACTGAAGTGTCGGAGTAGGGATTGAGCGCGAGCGCCTCGAGCGCCATCGCGTGCCGCTCATAGTCGGTGACGCTCGAAAGCGCCGGGGTCGCCGTGCGCAGATACTCGCGGAGCTTCACCTTCGCCTCTCCCGGGTCGGCCGCCGCAAAGGCGACGGCCACCCAGTCGGAGAGGAGCGATGAGCCGAACGAGCCGTCCTCGCGCTGCTGACTCGCGAGATACGCGAGCGCGTCCGCGACATTTAACTGCGAATTCGGAATGCCGCCTCCGCCTCCGCTATCGCTCTTCGGAGGCGGCGGCGCGAGCAGATTCGTCTGCAGCGCGACCGTCGTGCTCTCGGCGTTCGTCATCCAATCCGTGAGGATGAAAGAGAGCGTATCGCCCTGCGCGACCGGCAGACACCCGACACCGCACGAGGCCAGGGCGCCGTTTCGCCAGATGGCCCAATATTCGGTCGCCCCCGGAGAGATGCCGTTCACGCTCTGGACATACAGGCCGAAGCTCGGGTCGTTGGTGAGCGTGAAGGTGAGGGCTCCCGCCTCCTTAGCGGCCTCGAGCGCGCAGACGGCCAGATACTCGCTCGGCGAATCGTCCTGCGGGAACGCGTGCGGGACACCAGCGGTATCCACGACGGTGCAATGGTCCGGCACGTCGATAACGACCGGCCCGGCCGCAGACGCGGGGAGAGGCGCGAACCCGAACAGGAACAAGAGGACGCTGAATTGAACGTATCGTTTCATGGTCGAGAAATTACTTTTCTTTTTCATACTTCCACTCCACCGTATCGCCCGCGTTCACGACTGTTGCCGAGGCACCCGCAGACGCCGACACACCGTTCACATAGAGGAACCAATACCGGCCGTCGGCGTTCTGCTGCCTGTTGATGGAATCGACGAAGAATCCGAGCGCGGGATAGTCGCGGCCGGTAAAGGCGAGTGTTCCCGCGGCCGCGAGCGCGCGCATCGCCTCGATAACCGTCTCGCCCTCGTATACCTCGACCGGATACGCCGTCCCGTCGACTGTGAATGTGGCAGTGGCGGGGACCGTGGTTGTTGGCTGCGGCACAGAGCGCTCATACGAGACGAATGCGAACACACCGCTACTAATGACAATAAGAACGATAACGAACGGGGCGAGATATTTATGCATAGGCATAATAAATGAAAAAGCTCTGCCCCGAAGCAGAGAACTGAAAGGCGCGCATTGCTTTATAAAAGCGACACACGGTCTCCTGCTCGGGAATTAATATCCGATCGATGATGATCGGACTCATCCTCGAGGGCAGGCATTACCGTTGCGGCACAGTGCAGGGATCTCACCTGACTTCCTATTCGCTTCTCGCGAACCCGGCATTGGAGCCGGCATCAACCGTCTAGGGAGTGTACGCGCGGTCCCTCCAAATGCAAGTGGATAACTTCCTGACGCCCTGAAACAGAAGCCGCCCCTCTCGGGGCGGCTTCTGTTTGGTTTATTTCTTCGTTTCCTTGTAGAGGACGCGCTTGCGCAGCGTGGGGTCGAACTTCGTGAGCTCGATCTTGCGTTCAACTTTCTTTTTATTCTTCCGGGTCCAGATGACGTGCGCGGACTTCGTGGACTTCAGCCGGAGCAGGCGGTCTTGTGACATGCAGAAAATATAGCAGAAACGGCGCGACTAAGCAATCGCGGCCTCCTTTGCGCCCTTCGCCTTCGCTCGCGAGACGCGCTTCTTACTTACCTCGAAGTGCGGCGCGTCGTTCTTGATGGAGACCGCCACGGTGCCGCCCTCAAGCACTCCCTGGTCCACCATCAGCGAGGCGAGCGGCGTGAGTATCCTGTCTTGAATGGTGCGGCGGAGCGGGCGGGCGCCGTACTGCGGGTTGTAGCCTTTCTCCGCGAGCCACTGCTTCACCTCGGGAGCGAAGGTAAGGGCGATGCGCTTCTGCGAGAGACGCTTCATCACCTCCGCAACCTGGGTATCGACGATGCGCGCGAGGGCCTCCTTCGCGAGAATATCGAAGATGATGATATCGTCGAGACGATTGAGGAACTCGGGGCGGAAGTGCTCCTTCAAGGCGTCCATCACCTTCTCCTTCGTCTCCTCATAGCGGGAGGCCTCGGTCGCCCCGGCGGTGCCGAAGCCGATATGCGCGAGCCGGTCGATGAACTCCCCGCCGATATTGCTCGTGAGCACGATAATGGTGTTCTTGAAATTGACCTTGCGGCCTTTGCCGTCGGTCAGGTGCCCCGAATCGAGTACCTGCAAGAGGATATTGAACACCTCCGGATGCGCCTTCTCGATCTCGTCGAAGAGCACCACCGCGTAGGGCCGGTGCCGGATGCGCTCGGTCAGCGTCCCGGATTCCTCGTAGCCGACATAGCCGGGCGGCGCGCCGATGAGCTTGGCGACCGAATGCTTCTCCATAAATTCGCTCATATCGACGCGCACGAGGGCATCCGTATCATTAAACATAAATTCCGCGAGCTTCTTCGAGAGCTCGGTCTTCCCCACCCCGGTCGGGCCGAGGAAGAGGAAGGAGCCGATAGGACGATTAGGGTCGCTGATGCCGACCCGCGAGCGCTTCACGGCATCCGTCACCTTCTTGACCGCCGTGTCCTGGCCGATGATGCTCGATGTGAGGAACTCCTCCATACGCGAGAGCTTCGCGGCCTCCTCCTCGAGCATGCGCGCGACCGGGATGCCGGTCCAGCGGCTCACCACCCCGGCGATATCCTGCTCGGCGACCTCCTCGTTCAGCACGCGTCGCGACTTCTGGAGCGTCTTCAAGCGCTTCAGCTTCGTTTCGAGGTCCTTCTGGATGTGCGGAATCTTACCGTACCGAATTTCCGCGACCGTGCCGAGGTCGGCGGCGGCCTCGGCATTGTCCGCCTGTATCTTCAGCGCTTCGAGCTCGGTCTTCGCGGCGCGGATGCCGACAAGCACCTCCTTCTCGTTCTTCCACTTGAGCTCGAGCTCGCCGGTCTTCTCCTTCAGGTCGGCGACCTCCTTGTCGATGTCCTTGATGCGCTCTTTGATCTCCTTCGCGCGCTCGCCCTCCAGGTCCTTCTGGAGCGCCTGTCGCTCGATCTCGAGACGGCGAATCTTACGGTCGGTCTCTTCGAGGAGCGGGGGCTTGTTCTCAAGCGCGATGCGCAGCCCCGATGCGGCCTCGTCGATAAGGTCGATAGCCTTGTCGGGGAGGAAGCGGTCGCTGATATAACGCGCGGAGAGCTCGACAGCCGCGACGATGGCGCCGTCGGTGATGCGCACGCCGTGGAAGAGCTCGTACTTGTCGCGCAGACCCCGGAGAATGGCGATACCGTCTTCCACCGTCGGCTCCGACACGAAGACCGACTGGAAGCGGCGCGTGAGCGCGGCATCTTTTTCTATATACTTCTGGTATTCCTTGAGCGTGGTCGCGCCAATGACGCGTATCTCGCCGCGGCTAAGCGCGGGCTTCAGCATGTTCGACGCGTCGAGCGAGCCCTCGGCGCCGCCGGCGCCCACGAGTGTATGCAGCTCGTCGACGAAGAGGATAACCTTCCCTTCCGCGCGCTCCACTTCCTTCATCACGTTCTTCATCCGCTCCTCGAACTCGCCGCGATACTTGGTGCCCGCTATCATGAGCCCTAAGTCGAGTGAAAGGAGCTCCTTGCCTTTGAGCGATTCGGGAACGTCGCCTGAAGCCATGCGACCGGCGAGCCCCTCGGCGATGGCCGTCTTCCCCACGCCCGCCTCGCCGATAAGCACCGGATTGTTCTTGGTGCGGCGCGCGAGTATCTGGATGACGCGGTTAATCTCCTGGTCGCGGCCGATGACCGGGTCGAGCTTGTTTTCGGCGGCGAGCTTGGTGAGATTCCTCGCATACTTGGCGAGCGCGCGGAAGCGCTTCGGCTCCGCGCTCTGCCCGTCCTTGGAACCCTTAAGTTCTTTGAGGATGGCGAGTGCCGCGTCGCGTTGTATCTGGAAGCGCGCGAGGATATCGGCGGCGGCGCCCGGGTGTTCGATGACCGCCAGGAAGAGATGCTCGGTGCCGACGAACGTATCGTTCATCCGCGCCGCTATCTTCCCCGACGCTTCGAGGGCCTGCGCGAGGTCCGGCGTGAGATATATCTGATAGGAGGGCGAGAGCACCGTCGCGCTCTCGGGTGCCTCGAGGTGTTCAAGCACGGCGTCCGCGAGCATAATGGTATCGACCTCCATCCGGTCGAGCATCGAAAAGACGAGCGACTCCTCCTGGAGGACAAGGGCAGCGAGCAGGTGGAGCGGCGAGACGTGGTTCTGGCCACGCTCGATGGCGAGCTCGTGCGCGCGGCGCACGGCTTCTTTGGCTTTGGTGGTGAAATTATTAAAGGGGGGCATATACGCTCACAACTATGACGAACCCTTCGGAGTTGCCGCAGCGGTCGAGGTCGCGGTGAGAAGTGCGGTTATCGTGTCCGCGCTGATGAGGAGGCCGGGTGCCGCCCCGGCGCCGAGCCCGATGAGATTACCCGAGAGGTCGACCACGGCGCTTCCCGCGCCGATATCCGGCAATGTCGTATGCACGCTACTCTTGCTCACGCGTGCGACGATGCCGGTCGCCGCGAAGCCGTCGGCACCGATAGCAAGCGCGGTCTGACCGAGCTTGAGCTCGCTCGCCGCGACCAAGGTCGGTGAAGAAGCTTTCGGCAGAACGGCTCCGTCCGCGAAACCATAGATAGTGACGCCGCTGCCCTGATGTGAGAGCGAAGCGGCGATGAGGGAGCCGTCCGAAAATCCGATGAGCGCTTCCTTCGGCAAGGAGTCGAGTGCGGTGGTCGCGATGGCGTGCGCCTTCGGTAAATACGTACCGATAGTGACCGCGGGCGTTGAGGTGCCGGTCTCTGCGGCGTAGATGGCGACCATCCGGGTCGCGGAGGCCCCGATCGCCGCGGTGACGAGGTCCTGATTCGACGGTGCGGGCGCCTGGATGATGGCGGCGGGCGCGGCTGCCGCGACCGTCTCAATGGTACGCTCGACGACGCGATTGACCGTCTGGGTGACGAAGGCGGGTGCGTGGTCAAGGAGCGAGACCGTCAGGATGCCGGTCGCGACCGAGGTCACGAAGTTCACGAGAATCGTGAGCAGTATGAGTTGGGATTTGGAGAGTTCCTCGATGTTCATATGACTATCATGCTACCTACGGTCATCGCTGTCAATAAAGGCGACGGCCCGTGTGAGCGCGCGGGCGAAGCGGACTAGTTCGTAGGGTCGCGTACCCGGGCCCCAGGAGATGCGGAGTGTCGTGCGGGCGCGCTCCACATCGCCGGTGAGGGCAAACACCGCTCGTGAACCTTCCTCGGAATCGGTCTCGCAGGCACTCCGCGTGGAAACGGCGAATCCCGCTTCGTCGAGGAGCGCGACCAGGTAGTCCGTGTCACGCCCGGGGAGCGAAATGTTGAGAATGTGCGGAACAGAAGCACGACCTTCATTAAGGAGTACGCCCGGAATGGCGTTCGTGATGCGCTCGACGAGGCGAACTCGGTCGCGCTCCGCAAAAGCGCGGAACGCCGCGCGACCGCGCGCAGAGGCGCAAAGCAATGCTGCGAACTCCTTCGCGAGTTCCGGCGCTTCGCTGCCCGGACGCAGCCCCCGCTCCTGGCCGCCACCTTTGTATAAAGGAAGCAGAGGAATCGTACGGTGCGCGACAAGTGCGCCAATGCCGCGTGTTTCGCCGACCTTCGATGCATCGAGGGTCAATAAGTCTGCGCCAAAATGTGCGCGGGTCAACTTCTCGGTCAGGGGCGCCTGCGACGCGTCCACGTGCAACATTGGACGCGTCGTCCCGAGCTTGTCGAGGGAGCTTTTCACCTCGCGCGTGTTCCATACTGTCCCGGTCTCGCCGCAGACGGCATCCATACTGACCAGTCTCGTCTCCAGCCGCAGCATTCCTTTCACCTGTTCACAGTCAACGCGACCATCCTTAATCGGCAACGCCTCTACTTCAACTCCGCGTTCGCCAAGCAACTTCATATTCTCGACGACCGACGCGTGCGCGCTCGGCAGGTACAATGCATGGTCGCCAGTCTTCACGCTGCCGAGTATGGCGAACGCATTCGCCTCGGTCGCGCCGCTGGTGAAGATGACGTCGTCGCTCTGTACCTCGAGCAGTCTGGCAATGTCTGTGCGCGCTCCCTCGAGAAGCTCTCGGGATCTTCGACCTTCTTCGTGCGCCGACGACGGACTCCCGCTTACACCCGCGGCAACATCAAGATACGTCCGTTTCTTCCAAAACATGCCCTGATTCTACAGGAACCGGTGCCGTTTCCTAAACATCCCTAGCATGATAGATTGCTCCCGGATATGTAAAAAGCCGGCCCGATTCCCCGTTCAACGTTCCAGGAGGAAAAAGATCATGTACAAGTATCTGATACCGTTCCCCGTCCCGGATCCGTTCAAGGGACGAATATGCGAGTTGCAGGACGCCGTCGCGACGATCACGAACATATCGCCGCCATACTGGAGGCTCGCGCCTCACGTTACGTTCCACCGACCGCTCACCGGAATCAGCGAGAATGTCCTGAAAAACATAGTGGGGAGCGCGGTATTACAGATGCGTCAGACGCGCATCACGCTCCACGCTCTGTATCCCTTCGGGAAGCACTATATCGTGCTACCGGTGCAGGCAACGCGGGCTGTTGCATCGCTGTGGGTGGAGATCAACAACCTCCTGCGTCGGCTCCCTGAGTATGAACATGGCGAGTATGACGATGACAACACTCTCCACGTCACCATCGCCGAGAAGACGACGCCGGTATTCGACCGGGCATGGCCTGCGGTCCGCAAGATCCCTTTTGAGCCTATAACCGTACCGTTGCGATCCGTCGCCCTCTGGCGGAAATCGGCAGAAGGCGGTGCCTGGGAAACGGTCGAAGCCTTCAACATTCCTGCGTAAGGATCGCCGGACGCCTCGCCACGTGGTGGCGAGGCGATTCTTTTTGAATGGATCCCGGGAGTCTTTGCAAATAAGTCATTTTTGTGATGAAATAGAGCCATTATGGCGCGGACAGAGCGGCCGCCCGTCATCGCGGTGATGGGCCACATAGACCACGGCAAGTCTTCTCTCCTGGACTACATCCGGAAGGCGAATATCGTCGCGGGCGAGGCGGGCGGCATCACCCAGCACGTCGCCGCGTATATCGCGCTGCATAACGGTCGGCCCGTCACCTTCCTCGATACGCCGGGACACGAGGCGTTCAAGGCGCTCCGGACGCGTGGCGCGGCGGCCGCGGACATCGCTATTCTCGTCGTCGCGGCCGACGAAGGAGTGATGCCCCAGACGCTCGACGCACTGACCGCTATCAAGGAGGCCGGCATCCCCTTCATCGTCGCCATCACGAAGATAGATAAGAACAACGCCGACATCGAGCATGCGAAGAACTCGCTCCTTGAACACGAGGTATTTCTCGAAGGACTGGGAGGCGAGGTTTCCTACGCGCTCGTTTCGTCGAAGACCGGCGAAGGTATTCCCGAACTACTCGACCTCGTCCTCCTCGCTTCTGACCTCGCGGAGCTCACGGCCGACCCGGAGGCAAGCGCGACCGGCTTCGTGCTCGAATCGACCCAGGACCCGAAGCGCGGCGCCTCGGCGACGCTCATCGTGAAGGACGGCACGCTTACGAAGGACGGTTTTGTCGTCGCGGGCGATGCCTATGCTCCGATACGCTTCATTGAAGACTTCCGCGGTTCGCGTGTCGAGAAGGCGGGCCCCTCGGAGCCGGCGCGCATCTCCGGGTTTAGCTCGCTGCCCGCGGCCGGGTCGCTTTTCAGTATCGCAAAAGATAAGAAGGAGGCGGAGGCGCTCGCGCGGACGAATGCCAAAGAACTCGCTGCGGCGCCCGAGCGCGCCGCGTCGGTCGAAGGTATCGTGGAGCTGCCGCTCGTGGTGAAGGCGGATGTCGCCGGCTCGGTCGATGCTATTGAACACGAGCTCGCGAAGGTCACTCATGAGCGAGCCTCTGTCCGCATCGTCTCCTCGGGCGTCGGCAGCGTCTCGGAAACTGATGTGAAGACCGCACATGCCTCGGGTGGTGTCATTATCGCCTTCAATGTCTCGACCGATGCTATCGCCCGCGACCTTGCCGAACGGGACGGGATTCCTATCTTTTCATTCTCTATCATTTATGAACTTTCTGAAAAAGTCGCGCAGCTCCTCGTGGAGCGCGTGCCGAGCGTCGCTGCCGAGAAGGAGCTCGGACGGGCAAAGGTGTTGAAGACCTTCTCCTCCGGCGCGAAGAAGCAGGTGCTCGGCGCCCGCTATGTATCGGGTATTCTCACCGTCGGGAATCGGGTGAAGATACTGCGCAAGGGCGAGGAGCTCGCGCGTGGCAGCATCGGGAACCTCCAGCAGGCGCGCGCGGATGTAAAAGAGATTAAGACCGAAGGCGACTTCGGCACCGAGATCGAGTGCCGCGCGGACGCCAGCTACGGCGACGAGCTCGTCGCCTTCGTCGTGACTGAATCATGAACAAGCAGAACGAGAAGGCCGCCGAGATAGTCGCGCGCGAGGCGGCGCAGTTCATCGCGCGCGAGGCGGGCACCGAATCCCTCATCACCGTCATCCGCGCGCAGAGTGTGGCGCACGGAGAACGCATTATGGTCTTCGTCAGCGTCTTCCCTATCGACAAAGCGCGCGCCGCACTCGAGTTCCTCGCTCGGAAGCGCGAAGCGTTCTCGGACCATCTGAAGACCCACGCGCGCTTACGACTCCCGCGCGTCGATTTCCTATTAGACAACGGGGAACAATCAGGAGGCCCGAGCGGGAATTGAACCCGCGCATAGTGCTTTTGCAGAGCACCGCGTTACCACTTCGCCATCGGGCCGTACTCCAACAATAGCAGAGATGCTGGTATCATCAAAAGATGCCCTTCGTCGCATGAAGCTATGAAGGACAAGCCGGGGTGGCGAAATTGGTTAGACGCACAGGACTTAAAATCCTGCGAGGGCTTAAAATCCTCATGTGGGTTCGATTCCCACCCCCGGCACCAAAGTTATTAACTTGGACGAAAAATGCTACTGCCTAGAGCGGCCGGTATATGGCGTATAATGGGAGGTATGAAACAGAAAATGGATATGCGTACAGAGGCGATTGCCCTACGAAAGAAAGGATTGAGTTATAACGAGATACGCCAGCAAGTACCGGTTTCCAAAAGTTCATTGAGTCTCTGGCTTAAACATATCCGACTTTCGCCAGAACATCGCGCGCGCTTGTACACAAAACAGATACAAATCCTCGCGCGCGGGGCACCGAGCCAGGTCGAGCGTAGGAAACGCGAAATTGCCTTGATTATGAAAGACGCCAAAGAAGAAATCCCATTGCCGCTGTCATTTGAGACTTACCGATTCCTGGGGGCAGCTCTTTATTGGGCTGAGGGAAGCAAAACCAAGAGTTTCACCCTTGCAAATTCCGATCCAGTTTTGATTGCTTTTATGATATGTTGGTTCAAAAAAATGTTCGGTGTTCCTCCTTCAATGCTTAAGGCGCATCTCAATATCTACTCCCAACAAAACGAAAAGGAAGTGACGCAGTTTTGGTCAGAAATAACGGGAATCCCGATTGGGAATTTTGGGAAAACCTTTATCAAGCCTACAAATAAAGGATTTAAGAAAAACAATTTATATTATGGAACTATCAAAGTGTACGTGCCGAGAGGCACGGATATGCGGCATAAAACGCTCGCATGGATTCAGGCGGCTTTACAGGATGCGATTCCCGCAATAGAATCAAAAATACTGCGCTGGTCGCACTTAAAAACAATTGAGCGACCACCAGTAAATATCAAAGCGCGCCCATAGCTCAGTTGGTAGAGCTGCGCCCTCTTAAGGCGAAGGTCCCAGGTTCGAGCCCTGGTGGGCGCACTACTTCGCTCCATAAGAATGGAGCTACGCAGTGCACAGCACAAGATGAATACGTTATAGTGCATTTGTCTCGCTGGGGTGGCGAAATTGGTAGACGCACTAGCCTTAGGAGCTAGCGGAGCAATCCATTGGAGGTTCGAGTCCTCTCCCCAGCACTACTTCGCTTCGTTCAGAAACGAAGCTACGCAGCGCACGGCACCTTGACTTTCCCATAGTTTCGTGTATTCTATGAGCCAGACGTCCGGCTCATCCCGAGCCGAACACGAATGCACATTACACACGGAGGCAACCATGGCGCAAGCCGACGCGGCACCAGCACTACCGAAAATCAGCATTCAAATCGAGGTGCCGAAGGACTCAACGGCAAAGCGAAACAGATTGATTCGCTGGATCGTGGATATCTTTTTCGTCTTTCTGACGCTGTGGATACCCTACCGGACGGTGGGGTACGTCGGCGGCATATTCGATCATCCAATCATCGGCGGCTTCATCGGAGCCGGAATTGGCGTATGGCTCCTCGGCCTTCTCATGCCGCGGATGCTTGTCGACAATTCCGAGTGGTCAGGGTATGTCACTCAGGACCCGGTCTTCGGCGGTTACATGGTCCCTTACGGACCCGGACTTCACCCGGCATTACCCTGGGAGGAGCGCAACGCAGAGAAGAACTACTCGCTTCGAGTGATTACCCGCTCGTTCACTCTCACGAGTCCTACCAAGACATCGGCAGTGACAATCAACGGCAGGCTCTTCTACAACGCAAGCTTGCCCTACCTCACGAACGCGGTCGGAGTTGACAGAGAAGTCATCGAAGAAGGCAACATTGCTTTCATCGACAGTGACCTGATCCCGATGCTCGGGGATTTGGAGGCGGAAGTTGCAGTAAAGCGGACCGCCCAAATCAGCAGCGAGCTGAACCGGATTTTCAGGGATACGCCCGCTGTGACACCGAACGCTGTCGCAAAACCGGAGGAGTTCGAAACAAAGTTCGGCTATTCGACTGCGGCAATCGTCATCGACAAAATCGCCTACTCGCCGAAAGTGCAGGAAGCACTCGACGCGGTGAGCGAAGCACGGAAGATGAACGAGATCGCGGCGGAGCTGCTCGGTGTCACCAAGACCGAACTGGCGGATATGCTCAAGAACGAGATCATTACCGTCAAGCAGGTCAAGGAGGTGCTCGATCGCGCCCTGGTTACCTCCGGTAACGCCACGATGCAGCTGAATGTGATCGAGGGAGACATGGCCGCCGCTGTCGCCAACTTCATCGGGCAGGGCGGGAAAGGAGGTCGGTCATGAACTATGACGACGCAATGAGTAGTGCGCGGAAGGAAGGCACTGCGCGGCGTAATACGCGCCGTCGGGTCTACCGCGTGGTCACGTGGTGCATCGGCGGGATAGCAATCCTCGCCGCGCTCATCTGGCTGCCGGAAGGTCCACTCCAAACGTACGCGCGATGGAGCAAAGAAGAGCCGCCAACTCCGCAAGTACGGCAACAACGGCAAGCGGTCGTTCGCGAGAGCGGCGACTGCACCTACGCGCGGCCGTGCAAGCCAGCACTCGAAAGGACGGGGGTGCCATTGAAAAGCCGCGTGTGCTTCGACCCGCCCGTGTTCTCGAATCTGGAAGGGTTCGGCTTCATGGTCTCTTTCGCCGGTGGCAAGGAGCACCGGTATAGCTGCACCAGTGCCCAGGATGTCGCGGACGGACTCTGCAAAGAAGGCCCGTACGATACGTTCCGGTTCTCTCCGAATGAGGGCGTCACGCCGCCCCGCCACTGGTTCACAGAGGACCCTGGCATCGTGTGCGAGCCGTAAGCTCGCCGTAGTACTCAAGGCCGCACGGATCTCACATCCGGACGGCCTTTTTCTTTACTCACTCCGCTACCGCGGTATCTTCGTGACCGGTGGGAGGTTGAACGTGCCGAGCGCGACATTGATGATGCCGTACGCGCCGAAGATGATGACGAGCCCGATGAGTCCCCAGAGGATAGCCTGCCGGCCCTCCTTCCGCTTCGTCTCATCCCCCGCCTGCCGGATGAACTCGAAGACGCCCCAGAGGAACACGACGAACGCCACCGCTGCCAGCAGCAGAATGAGCGGGTTGACTATCTGTGTGACGACTTTCCCGAGAAATGTGTTGAGAACTTCCATTTACTACTGACCGACCTGGACGCCTGCCTTTGGCGCGGTCACTCCCGTATTGTTGCCGAAACTGACGGTACCGGTAAGGATGTTCACGAGGCCCCAGATGGAGACCATGACGAAGAAGCCGATAAGACCCCAGAGCATCAGGTTCTTGCCGTGTTCCTTCACCTCTTCGGAGGTGGCACCCACGATGAATGTCTGGAATGCGCCGTAGAGGAAGACGATGAATGCCACGGCGAAGAGCACCGGGACGATGATGTTATTGATGGTGTTGATGATGAACGAACCGGCGTCCGAGAGGTTGCTGATGGCAGCCGACGTGACGAGCGGCAGAATGAGTGCGGCGAACGTTCCGGCGGTGAGGGCTAGGGCTTTTTTCATACTATAGATAAATGGATAACGAGGTAATTGTAACGCTTCTGGAGAGACGGTCAATACGTCTGTGAGAGGTGTGTGGATAGTTATAGAGTCGGATAATTCGGGCGGGTACTGCCGGCTGAAGAAGGTACGACGGTGCTCTTCACGATATTCACGATTCCCCATACCGACGTGATGACAACGAAGCCGATAATGCCCCACATCGCGAACTTACGGCCCTCCGCCTTCTCCGACTCGTTCGACGCTCCGTAAATGAAGTACTTATAGATACCCCAGAGGAAGACGATAAACGCGACCGCCATGAGGACAGGAACGAGAATTACGTTGACGAACCAAACGATGAGATCCTTGTAGTAGATGGCCCACGTTTGATTGACGCTACCGGCCCCAGAGGACGTCTGCCCGGGGGTACCGGCTGGCGCGCAATAAAAAGTCCCTTGAGGGTCAACTCGACAGACCCCGCCATTCCCGCAAGGAGCGCCGTCGTTCCAACAGGTCTGGGCCGCCGCGAGAAGCGGCATACTGAAAGAAGCTGCGAGGATGAGGGGTACGGCGAATCGGGAGAGAGTTTTCATATCGTAGTTAGTATGAGGTCGGCGTCGGCGGCGCGTAGGAGCCGGCGAGACCGAACGTGTTCGCGACGACATTCACGAGTCCCCAGATGGAAATCATCACCACGAACGCGACGATGCCCCAGAGGATGGTGTGGTGGCCCTCCTTCACCTTCTCGGGGTCGCCATGGGAGAAGATGTACGCCTTGGCGATGCCGTAGAGGAAGACGATAAACGCCACCGCGAAGAGGACCGGTACCAGGATACTGTTGATGATGTAGACGATGGTGTTCGCGACATAACAGATAGTGTTCGCACACCCTGCCCCGAAGCCGCCGGATGTCGAGATAAAACCGAATGTGTATCCGGTCGTCTGGTTCTGGACGAACGCGGCGGAGGCGAGGGCGGGGACGAGGAGAACAGTGAGTACTGCGGCGGTGCGAAAGAGTGATTTCATATGCGGGTAGTATGACACATCAGGCACCGGGTGCGATGCCGAGCGTGGATAACATAATATTCACGAATCCCCAGACCGAGAAGAGGACCACCATCCCGAGAATGCCCCAAAGGACGAATTGTTTCCCTTCGGCACGCTTCGCCTCGTCGCCGCCGTGGAGGAAGAAGTAGTTCACGACACCCCAGACGAAGACGGCGAAGGCGAAGGCGAAGATGGTCGGCACGACGACGGTGCTTAAGAGGCCGACGATGCCGGTGGTGCCGCTGCCGATGAAGTCCTTGAAGGTAACCCCCATATCAGCCGCCGGTCGATATCGCGGCCACGGTCGCCTTGATCGCGAGCGCTATCGCCTGCGACCCGAGGAGGATGAGCGCGCCGACGAGCGTCCAGAGGAGCGCCTGGCGCGCCGTGGTTATCTTACCCGGCTCGCCCTGTGCTGTGACGAAGAGGTATCCGACATAGACCATCATCAGGATAACGACGACCGAACCGATGCGTATCACGAACTCAAGTATCTTGGTAAGGAAATTCATCAGGCAGTCGCCGTTCGGGGCGCAGTTACCCGAGTTGAGCGGGTTGATGAGGGTGACGCCGGTATTGGCGGGAGCCAGAGACACATTCTGACAGGTCCCGCTCACGCAGGCGAGACTTGAAACGCAGTCGCTTACTCCATTGGGGCACGAACCGCCGGCAGGGACGGAGCCAGCGGATGTTACCGGAACAAACGAGAATAGCGCGAAGAAGACGGCGATGAAGAAAATGCGCATACTCATCGTTGGAGCAGCGCGCTCAAGGAGCGCTCGGCGGAGCCGAGCGCGGTCTCGAGCGAGGAGCGGCCGCTTATCACGTCATTAATCATACCCGAGAAGACCCGGTCGGTGTCCCCTGACGCTGGGGACAGCCATCCCTGAGCATACAGCGCCTCGGCATACGCGACGGCCGAGATGGAATCGGTCGGCACGCTCTCAAGCGGGGTCAGAGCGACGGGCGCGAGGCCCGTGTTGGCGGCGGCAGCGGCCTGCTCGGCCGAGTTGGAGAGGAGCGCGGCGGCCTGGAAGGCGCCCGTGGGGTTCGGCGCTCCGCGCGGAATGGTGAACGCGTAGATGAGACCGTAGACGCTCTTGGCCCGCGCGGTCGCCGGCTGCGGCACGACGGTCACCGCGAAGTCGAGGTGCGGATTCGCCGGCGCCAGATACCGCGCCTCGGAGGCGTAGCCGAGGTAGAGCGCGAGGTCGCCCGCGAGAAATTCCTGGCGCGAATCGGGCAGCGAGGCGTTCCAGGTGTACGAGACCTTCGACGGGTCCGCGAACTGCGTATAGAAGCCGAGCACCGATGGCCCGGGCGACATGCCGCCCGGAGCGTTCGTCCCGAGGTCGGCGGCGAGGACATTGTTGGTCGAGTATGAAGAAAGCGGCACGCCCTGCTGGAGGAAGAGTGTCGAGAGTATCCCGCGCGCGTTATGCACATTACTGTAGGTGCCGAGCGCGATAAGGCCGCGGGTGACCTGGCGCGACGGCGAGAGGACTGCGATGTTCGGCACGAGACCGACGAGCGCCTCCCAGGTGGCGGGCGGCTTCGCGATGCCGCTCGAGGACAGGATGGAACGATTACTGAAGAGTACGAGCGGGTCGACAAGGAACGGGACGCCCCAGTAGCCGCCCTGCATCCCGAACACCTCCGCTCCCTTGATGAAACTGCTCGAGAACGCGCTCGGAGAGAGCATCGAGGTCGGTATCGGCGCGATGAACTTCGCGAGCGGGAGGAGCTCCTCCTGCGAGGCGAGAACGAGGTCGGGCGCGGCGCCGGTCGCTATCGCGGAGGCGAGGTCCTCGGGCAGTGTCGCCGGGTCCTTCTGCACGTATGAAACGCTCTTGAGAGTCGTGTCCTCCTGCGCGGCGGCGGCGAGGGTCGCCTGCATGCCCGCGGCGGGCAGCGTGCCCCAGATAACGACCGGGCCGACGGTGCCTGCACCGCTGTTCTTACTCGAGTAGGTCGCGAAGACGAAGACGCCGATGAGTGCGCCGATGACGAAGACGCCGACGAGGATACCTTGGAAGAGAGAGATTTTCATACGCCGGGGGCAGTGAAAATTATACCGTAATGGTGCGCGCCCGCACGGAAGGACTTCACCTTATGGAAGCCGCCGTTGATGAAGAAGGCCTCGGTCTCATGCTCGGTCACGACCTTCTCGGGCACGGGGCCGATGCCGCCGTAGCTGCCCGCCCAGTCAATCACCATAAGCTTGCCGCCCGGCTTCAAGACGCGTTTGAGCTCGCCGAGAAGCCCGAAACGGTTCTCCACCTGGAAGAATGTGTTCGCGAGGATAACAGCGTCGAGGGACGCGTCGCGCAGGTGCGTGCCGCCCGGCTTCTCGATGTCGCCCCAGACCGCGTCGATGATGCTCTGATGGTGGATGTGGCTGTTGAGCTTCAGGTGCTTGAGCACGTCCTCCTGGACATCAACGGCGTAGACCCTCCCGCCGTGCCGGACGATGCCTGCAGCCGCGCGCGCGTAGTGGCCCGAGCCCGCGCCGAAGTCGCCGACCTTCATTCCTTCACGAAGCCCCAACTGCAACACGTTCTCCCGCGGACTGCTGAACGAAGCCTTCATACCTATAAAATAGCACGCGCGGGCCGCAGCGGCCCGCGCAATCAACACTATGAGAATGAAACGGCCGCTCCTCCGGAGCGGCCTTCGCCTGTACTTGTTCATAGGAATCACCGTTGGGGAAACTGCCCTGCACGCTCGGGCGACAGGTCGAGCAGATTATAGTACCCTGCTGCCTCCAAGAAGGAGAGGAGCCACACCATATAGCAGTCGTCGACACCCTGCAGAACGTGCTCCTTCGCTTCTTCGACCATTCCCTGCTTGAGTAGCCGACTCACTTCAGGCAGCTCGTCCTCGCCGAGCGCCTTTTCCGCGACCATCATGATGGTTTCTCCGTTCATCTCAGCCTCCGCGTGGTCTTCTGATTCTTCCGCGAGACCGCCCGCTTCGCTGGACGTCGGGCTTCCTTGTTTCTGAGCGCCATCGCCGCGGCTATCCCGAGAGACTCGCCGAGCCCGCTAGCTCCCTTGATCAGCGATTGGGGTGTCCGGTCTTGTTCTCCCTTCTTGAGCCCGACAAGGTAGACGAAGTCGGACAAAGGGAGGTCCGGATTGTGCCAGTGCACATACGCGTACCTATCGTTCAACAGTTTTATCAAGTCGTCCATCGTCAAATCCTCCGGGGAAGAAATAGCAACCGTCGTGATACTACCACTAAATCAGAAGTCCGCAACCCCCCCTGATAATTCAAACATCCTTATCCGTGGCCGACCGGATGTGGATAAGAATATTGTTCAGGAAAAGAAAAAAGCCGCGAGGAACGGCTGTGGAAGCCCGTTGTTGGCGTTCTCTGTAAGAAGGGACAGAGTGCGTTGCCCCTGACGTTGCACAGGGAGCCCAGCAATTAACGTCAACATCCTCGCGGCTTATCACCGATTGCTCGCGCCGGGCATCCGCCACGAGCGTTGTGAGCTTACGGTTCGGTGACAACCTCAATACCACTTTATCACAACGCCACCATCGAGGCGATGGAGTCGCCCGGGTAGAGGCGCATCACGCGGACGCCCTGGGTCGCGCGAGAGAGGGAGGGGATTTCTTTGATGCCGGTGCGGATGACCTGCCCTTTTTTAGAAACGACGACGAGCTCTTCGGCCTCGAGGTCGCCGGAGACAACTTTCGCACCGATGACCTCGCCCGTCTTCGGTGTTACTGCTGCGGTCTTCACGCCCGAGCCGCCGCGGCCCTGCACCTTGTACTCGGAGAGCTTGGTGCGCTTACCGTAGCCCTTGCTCATAATGACGAGAAGCGAGGTATCTTTGGCGGCTGCGGAGATGACCTCCGCCGAGACGACGCGGTCGCCCTTCTTCACGCTCATACCGCGCACGCCGCCGGCGGTGCGACCCATCTCGCGCACATCCTCCACCTCGAAGCGGATGCTCTGGCCCTTCGCCGAGACGATGGAGACCGTGTCGCCCTCGCCGGCGAGGTGCGCGGAGACGAGCTTGTCGCCTTTCTTGAGGTTGATGGCGATGATGCCGGAACGGCGTACATCGGCGAATGCCTTGGCCGCGACGCGCTTACTCGCCCCCTGCTCGGTCACGAAGACGACCGACGAAGCGTCGAGCGCCGCGCCCTTGGGCACGGCGAGTACGCTCGTCACCGATTCTTCGCCCGCAAGCGAGAGGAAGTTCATAATGCTCTTTCCCTTGGTCGCGCGCTTCCCTTCCGGTATCTCGTACATCTTCAGCTGGTACGCTTTGCCGAAGTCGGTGAAGAAGAGCAGGTCGCTGTGCGCCGATGCCACGAGGAAGTGTGTCACGATGTCCTCCTCCTTCGTCGCGATGTCGACGACACCGACGCCGCCGCGCTTCTGCTTACGGTACTCGCTCGGGTTCGTGCGCTTCACGTAGCCGCCCTGGGTGAGGACGAGCATCGACTCCTCGTCCGGCACGAGGTCTTCTACCGAGATGTTCTGCACGCCGCCCTTCACTACCTTGGTCCGACGGTCGTCGCCGTACTTCTCTGCGAGCTCCTCGAGTTCTCGCTTGACCACCGCGAGTATCTTCTTGGGCGATGAAAGAATGTCCTTCAACTTCTGTATCAAAGCCTGCACCTCCGAGAGCTCGTCCTCAAGCTTCTTGCGTTCGAGGCCGGCGAGCTTCGACAGGCGCATTTCGAGGATGGCCGCCGCCTGCAGTGGTGAAAAGCCGAACTTCTTCTGGAGCGCCGCACTCGCCGCGGGGATGTCCGCCGCCTTCTTAATGAGCGCGATGACCTCGTCGATGTGGTCGAGCGCCTTGCACAGGCCAAGGAGGATGTGTTCGCGCGCCTCGGCCTGCCGCAGGTCGAACTCGGTCCGGCGCTTCACTACTTCGCGGCGGTGTTCGATAAAGTGCTCGAGCATGCCCGAGAGCGAGAGCATCTCCGGCACGCCGTCGACCAAGGCGAGCATATTGTAGTGGAAGGTGCTCTCGAGCTCGGTGTGCTTATAAAGATTGTTCAACACCGCCTGCGGATGCGCGGTGCCCTTCAGCTCGACGACGACGCGAATGTCCGAGGTAGACTCATCGCGCAGGTCGCGGATGCCCTCGAGCTTCTTCTCCTGCACGAGTTCGGCGATGCGCGCGATGAGGTCGCTCTTGTTCACGCGGTACGGGATGGAGGTGATAATGATGCGGGTGTCCTTCTTCCCGTCGTCGACAATCTCCGCTTCGCCGCGCACCACCACCGGGCCCTTGCCGGAGCCGTACGCGTGCTTGATGTCCGTCTGGCTGAAAGCGACGCCGCCGAGGGGGAAGTCGGGGCCCTTCACGAATTGGAGAAGGTCGTCGGTCGTCGCGTCCGGATTCTCGATAAGGTGGACGGTCGCGGCGACGACCTCGCGGAGGTTGTGCGGCGGGATGTTGGTCGCCATACCGACCGCGATGCCCAAGGTCCCGTTGAGGAGCAGGTTCGGCAGCGCGGCGGGGAGCACCTGCGGCTCCTCGCGCGTCGCGTCGTAGTTGGCGGTCCAGGCGACGGTCTCCTTCTCGAGGTCGGCGAGGAGCGAGTCAGCGATGCGCGACATCTTGGCCTCGGTGTAGCGCATTGCCGCAGGACTATCGCCGTCGATGGAGCCGAAGTTGCCCTGCCCCAGGACGAGCGGGTAACGGTAGGAGAACTCCTGGGCCATCTTGGCCATCGAGTCGTAGACGGCGATGTCGCCGTGCGGGTGGTACTTACCGAGCACCTCGCCGACCACGGTGGCCGACTTACGGAACTTCACGGTGGGCGTGAGCCCCATGTCGCGCATCGCGTAGAGGATGCGACGGTGCACCGGCTTGAGGCCATCGCGCACGTCCGGGAGCGCCCGCGCGGTGATGACCGACATCGCGTAGTCGAGATACGAGGTACGCATCTCCGCGACGATCGGCTGGTCAATGACGTTCGCGGCGACCGGAGTCGCCGCGCCGTCCTTCTTTGAGTCTTCCTTCCCGCGCGCCATGATGATGCAATTACAAAATTAGAAAGGTA
>Ga0209514_10001013_pt1 | contig 52649 bp, 47 predicted proteins | sample Subgrocontami58m_FD_187452 | JGI IMG/M metagenome (GOLD analysis project Ga0209514, IMG submission 187452) | Subsurface groundwater microbial communities from S. Glens Falls, New York, USA - GMW37 contaminated, 5.8 m (SPAdes) (version 3) | ecosystem: Environmental > Aquatic > Deep subsurface >... | reverse complement strand
GAGGACGTTCCCTGCCGTGCCGGCCGAGGTAGTGGCGAGGGCCGAGGAGCCGTTGCCGTACGGGATGGCGCCCGACTGGATGGCGGCCCAGCCGGTGCCGCCTCTTCCAACGGCAAGCGTTCCTGTCCAAGTCGGCGTGAAGGTGTGGGTATCGGTGCCCGAGGTGATAGTTAACCCAACGTTGGTATCGCTCGAGGTAGCGAATGTCTGCGAAGAACCGGTCTGAAAGGAAGAAAATTGCGCGCCGAACGCGGTGATGCCCGAGCCGCCAGTGATGCCGAGCGAGCTCGTCGCGGTCAGCGTGTAGCCGCCGCTCGCATTGCCGAGAAGGAGCTGTCCGTACGAGGGAGCCGAAGAAAGTCCCGTACCGCCGTATAAAACTCCGATAGACGTGGTAGCAGACACGACACCGGCGTTCGCCTGAAGCGGACCGTCGAGCGCGCCGAGAGAGAGACCGGTGGCAGGAACAGAGAGCGAGCCGGTAATTGTTGTCGTCGCGAGCGTCGTGGTACCAGCGCCCAAATTGGTGAAGCTCCCGTCCGTCGCAGAGACTCTGATACCGTTGTCGAATATGCCTCCGCGGAAGTCGCCGTTGCGCACGATAAGATCGGAAAGATCTTGGATCATATTCACCTGTTGAATGGTCGTGGCGTTCGTTATCGTCTGATTGGCGATCGGTCGGATCGCGCTCGCGACTGTCGACATGACGTCGGCGCGAAGTTGAGCAAGCGATTGATTTAAAAAGTCGGGAGACACGCCTTGTATGACGGTGGTGTACGTCGGATAGTTCGTGACCAGCGTTCGGGCAGGACTCGAGACTGGCAGAGCCGGAGTCGATGACGTAGCGATGGCGGATGTCGGCGGCACGATCTTGTTCGTCGCGACAGGAAGCACGATTGTCGGAGACGGCCCGAGAAGAACCGCGAACAGGCGGCTCGTCGAATCAAAAAGGCCGCGAACCGTCTCGTACGTAGTTAATGCGACTTTCTCGCCGAACGAAAATGCGGGCTGTGCGGCGGCAAATGCGGCGGCTATTCCGGACGAGTGAAGCGCAAGCACTCCCTTCCCGAGCGCGCCGAGATATGCGTCCCCGAGAGCCGTCGGGATGACAGCAATCAGCGTATGCGCGGAACGGGCAATCTGGGATACGCCCTCTGCGCTCGCATATGCGAGACGTCCGGAATCGAGGATGAATGAGGCGTACTGTCCCAGAATCTTGTCGGTAAGCGCGACAAAGCCGGATGCCCCGGCGTACTCAATAGTGAAGACCGCTTCAGCGAGAATAGGCGCGACGCGTGAAGGTATCGCGGTCGTCTGCAGATAAAACGCCGTGGCGAGCGATGGGACGCGAGAGGCGGCTTCGGCGAGCGCGGCGCCCGTTCCACCGATACCCAGTACTGTCGCGCGAGCGACTACAGGCGCAGCGGCGGCGATCCCATAGGCGGCCGATACATCGGCTCGTATGAGCGCGTGAGCCGCTTCGATGACAGACTCGCCGAACGCGATATCCGCACGCACGGTGACACCAGGCGCGTCGGCGAGCATATCGCGCGCGTTCGCGCCAAGCGCGAGCGCGAACGTACCCGAATAATCGATGAGAGCTCGATATGAGACAAGTGATGCGTCAATGGTCGCATACGCGCGCTCACCGACTCTGACATACGCTCCTGCAAATGCGCGGACGATACTCGTCGGCGACGAAATCAGGGCATATGCCGTCTCGCCGAGATGTCGTAGAGAGAGGGAGCGTGCTTGTCCGACATCGGAAACAGCGACAATCTTCTTATTCGCTGACGGTGCGAATGTTCGAATGGAGTCTGCTTGGAATATGCGGGAATCCGTATGGAATGTTATACGCGGGAAGGAGAGTTCGAACGGCATGGTATGAGCAAATGCAGACGACTGAACGACTGCGGCATGCGGAGGATACCTGCGCATATCGGATTTTACGGCGATGATCCGCGCCACGATCCGAGACGGAATATAGCCGAACGTGTCGGCGAATCCAGAAGAGGTTTTCTCGAGAATCGTTTTTGCATCTATTGCAAATCTTGCTATCGCCGATGTTTCCGTATTCTCTGAAGGGAGCTTCGCGTTCGCCATGAACGCTCCGGAAGCGACGACGAGGATCGCTATAGAGAAGGCGAATGCATGGGAGCGCAGGGAATTATTCACGACAGAGATCGGCTCCACTGCGGCAAGCGGCGTTACCAGTCTCCTCGTGGCTCGATAAAGAAGGTCGCGATGTTCGCGATACTCCCTAGCTCGTTCGTTCGCGAGAGAACGAGCGCGAACAGTCTTATGGTCATCCTGTCTCTCTAAGAAGTCCGAAAGAGATTCTTTGTCGATGAACCAGTTACGCCCGATTCTCTTCCCGCTGATTTTCCCCGAACGTACAAGACGCGACAAATAATCTGAAGTGTATCCGGAAATGTCTCCGGCATCTTTTGTAGTTATCAGATTTTCTTTGAGTAAAAGATCCATGACGGATATCCGAATTAACTAAATAATAACTTGTCTTTCCGGCACTTCCTACATCCGCTGTGGGGATAATGATTTATCCGAAATAGCAGTCTGTTTTATTAATTTTCATTCACCCGAAAAATTTGTACGTCTGTCAGCAATCTCTACAAAAGTATATTTCCTTCTTACCAATCCAATCAAAAAGAGATCCGATACTAAACGCTAATTCGCATAAAAACATACTCATTCGTCAGACGTTCCTTGTGAATTTACCGAGGTCATTCGGCTATTTCCATTTATTCTTATCACGCTATTCATTTTTCACAGATATAAAAATGAAGTCTTTCGGGACTTCATTTTGATTTTCAACCCCATTTGATCGATTTTATATTAAATACTTCTTGACTTCTTAATTGCTTAAATCAGTAAGCTTGTATACACGAGACGAGAAAACCTGTAAATAAGCTAGTTATTATATATTTCCACGCCGGCTAGTAGCATAACTCGGCTGTCCGAGGTTATATATTTATCGAAATACCCTGTCCCAAGTATCGCTAGTAGGGTGACAAAAACCGCACACGACATCCCTGCAATCTGCATTATCCACCTCCCTGCTGTCGTTTTTCTAGGATAAGTCCTTTCTGCGTGCCGTTCTTTAGTATCTACGGCAATGTGAGGAGAGACGATTTCTTCGGGAGCGATGTGGTGCTGAAGTTGATATACGGTGTGGATAGGTATCTGGATACCGTCCTGCTCTAGCATCTCTACGCTCGTTTCTTCTTCTTGCGGCGTTTCGGCGATTGTTGGGAGCTCTCTCTCTTCCGTAGCGGCCGGCTCAAACTTGGCAAACCAGGCTTGCCAAGTATCCTGCATACGCTCTGTCTCTTCGTGCTTCACGACTGGTTCGCTCTCTTTGGGGAGAATCTGCGGAAGTATTTCTGTTTCAGAAGCCGCATATCGGGGAGCCTCCCATGAGGAGGTGATCGAGGCGGCGGCAGTCGACGCAGGCTCCTTTGGAGAATCGTTTTTCGAGTCTCCGAATCGATGATCGTGAATGGCCGACTCGAGCACATACCAACTGCGCCCGACGAGACGCGCTGGCACCCGCCCTTCTCTGCAGAGTTGGCCGATATAGTCCTTGGCATAGCCGGTTTCTTTCGCGGCTTGTTTTGACGATATATATCTCTTTTCCCCTATGAGTATCTCGTCCATCCACACAGTATAGCCGTATCTCGGCTTGCAAGAAAGAGATGTGCACAACCTGCCTAACCGAGCTTCTCTGTGATGATTTTTCGCAGTTCAAGAGGATCTCCGGCCCCCCCGCTCTCTTTCATCGCCTTCCCTACAAGATACTGAAGCGCCGCCTGCTTGCCGCTCCTGTATTCACTGACCGCTTTTTCTTCCTGTGCGATAACCGTCTCGATAAGCGTGAGAAGTGTCGCGGTGTCGCGAACCTGCATCAAGCCGCGCCCTTTCGCGATAGACTCCGGGTCTCCGCCTTCCTCGATCATGATGCGCAGTGTGTCTTTTGCGCCGCGCGACGAGAGAACGTGCGAGCTGACGAGACGGATGAGCTTCGCAAACGCCTGCGGATCAAGCGATGAAAAATCTTCGCCGTCCCGTTTTGCGTATATTCCGGCAAGATCGGAAACGATATAGTTCGCGGCGAGCGCGGCATATCCCGTATCGTCTGCGAGCGCTCCGGCGACCGCATCAAAGAACGCCGCCCTCTCCGGCGAGGCGGAGAGGTACGCCGTATCGCTTTCTTTGAGTCCATATGCGCTTGCATATCGCGCTCGGCGCTCCCGTGGCAATTCCGGAAGCGACGCACGGATGGATTCTTCAGAAAATTCTAGGATCTCGGATCTGAAAAACTTCGGCAAATCCGGCTCGGGGAAATAACGGTAATCGGCACTTCCCTCTTTAAAACGCTGATGGAACGTCTCCTGTTTCGCCTCGTTCCATCCGCGCGTCTCTTGTTGGACGGTTCCTCCCGACTCGATAAGCTTCGTCTGTCGCTCTGTCTCGTATGCGATCGCGCGCTCCACCGAGCGAAATGAGTTCAAGTTCTTTATCTCCACCTTTGTTCCTAGCTTGCCGCCTGTCGCACCCTCTTTGCTGACCGAGATGTTCGCCTCGATGCGCATCTCCCCCTTCTCGAGATTCGCTTCGCTCGCGCCAAGCGTGCGCAGGAGCAATTGCAGTTCGCGCGCGAAGCGTCCCGCGGTCTCCGCGTCCTGTATAACCGGTTCGGTGACCAGCTCCATAAGCGGGATGCCTGCGCGATTGAAATCGATAAGACTCTTCCCTTCCGTTTCGTCCTCGGCTCGTCCGACATGGATAGACCGCGCCGTATCCTCTTCAAGGTGCACCCGAGTAACCGCAACACCAGAAAGCTCCCCGCCGGAAACGAGAGGATATTCGTACTGGCTGATCTGATATCCCTTCGGGATATCTGGATAAAAATAACTCTTGCGGTCGAACTCGCTGAAGTCGGCGAGCGCGCCGCCTATTGAAGCGCCGACGCGGAGAATGTGTCGCACCGCTTCTTTATTGATGACCGGCAGAGTGCCCGGATGGGCCATACAGACAGGACATATGTTTATATTCGGGCGCGTCTCATCAGGATCGTTCGCAGAGTCGCAGAACATCTTGGTTCTCGTTTTTAACTCGGCGTGAATCTCCAAACCAATGGTGGGACGGTAATGCATGGTGCCTTATAGCTACTAGCTTATAGCAGATATCGCGGCAGGGGAAGCTGCATCTTAAAGATGCTTAGGCGTCCTCGGACAGGATGGCGGAGAGTCTGTCGGATAAAGCCTTGAGCGAGCCGGGATCCTTGACCGAGACTGGCAGGACTTCCCTCCCCGTCTCCCGAGACAGGAGCTGAGCTTTCATTTCGCACTCCTGCGGTGGAACAAGGTCTGTTTTCGAAAGGATGATTACCTCGCGCTTTGCGGCCAAGCCGTGTCCGAATGACTCTGTCTCCGTATGCACTTCCCTATACGCCGCAAGCGGGTCATCTTGGCTTGCCGAGACGAGATGTAGCAGGATTCCTGTCCTCTCGACGTGCTTGAGGAACTTTGTCCCCAAGCCTCGGCCGGACGAGGCGCCCTCGATAAGACCGGGAACGTCCGCGAGAATATAACCGTAGAATTCACCGAGATGCGGTTCAAGCGTCGTGAACGGATAGTCGCCGACCTTTGACTTCGCGCGCGTAAGAGCATTAAGAAGAGAGGACTTCCCCGCATTCGGCAAGCCGATAAGCCCCGCATCGGCGATAATCTTAAGGGTCAACTCGATATCCCCACCCTTCCCTTTTTTCCCGAGGGTTTGCTGGAAAGGGTTCTGATTCGTCGAGCTCTTAAAGCGAGCATTGCCGAGTCCTCCCCTGCCTCCCCGAAACAGAAAAATCTTCTCTCCCTCCTTCGTGATCTCGTATTCCTCGCCGGTCTCTACGATGCGGGCGAACGTGCCGACCGGCACCTCGAGAATCGCAGGCTCGCCGTCGGCCCCGCGCTTTAATTCGCCCTTTCCCGCTTCGCCGTTTTCCGCGTGGAATTTCTTCTCGTAGCGATAGCGCGCGAGCGCGGCGAGGTCGCGTACGCCCTCGAGGATAACGTCGCCGCCCCTGCCGCCGTCGCCACCGGAGGGCCCGCCGCGCGCGGTCTCCTTGGTGCGCAACCAGCGGATGACGCCGTCGCCGCCCTTCCCCGACTCCGCATAGATAGTGATGTGATCGACGAATGCCATAACTTCACCCTACCATATTCACACATCACAAGCACTAAAATACTTCCATATATGGTAGTATTTTAGCGTGAAGAAAAAGGTAGATGAGCTAAGTGAGAAAGAACGCATTGCGACGCTTGATGCCCTGTATACCGCGGCCGGGGCCGTACGCGGACGCGCCGCGATGAAGCTTTTCTTGCGCGACCTGCTGACAGAAAGCGAGCGGATTATGCTCGGCAGGCGTATCATAATCGCCCGGCTTCTTCTGCAGGATGAGACTCGCGACTCGATCCGCGAGCGTACCGGGGCTGGGTACGCCACCATCGAACGCATACACCGATGGCTCCAAGACCAGATGCCCGGATACGAGAATGCTATTGCGGCGATGGAGGAAGAGTTCGGCAAGCGTGATTTCAAAAGGAAATACGCAAAGAGTATGCTCTTCCGCTTCAAGCGGCGATACCCGCTCCACTTCCTCCTCTTCCCAGAGCCGCACGTTAAGTAACCGCCGAACTGGCAACAAAAAATACTTCCATATATGGAAGTGTTTTTCTAATGGTTTGTCATAATAGCTAGGATACGATCTTCCAGCCCTCGGAGAGGAACGGCTCGGCTTTTTTGAATTTGAGCGTTCTGGTTTCATCGCCCTTTCGGATAGTAACGAGGTCATTGCGTCCGTATCCGGATGCTTTTTTGACGGGCATCGGGGCCGAGCTCTCTTCCTGTCCTGCCGCGACGAGCGCCGCGCGCGTCTTTTCCTCCTCCGCGCGGACGCGCGCATCGTCGGCGCTCTGCAGGCGAGGCAGGGTCTCGGCAACCGCGGCTCGTATGCTCCCTTCGAGCTGACGAAAGCGCGCGAGTCCTTCGCGCCGATATTCGATAAGCGGATCGCGCTGGCCGTAGGCGCGGAGCGATACCGAACGGCGCAGATAATCCATCGTCTCGAGGTGCTCAAGCCAGAAGGTGTCGATAATCTGCAGAAGAAGGCGGCGCAGATGCGGCACGAAGGCGGCGCCAAGTTCGGCCTTCTTGGCTTCGAGAGCGGCGAGGGCATCAGCGCCCTCTCCGATAAGCTCGCGTATGAGCGCCTCCATCTCCTCGTCGGTCCCAAGGAGCGCGGCGCGGCGGCGTGCGTAGATAGCGAGCCGCTGGGTGTTCATCACATCGTCGTACGCGAGCACCTGCTTTCTCGAGTCGAAGTTGAACCCTTCGATGCGGCCCTGCGCGGTTTCGAGAGATTTCGTTATCATCCCGCTCTCTATCGGTTCATCCTCGGGGATGCCGAAGCGGCCCATCACCTTCTTGAGCGTATCAGAAGCGAAGACGCGCATCAACTTATCCTCCAAAGAAACATAGAACCTCGTCTCGCCGGGATCGCCCTGGCGGCCCGCGCGGCCGCGGAGCTGGTTGTCGATGCGGCGCGCGTCGTGCCGCTCGGTGCCGACGACTATCAGCCCGCCCTTCGCGACGACGGCCGCGCGCTCCTCCTCGGTCGCGAGCGCGCCGCCGAGCTTGATGTCGACGCCGCGACCCGCGAGGTTGGTCGCGACCGTCACGCGACCCTCCTTTCCGGCGTTCGCGATAATCTCTCCTTCGCGCTCGTGATTCTTCGCGTTCAACACCTCGTGCGGCACTCCCGCATCGCTTAAATATGAACTGATAGTCTCGTTATCCTCGATCGAAACGGTGCCGACCAAGACCGGCTGACCCTTCTCGTTCCGCTCCTTTACCGCGCGCGCAACGGCGCGATACTTCCCCGCGGCCGTCTGGAAGATGAGATCGTCGTAGTCCTTGCGCGCCGAGGGCTTGTTGGTCGGCACCACGACGACTTCAAGCCCGTATACCGTATAAAACTCTTCTTCGGAAGAAAGTGCGGTGCCTGTCATGCCGGCGAGACGCTTGTACATCCGGAAGAGGTTTTGGAACGTAACGCTGGCATAGGTGCGTGTCTCTTCCTGCACCCTTACTCCCTCCTTCGCTTCGATGGCCTGATGCAAGCCCTCCGACCACCGACGGCCGGGCTGAAGCCGTCCGGTGAACTCGTCAACGATAATAATCTCGTTATCTCGCACTACATACTCCTTATCGGCATGAAAGAGCGCTTTCGCGCGCACCGCCGTCTCGAGATGATGGGCATATTTCATTCCGCCTTCGGTATACAGGTTCTCGAGGCCGAGTGCTTGTTCGGCCTTCCGCATGCCTTCTTCGGTGATCTGGACAGCCTTCTGCTTCTCGTCGATCGTATAATCAGAGCCTTCTTCGAAGGATCGGACGATGCCTGCGAAACGCTCGTACAGAGACTGCGTGTCGCCCGCGGGTCCCGAGATGATAAGCGGCGTGCGCGCCTCGTCGATAAGGATGGAGTCGACCTCGTCGATGATCGCGTAGTGATGGCCACGTTCCACGATCTGCGAGGCATCGTAGGCAGTGTTGTCGCGCAGGTAGTCGAAGCCGAGCTCGTTGTTGGTGACGTAGGTGATGTCGGCGGCATACGCTTCGCGCTTCTCCACCGGCCGCAGATAATCGTAGAAGACTCTGAATGCTCCGGCGGCGTCCCGTTCTGCATCCTCCTTTTTCTCGACGTGAGAGGGATCGTAGCGATATGCGCCCGCGGAAGTGACAACGCCGACCGAAAGGCCGAGATAGTGGTATACCTGCCCCATCCACGCCGCATCGCGGCGAGCGAGATAGTCGTTGACCGTAACGACCTGCACGCCCTTGCCGGAGAGCGCATGGAAGGTCGCTGGAAGCGTGGCGACGAGCGTCTTGCCTTCGCCGGTGCGCATCTCGGCTATCTTGCCGCGGAGAAGCGCGAGCCCGCCGATCATCTGCACGTCGAAATGAGGCTGGCGAAGCGTCCGGCGCGCCGCTTCGCGCGCGAGCGCGAACACCTGCGGCACGTCCGCGTCGAGAGCCGCTCCTGACTCGGCGGCGCGAGAGCGTATCTCGGTCATTCGGGCCCGTATCGCCTCATCGGAAGTCTTCCGGAGCTCGTCTTCGAGCTTATTGATAGCCGTCACGACCGGCGCCGCGGCCTTCAGAAAGGCCGCGGACTGGTTCTTTGAAAATAGGTTGGCAAACCCGAGCATTGACAGGCAGTATAACAGAAGTCGGAGTACCGAGCACGAAAAGAAAAATCCCTCCGTAAACGGAGGGATTTTTCTTTTACGAAACTATTTGCGCTTCTTAGCAGCCTTGCGCTTCGTTGTCTTGCGCTTCGCTGTCTTCTTCGCGGCCTTACGCTTTTTTGCCATGGTGGTTGCGAATTATACGTGCTGGCTGATATGTCGACCCGTTTGTGCACGAATAATTTTGTGCGCAAACGTTTCTATGCATCATTATCACTCGGAAAAAACTTTTTGTGCGAGAAAAAAAATAGAAGTGTGGATAACTCGAGAGAAAAAATTTCCGAAGAAATTTTTTCTCTCGAGTTATGCGCATCACTCAACGCTTCCGATATATTCGACCTCGCGCTCGAGACGGACGTCAAACAGCCGTTCGACTGCATTCTGCATATCGCGCGCGAGCGCCGCGATATCCGCCGCGCGCGCACCGCCTGCGTTGATAATCGACAGCGTGTGCCTCGGCGATACTCCGGCGCCCGCGCGCACATACCCTTTCTTGAACTCCGTATACTCGAGCAAAAAACCGGGAGCCACTTTATACGTTCCATCCGGCTGTTTCCAAGCCCAAGGACGTAGTTTCTCTTCCTTTTCTCCATCGATCGAGCGCGCCTGCGCCGCTATCCGCTCATACTGCGCCGGCGAAACGAATGGCATATGGAAAAACGATCCGGCACTTTTATAGGAAAGGCGGCCCTCCATCATAAGCGAACCCTTCTCTTCGCGCATCGCAAGCACCGAGTCTCGAACGTCCCACTGCGTCGGAGGGCGGCCGAGATCCTCTGCGAGCGTTGCCATATCGAAACGATTGTCCCGATAGGAAGGCTGGGTCGCGGAATCGGATGAAAGGGAGAAGGTGGCGCGCACAATGACATACCGCCCCGCCGCGCGACCGAACATGCTGTCATGATAGGAAAAGTCGCAGTGTTCTTTTTTAAAAACTTTCAGGCCGGAAGTTTTGTCTTGGGTATCCACCGCCTCCGCGTATGCGAACGTGTCACTGCATTGCGCTCCGTACGCGCCCAGATTAGCGACGACGGCGCCGCCGACCGTACCCGGCACGCCGGAAAGGCACTCGAGGCCGGCGAGGCCGCGTTCAATTGTCCACACGACGAAGTCGTCCCAGACGACGCCTGAACCGACCGTAACCAGCATCCGGCCCTCGCGGTCTTCCGCAGAGATGCCCGGTATGCGCATAGCGAGCACGAGTCCGTCGAAGCCGCCGTCGGCAACGACGATGTTCGATCCGCCGCCGAGGACAAATAACGGGAGCGCGCGGGAACGGACGAACTCGAGCGCTTCACCCACGTCTTCGACCGTTCGAACCTCCGCAAAGAATCGTGCCTCTCCTCCGACGCCGAAAGTCGTAAGAGGCGCGAGCGGGACATGCTCCTGCAGTCTCATTTCCCTTCTATCTGCGCGATTATCGACGCGCCCGTGGATTCAGAAGACGGATACAGCTCGACGGTCTTCCTGATCGTCGCGATGGCCTTTGCGCGATCGCCCGATTCGTAATATGCCGCAGCGAGAGAAAACCAAGCCTCGACCGGAGCGCCGGCCTTCTCCGTGCGGGCCTTCGAGATACCGATAAGCCGAGGCCAATCTTTGACGCGATAATACGCGACCGAGAGGACGTCGCTATCGACCAAAGTCGTCCCGTATGCCTCCATCAGTATCTGATCGGCGGCCGCCTGATCGCCGGCGGCGATATTGCCGGCGGCGGCGTATGCGGCAAGCTCCGGGAACTGCGGTCCGAGCGCGTATGCGGTATTGAAATCTTCCCGAGCCGCCTCGACATTGCCCAGGTCCCACTCGACCGCGCCAGCCTCGATCCAGAAACCTTCCTTCCTCGGCGAAAGCGCGATGGCGGCGCGGATCTCGCTCAATACGCCCGCGCCGTCTCCGACAGAACGGTAGGCATAAGAGAGCTCGAGGCGGTTACGGGCGTCAAGCGGATATGCGGCGACCTGCTTCTGCATCTCGCGTATCGCGAGCGAGGCCGTGCGCTGTTTCTCCTCGTTCGTCGCAGAAGGGCTCCGGACTACGGCGTTCGCGAACGAAACGAGCTGTTCGCGGATCTCCTGCGCGGCGAAGGAGGGGTGCGCGGTGAGCTCTTCAAACGTGCGTATGCTCGTTTCGATACTGCCGGAAGAGTTCGAGAGCGCGGCGATAAGCTTCTTCGAAGCTTGCATCCCCGGAATATTCACCGACCATACGACGAGGAGAGCTACGGCGGCGATCGGAAGCGCATAGGTCATGCCGCCCGCGGGAGAGAGCACTGGCAGGCGATCGATCCGTTCGACGGAGCGTGCGGTCTGGGAATCGACAAGCGCGAGTATCGCGAAGAAGTAGATATAGGAATAGAGATTATCGAAAACGAAGGTGTTATGAATAGCATATCCGAAGAGCGCGGCGGTAAGCGCGATGCGCTCGGGGCGCGAGAGTTCGGGGCTCTTCCAGAGAAGCATAAGCGCAGAACCGAAGAGCGCGAGATAGAGGACGAATGCCGGCACGCCGCCAGCGGAGAGCCAATCGATGAAAGCGTTGTGGGCGCGATCAAACCACGGTTCCTGCCCGTACAGGGATGGATCGTAATATTTGTTAAAGACATAATTGAACCCTTCCTGCCCCCAGCCGGTCAATGGGCGCTCCAGAGTACCCTTTGCCGCCATCTTCCAGATGGTGAAGCGCGTCGCCCCGTCAGCGAGCGATATGGAAGCGACGCGCTGGAGAACGTGATTCCCCTGCACGAACGCCGAGTCGCGCGCGAGATAAAAACCGCCCGCAAGGACTATCAGAAGCGCCAGCGCGACGGCGGCGAACCGCCGCGCCTTGTCCCCTGCCGTGAGCACGGTGAGCAGAGCCGCGAGCGTAAGCGCGCCCAGAAGCCCGAGTATCGCCCCGCGCGTCTCGGTAAAGAAGATGAACATCGCCTCGACAGCCGCGAGCGCAATGAGCGCCCATTTGAGCCAGGAGAGCCGCTCGGTGAGCGCGAGCCAGAGCGCAATGAACACATTGAAGAGAAGATAGACGGCGAGATATGCGGAGTTCCCGAACGACGCATCGATGCGGACAGAACCCTGATGAACAGCGGCCGCGCCGGCGAGCTGGAGGAGCGCGTGGATGCCGATGATGATAGAGACCGCGAGCGATGTCAGGAACCAGGCGCGCCACTTCTTCTCGACTCGCAGTACCGCACTCGCCGCGAAGAAGAACCCGAGCAGATGGGCGAGAAGCACCCACCCTTCCATACGTTCGAAGTTGCTCCAGAACGCCTTCGCCGCGTTCAGCGCGGCCGCGTCCGCGACAAACATCCACGCGACGAACGCAAGGACGGCGATGCCGATCGCGGAGAGGCGAGGGCGGTATGCCCTATCCAAAAGAGCGAGGACAACCCACGCGGCAAACGCTATTTCGATGGTAATGCGCAGGAAGAACGCCTTGCCGGTGATAAAGGGGAAGTAGAACGAATCGGCGACCACGAGCGGCGCAAACGGGATAAGGAAGAGTGCTCCGAGCGCAATCCATCGTGCGCTTCGCTTCACCGTCTCGTCACCGTGCATAGTACGACCACTATACCACACTCGCACACCGTCTCGGCAATGCGAGAAAAGCTAGAAACGCCAACTAAAGAGCCCCCACGCCTTCTGCTCTTTTTCTGCGAGCGCCTTGAGGCGCGCCTGTGCGTCTTCGAGCGCGGTCATCTGCGCCTTGAGTGCCGCCTTCACTCCGGTCGCCGTGTCCGCCCTGCCCAAGAGGTCGGTGAGTTTCTGGATATTTTCTTGATTCCGAGAAGCTTCCCGTGCAATCAGCTCCGCCGAAGTGCTGTCGCCGCCGAAGAAAAGCCTGATGAGAAATCCGCGCGACCGTATCTTCGCTTCAGCTCTCGTCGTTGTCGCGATCGAATCGTTCATATGCTTCGCGATCTCCGATACTTGAGAACCGATGCCGCCGAGAAGCTCTCTCGACGCGAGGAGTGCATGCACGGCGAGGCGCACTTCGTTCGCATTCTTCATCGCGCCCCTAAATCGCGGGGTCGTGCTCGCCTCTTCATCATCGAGCTCGCTCCTGCGCTCCTCTATCTTCTGCTCCAAGTCCTGAAGCGAGGAGGCCGCGTCGTCATCGTCCTCAAGTTCGATCTCAATCTCGTCTGCCTCATCTGCATCGTTCGCATCGTCTATATCCTCGGCGCGTGCATCGTCTGACGCGCCAAGGCGCCGCTCTTCCTCGCCAACAGAATCGTCATCGTCTCCGGCGCGCACCGTCTCGCCCGATATACTGGTCACCTGTACCTGTGCTCCCAGCTCATCCTGACCGCCGCCATTTTCAGCGCGCACGGCGGCCGGCAGACCGCTCGTCAAGAGCGCAAGAGCGACCACTCCGAACAGAGAAATGTATGTATTCATACGCTTATAAGGTTATTTCGTATATAGAGAAGTATACACCCGCGGCAACCGAAGAACAGCGTAGCGCAGAACGAAACCTGTGAGCGATGATGCTCGTTTAGATTAGATGCTACGATAGCCGTATAATTATGTCTCGCCTTAAGATTCGCGCCATTGATCTTCTCCGCTGGATCGGGACGCGCGCAAAAATCGACACGGTATACCTCGCCAGGGGCGGGTTTTGGATGACGTCCGGACACCTCGTCTCGATGCTCATCGGGTTCGGCATTTCGATCGCTTTTGCCAATCTTCTTCCGAAAGAGTCCTTCGGCATATACAAATTCGTCCTTTCTGCTGTGGCGCTCATAGGAATATTTTCCTTCACCGACATAGGAACGGCGGTTACGCAGGCAGTCGCGCGCGGCTTTGGCGGCGTCCTCAAGCAGGGATTCCGCGCTAACCTAAAATGGAGCATCGGGATACTCGTGGCGGGGCTCGTTTTGAGCGCATATTATTATATAAACGATAACAAGCTCCTCTCCTTCTCGTTTCTGCTGGCGGGTATCCTCACTCCCCTCACCGCGAGCGCGAGCCTCTACGGCGCATACCTGCTCGGGAAGAAAGACTTTCGGAGAAGCGCGTTTTACGGAATGGTCCGAAATGTCCTGCCCGCCGGCGCGCTCGTTCTCGCACTTCTCCTGACCGAAAATCTGTTCGTCATCATTGCCGCGTATTTCTTTTCCGCGGTCTTCACCTCTTTCCTCCTCTATCGCGCAACGAGGTCGGCATACCGGAAAGAAAATGAAGATGAGGATCCAGGACTCGTTTCCTACGCCGGACACTTGGGCGTTATGGGGGTCATCGGACAACTCGCCGGTAATCTCGACAAGATACTCATCTTCCACTATCTCGGAGCAGCGCCTCTTGCCATTTATGCGTTCGCCATCGCGCCCGTTGAACAGCTCCAGGGAGGGAAAAAGATACTGAACGCGCTCATCCTGACAAAGTTGAGCGAGCGACCGTTCGAGGACCTGCAAAAATCCGCCCCCCGCAGGGTAGGCATGCTTGCGCTCTATGCCCTGCTTCTCGTCGGTATCTACGTGCCGCTTATTCCGTACTTTTATCAATTCTTCTACCCCCAATATCTTGACTCGGTCTTCTATTCGCAGATATATGCTCTCACGCTGTTCGGTGTCATAGGTTCCGTTCTTGAATCAAGCCTCGTGGCCCACAAGAAGAAACGAGAATTGTATCTAAGTCGGACTGTCATCCCGATCGTTACAATAGTGCTGTATTTCATATCGCTCCCCCTGTTCGGCCTTATGGGCATCATAATCACACAGATAATGACGCGATTCCTTAGCGGCCTCCTATCGTACTACCTCATCATACATCCACTTCAGCGCGCGTAGGAACGCGGATACTGTATTCGGTGATTCCAAAACGACACCTGCTTGTGTATAGTGGAAGACATGAACATCCTTGGCGTTAAAGTGGCCGGCCATGATACGGGAGCGGCTCTCATATCCGATCGGCGTCTCGTGGCCATCGCTGAGGAACGGCTTAATCGCGTCAAACATTCCTCGAAAATGTTTCCCCACTTGGCCATTGAGTATTGTCTTGACCGTTTTGGATTGAAGCCATCCGATATCGATATGGTAGTCATCGATCAAATCAGCATGCGCTCTCACATACGCATGGCAGATATCTTCAAGAAAGAAACTGGTGACTCTTTCTCCAAAGCTAAGGTGCACGTCATCAATCATCACGATGCTCACGCCGCATCCGCATTTTTCTGCTCGCCATTCGACGAATCCGCCGTACTTATCTATGACGGTGCCGGTGAAAAATTTGTGACGCATCTCGGTGTCTGTGCGACTGAAACCGACACTTTGTACCGCGGCAAGGGGAACAACTTGTATCAGATCAACAAAAACGTCCATTTGCGGGAAGGCAGACATTTCCCGTATACGTTCGGCATAGGCAAACTGTATTCGACAATCTCAGAATATATAAATTTCGGCCATCTCAACGAAGGAAAAATGATGGGGTTGGCTCCTTATGGAAACGATTCCGTATTAAAAAAACATCCCTGTGAAGAGTGGTGCCGAGAATACAACGGGCATGTCCTCTGCAATAGCCGAATCACGTATCCCGAAAGCGAGAATGAACGGGAATCCTGGTTCTCGTGGTCTCGAGCGCATCGCCGCATACGCGCTCTCATGCGATCATCTATTCGCATCCTCGCAAACCGGCTGGCGGGAGACGATGCGTTCGAAACAAACATCTTTCCAGAAATCAGACTAGAAAAACCGAGGCGAACGAACGAGACCTTGCCTGATACGTACTATGCCTCCGTCGCATACGCGGTGCAAAAAGTTTTCGAGAGAGCGGCGATCCTGTTCGGACATACGCTGAAGAACGTCACTGGATCAGAGAACTTATGCGTCGCCGGCGGATGTGGTCTTAATATCGACGCCAATATGAATTTCTTGAGCGATGTTGGTTTCAAAAACATATTCGTCCAACCGGCATCATCAGATACGGGCATTCCTCTCGGTCTCGCGCTATACGGATACCACGCAATCGCCGGTCAATCGCGGTTCTATGAAATGAAAAGTGCCTCTCTGGGGCGACCGTACTCCGAAATCGAGATCCTTGCCGCACTAAACGAGAAAAGTGACCGTATAACCTATACGAAATCTCTGAATGTTGCCGTCGATGCCGCCAAATTCATCGCGGACGGTAATATCATCGGTTGGTTTTATGGAGGAGCCGAGTATGGGCCGCGTGCACTCGGGCACCGATCCATCCTATGCGACGCACGCCGCAGCGACATGCAAGACGTATTGAATCTGAAGGTGAAGCATCGGGAGCCGTGGCGGCCCTTCGCCGCGTCAGTATTGGAGGAAAGGGTCGGCGAGTTTTTCGAATTCGGCGGAACAAGCCCGTTCATGGTGCTTGCCGCAAATGTCAAGAGACACCGACGTGGCGAGATCCCTTCGGTCACCCACGTCGATGGCACCTGCAGAATCCAGACTGTAAACGCGAACGCGAACGGTCGCTATTACGATTTGATTAAAAATTTCTATGGCTTGACGGAGGTGCCTTTAATCCTGAACACTTCTTTTAATCTCGGCGGCGAGCCTATCGTAGAGACCCCCCAAGACGCTCTCAAGGCGTTTCTGGCGACCAAGATGGACTATCTGATTCTGGAGGAGTACATCATTACGAAATCAGCCAGAGCTCTCACATAAACGCATCCCCGACGATGTCGTGGATATGTATAATCCCGACTGGCTTCCCGCTAGCCCCAACCACGAAGAGATGCGTAATCTTATGGTGCTCCATTTCGCAGAGAGTGGATTCCAGAGAATCTTCTTCTCGGATATATTTCGGATTCTTTGTCATCACATCACGCGCCGCGGCACTCGCGACATCCAAGCCTCGTATGAGCGCTCTTCGCACATCGCCGTCAGTGATAATTCCGGAAAGTTTTCCACGCGCGCCGACAATCCCGACTGCGCCGAGCCGTTTCGCCTGCATCTCCTGTAATGCTTCCGAAAATGGCTCGTCTTCCCGCACGAGCGGCAGAGCTTTTCCTACTTTCATGAATTCCTTCACTTTTTTCGACCGAAGGCCGAGCGCGCCGCCCGGATGCAGTCTCGCGAAATGATCCTCGCGGAAACTGTCGTTCACGAGCATCGCCGATAACATATCTCCGAGAACCAGCGTCGCGGTCGTAGAAGCCATTGGTGCCATATCGTTCGGACTTCCTTCGCCCGTTATCTTGATTTCAACAGCGACGTCAGCGAGCGCGCCCAACGAAGAACGTCGGCTCTTTGTTAAGGCTATAACCGGCACACCAAAGTTCTTCTTGGCATACGCGACGATCCTCACCACCTCCTTAGACTCTCCGGAAAAAGAAAGAGCGATAAGCACGTCGCCTTTCGAGAGCACTCCGATATCTCCGTGAGCCGCTTCGACGGGATGCAAGAAATTCGCCCGATACCCGAGAGACGTAAGCGTTGCGGCAATTTTCTGTCCGACGAATCCGGATTTCCCTATTCCCGTGATGATGATATCCCCCTTACTTCCCAGAATTAGCTCTGCGGATTGTCGTAATTCTTTCGTGGCACCACCGAGGCGCGCGAGCGCGCTCCTTGCGGCAGTCAGCACCTTCTTCGCTCTTCGAACCGATGCATTGTCTTTCATAAGATATGCGGATTTGCCGGCTGGCGGCCGCCCATTATATCTGTTACGCGTTCCAAGTCGGCCTGAGTATCCACGCCGATGCTGATAAAATCGCCGATAGCGACTTTAATCTTATAACCATGTTCGAGGACGCGAAGTTGCTCTAAGCTCTCTGCTCTCTCAAGCGGCGTCTGAGCAAGACTCGGGAATGCGAGCAGAAAATCGCGACGAAACGCGTAGAGCCCAATATGTTTCAGATACGAAGCCTGATGGCGCGGATAAGGAATCCGCGCACGGGAGAAGTAGAGAGCGTTTCCGGCAATATCGATCGTCACTTTAACATTTGTCGGATTTTCTATATCCTCTTCATCCGTACAGGGCACCGCAACAGTAGCCATATGCGCGGATGTATCCCGTGTCAATATATCGACAGCCGCGTCGATGGCCTCCCGCGGCAACAATGGCTCATCTCCCTGTATGTTTACGACTATATCCGCCCGAGGGAACAACAACGCGGCCTCCGCGACACGATCGCTTCCGGAACGACAATCGGGCGAGGTCATAACGGCACTTCCGCCAAATGCTTTGACCACCCGCTCGATTTCCAGAGAATCAGTCGCCACGACCAGTTCACCAAGACACTTGGCGGCCATCGCCCGCTTCCACGTATGGTAAATCAACGGATTCCCTCCAATGTCCGCAAGCATCTTCCGGGGCAAACGTGTCGAGTCAAGCCGTGCAGGGATAACTCCGAGAACTTTCGCGCGCAAATCAGAGATCATAGGCTTATCGTTGCGTTTGCTTGAATAATTGTTCGACTTTGTCGACGACCCACGCGCTTCCATTTCTTCGCGGATCGCCGAAATACCGCTTACGCAAATCGAGGAGCAGGCGATTCGGGGTAGTCTGCGCATCACCGATGCGCGCCATAAGATCTTCGGGATTTTCGACAAGAAACCGGCGAGTCTCTTCGGCATCGCGCATGCGGTAATAATCTCCCCATTTGCGGGTATATATGAAGATGGGAATCTTAAGTTGCATGAACGCCTCGAGCGCGGCAGTGCTGTATGAACCGACGACGATGTCGCTGTTCGTTATCGCCTCCTGCATGCTCCCGCGAACGATGTGTAAGGAGCCGTCCCGCAGGATATCGGGAGCATGCTCCTTCAACCATTCCTCAAAAGCATCTCTATAGGGACGAAATTTGAGGATAAGAGTAAGATCATTCCGCGTCATGAGTTTCTTCAAATACGGCAATATTTCCGATGGTTCGGCCAACTGCTCGGAGATGAAGAGTATGCGTAGCGACCCTCTCCGATGATTGTCCGGCAGAATATCGTTTGCTCCGACAAGCGGCCTCATCGGGCCGGATACGTAAAGTTGATCCGGCGCGTATGCGCAACTATTTTTTATATAGTAATTCTTCCACCATTCGCTCCATAAGCCATAGAAGTCGACCGAGAGCCTTTTCTTTCCATCAAAACCAGCCAGGAAATCATATGGCGTCCCGTACCGCGAAGCTACGCCGTGCAGAAGACCGACTGTCGGAATGGAATTCAGCTTGCATCCAAGCACTGCATGAGCATTACGTTCAGAGGTCGCAGTTATAAATGCCGCCCTAATCCCGATCAGGCGCATGATCAAGCGCATGATACGTAGAGACCATACGTCATCGCATACGAACGGAAGGTACTGGGTCGCCACCGAAAGTCTGAATCGTGCTTCCGAATCCGTCACCCGGACGCTCCGTGCGGCGAGCGTGCGGCGAGCGTGCGCCCGCCCGCCCGAAAGGATACTTGCAAACGAGGCGACAAATGAAACGGCCTCGGAATATACGACCGGACGCCTCCGCACAAGGGCGTTGCGCAATATCGTTTGCCACGGTTCCAGGCTGCGAATGAATTCGACGAACCGGATATGCCTCTTCCGCAACTCCTCATACACAAATCCCATTCTGAAATCGTAATCCCGATTCTTTTCGAACTTATCGCCGATGAACAGCATAAGAGGCCGCCGATCTACGGCGAGCAGTGGCAGGCTTATGAGCGTTAATACAATCTGGAGAAGCACGCCAAAAGGAAGGAATGAAGGACTTCTCACGCCCGCGTCCCGCAAGACAACGACGTCGCACCCGTAGGCACGCAAGTAATATATGAATAAGTTTTTATACGGCAATCCATAGAGGCGTATTGTGCGAAAATCCCGGAGATACTCGAGTAATTTTTTATATCGGGAATACGGCTCGCAGAAATAGGTGAAGAGGCTTCCATAATGCATCCACCACAGCTCGTATCCCTCATATGTAAACGCCTTCGAGATGCGAGTACCGTCTGGGAACTTAAGGAACGCGAGCTCATCTAAGAAATCCGCCGCTTCGTACACGCTTCCGGGTAACATAAGGGTATCTTTATCAATGAAACGGCATCCAAAAGACTCTGCCTCTTCCCGAAAGATCGCGTCTGCCACGACGACCTCGCCGCTGTGCCTGACGAAGTATCCGGACGGGATCTCCTTCCCAAACACGACGCTCACTGAACTTTTCTCTTGGGAAGCCATTGTGATATGGAAATTGTAGCGTATTTCGTGGCGTGGAGGAAGGGTGCGGAACGCCGCCTCGCCTCCGCTCCCTTTGATATACTTGAAGGAATGCCCGCCCTACGAACTGCAATAAAACATATATTGAAAAGATATCGGCACCTGCTCCCGCTCGCCTTTCAGCGCAGGTACTTCAAATCAGTCCGCCTCGTACCTAAAGGACGCGCGCCCATCGGCCGTGCGCTCGTTTCGTATGCGCTTGCGGCCGCAGGCCTGCCGCTGAACCACCCAATGTTCGACTATCACAGCGGCCCGTGGGAAAGCAGTATGATCGTATCTCTCTTTCTGAAGCGGGGATACGCCGTGGACGTCATCCACTATACGAACCGTACGTTCGTGCCGCAAGAACGATACGACGTTATTTTCAGCCTGACGGGAGAACTGTATCGTTTGGTCGCATATGCGAAAGATCCGCCGGAGAAGATCATCAAGATCCTGCACCCGAATATCAGCTCGATAGAGCACAACAACCGCGCGGAACTTGAGCGGATAATAGCGCTTGAAGCGCGCCGCCCCGGTGCGCTCTACTTCCCTAAGCGGCAAGAACCAAACGAGCGACTGCAGGAAAAAACGATGGAGCTCGCTGACACAATTATCCTTGGCGGGAATAGCACGGTGCTCAATACCTATTCAACGCGGTTCCACAACAAGATAAATCTCGTGCCCGTCTCCGCTTCTCCTCTCTATCACGCCAAGACCGAAGACGAGTATGCGCCGCCGGAACGCGAATTCGTGTGGTACTTCGGGAATGGCGCCGTACGCAAGGGCCTTGACCTCGTTCTTGAAGCTTTTGCCCGCAATCCGCACTGGAAGCTGAATGTCATCGGATTGCCGCAGACGGAACCGGACTTTATGAAGATATACCGCAAAGAGCTTACGGAAACGCCTAATATAACGCTTCACGGCTATCAGAATCCGCGAAGCAAGTCGTTTGATGACATCTTGCGCAGATGCTTCTGCTTTATCGCGCCGTCATGCACCGAATCTATCTCCACCGCCGTCGGCACAATGCTCCAGGCAGGACTTTATCCACTTATCAGCCGAGAAACGGGTATCGATCTTCCCGAAGGCGCCGGTATGTACTTCAACGAACTGTCAGTGGAGGAGGTGGAGCGGCTTGCGCGCGGTGCGCTCGCGCTCTCGGATACGCAACTGCGGCGGGAAATCAAAGCGACGCAGGAGTACGCGCTTATGGCATATTCGCGGGAGGCGTTCATAAGGGCGATGGACGCCGCGCTCGGACGAGTCCTCAAGGACTGATGTGGAATAGCTGTTTCAGCTTCCTGTAGAGAATTACGGCAAGGGGGAAAAGAGCGCGCATTCTTTTCTTGAAAGTGAAGATTTCTCTGCGGATGCGGGGAACGGCCGTGCCGATGCAGCAAATGAGCGAACCGCCTTCGTTTGGGATGAACAAGCAATCGCCGAACGGAAGAAAATCTTTTTCATACCACTGGGAGATATGCCGCTCGTGTTCGTTTCCGTAAAGCGCGCCCTGTGCCTTCGCGTTTTTAGGAGTCGTGATAATGACATTGTCGGAAATGGCGAGAATGTCGACAAGAAGCTTCTTGCCATCGGCGGTGGAGAGGTGCTCGATGACATCCGCGAGGATAGCCAGGTCGTAACGCTTCGTAATCGCGGGAACAACGGCTCGCGCATCTCCGATATAAATGTCATCGTAAAGGAAGCGGTGCATCGGCGTGATGTACTCCTCAAATACTTCAACGCCGTCGAGCCCGCGCTTCCACGCATACGCCTTCGTTTCGTTCATATTATCCCATAAGTCCAGATATTCGCGCACCAGCATGCCGTAGGTGCCGAACCCGATACCGATATCGAGTGTCCTGCTCGGATTAACGCGCACGATGAGATCGGCGATGGTGCTTAATTGCTGATACGCGCCTACGGGCATAGAGAGGTATACTATACCCCTATGAAAGCGTTTTATGAAGAACCCGATGATCGGCTAAAGCAGAGAAGGTCTGTGGAGTACGCAACAAGATTTATCAGACCTCTCTTTCCGAAAGACCGGTCCGCCCGCATCCTTGACGTAGGTTGCGGCTACGGGCTCTTCCTCCATGCGTGCCGGAAGGCAGGCTATGCCGACTGCGAGGGGGTGGAGCAGGAACGCGCGTTTGCGGTATACGCGGATGAAACGCTAGGCCTGAAAAATATAACCACGGGCGACCTGTTTGATTTCCTTGAGTCAAAGGGAGACGACTCATACGACGTCATCACGGCATTCAATATCGTCGAGCATATCAAGAAAGACAAGGTGCAGAGCTTTCTCGTTTTCGTTTACAGGAAATTGAAGCCGGGCGGCATGTTTATCATGGAAGTGCCGAATGCCGATAGCCCGCTCGGTATCCACACCTATTTCAGCGATCTCACTCACGAGTTCGCCTTCAGCAGGAAACTCGGCGTTACCCTTCTGCACCATGCGGGGTTCAGCGATATCGCGGTCAGGTACCAGCCGAACCTGCGAAACCCGCTCATCAAGGTGGCGCAGAAGATGTTGGCGAAGATAATCGGCTTCGAGCACGAACAAATGTTCTCCGGGAACATCGTCTTCGTCGGACACAAGAAATGAAGATAGCGGTAAATCTGTTCTCCGCGTCGCCCAAGAGCGTTACCGGCGCGTTCGTATATATCCAGCAGATTCTGCCGGCCCTCTTCCGTATCGGGAAGGAAGACGTGTTTTACCTGTTCGGGGAGCGGGGCACCATCGAATACTTCCGGTCGTTGTATGGAACGCTACCAAACGTGAAGTTCCGCGCGTTCGGCATTGAGCCGGATATTTTCACTCATCCTATAAGGGCCGCGCGGAAGCTCGCGGCGAAAGTCAGGCGCGATTACCCTGCCCGCGAACGCCTCATCGCGGCTGAAGCGGGGAACGCCATACAGGAAGAAGACATCAGCGTGTATTTCTCACCGGCCTCCGCCATATTCCCCCGCGGCCTTGAAAACGTAGCATTCGTCACAACGATTCACGACCTTCAACACGAATATTTCCCCGACAACTTCCCGCCTCACTACCTGGAAGAAAGGAGAGCAAATTACGCATACGCCGTCGCCCGCTCGGACCGCCTCATCGCTATCTCCGAATACACAAAAAAATCGCTCCAGGATATCTGTGATGCCGTTCCCGAAAAAATCAAGGTCATCTATCACGCACCAAAAGACAGGACGGAAAACTCCGCCGCGTTTGATACGCCGAAAGAATTCATCTTCTACCCGGCGGCGCTCTGGCCGCACAAGAATCATCGCATCCTTATCCGCGCACTGGGGATACTGAAGGATCGATTCCCTTCTTTGTGTGCGATATGCGCGGGTATGACTAAGGGGGGCGGTTCCAAGCGCGAGTTGGAGTCTGGGGCTGATTCGGAAGGCCTTGCGGGGCGAGTACTGTTTATGGACTACGTTCCCGACGGTCATATGCCGAAGCTGTTTAAGCGGGCCAAGGCGCTTGTGTTTCCCTCGGCATTTGAGGGCTTCGGTATCCCGCTCGTCGAGGCCTTCCACTACGGACTACCGATCATCGCGGCCGACAATTCGAGCATCACGGAAGTCGTGGGTGATGCGGGGCTCCTGGTGCCTACTGGCGATGCAGAATCCTTAGCGGACGCGATAGAAAAAGTTCTGACGGATGAGCGTCTGCGCGACGAGCTTATCCGCAGGGGGTACGAACGCGCTAAACTCTACTCGTGGGAAAAGGCGGCCCGAGAAACTCTGGAGGTCTTTTATGCCACAAACTCTCGATAATAGGAGATGAGCTGATCAATCATATCGTTAATATCAAACTGGGTTTTAATCCTTTCCTGCCCTGCTCTGCCGAAAGCAGCTGTTTTCCCTGTATTCCGCAATAACTCAAGTGTCTTATCGGCAATCTCTTGTGGATTAGTCGGGTTGACGACATATCCTGTCTTCCCGTCGAGCACCAACTCCGGAGCCCCTCCGAGTCTTGTGGCGATGACTGGCTTCCCTGCGGCCTGCGCTTCAAGCGCGGAACGCGGGAAAGCGTCAAAGTATGTAGAAGGCACCCACACTACATCAGACGCGCCACACGCGGTGATTTTTTCTTCACCTGAAATCCAACCGGTAAAAACAATGGGCAGGTCCTCCCCTGCTTTTTTCATCCGTCCAGCGTCCTCGTTCTTACCCATGACAAGCAATACCGCATCCGGCATCTGGCGAATCAAGAGTGCGAACGCGCGAATGGCCTGTTCTCCAGCACCGAGCCGACCCCCGAAGAGGACGACTTTCTTGCCTTGGAGGCTGTAACGTTTTCTGAACTCTTCAACGCGCGCGGGATCGGCTTCCCATTCCCGTACGCTGATGCCGGTGTGCGTTACCACTACGCCAATAATGCCGTTGCGCGCGAGGGCATCTCGGAGCGCACGACTTACCGCAAAACGCGCGTCGAGCGAGCGTAGATAGCGCCGTATGAGCATATTCCGAAACGGATTATAACGTCTGCCTGCCTGCCTCAAATGATCGCGCCAGGTAAGACGCGCGTCGAGATGTTCGAGATAGTTCGGCGTAGCGAGCTTCCCGTAGCTGAAGGCCATCGCATCACGCGCGGTCCACACAACCGCCTTCGCATAACGCTTCGCTACCTTGAGACAGTAGTAGGAGAGGTGGAAATGGATATTGTTCGCGTGTACGACGTCCGGTCGGATCTCCCGCAACAGCTCCCTGACGCGGCGGACGACGGGCGGATTATAGAGCGAACGCCATGCTCGCCACCGCCCGTCATAATCGCTCGCGATTTTAAAAACAGCGAGACCCTGATAATCAGACTCCCCCGCTTCGCTCGTATGCCGCACCGTCGTGATGACAGAAACGTCGTGGCCGGCTTTTTTCATGCCAAGAGCGAGTTCGCTCGTGGAAATGCCGGCTCCGCCGAAGCTTGTCGGCGGGAAATCGTCCGATAAAAACACGATTTTCATACAGCATCTACATCTACGCCTTTTTCAACCACACCCAGAAATATCTCTCTCCCTCTCCTTTCTGTCGAAGCACCGACAGGGATGTGCCTCTTACCAGATCCTTCACACCACTCAAAAAAAACGAAGGTCCATAATACCATTTATCCTTGTCTACCGGCACGCCTCGCAACTGTATTTTTGCTATGCCCCCTGGCCTCAACACTCGCAATATGTCCTCGATATTTTTGCGTATCACCCCGACGCTCGGCATGTGCTGGAAAGTGATAAAAGAAAATACGATGTCTACGGACACATCTTCGAGCGGAAAGCTCATCCCGTCAGTCGCCCGAAATACGCAGTTTTCCAAGTGGCCGAGACGGCTCCGCGCGCGCAATATCATCTCTTCGGATATGTCGACGCCGTAGAGCGTACCGACGTGGGGAGCGATAAACTCGCTTAAGCGCCCGTTCCCGCATCCGATCTCCAACAGTACAGGCCGTTCGCGTATCGAATCCTTCAAAAGGTCGTCATTGAGCAGATGTTCTCGCACATCGTCTTCTCCCGACTTCCGATACGTCGCCTCCGAAGAAGAGACTCTCTTGTTCGTAAAGATGTAGTAGTTCGCGTCCTTTCTTGCAAGTTCGTTCCATTTGGATTTCGCTTCATCTATTTTCTCATTCCTTTTAAAAAGATTGCGGAAGCGGGTGCGCAGATCAGCAAGAGCGCGTTTTATGGATGTCATGATTGTTGATTAAAGCGATAAATGATTATATCCCCGTACACAGCCGATTCTTTCAGAAAACCGTAGTTCGATACGCGCCAATCGGGATCTGCTTTCTTGTCCCAGACAACGTAGTTCACAGAGTAGTCGGCGAGCTTTTTCTCCAGCCATTCTGGCGCGAGTGTCGAGAACGTCGCGCGGTAGCGCGACGCGATGTCGCGAATCTCCTCGTCCGGAATCGCTTCATACGAACCGGAGAGCTGGCGATAATAGAGGCCGTACAGATTCCACGAAATAAACTCTCGTTCCGCAAAAAATACCCGCTCCGCATCGCCGCTACTAACTCCGCGAATGCGATAAAAAATGAAGATCGTATCGAGTAAGCGCTCGCGCGTCGCAGAAAGCGACGCGTATCCCGCCCGATGATACGCGACATTCAGCGGCGTGTAGATCGCAACGTGATGCGACACGGGATCGTTCGCAAGAACGACTTCCTCGCGCGCGGCGTGCTGATTAAGCCAGTTCAACACAGGCCCGTAGCGTTGACGAGAGATCGCCATCGCCCCTCCGTCTTCCCCGCCGCGGAAATACGATGCATATTGTATGAACGCGCCAACGGCGATGCTTCCCGCGACAAGAAGAGCGGCGAACGCCTGTCGGTATCGACCCGACTGGAAACGACCGAGCAGATAAAACGCCGTCACAATAAGGAACAATACCGCCATCGGCTTATGGAAATACCAATGATAATGCGCCGCCTGCATCTCCTTGCCGGTCAGTATCTGCTGGTTCAGCGTGATAAACGGCGCGAGCAGGAGCGCGAACCAGAACAGGCGCTTCTCTGCATCCTCCCGTGGAAATAGGATAAGGAAGATACCGAGAGCAATAAGCACCGTCAGACCGACAAACAGCGGTGCGTGCGTCTGCACGATGCCCATCCGTACTCCGACGTCCGCGAACGTCGCATACTGCGAGGAGCGATACAGATTGATGCCGTAAGGAATCGCGACAAGAAGCGCTCCGGCAAAAACGCTCCCGACACGAACAGCCTCCCTCCAGTTGCCACGCAGGAGGAACAAGAGCGCCAGCAAGCCGCCGAAGGCATACAGATACGTCCAAGAGTAGAAATAGATGTAGAAATTCAGTCCGAGAAGAATCGCGCTCGCCACTCCCCACCGGTACTGCCGCTTCCGGTAGAACAGCCAAAACGCCGCGAGAAACGCGAATAGCGGAATATAAATCATCGCCGGATTGACCGGTTGTCCGATGTTCAAGAAACTCGACGGGCTTATGCCGTTCAGAATCTGCTTCACTCCGGAATAACTCATCGCCGCGTCCGCAAACAAAAGAGCGGGTGCTCCAGCGAGCGCCGCAAGCCGGTCCCTCGACAACAGGAACGCGAACGCGTAGATAAGAAGAAAGGCCGCGCCCGCAAGGAGGGAACGCGATAGAAGGAGCGTGTTGTTCACCTCAAGGCCGAACGCCTTCCCCATGTACGCGACCGTCATCGAGCCAAGCGGTTGGAAGAGATACGGATCGTCCTTGCCGTCCTTGTAGTAGATACTGCCGAATCCATTCCCGTCCATTATCTCGCGTACGCGGGGCGACCATGGATTGTCCGGCAAAAGCTCCACTCCCTGATACACGCCGTCGTCTGCGTGATCAATACGGAAATAGATCTGCGGAAACGCCACCGCGGCCGCCACGACGGCCGCCATGCACAACGCCGCCCAGTGCGCACGCAGAGAATGCTTCATACGCGTCATGCTATCACGCCCGTTTTTCTCCGACTACCAGCGTCCACGGAAATGGCGTCCGTATCACATGTACGACGAAATAGCCAGAGACGAGCCGCGCAATCCCGCGCGAAGACCAGTGCTGTATATGCTCGATGTCGTTGCCCCACCGTGACACATTTTTCCCGCGCAACAGATTCGCAATCCGAAACAGCGGTTCATTGGGAACGCTGATCACGCACCATCTGCGCGCGACTCTCGCAAGCTCGCCGAGTGCGTCCTTCGGACGCTCAAGATGTTCGAGGACTTCCGAACAGATGACTGTGTCGAACGACTCGTCCGGATATGGAAGACGGTAAATGCTTCCGTAGCGCAACGTAAGCGACGGATGCAATGCGCGTCCCGTTGTAAGCGCTTCTTCGCGGATGTCCACCCCTTCAATCGCGGATGCGATACCCTCCGAGCGAATATTCTCAAGAATGAATCCCTCTCCGCACCCTGCATCAAGTATCGTTTCCGGATGTCCCGCACGTACGACATCGAGAAGGGCTTCGCTGAAACGTCGTATCAGGAATCGCTGAAGCGGATTGCCGCTCGTGTGCTTACGGAAATTGTCAGTCGCCATGAGTGATCTCCTCCCTGACCGTGTACACGTTCCGCCCTCCTCCCTGACGGATAATCAGCTCTCCCAAAAAACCGGATGAGAACAGCTGGATGCCTATCACGACAAGCAGAACGCCGAGCAGGAGGAGCGGGCGGCTCCCTATCGCCTCCCCGAACGCCAGCTTAAGATATGCCAAATATGCGAGAATCGTCGCTCCGCAGACGGAAAACGCCATCCCGATGATTCCGAACATGTGCATCGGACGATCGACGAAACTGCGCATAAGCAATAGCGTCACGAAATCAAAAAAGCTCTTGAGGAACCGGCGGAAGTTCCCGTATTTGGAGACTCCGTATCTGCGCTTCCGATGGTGCACCGGTATCTCGTCCACGCGGAATCCGAGCGTGGTTATAAGCGCGGGGATGTAGCGATGCATATCGCCGTAGAGATCAACCGCCTTTGCCGCCTCTTTCCGATACAGCTTGAACCCGCAATTCATGTCGTGGACGGTCGTTGCGGTCAGGAGGCGCGTGAGCCCGTTCGCTATTTTCGAAACTATCCGTTTAGCAACGCTGTCGGCGCGCGCCTGCTTCCATCCGACAATCACATCTGCGCCTGTGCGGCGCGCCGCTTCCAGAAATTTCGGTATTTCCTTCGGATCGTCCTGCAGATCGCCGTCGATCGTAAAGATCTTCTCTCCGCGCGCGGCGCGGAATCCCGCCATGAGCGCCTGCGACTTCCCGAAATTGCGGGCAAAAAGAATCGCGCGTACTGGGTCGAGCTTCTTCAGTTCTTCCGCCGTTCCGTCGGTTGAGCCGTCGTCCACGAACAGGATCTCAAAAGATTCTTCTATTCCGCGCAAAACAGCCAGAAGCTCCGCGTGCAGGAGCGCCACGCTCTCTCTCTCGTTGTACACCGGTATAACGACTGAAATCATGGATGATGCCTCTCGGTTATACCATAAAAAGAAGCGCGCGGGAATCCGCGCGCAGTGAACTTATCCGCCGCCAACTCAGCGGTCGAGCCATTTCGGACGGTGTTTGCCGACTCGTAGTCGGATTTCATCCAAAATATTCCGCTCTAAAGCTCCCTGTCGTAGCCGATCGTAGACCAGCTTGCGCTCTATGGGTTCGACACGAACAAGTCCATGTTCACTTATCGCCCAGCCCGCTTGAGAGACTGGCCAGAGCCATTGGACTCCCTGTACAGCTTTAGAGTCATGCAAGAAGTGTGCAAGGCTTGCAAGAATGAAACTAACCACATAGAACCATTCTTCCCGACTAGCCAGCCAAACCAGCATTGCGCCGATAGGGATGTAGATTAGCGGAAAATGGATAAACCAATGGCTCACAAGCTTCAGTCTGCGTCGAAGCAGTAGAAAAGGAATTAGATCCAGATCCGGTGCCAACGCGAAGAATACGACAACGCCCGCATCTACGGCACTAGGCGAGCGATTAAACAATAATGAGCTCGCCAAATACACAAGACATCCAAAAAGAATGTCCATTGCTTGCCTCCTTTCCGTGAAGTCTCCTACATGATACTACCTTGATTTTATACGCTGTCTACCCTACAACCTTGAAAAGGTCCATGAGGATGTATCGGAAAATGAAGTTGCCGACAACAACAAGCGCGCTTGAGAATACGGTCGGCCAGAGGAAAATATCTATAAAAAGCCAGAGAAAGAAAATATTTAAAAGCGAAATAACGATGCCAATCCACGTGTAGTGAAAGAATTTCTTGTCTAAAAAAAGCCGCTTGAGATAGCCGAGTTTCGGCACTTCTTCCGTCATGCCGCTACTATAGCACTTTCCGCCTGCTCGCGAGAAGCTCGTCTATCTCTTTCATTACGAGAGGGACGGTGATGGAGAGTACCTGCCGTTTTGACTCCGCCGCGTCATACTCCCGCGCGTTCACGATGGAGACGTGGGCACGGCTTCGCCCCGGCGGGATCACGTTGCGATGCAGGGGGCCGCGGGGCGGCTGGACGCGTTCGTCTACGGGGCCGACAATATCGACCGTCGGGATACCAAACGCCTCCGCAATGTATATCGGACCGGTATCGACGGCGACGAACAGATCGAGTTTGGAAATGAGCGCTTTGAGCTCATCAATGCTGAATCCAGTCGCCACGATAACGCCCGTCTCGGACTTCACATGAGCCATCGTATCGCGTACCTTCTGCGCGTCTGACGGTCCGCCGATGATAAGCGTTTTCGCTCCATAAACGGATGACACGTGCCTAGCGACTTCCGCAAACCGTTCTTCCGGCCACTCTTTTATCTTGTTTCCCGCAGACGGAGATACCCCGACGACGAAATCTTTGTCAGAAACACCATTCTCGCGAAGAAAGCGCGTCACATGCGCGTCCGCCTCGGCAGAAAAACCGAGCCGTTTGGTTGTATCATCGCAGACGATGCCAAACGGCTCCAGAGCACGCAATCGCTCGCGCGGAGCGTATGCGCTCGCGCCGTACGGGAACGTACGAAGAAGCCGCCGCAGTATCGCGTATGAGATTGTCTCAAGCGGAGAATATCCATCCACCTTCGCCGCGACCACGATAGGGATGCCCGCGAGATACAACAAAGCAGACACCTCGAAGGTGGGGCCGGTGATCAGGGCGACATCCGCCTGCCGTTCTCGTATCCGCGCCACGCTCTGCTTCCTGTCTAATTCGAGGTACGTGTCGGCAAGACCGCTGTCGGCAAGCAGAGATCGCAGGAGATCGGCATTGCCCGCCGCAATGATTTCCGCATTCGGAAATCGCATCCGGATCGCATGAAAGACGGGCGTCGTGCACACAATATCGCCGAGCTTGCCAGCCGGCACTACGATGATTCTGGAAATACGCGCGGGAACCCTATCGGCCTTTCCATAGACGAGCGAGCGAGCGAGACAGCGCGCAAGAAGGATGAGATTATCTATTTTCCTTGAGAAGTTCATGCGCATATGAATGCGAGAATCCTCCGGGCTCTTTTCTCCCAGGTGTATTCGCGCACTTTTACAAGCGCCCTCTGCGCTTTTTCATCTGCTTCTTCCGAATGCGCTACGGCATACTCTATGGTACGTGCCAAATCTTCCGGACTGTCTGGCTTGAAAAAATAAGCCGTACGTTCGTCAAGAACTTCGCGGAGAGAAGGCAAGTCGGAAGCGACAATCGGTCGACCGGAAGCCATATGAGCGAACAGTTTTAGCGGTGAGGTGTAATCAGTCGAGACGACCGATTTGGCTGAATTCGGTATGACGAGCACATCGGCGGCCGACTGCACCATCGCTAATTCTTTGTAAGGAGTATAGCCGAGAAACCGCACTTGAGGGGATTCTTTTTTTTGTTTTTCCGTCGACTCGCCGACGATTACTATGGTGATATGCCGGTTCGCAAGGATCTCGGCACACGCTAAGAGAGTCTGATACCCTTTCCATTTATTGAGCGAACCTATATAAAACGCAAAAACACCTTCAACCGGCAAGCCGAGTTTTATGCGCGCGGAAATCTTATCCTCCCTGCGGGTAAGAAGCACCTCGTCGATCCCATCCGGAGCAACAATGAATTTTTGCGCCGGCACTCCATCTTCGACATATCTTTTCTTGGCAATGTTTGTAATAACAACGATTTTTTGTATGGCGGCAAGGATATATCTGACACGCAGACCTCCCTTCCATCCGTGCGCTTCCCATACCGTTTTGATGCCAAAGAGGGAGAGCAGGAACACTATCGATTCATCGCGACTGTAATACACATCCGCTTTATTCTTAAGACAGTAAAAAGGGAGTCCGCATACGAATCTCGTATATGCCATCCAATACCCGATGTCGGAACGCGGGTCTTGAAGCTTTCCGAGCTTGACGATCTTGAAGTTACGCTTGACGCCGTAGTATTCATGCGGAGCCTCATCAATTGCCACCGCCCTGTTGGGAACAACCAGCGTCACTTCCGCACCCGCATCGGCAAAAGCTTCGCACATTTTGGCTATCTGCACCCCATGAGCGCGTTCAGTCGGGAAACGTATGTTGGCCAAATACAAAATTTTCATACATCATCGACCATCGCTATGCAGATCAGATTGGGGTTCTGCAACCTCAATAGAGCCGGCACATATTTCAGAAAAATATTGTGGCTTGCGGCAACATACTGATTTAGGAATCGGCACGTGAACCCTATCCTATTCAGACTGAATTCAAGGCTCTCTTTATCCCAGAGAAAATAGTGCTTGCCATGTTCAGGCAAATAGACCCGTGCTTCATTGTTGAAGCCGTATCGATTCGGAACGATGATAAGAATTCGACCGTAAGGATTCAAATTCTTCTTCAGGGAAGCGAGGAGGCCGAGCGGATTCTTCAGGTGTTCCAATACCTGGTTCAGGACAATGAGATCAAAACGGTCGGCTATATCGAACGCTTCGAGGTTCTGCTTGACGAAGCGAACCTTCCTGTCTAATGTCTTTGGCTCATTAAAGAAATCCACGGCGACAATCGTATCCAGATTATGGAACTTCTCTGCGACCGCATTGATCAGCGCGCCAGAACCGCACCCGAGCTCCAAGAGCGCAGATTTGTCCCTCACGTTCGCTCCGATGATGCTAAGCAAATTTTCCATTGTCGTTCCCTGCTATATGAGTAAATACCGAGGCTAGGTTTTTAGCCATGTGCGCAGTCGAGAATTCTTTCTCCGCCCGCGCTCGCGCTCGCAGGGCAATCTCCTGCCGCAAGTCTACCTTACGAAGGGATTCGATAGCAATAAGCACGTTCGTCGAGTCATAGCAGTCTACGAACACTGCCTCTTTATTCTCCACAACATAGTCTTCCAGATACTTCTTCCGGCTCACAATGACCGGCAGACCATTTGCCATGGCGTCCAAGAGGACCGTCTGTCCCGAGCAATCGGCGCCGTTCTGAAAAGAATCGTCATGGGTAAGGAGGAGCATCATTTCTGCCTCTTGGTATTTTTTGTGCAGTTGTGAAAAAGGCAGATCAATGAAGACCTTCACATTCTGCGGAATATCGCGTATACCGGTCAGATTCCTCTGGCTACACACGATATGGAATTCTCTTTCCGGCATACGGCGAGCAGTCTCAATGACCGTCCGATAGTCCCGCCCGTCATCGCGTCCCGCAGACAGGATATAAGGGCTTCGGTTTCCATACTTCGGCGTCAAATACGCAGTGTCTACGCCCAAGGGGACGAAGAAGCACTTCCCCTTCAAAAAGGGGTGATGCCGCTCGAGATACGCCTTCTGGAGCCGCGTCAGGCAAACGACGCCGTCGAGCTCTTTGAGAAGCCAGATGATGAGTCGGGATTTTATCTTGTTATCCTTGTTCGCCGTGAGCATCCGCGTGAGCTCGATGTTCAACAGGACGAACTTCGTCCGAGTTCTCACGATCTTTTTCAACAGCATTAGGTAGAGGAGTGGGGGGCCGAACACGATGTCGAAGCGGAGTGTCTTGAAGAAGAGCATGGCGTGCTTCAGCCGATACGGCACGAACCGGCGTAATCGTTCATTCGCGAACACGTCGGCCGGTTCAAGAGCCGCCGCTTTAAAGCCATACAAGGCAATATGGTTCAACCCATAGAGCGCCGTGTCTGGGAAGTCGATGCCGGGTATCCCGCGGAATTTACTCTTCCGATCGCCAGCAAAGATGAATAGGAGGGATCTCATACCTTTGGATCACTATCCGCTATCTCCTCGATAATCTTCTTGGCGAGGATCTTCGGCGTATATTCCCGTTGATAGAGCTGAAATGCGTTTCCCGCCACTCGTTCGAGCTTGTCTACCCGACTCTTCAACTCGATAATCGTACGCGCAAGCGCACGATAGTCTCCCGGCGGCACCGTAAAACAGGTCTTGTCGTCTTCAAGAATCTCCATTACTCCTTTATTCTCTCCGGTGAGATACGGAAGTTTCATCGCCATACTCTCAAACGCCTTGTGCGGAATGGTCGTGTGAACGCGTGGATGGTCGGCGAGCTGCCCGAGAGACAGATGGCATTCCTGCATCTTCTGTCGCAGATCTTCCACCGAAAGTCTCTCTGCCAGCAACTCAAGATTGGCGGGTTTGAGCTCGCTGATGAGGTCTTCCACTTCTCTCTTAAGCAGTCCGCGCCCTATGATTCTTATCGCGATATCTTCATGCTCCAATTCCTTGGCGGCTCGGACGACGATGTCTGCGCCGGCCTCCGGCAGAAACATCCCCCTGAAGACGGCAGTAAACTCGGACAATTTCGGCACGGAAGGATCGAAGTAAAACTCCGTATCGTCCGCGCCGACCATATGAACTGAAAGTTTGTCGGGATTGATATGGAAGACTCTGACTGCCAGATCCTTCTGCGCTTGGCATTCGACGAACGAAAGACTCGCGCACCGGAAGGCAAGCCAATCAAGCAAGTAGTAGCGCACGGACGACAGAGAGAAAAGCGAGCCGTCAAAGCGGGAAATAATCATACTGTCGTAAAAAGTCGACAGCGCATTGTAGACAATCTTCTTACGCGTCAGGAACCGAAACAGAATGGTCAGCACGCCACCCGCGTAACCGATCATGATAAGATCGCATTCGCGCCGACGCGCGCGGTAGGCCTGCGCGATACGCAAGTATTTTTTCAAGCCCGGTGCATCGTCGGCTATTTCCACGACGCTTGCGCCGTTCTCTCGAAGGCCGCGCAACGTGATCTGATCGCGCGGATTGTCAAGTTTGAAATTTATATAGCAGATTTTCATACGGCGATTCTCTGCATCACTCTGCATACTCGAACAAGTTTCTCGCAAGCCTTTCCAAGCTGTGCGTTTGTACGACAAAGGCGCGCAAAGATGATGTCAATGATTCTTTTTCTTCTTCGGGCAACGAGAGAATGGCGTCTATCCGTTGACTTATCTGACTCTCTTTTTCTCCAAGAATAAGCCTGTCGTCTATGCTGCCGCGAAGCGCCTGATTTGCAGCAAGTACTAGTGTCTCACAGGACATCGCTTCGAATATCGTCTTATCCATACTGCCGGAAGGAGTCAGATTGACGTAAAGTTCGTGTGCATTGTATATGTCGGCCACATCTTCGTTACGTACACCCCTCCGGAAAGATACCTCGCCTCCGACTCTCGCCGCCAGACGCTTGATGCCGCCGCCATACTCGCGATCAAGCGGCGCCGAGTCGCCGACGATAAGCGCGCGGAACGATTGCCCCTGTTCTTTCATTTCAGAAAGAACTTCGATAAAACGTTCAACCCTCTTGACGGGAGATATCCTTCCCAAAAACAGAATGGAGCGCGGCATTTTTTGTATGTCCAGCCTCCGTCGAAAAACGTCGGTGTCTATTCCGACCGGCATAAGAGAAGTTTTCTTGAATCTAGCGGTATATGATTCGGGGGCGGTGCAAAACACCTTATGCGATAGCCATACGGATACTTGCGTAAAGAAATTTCCCTGTTTGTGGTTTCTCCACAAGAGCGTCTTTTTTCCCATCATCCTCCAAAACGCTCCTCCGAGGAGAACGTATTCCTGATTCATATGCACGAACACCGTGTCGTAATCTTTCCGAAGCCGCCAGATGTGTCTATAAAAATTAACAACGTATCCCAGACGCGAAACGCCATTCTCTTTTCCTAACGAGTGCACTCGAACGTTGTCAGGAAGGTTGAACTTCCCCGACTCCAGGCAGATGACTTCGATGCGTTCAGCGTATTTCGAAAACTCTGTAATCCATCTATGGAAAAAACCGAGAATTGGACTGTCGAGGTCGACCGCCTGCGTGATGATAAGCAGTCTCATTGTTTTGGTTCGCGGAGCGTACGCAAGAACATCTCGTTATCGCGGAACCAACGCACGAACTCTGCGATGCCGTCCCGCACGAGTGTCTTCGGCACGAATCCGAGCTCGGTGTGAGCTTTCGACCAGTCAGCCACCGTCTCGCGCACATCACCCGACTGCATCGGTAGCAGGCGCCGTTTCGCCTTCTTCCCCAGCTCTTGCTCGATTAGCCGTATAAACGTGAGGAGCGGCACGGCTTCGGCGCCACCGAGGTTGTAGATCTCGTTGCGGCCGCGCGCTTTCTGCTCAAGTATTGTGACGATGCCGGCGACAATATCCGACACATGAGTAAAGCTCCGCCTCATCTTCCCGCGATTGTACACGTCTATCGGTACGTCTGCGAGAATATTCTTCACGAACTTGAAGAGTGCGAGATCGGGCCGGCCCCAGATGCCGTAGACAGTGAAGAAGCGCAGACCGATCATCTCGATACCGTGGAGGTGATTGTAGGCGTGTGCGAGCGCCTCGTTCGCCTTCTTGGTGACACCATATACCGCGAGCTGGCGGTCTGTACGATCGTTTTCTCTCATCGGCGATTCCTCGTTACCGCCATAGACCGAACTTGAAGAAGCATAAACGATGCGCGGAATTTTCAGACGATGCGCCGCCTCAAAGACATTCAGCGTGCCGAATTCGTTTGACTCGATGTATGCCCAAGGATCCGTGAGCGAGTAGCGCACACCTGCCTGGGCCGCGAGATGCACAATCTCATCCGGCTTTTCCTTCTTCAGTATTTTTTCGAGCGTCGCATACTTCGCGATGTTCGCTTTATAGAAACGGAATTTCGGATGCCTTCTTAATATCGAGAGCCGCTGATGCTTGATGCGTGGATCATAATAGTCGGTGATGGAGTCGACGCCGATGACGCTCCACTTCTGCTCGAGAAGCTCGTTCGCCAAGTGGAAACCGATAAAGCCAGCGGCGCCGGTAACAATCGCCTTACGTGATTTCATCTTCATATGTCGCAGAGTATATAACCCATTCCGAGGGATGTACGTTACGGTCGTATCGTCCTCGCGAGGTCTGCCGCGATGCGGGACGGGAGATTGCCCGCGGCGACGAGATGGGCGCCCGCGGCCGCCTCGGCGTGTCGCGGAAGCTCCTGCCGCACGGAATTGTCCTCGATGAACCCGACGATGGCGAGAGAAAGCGCGGTGGGGTCGGCGACCGGCACAGAAAGAACGTCTTCGTAGCCCTTGAACACTTCGCCGACGATGCCGACATCGGTCGTGATGATCGGCGTCTTCGCGAGCGCCGCTTCGACAAGCGTGCGGCTGTACCCCTCATAGGCGCTCGCCTGGATAAAAGTCTGTGCATTCGCCATAAGTCCGCGCGCATCGGGACGATTACCGAGGAATATGACCTTATCGGCAATCCCGAGCCGCCGCGCCATCCGCTCGAGGCGGCGGCGTTCGCTCCCCTCACCGACGATAAAAAGCCCGACCATCGGGTAGCGCCCTGTAACGAGTTTGAGCGCCGCCAGGATATCCTCGATGCGCTTCTCCGGCTCGAGGCGGCCGACCGCGATGAGCGCGAAGGTGAAGGGGTGCGCGGGCAGGCGAGCCGGCGGCGGGGGCGTACTATCGACCGTCACGGGGATGACCGACGGGACAGGGATGCGCGAGCCGTATCGCGCGAGGAGCGATTCCTTCACGCGTTCGGAGACCGTCCGGATGCCCGCGGCCTTCGGTAGGACGCGATCGGCGACGTGGCGGCGCCAACGGTTAAGCAGGGGCATCCGCACGCGAGGACTGCGCCAGTTGCCGCTCTTTACGAACCAGAGCGAAAGGAAGTCGGTATGTACCTGGATATGCAGTCTCGCGCCTGTGCCGCGTACGGAGCGAAGCGCGGCGAGTCCGTGTTCGAAGGGGTCCTGCGCCGAGACGACCTCGATGCCATGTGCGAGAATAAGCGCTCGCGCTCGCGCGGCGAGCGCGCGGATACGGAAGATCTTCCACGAACGAACGGGATGCAGATACAGATTTCCATCCCGCTCTTCGTGCGCGCCCGGGAGGGCGGCGGAGACGATATGCAACTCGCCTATCGCGGCGGCGTATGCGCGCATTCGCGCGCGCGCAGAACTGGTCGTGTCAAATATCGTCGGGTCGTTGGATACGAAGAGAGTTTTCATAGGGTATGCAGGAGGTCAGCTGTCCGCGAGAGCATCGTATCGATCGAGAATATCCCGACTCGGGCCTGCGCCGCCTGCGCGCGCTCGCGCGCGGCGGCAGGGTCGCTCGCCACGCGCTTCAGCGCGGCATAGAGCGCCTCATCATCACGAGGAGGGATGAGCAGACCGGTTACGCCATTTTCGACAAGTTCCGCATTACCACCCGCATCCGTAGCGATGACGGGCGTCCCGAGCATCATCGCTTCGAGGAGCGCATGCGCGAAACCTTCGTAGGTTGAATTCACGACGACGACATCCGCGCTCTTTACCCAGCCGAGCACCTTGGCGCGCGGGAGGCCGGAAGCGATGTGGCAGTGCCAGCCACGTTCGCGGGAGACAACACGCTCGATCGCCTCGAACCCTTTCCACGGCACGCGTCGTCCGGAGGAGACGACGAGGAAACCCTCCGGCCTGTCCGCAGGAAGAGCGGGAGAGGATACTTCAACGCTGTTGTAAATGACAATGATTTTTTCTTTCGGAACGCCCCACGACGCCACGATGCCCTTCAGGTACTCGCTCGGGACGATGGTTCGCGCGGCGCTCCGCGCCACATGCGCCTGTATGCGCCGGAGCACGCGCACAAAGAACGGTATGTCCCTGGTCTTGGAGAACATGTCGAGGTCTTGAGTAACACCGAATCTCTGCCGTCCTTGCTCCCAGGCATAGTCGCCCACCACTTTTACGATGAACGGCTTCCCCGCCCGCTTCGCGGCGAACATTGCCGGCAGTCCGGCCGACACCGGATCGAGCGCAAGAACGGCATCCGCGCTCCTCGCCGCCCTGTATACCCGCCGATAGTACGCGTAGTGCCGGATAATCTTCGGCAGGTGCCGCACATCTGAAAACTTTATCAGCTCGACCTCGATACCTTTCTTCGGCAGTCCCTCTTCCAATATCTTGGCGTACGTCGCCGGACCGCCTATCTCGGGCGGATAAAGTGGCGTCGCGATAACAATCTTCATGCTCGTTATTTTAGCGCTTTTTCCGCTTCACGCGCGGCTTCACCGCGCGTATTTTGGTTGTATGCGACTCAAACCATGCGGAAATTTTTTCATATTCCCACTTATCTTCGGCAATGTGCAATGCGAATTCATAAAATTCGCCCTCTCTTGCTTCAATACTATATCCGTTATCAAAAAGAAAAATAGATGCCACTGTTATGCCAGTACGTTTATTTCCGTCAAGAAACGGATGATGCGCAATAATATTGCGCGCATAGACAGAGGCCTTGAGAAATAACGTCGTATATAGCTCTTTTCCGAACACCACTTGTCGAGGTTGTCCAGCTACGCTATGTAGCGCATTATAGTCTCGGATACCATGTAATCCGCCCGTCTCGTCTACGAGACGGTTGTGGATTAACAGAATCTCCTCTTCAGAAAGATACTTAAGCATTTTTCAAGCGTTTCAAATCGGTACGATACCGATCAATAAACGCATCGGTGATTGAGAGTACGCGCTTTTCACGAGCACTAAGCGAGACAGATTTGCGAGGAAATACGCGCACAATAAATGTATTGCGTTCACCACGCTCCACGCTGATTGGCACACCTGCGCCACGGACGCCGAGAAGACGCTTTGGGATGACCGCTGCAATTGACGAACCGACCTTAATGAATTTCTGCATCGTTGCCATAGCTTTGATTGTTACTATTATAACGTCATTATAATCTATCTGTCTGGCGCGTCAAGCGCGTGTTGCCGTACACCTCTTCCAGAAGCTTGAGATCTTTCCCGCTCGTACGGAGCAGCTCGCTGTTCTTGCGTTCGAGCGCGATGAGCAGTTCGTGGCCAGTCGCGTCAGAGACCGTCTTCCTATACAAATCCGCAAAAGCCGCAAAGTCCTTGATAAAGCAATGGCCGCCGGCGCCCCGCCCCCTTGTCTCGGCATGGCCGCTTGCGTGCACCGGCTGGAGATGCGACGACCCGATACGAGAGTCAGCGGCGAGATTCTCCGCTATGATGTTCCAGTCGGCGCCGAGCGCGTGAGCCAGGTCGTACAGCATGTTCATGTACACGACTTTCATATACAGAAACGTATTGCCAGCGTACTTCGTCATCTCCGCTTCGTCGGAAGTGCAGATGCGCTCGTAGGGCGCTTTCGGCAATATCTTCATCACGCGCTTCGCGGCGGCGCGGTGGCGCGCCGTATCGGAGGGCAAACCGATAATGTTCCGCTCCGGACGATCGACGTCATGGCGCGCATACGCTTCACGCAGGAATTCAGGGCTGTAGAGAATGATTTTGTCCTTGAATCTCTTCTGGAGCCTGCGGGCGGTGCCGGGCACGATGGTGGACTTTATGACCGCGATCTTCCCGCGGCCGACAAGCGACAGGACTTCCTCGACGATACTCGCGTCAAAGCCGCGCGGCGTCGTCGGCGTCGGCACGGCGATAAAGACGATGTCGCATGAGCGAATGTGTTCCTTGTTGCGCTCGTATGCGTTCTCTTTGGCGTAGCGCACGAGAGTGAACTTCCGCTCCTCAAAGTGATCCGCATAGTTCTTGCCTATCCACCCCTGGCCGATACATCCTATCTTCATGGTTTCGCGTTCGTTACTTTATTAAAGACCTCTCTCATCTCCGCCGCGATGAGGCTCCAGTCGTATCTCTCGGAGACGAATGTGCGGGCATATGCCGTCGTACGTTTGGTCTCATCGGGATTCGCAAGGATGTGTTCCACTGCCGCCGCGATCTGCTCCGGCGAATCCCTGTCCACCGCCCAGCCGGTCGGCGGTTTGTCCGGATTGCGCACGCTGTCTGCGAGGAAGTCCGCTATGCCGCCTTCCTGTGTCCCTATGACGGGGAGTCCGGCCGCCATCGCCTCGATAAACGAGTTCCCCATGCCTTCGGAGCGGCTCGGCCGGATGAAGATATCGCACTCGGCAAGCGCGTCAGGAAGACCGGCGTGGACTAGCTGGCCCTTAAACTCCACACGGCTTCCGACGCCGAGCCTCTTCGTAAGCGCTTTAAGTTCCGCTTCATCCGGACCAATACCATAAATGATGAACCGCACGTGTGCGGGTAAGCGCGCGAGTGCGCGTATTACGTCATCTACCGCGTTTTTATGCACGAGGCGCGAGGTGGTCACGAGACGCACGTCATGGCGCGGGTCTAGGTCTCGCGGGTGCGCGCGAGCAAAACGCGCGACATCAACACCGTTTGGTATCACTTCCGGCGTACTTGGGAACCCCGCGCGCTTCGCCCATGTCGCGAGGAATGTCGAGATGGCGGTCACCGCAGAGGCATCGCGGAATCCTTTTCTCAACAGCGGTCGGACAAGCGCGATATGCAAGCGGCTGAAGACATGTTCGAACGGGTCGCCCTCCTGAAGCGTCACAACATACGGAACCGGAAGTCGCGCAAGCACGATGGGGAAAAGCATGTACGACATCATCGCCCACAGGAGATCAAAACGGTGGGTGCGGTGAAGCGCGCGCGCGGCAAGAGCCGCGCGCGGTATGAAAAGCACTTTTGAAAGGTACGATGAGCCATTCCCCACGCGATGGACGAGCACATTCCCGACCTTTTCCTCTCTCGCCTCCCCGCCGAAATTTAAGGTCAGCATATGAAATTCCGCATCTGCGATGCGGTCCGTTATTTCCTTGACGGCAATTTCTGCGCCGCCGACGTGCGGAAAATACGCAAGAGAAAAAATAAGTACCCGCTTCATGATGATTAAAGGAAAATAAACGCACTGCCCGCGAGCGCGACGATGCCGAGGAATCCGAGCGTCCAGGGAGAACGGAAGATGCCTGTGGCGCGAGAATCGTCCGCGGCGGCAGGCTCCGCGAGAGCAGGGGCCGCCGCCGCAGGCAATATCGCCCCCCGCGAGACGGGCGAAGCCGCTGTCTCGCGGGGGGGCGCTTACTGCTTTCTCATAGGATTGAATGTTCTCTTTCGTGCTCGTAATCCGTTCGACCGCCTGCACAGTATTAAAACCCGTTTGCGGCGCGGAAGGTTGCTCCCTGAAGGCGAGCGGCGCCAATGCGGCCGTCTTCGGATACGCGGCCGCCGTTTCCCCGCTCGGGTACAGGAGGAGTGCGGAATCCGAAAACGGCAGTTTCGTTATCTGCGACGGAAAGAGGACGGTGCGGCCGCCGAGAATCTGCGTATCTTCCGGCATCTTGAATTCCTGCCCTCCCGCCGACAGTCGCCAGAACGAGAGGTCGAGCGTGCGGGCGCTGTTGTTGGCGAGGCTGATGCCGCGTGCCGATACCGAAACGATGGTGATGCCGGCCTCCTTTGCCGTAACGACGAACTTGACGGACGTATCGCCGCCGTCGGGAGTCGTGGCGCGCACGACGGCGGCGTATTCTCCCGGATAATAATAAGTATGGAAAACGCTGGCACCGGTCCTCTTCATCCCGTCGCCGAACGACCAGGTAACGAGCGCCTCGTCGCGCCTGTTCCCCTTGCCGTCATACACGGCGGCGGTAAAGGCGGTGTCGGCGCCGGCAGAGACGGTCCGATCACCGCTGAAAATGACGCGGAGCGTCGGTATCGGAATGTATTCCGCCGGCCCGCCGCCTTGAGACGGCGGGGTCGAGGAAGCCGCCAAAGGAGAGGTGTCAGAAGGAGGCACAAGATCGGGATCATCGGCCGACGGCGGGGCGGGACTGTCACCAACCGTAATAAGCGGCGCGATGTCCGCATAGGTGCTCGGGCCGATGCCACTCACGTTCTGGATGTCTTCGATATGCTCGAACGGACCGTTCGTATCGCGATACTCGATAATCGCGGCCGCCTTCGACGGGCCGATGCCCGGAAGAGTATCGAGAAGCACCGCGTCAGCGGTGTTGATATTCACGAGCTCGGCCGCGCACGCGAGTGTCGGGAGGAGAACTGCCGCTACAATCAATACCGCGATGCGCATGGGGCGACTCCTATGACTCCCCTTTCAGAACCTTCCGAAGCGCATCCTCGGGGACTTCAAACGGTTGTTTCTGGTCAGCTTGCGGCAGGATAGGCGGCTGTATCCGCGGCGGCTCCGCCGCCGCGGGCGATTTTCCTGACTGCATCAATTGTTGTGTGTCGGTCGTTGGCCGTTCGCTTCGCGTGAGCACGTCCGCGAGCGTGCCTTTAAGCGACTTCTTCTGTTCTGTCTGTTTATTCTCTTTCTCCGCGCCATTCTTCGCCGTCATAGTTCGAAGGATAGCCTTGAGGTCGTCAGCGCTCTTTGCCGCAGGCGTCGGACGCACAATCTGCGGTCGGGAGGTCTCTGCGCGCGGCACGAGCGGCTTCGGTATAAACGGTTTCTGCCGTATGTCTTCTCGCACCGTGACGGAAGCCCTGCTTCCGTCAGGCTCCGCGGCCTTGGGCGAAGGGGGAGCGGAATACCCCGGACGAGCCTTAAAAGGACTTGGCTCATCCCGACGAACTTCTTCTCTTTGTACCGGAGGGCGCTGTGCCGGCTTCTTCCTCATCCGAGCATCCGGCGGCGCCTCGGACGCCGCGCTTTCGGCGAGCTCATCCACGATGGCTTTCTCGATGCCGGCGCGCGGCACGGCAAACTGCGCTCGAGAGGAGGCGATGACCTGTTCTTTGTGTGAGGCGGGTGGCGGTTCTATGGGCGGTATCGTTACCGCAGAGAACGGCGCCGAGCCGACGCCGTCTATCATGAGCGTGAGATACACCTGCCGCCGGTCGAGGCCGACGATATCCTCTTTGGTAAATTTCGGCATGAAGATCGTCTCGAGCACCTCCGCGTCGAACGGGCCGACGCGGAAGGCGACCGTCGTGCCGACGTTGCCGAACACGGCGTCGCGTACCGGCTCCTCCATCTGCTCGATGTATTGGTGCGCGATGGTGAGGTTCAGTCTGTACTTTCTTGATTCGGAGAGGATCTCGGCAAATGTCTCGTTTGCGAAGTTCTGGAATTCGTCGACGTAGAAATAGAAGCTCGGGAGCTTCGCGAGGTCGGGTGCCGAGAGGTCGGCGCGGCTCATCGCCGCGAGGAAGATGCGCGTCGTAAGCATCGACCCCAGGAGACGCATATTCGTCTCTCCCACGAGGCCCTTCGAGAGATTGATGATGAGTATCTTTTTCTCGTCCATCATCGTGCGGATGTCAAACGAGGACTTCGATTGGCCGATGATGTTCCGGATGAGCGGATTGCCGGTGAACTGTCCGACCTTGTTCTGGATAGCGGGCGTCGCTTCCTGGGTATAGCGATCGCCGTAGTTGGCGAACTCCTTAGTCCAGAAATCCTTGACCACCGGATCTTTCACGTTGTCGATGACCTTCTGCCGATACGTCTTGTCAGTGTACATCCGGTTGACGCCGAGCAGGGTCGCGTCCGGATACTCGAGAAGTGCGAGGAGCGTGTTGGTGAGGATATATTCCATACGCGCGCTCCACGCGTCTTCCCATATCTTCTTGAAGGTCGCCATGAGGCCGGAGACGACGAGGTGGCGCTTGTCGTAGCCGACGTCCTCCATCACGTTAAAGGCGATAGGGTGCTCCATATCAAACGGAGCGAAGTAGACGACGTCTTTTACGCGGTGCTCGGGGATATAACTCAAGAGACGGTCGACGGTCCCGCCGTGCGGGTCGATGAAGGCGAGCCCTTCGCCGTTTCGGATATCCTGAATCGCCATATTCTCGAGTAAGGTCGACTTGCCCATACCGGTCTTGCCGATCACATACATGTGGCGATCGCGATCCTTCGACTTGATGCCGAAGGGTATGCGCTTCCCCCGCGCGTCGGTCGCTGCAAAGTAGGTAACGCGCTCCGGATTCTCCATTGCGCTCTAGTATACCAAAATCCCGCGCGCCAAAGGGCGCGCGGGATCTGTCTTGTGCATGGCTACATCGAAGATGTCGGCGTCGGAGGCTGTTCTGCGGCGCGGCGCGCTTCGCGGGTGCGTAGAGAGATGCCGATACCGAGCACGCACGCGCCGAAGATGACAGCGAGAAGATTGCGGAGCGCTATCGGCAATCCTGAAAAAGGCGCGAGAATAACGAGAACGCCGAGGAGGATAAGTACGCCGGTGCGGGACATACGGATAGTATATCAGGGCTCTATAATGACGACAAATTCTCCGCGGATGGTGTCGGGATGTGTGGCGAAATGTGCAAGAAGTTCTTCAGGTGTGCCCGAAATGACTTCTTCGTGGATCTTGGTGAGCTCGCGGGCGATGGTGATGCGCGAGATACCGAACGCCTTAAGCTCTTCGAGCAGTTTCAGTATCCGGTGCGGCGATTCGTAGAGGACGATCGGAATATCGCTTGACGCGACTCTCTTCAGAGCCGTCTGCCTGCCCTTCTTGTGCGGCAGGAAGCCGAGGAAGGTAAAGGAAGAAGTGTCGACACCTGCGATAGAGAGCGCCGCCGTGAGCGCCGAGGCTCCCGGTATCGCCTCTATCGTAGTAAAGAGGTCAGACCTCTTTACTTGCTCGCGCACAGCCGCCACGAGCCGCGCGCCGGGGTCCGAGATACCGGGCGTGCCGGCGTCCGAGACATACGCGACGCGCTCGCCTGCTTGGAGGCGGGCAATTATCTCATCCGCTTTCTTCATCTCGGTCGCCGCGTCGAGCCGCTGGAGTGGCTTCTTAATCTCGTACCGCGCGAGGAGCTTGGCGATGACGCGCGTGTCTTCGGCGTAGATCACATCGCACTCCTTCAGCGTCCGCAGGGCGCGAAGCGTGATGTCCTCCAAGTTCCCTATCGGCGTCGCGACGATTGAAAGCGTTCCCATCGGGCTACTGTACCTTAATTGACATATCACGGCAATACGATAGAATCTTTAACAGATGTCTTTTCCGAGGAGGCTAGAGATGGGCGCATTTCGAACGAGCTGGGTACGAGATTTCCCTGTTGGCAATGCCGATGACATACGCCGGTATGCTGCAGCGCGAGGAGATATGAACTCTTTGCACCATGATGAGGAGAGGGCAAAAAAGAATGAGCTCTTGGGTATCATCGCTCCGGGTATGCTAGCTATCGAGCATACAGCCGCTTCGATCGGAAACGAGATGGACGGAGTGATGGTCCACAAACTGACGATGGAATTCAAGAACCCTCTGTACGCCGGTTCACTCCCTTCCGTGCTATGCACGATCGTACGGCAACGTCGAATATCCGCTGACGTCAATATCAAAATCCATAACGGCTACGAACTTGTGGCAGTAGGTTCCTGTGAACTCCTGCTTCCGCGATGGTAATACGACGTTTGCAATGAAGCGGTCCCTGCGGGGGCCGCTCTTGTTTTATGGATGAACTACCAGCACATCGGCAACCTTGTAGATGTCGCCCGCGCCCATGGTCATAATCACATCTTCTTGACCAGGTTCCGTAGCGAGAGCTTTTTCTATCTCTGTAAAAGTAGCGGCGCGGGCGGGCGTACCATTTCCAGCGATACGCTCGGCGAGGAGAGCGCTCGAGATAGTACCGTCGTCCACTTCGCGTGCCGCGTAGATGGGCGCGACAAGCACTTCGTCAGCGTCGGTAAAGGCAACTGCAAACTCGTCAAGCAGGTCGCGGGTTCGGCTATAGAGATGCGGGTGGAAGGCGACGAACAGCCTCCCTTTCGTTTGGGCGCGAAGCGCTTTCAGGGTCACGCGAACAGCCGTCGGGTGATGCGCATAGTCATCATACACGTCCGCACCCTTTACTGTCTTTCCCTTGTATTCGAATCGGCGCCAGGTGCCCTGGAAGGCGGCGAGCGATGAACGAGTTTCATCGTCGGTGATTGACGGGTATGCGACACGCGCGGCCGCCGCGGCCGCGCGTGCATTACTCTGGTTGAACTCTCCTGGCAACCGCAACTTATATTTGGGAAGGTCAGACCTTCCCATTTCGGTATAGTCGATAATGTTCGCTTTTGCGCTTGTGAGAAGCGGTGCAATATTCGGATTATGAGGATCGGTGACGATGGCACCATCAGCCGGCACTTTTTTTATCGCTTTCTGGAACGTTTCTTGCAACGCCGCGAGCGAGGGAAAGTAATCCGTATGGTCCCACTCGAGATTCGTGAGCACGAGCACCTTTGGCGATAGTTCAAGCAGATGATCTTTGTACTCGCAAGCCTCAATCACGAAGATATCGGACGTGCCGGATAAATAATTCGAACCGAAATCTTTTACAATTGAGCCGATAATGCCCGTCGGCGACGTTCCCGCATCTGAAAGTATTTTCACGAGCATCCCCGTCGTGGTCGTCTTTCCGTGCGTACCTGCGACGGCTATGGTCCGCTTATCTGCCGACACTTCTCCGAGCATTTCAAAATAGGACTTTTCTTTAATCTTCAACTCTCGTGCGCGGAGCCGCTCGACGTATCCTTCAGACCCTTCAACAACCGCATCGCTGTATACAACAAGATTCGCGTCGACTGGAACGTTGTTTGGAGAGTGGCCAACTGCAACTGAAATTCCGTGCGCTCCGAGAACATCGTGGACCTTTGGGCTCGGGTCGCGATCAGAACCCGTTACGATTATTCCTTGATTCTTGAAGTACTGCGCGAGCGCGCTCATCCCGATGCCTCCGATGCCGATGAAATAAGCCTTTTTATAGTTCATGACCCTTAATCTACCACTTCAATGAGATATGAGGCATCAGGGAGCATTTTCGCCGCCTGTGCACGAAACTGTGGTGTATCTCGGCTCACCAGGAGCCGGAGCGTACCGTCGCCGACCTCGCGCGGCCAAAGTTGGCGCTTGACGCGCTCCGCGACCGCCTCTGCCGGGTCAAAAAACGGTACATCCCCGAGCACCTTGTGGAATGATGCGAGCGCGAGCGGATAGTGCGTGCAGGCGAGGATGAGCGCGCCGTATGTCTTCAGGTCATGTGGGGCAAATGCGGCCGCGATGAGCCGCTCCTGGTCCGCCGCAGAAACGCCGAATTCTATCGCGCCGGCGAGTTTAGGAATGGCGACCGCGTCAATCGTAATGCCGAGCATCCGGAAAGCGCTCTGATAAAGCTCGGAGGAGACGGTCGCTGGCGTAGCTGCGAGCAGGATTGGTTTCTTGAAGTCCTTGAAATAGCTTACCGTCGGCCCGACCATTTCAATAAGGTTTTGCTGGGCGAGACCAAGCGCATCAAAGAGTGAGACCGCGAGCGAGGCCGAGACGCTGTTACAGGCGCTTACGATGCTAGTCGCGCCGCGCGCCTGGAGTACACGGATATTCTCGACCGTGAGCCGCGAGAGTTCCTCGCGAGTCTTCTCGCCATAGGGCGCATTCCTAATATCGCCGAAGTAGAGGATATCGGCCGACGGCATCACGTCCCGGATGGCCTTCAACACTGTCAGTCCTCCGCTCCCCGAATCAAATATCCCGATCATGAGAGTTTCTTCACAATCTCATTGAACTGATCACCGCGGTCGTACTCGTTCTTGAACATGCCGAAGGAGGCAAAAGCCGGAGAGAAGAGGATGGTGTCGCCTGCCTCCGCCGCATCCATCGCCGCCTGCACCGCATCAGAAATACTTCCATATATGGAAGTATTTCTGATGTCGTTTTTGATGCGCTCTGTACCTGTGCCAGCGAGCAGAACGACCCTTTTCACCTCTGGCAATTTTGCAAGCAATGCGCTCATATCCAGCCCCTTGTCAGCGCCGCCCAAAATCAAAATCAGATTTTGATTTTGCCCTGAGCTTTGTCGAAGTGCTGCTAGCGCGGCGAGCGTCGCTTCGGGCGTCGTGGCGGTCGTATCGTTGTATATCTTCACCCCGTTTACTTCGCGGACGAGCTCAAGCCGGCCGGGTACGCCGGCAAATTCTGCCAATGCCTTGCGGCTCGTCTCATCAGATACGCCGCTCGCGCGAGCGGCCGCGAGTGCAAGTGCGGCATTGTACCGGTTGTGCATACCAGGTATGCACAGAGTCCAGGTGTCGGGGAGTTTAAGTTCGTCGGCGACGAGCGTTGTCGATTTGATATGCCCGCCGTATGTATCGATAATAGTCGGCGCGCACTGCTTGCCGAGCACGAGCGTATCGCCTTCGCTTTGATACAAAAAGATATTCGCCTTGTCTGCGAGATACTGCTCCGGCTGTTTTGCATAATAATTCAGGTGATCAGGAAAGAGCGTGGTGAACACCGCGATATGCGGACTCATATTCGCTTCGCCCCAGCCCTGTAACTGCCACGAGTCGAGCTCGAGCACCGCAACATGTTCGGGTGTCGCCTCTTTAAGAAGATCGAGATTCGAGACGTTGCGCACATTCCCCCCGAGTACCACCTTCCTCCCTGCCTCCTTGAGGATATGAAAGATCATATGCGCCACGGTAGACTTGCCCCGTGTGCCGGTGATACCGATACAGGGGATGCCGGCAATCTCGGCGAAGAGGTCCGCGCTCATGCGCACCGGTATACCGTGTTTCTTCGCCTCCGCGATATACGGGGAATCGAGCGGCACACCGGCGGCCTTGAGAATCAAATCACGATTACTAAAATCTCCAAGCCGGTGTTCGCCCAGCACGAACACGATGTTCGGATATGACGCGAGTTGTGCGACTGATTCTGCAAGCTGTTCACGCGATTTCAAGTCGGTAATGATAAGCTCCGCGCCGCATTCGGCCAGATAGCGCGCATCGCCAACACCCCGGCCGAGGAGGCCGAGGCCCATGATGGTTATCTTCTTCCCGCGGAAATGCACTGAAGCATCCATGGGACGAATCGTAGCGCACTCACGACGGGCGTGCTAATCTCGGCAGTCGACGAGCGTCGAGGCGTCCTTGTGCGTAAGCGGAAGCGCCGTAATCGGCACCGAAACGATCTGATAGGGAGCGGTGAGCACCTGGGCTAGCATACAGCCGTCTCCGGGTATCGTCAGCATTACCCCGACCCGCCTTTCGGCGGCATCCGTAATCTTCGAGATTTCTATCGCGTAGCCGGCGGTCGGCTCCTGTCCTGTAAAGACCGCAATGACCGAGTGCGTATTAAAATCGATTGTCGGGAGCGGAGAGGAGGCGTCGACCATCTTCCAGAGCTCGCTTAATTGATCCTCGGAGGTGATGAGATAATTGGCGCGCTCGGAGACTTTCGATTGTTGGCCGCGAGCGAGCTCCGTAAACGCCGCTTCGCGTATCGCCTGACGATTGTCTGCGGTGCCTCCATGCCAGTAGAAGATGCCGGCCCCCGCGAGAGCGACGAGCACGACACCGGCGATGATAGGAATATCTCGTTGCATAACTCCAGTATAGTCCCGCGGCGGCTCCGCCGCCGCGTGGTATGGGTATAAGTTCTGTGCGAGCGGAAGGAGTCGAACCTTCGACCTGCCGCGTATCAGGCGGATGCTCTACCAACTGAGCTACGCTCGCGAGAGAGGAAATGCCAAACGGATGTCCTCATACGCTTTGGTATTGTCCGAACGAACGAGCTGTATGGTACTCCATACGCTCGCAATTGGAACAGTATGGATAGTACCAAAAATGACGCTAATCTTCCACTATTTTCCTAACCAGGTTCAACGAAATTACCGACGAATTTTATAGAGCCGGCTCCTCCTGTAAAACAATGGAGGTCCAATGTCCCATACTTTCCCTTAATGGAATCAAGTCTCATACGGGTTCCACTGAATGAATCTCCAAAAAGCTCCCGGTTTGCTCGTTCAACTTCTTTTTTGAGAGTTTCTCGAACATGCTCTGCGCCATATTTTTTAAAATATTCATCGTCATTTAACAACTTATTGATTTGGTTTATATAGTGGTTAATGGCAGGATGCTCGGAATAGATTTTTTCTACAAAAGGAGGTAACGGTCCAAAATCTGGGCTTTCAGGTAATCGATCAAGATCATCAATATTTCCATCTTGTTCAGGAGGCTTCTCGAATTTTTTTAGAAAACTTTTGAACGATTCAGGCATGGGTACTATTATACACAAAAACACCTTTCTGGGGTTTTCTGTTGAGTATGTGAGCCCTACTTCGCGAAGCGCTACGAAGGGTCTTGGAAAAAGATGTGCGTGCTCTTTTGTTCCGCCTATTCTGCACTGCTCGAAAGCTCATATGTGGCTTTCGAACACCACCGGGTTACGTTATCCGGCTTCCGAGCATCGTTTAGAGACGAATGCTATCTCTCTCCCGCATAGCGCTTTCGCGCGACGTGGGAATCGACATGGTATGCCTTTCGGGCGATACCGATTCCAATTTGGATATGTTCCACGAACAGCTTCCGCTACCCGTGCCTTGTTACGACTTAGTCCTTGTCATTGAATTTGCCGTAGTACTGCGCGAGGCAGTCCTTCGGGCACCCCCAACTCCCTTGACTTGACGGGCGGATTGCGATAGTTGATGTTACTTCGCGTTCCCACGTAGCGAACGGATTTCCCGTACTACGCGAGTCCGTTCGTGAACTTCATTGAGGAAGCGAGGAGGCATTGCTTCCTCACTTCTTATTTCTTCTTGTTGAATTTATTCGCGACTCCGATTGCAATGGCCACTATGGCCACCGTGACCAGAACTTGGATTGTGTAGTCGTTCCACTGCTGTTGCGTGAGGCTCTTCCCCAGCAACAACGGCAAACACTCCGCGACCAATATCGCGAGAACGAAAGGAATAGCTTCCTTTCGACTTTCAAACCATTTTTTCATAGCGACTCCTTTCAACAAGTAATGAACAGAATTTCCTCAATGAAGTTCACGAACGGTTTAGTCCTTCAGTTTGATTTCTCAAACCTACTACGACACTGCTGACTTCTCGCAGAGAATGCATAACATCTGCCTCTGCGAGATCTCCCCAGGTCATTGTCATTTCAATTCCTTGCATCCACTCAACGCGTTTCAGAATTAATTATCTGTGTGCTTCCCCATGACTCACCTAGCATAGGTCGCACATCCGCTCTGCATCTCCGCAGGAGGGCTGCTTTTTGCTACTAGTTCTCTCCGCCAATGACCTCGCGATCATTGACTGTTCGTTCGCTACGCTCCATTTCAGGAGGGTCCGATTTAAACGGACTTGACTTGACAACTACTGGGCACGTTGTTTGCTGAGTACAAGACTCGAGAACGTATTCACCGCGGTTTAGCTGACCCGCGATTACTAGCGATTCCGGCTTCATGAGGTCGGTTGCAGACCTCAATCCGTACTGGGGGCGGTTTTATAAGGATTAGCTCCGCCTTACGGCATTGCAACCCGTTGTACCGCCCATTGTATTATGCGTGCAGCCCAAGGTATCAGAGGGACATGCTGATCTGGCGTCATCCCCACCTTCCTCTCCCGTGAGGGAGCAGTCTCGCCTGGCCATATAGGCAACAGACAACGGGGGTTGCGT
>Ga0209514_10001003_pt1 | contig 52972 bp, 48 predicted proteins | sample Subgrocontami58m_FD_187452 | JGI IMG/M metagenome (GOLD analysis project Ga0209514, IMG submission 187452) | Subsurface groundwater microbial communities from S. Glens Falls, New York, USA - GMW37 contaminated, 5.8 m (SPAdes) (version 3) | ecosystem: Environmental > Aquatic > Deep subsurface >... | reverse complement strand
AATTGTCAAGCTCAGCTTGACGCCCAGCTTAGCGGGGCAATTGTCAAGCTCAGCTTGACGCCCAGCTTAGCGGGGCAATTGTCAAGCTCAGCTTGACGCAAAAATTTTACCTGTCCGCCTTTGGAAGAAAGAACTTTAGAGTTCAGCTTAACTTACTTGAAATTCAAAAATATGCTATGCTCCTTTTGGAGATACATATGGAAAATCAAATTAACGTTGGCGATCAAAATACCCAACAAATCGAACAAAATCCGGTTAATGAACCTGTCCAAATTCAAAAAAAGCCAAAAGTAAATTATTGGATTGTTTCGACTATTGTTTTGCTTGTTATTTTGCTGGGAGCGGTTGGTTTTTTGTTAGTCAATCGAAACCAATATAGATTAACTTCAAATAATCAAGAGCCTCCTATGACTTCTGCGCCCTATCCAACAAACGAGCCTCAGGACAACATAGTAACTACTTCAACAAAGTGGCCAAAGGTAACCCTTACTGACACCGTAGTTTTTATCGGTCTTAAATACGTTTTAAATTTGAGTGCGCCAACGGGTAACAATATAAGATCGTTTAATAGTGAGGTAACTCAAAATTACAAAGGCATAGGTCAAGCACTAATCTCACCTGACAACAATAAGCTTTTATTTACTGCGCATGGCGATCCTCCACAAAGCGGCATTCTGTATATTGCCTCGCTTGATGGAAAAATTCTTGAAAAAATTGACATGGCAAAAATAAAAAACAATTTTGAAAAACAATATGAAGTGTCAATTTGGGGCTGGTCATTAGATCCTAGCAAGTTGATTCTCCATGCGAGAGATGAGCAAAACTTTCTAGATGACCGTTGTTGCGAAGGTGGGGACTATAGAGCATCAAAACAAATCATAGCTTCTTTAGATATTAATACTAATGAAATTAAAAAAATCTTTTCAATAACAGCTTCACCAATTGGTATCATGTTTTATGATCCCAATAAAAACATTCTGGTTTATACAGATAGCCAACTAGGTGGAGAAAAAGGACATCTTGTCGAACTAAATTCAAAAAATGAAACAGCTTTTGATGATTATTCATTAATCAACCATGGAGGAAATAAAACTTATTTTGTTACGACAGATGGAAACAGACGACACCTTGGGATTTATTCTATCTACAAACCAACCACACCAATTGCAGAAATTACTTTAGACGAGCCTCAAAATACAGATTTTACTAACTGGCTCATATGGTCACCTGATAATAAATACTTTGCAATTAGAGTATTAAATAGTGATAACACATTCAGTGATAGGCTAAAAATCTACGATAGAAACGGTAAGCTTGTTCTTAGCACCAACACTAACATGGGTGACGGTAGCGTTTTTTCCAGCGACGGTAGATACCTTCTGTCTTCATCTTCTCGTGATGTGGGTGGAGGAAATTACAGAAATTTCTGGGAGGCGATTGAGGTTACTACAGGAGAGCGAAGTATTAAGGAATTTTCTTCACCAGATCTTGGGAATGCAATTTTTTGGTTTAAATAAATTTTTCCTTACTCTCCCTTTGGGCGAGAAAATCGCGCGGGCTGAAAATCTTTTGACTGAAATACATTCTGATTTTATTGGTATAGATTCCCGCTGGAGTTTACCCTCGTGGATTCCCGCTTTGGTTCGACGGTGCTCACCATCCTGAGCTTGTCGAAGGATCGCGGGAATGACACACGGGGACGGGAATGACAGTAGGAAAGGGTTAAAATGAAATCAGGCCGAAGAGTTTATTGACAAAGGATTCTTTAGTTTCTAAAAGCTCTCCGGTTTCGACGGAGACTATCGCGGTTTTCTTGAATTTCAACGGCATCAAGCCAAATAGTTTTTCCTGCTTCTCGCCTTCTACTTCATAAACCAATGATCCGTCGGATTTCTGGCTCATCTTTACCCGACTTCCCAAATCGGCGGCATTTTGGCCCAATATTTTATCAATCACGTTTCTTGCTAACATATTTTGCACCGCCTGATCCGGCAATACCGTTACCTGTTTTTCTCCTGACGGAGTGGTCACAGTCAAAATATTAGTTGAAGAATCCACTGTCAGCGGGAAATTTGTTGTGGCTCCGACTCTATTTCTATCGATGACAAATTCTCCGTTTTTGGTTTTGATCTTAATTTCATCCTTATCTTCCCGGTCTTTGATTTTCAAAACTTCAGTTTCAACCTTATCTTCAGTTTCATTTTCAACCTCCGGAGTTTCTGGTCTCTCCTTTTTCTCCATCTTAGTTTCTATTTCGGTTTCCTCGCCGGTAATTTCATTTTTTGTTTTCATTTTAAATTCCCCATTTTTCTGCTCCATTTTTATTTTAAACCCCCGACTTTCAAACTCTCTTTTAATTTCACCGGATTTAAGTTCAATCCTATCTTTAACTTCTAATCTTTTTTCGTCCTTTCTCATGTCTTTTCGCTCATCTTTCCGTTCTTCGTTCCTAGTTTCAGGCTTCATTTCACTTCTGACTTCATTTCTCCCATCCAGTTTCTGCCCCCGATCCTCGTCACCCAATACCTGACCATCTGAATCCATATTTATCAATTGGCCAACTTGATCAACCAACCACCAAGATTGAACTTTGGGAGCAAAAATCAAAATCAGGAGAAACTGAAGAAAAATAATTGTAGTAAAACGGAGTTTCATCTAAAAAACAGTATAGTGGCTGGGACCATTGGTTGTCAATGAATAAACTACTTTGCCAGCCAGCCGCCGTCAACATAAAGAATGGCGCCGGTGACGTAATCCGCTTCGTCCGAGGCCAAAAAAACCGCGGCCGCTCCGATATCCTCCGGCCGGCCGATTCTGCCCTTGGGAATTCTTGCCATAAACCCAGCCTTTGTCTTATCATCCGCTAACATTCCGGCGGTCATATCGCTCTCGATTATCCCCGGACCAATCGCGTTAACATTAATCCCCTTCGGTCCAAGTTCAATCGCCAAATCCTCGACCAGCGCCACTATCCCGCCTTTGCTGGCGGCATAATGAGCGATATTCCCAAATCCCACTCCGGCCCCGCCGGAAGCAATTGAAGAAATGCAAACGATTTTCCCTCCGGCAGGCATAATCTTTACTGCCTCCTGAATGCACAAAAATTGGCCCTTAAGATTGGTGTTTAAAACCCGATCCCATTCGTCTTCGCTGACATTTTCTATCGGACCCATGGCTACCACTCCGGCATTATTCACCAGGATATTTAGTTGGCCGAATTGAGCTTTTACTTCCGCCATCATTCTCTCAACATCGGCTTTATTGGAAACATCCGCTTGAATTGAAAATGATTTAACTCCAATTTTGGATATTTCAGCTACTACTTTTTCAGCCTCTTCTTTATTACTACGGTAGTTGACCGCTACCGCTGCGCCCGCTTTCGCTAATGAGAGAGCTATTCCCCGACCAATTCCCCGCGACGCACCGGTAACGAGAGCAGTTTTACCTAAAAGGGAGAACATAAAGATCAGAATATCACATCTTCTCGGGAGTTTGTATCCCCAATAAAGTCAAACCATTTTTGAGGACTTGAGAGACGGAGGAGGTTAGAAGAAGACGGAAAGCGGCAGAATGGTTGGAATGGTTAAAATGGCTAGAATGGTTAGAAAGGTCGGAAGGAATAATTCTGTGTTTGTTGTAGAAAGTGTTAAAACGCTGGGCAAGTTCGTAAAGAAAAGTACAGACCAAGTTGGGCGAATATTGGATGGCGGCTATTTGAACCACTTCGGGAAAACGATAGATAAAACGGAGAATGGCCAGCTCCTCGGAGTTTAGGGCTAAGGGATAAGGGCTAAGGGATAAGGGAAGCCCACCAGACTTAGACAAAACAGATTTACAGCGGGCGTAGGTATATTGGAGGTATGGGCCGGAGTTGCCGTCCAAATTTATCATTTCAGCCCAATCGAAAACATATCCTGTCGATGGAGAATGTTTAAGATCGTTATATTTAACCGCCCCGATACCAACCATTTTAGATATTTCCGAGTCATCATTGAATTTCTTTGCTCTGTCTATAGCTTCCGCCAATACCTGCTCCAGCTTAATAGCGTTTCCTTTTCGGGTACTTATTTTCCCTTCTTTCAATCTAATTAGTCCATGTGGAATATGGAAAAATTGGTTTCGCTTTGCCCACCCAAGAAGCTCCACTGCCCAAAAAGCTTGCCGCCAATACAGTGTTTGCTCTGATCCAACTTCATAAATCATCAAATCCGGACTCCATTTTTCTTTTCTAAATTTAATTGTCGCCAAATCACGGGTCAAGTAAGTTGTTCCACCATCACTTTTGAGAATCATACTTGGCGGGAGCGCATCGTTTGGATAAGGAATAATTAACGCGCCCTCGCTTTTAATGGCAACTCCTTTTTTCTTGGCCTCATCGATAATCGATGGCATCATTTTTTCATAAGAACTTTCCCCATACGCTTCGTCGATTTTTACCCCTAACAAATCGTAAATTTTTTGGAATTCTTCTATCGACCGGATGACGAGTTTTTTCCAAAGTTCCCGTTCTTCTTTCTTGCCGTCTTCGAGAGCTTTAAATGCAGCCCGGGCCTCTTCATCCAATTCTTTATTAGTTTCTGCTTCCTGATGAAAACGGACATATAAACTTTCCATTTCGTCAACCGTCAGTTCATCTACGCTTTTTCCCGCCCATTTACGAATTGCCACAATCATCTTCCCGAACTGCGTCCCCCAATCGCCAAGATGGTTGTCTCCAATGCACTTCCAGCCCAAAAATTTATAAATGTTATAAACCGCCTGACCAATAATTGTTGAACGCAAATGGCCAACGGTAAAACGCTTGGCGATATTAGGAGCTGAATAATCTATGACCATAGTTTTTCCCTTGCCTGAATTAGAACTTCCATATCCATTTTTTTCTTTCAGAATTTCTTCGAGTTCAATTATTAATGACTTGTCGTTGAGAAAAAAATTTATAAACCCCGGACCGGCGACTTCGATTTTAGAGACGATTTTTTTCAATTCTTTATTGTTCTGAAGCTTTTCTGCAATGGTCTGCGCAAACTCCCGCGGGGTTTTACCCTTGTCCCTTAGCCCTTGTCCCTTAGCCCTTTCGAATGTTGTCAGGGCGATATTTGAGCTGTAATCGCCGTGGGATTCGACGGCCGGGTGCTCAAGAGATATTGCAGTCTCCGGAAACCCGAGATCCTGAAGAGTTTTTTTAATTGCGGTTTTTATGGCTTTATCGAGAGTAAGTTTCATCTTGACTTCCTTGATATTTAAGTTACAATAGATTCATCACGAAGGGGAAAAGTCTTTAAGGCTCGTCTTTAAAGCGACACCCCTTTTTTTGTTTCTCCCAACTTTTCTTTTAGATTATTTAGATAATCTATCTGTCGATTAAATTTCCAAAGTAATTGAGAATACTTTTTCCTGTTAGGAATTATAACCCTAGCTAATTTGCGATTCTTTTTTAAATACTCTATTAAACAATGGAAGTCGCCGTCCCCAGATATGATGACGGCTTTATCATAATGCGATAACTCAATCATTGCATGTAAAACTAATTCAGCGTCAACATTCCCTTTTGTTTCCCCGTTTAGCCGCGGTAAAGTTGGCTTAAAAACGAGTATATATCCAAATTTTTTAAGCGAACTATAAAGTTTTTTATATTTTGGGATATACCCGATAAATAGAAACGCTTTCGCGATGTGGTATTTATCTTTTAAGTAAACCCTAAATCGGCCAAAATCAAGACGCCAGCCCTGATCTTTAATACCAAGATTAAGATTCTGGCTATCGATGAAAGCATAAACTACCGGTTTTTTTTGTTTGATTTTTTTCATATACACAAAAGTTCTTTAATATCGTTCGAGTTTAAATGATTTGATTTTCATAGTAAAAGATAGTGATATTATGACATTAATTAATGAAAAATTTTCTTAGAACCAGAAAACCTGTATTTGATATCAACCAATTGGCTAGATTATCAAATATTTTCGACAATGCCGGACAAGTAGTTTTTGGAGTTGCTGTTTTATCGCCGCTTATTTCACTTGACAACTTCAACCCTCTTACTTTAATATTAGGGCTAACTGGAGTATTATGGTGTTGGATTATTAGTCTCATATTAATTCGTAAAAGAAAACGATTATGACCTTTGATGTAGTTTTCCTATTATCTCTAATTCTTCTTATGTTATTTGCTATAGTAGTTCTGATTCTCGCCTACCCGGGCCCGGTAGACGGAAAACGGCGCGCCAGAATTAAATGATCGCTACCGCCTGCACAGGCGAGCCGTTATTATGTTTCATTTTCAACTGTAAAGTATCTGATACTTTACAGTTTGCCCACCGCGTAATGAGTTTATTATAAATCCCGACACAACTGCCAATCTTGTTAAGATAGCAAAATTCGTTTGGCTTGTGCGCCAACTCGTCTTCGCCGGAACCAAAAATAATCGCCGGAATGCTTCTCTGGCTGAAAAAACATTGATCGGTTGAACCGTTAGTTACCGTAATCTTAGCCTTAGGACAAACTAGTTTTGACGCTTTTACCAATGGGTCGTTCCTGTCCGTATATCCGGCTGGCGCCGGCTCACCCACGTTAGAAACTTCCGCACCTGTTTTTTCGATTATCTTTTTTATAGATTTCATTACTAACTGGTGCATTTGAGGAATAGTTCTAATATCAAACGTTGCTTCCGCCAGTGAAGGGAAACTATTAGGACAATTCACATCTCCGGCTTGAAAACTGGTCAAAGACATTGTTGGTTTTCCAAGTAATTTATCATGATAAATTTTACTCCATTTTTCGCCTAATTTTTCCACCTTATCGATCGCCTCCATCAGCGATTTAATCGCTTGTAATTTAATCTTTTCCGGTTCAGAACCATGACCGGCATCCCCTCTAACGGCTAATTTAATAAACACGTTTCCCTTATGGGCGATTTGAATTTCGGATAGTCCGGTTGGCTCGCAAATTATTCCGGCGATAGATTTATATTGTTTAAACATCCCTTGTTTGTCAAAATATTTCATAACATTTTTGGTTCCAGCTCCATCGATTTCTTCATTAACCACAAAAGTTAACCAAATATCAACTGGCGGTTTTTTCTTGATTAGTTTTTTTAGCAAAAACATTAATACTACCACTCCAGATTTTTCATCGCTGGCTCCCAACCCGTAAACTTTTCCGTTTTTAATGACGCCAGAACCTAAACCATAAGGTTGATATTCCCAATCAGAAATATTCCCTGGCCCAACCGTATCCAGATGAGCGTTAAAAATCAACGCCTGATTTCGATTTCTACCTTCAATACAAAGGACAATGTTTCCATTTCCGATCTTGATTGCTTTAATCTGAGCCTCTTCTTTTAACCAGGAAAACGCGAAATCGGAAATTGTTTGCTCCTGGCCGGAAATAGAATTAATGGTAATTAACTGTTGAATTAATGTTTTCATGAGTTGTCAAAAGTAGCGATGGTCACAATACTATTTTTTGCTCCATGAACCCGGCTATCTTTTCGCAAAGTGACGTCTACATCGCCAATCTCAGTTTTTCCTTGTCCGTCAATAAAAACGGTGGTACAAATTCTGGCGTTAAACCCTTCTCGTTTTCTGATACCGGTGCCTTCTGGATTCAGGTATCTGGCTTTAAATGTTTGATGGGGGATTTGTTTTTGAACAAAATACGACCGGTAATCATTCTCGAAGGTGCACCCTTCCCGTTCAGTCTTGGATCCTACACCCGGTTTTAACGGATAAGGCTCATCCGGTGTAAATTGACTTAATTTTTTCTTGGCAAAATTCGCCATAGAAGCCGGTTCCATTTCTCCGGAAAAAATCAATCCTGCGCATTCGGTCCCCAAAAGCGGTCGGAATACCCAACCAAGAGATAAAAATTCCGGCGCCAAAAACTCTTCCCAACTAAGTTGTTGGTTCGTATCTAAAATTGGTGGCTTATCCGGATCAAGAGGCCAACTCCAGGGAAAAATATCTTCCTTGAATTCCCGGTATCGAGCCTCGGCATCCGCTGATTTCCAATCGGGATGATAACTTGCTAATTTACTTAAATATGAAGCTTTATTTTCCGGATCAAAAATGGTTGTGGCTGTTAATTTTGATTGCAACCATGAAGGTTCCGGGAACAGCTCAATATTACCGTCGGCCCAAACTTGTAGAAGTTGTTTGCCTTTTCCGGCCGTAACTTTTTCATCCGCATAACCGCTGGGGGGAAAAAACGGATATAACACATCATACTTGCCTGTTTTACCAGTTATCTTTCCGTCCTCGATTTTTATTTCCGCTGGTTTTTCGATTGTTAAACTTAAACCAAGAATCCGACAATAGCTTGCAAATAACTCAAAATCTTTGGTTATATATTTCCAACCGGATTCTCCCGGAATATCCGGAATCAAGATGGCGATATTGGATTCTTTACCGAAAGTGTTTCCAAGTGCTGCAACTGCCGCCAAATCAATTCCAGAAAAAGGGGAACTTAATCCTTCTTTCTCAACTTCCAAACGATAAGCTTGACTGGTAGCAATAATTTGTCCTTGACCTGATGACCAACCTTCAATCTCGGTGGCCAATAATTTTCCATCTGGAGTTAAGATATCGTCAAATCTAGCAATGGTTGCCCCGTGTTGATCCTCTCGGCTAGACATCTTCAATAACTTAGCCGGATTACCGTCAAATTTGTCGTTAAGAATTTTTTCTGTTATAGCCAAAAATTCCGGTAAAATTACGGCCCGATTTTCAATTTGTTGGGCTATTTCAGCCGGAAAATGACAGGAGCCTGCCGCCACCAACCAAGGCCGTTCATCAAAACCGAAATCAACCGCTCCCAATTTGTCTTTCACAGATTGAGCAACTGCCAGCTCTCTCTCCCCTGCTTCCGCCGGAGTAAATAGAGAATAAAATCCTGTCGGAAAAACACCACACAACTCCGGTGCCTCCGACATCATTTTTAATTCTGATTTAGATGATTTTACAAATTCATCTTTCATTGTTACTCCATTTTCTTTGCATACAAGAATCGCCCCTCTGATTACCAATTTTATTAGTAACCAAAGGGGCGATTCTTAACGAACCACTGTACCACCCTTCTTCATTTCGATGTTACCATCGAAACCTTCATGACTCTCAATCAAGAGTCTCCGGCTATTACGGGCCTTTGCCGTCTAAGATTTTGCTTAGCTCCTTGCAGATCGCGACTCTGCTAATACGGATTTCTTAAACTGTAAAGAAATATTATACACTATCCGTCAAATTTCGATCTAACAGTATCAAACCTTAACAAAAAGGCCTGGCCTTTTTGTTAAAAACTACTCCACTTTTTCGGTAACTCTGTATTCCAGATACCGGCCTAACATCAAACGGGTATGGGCGTCGAGGCCGGGGAGGGCGTTGAAGAAAAATCCGACCACCGGCAAAAGCAATAATTCAAACGGTTGGATAATTTTTCCGATCAGAGATATTTTCTTAGGACTTTTTGGCCGGCGTTTGGCATCTACAAATAAAACCACCAAAATCGCCAAAAGAGAAATTGTTAAGATTCCGGAACTGACTTGCGGCAAGGTTTTACCGATAATAGTCCGCGAAAAAGTCGGATTTAATAAAGGCGGAAGCAAAGCCCCCAACGTCAAGGCAAACCAATTCACCGGCCATAAGAAATGGTCTTCCATCAATCTTAATATTCTTAAAATATTGTCCTTAAGCGGTATCCCCTCCACTAATACCGCCTGACGGATGACAAATTGGTCATCCGCTACTCCCCACGCCCAACGCTTGACCTGCTCATACTGGTTTATCATGGTTTTCCAGAAAGTTGAAGACTGGGCGGCATCCATCAGGGCCGGCAAATAAATCGGGTCAACAGATACTTTTCCCTTAGTGGCAAAATAAGTTTTAAAGAAAATCCTGTAGTCTTCAGGGATTACATCCGTATCCCAATAACCCACTGATTTTAATAATTTCAAAGAAGTTGAATAAGTGGAGAAATTCACCAACCGGTCACGGCGACACAGAATATATAAATGAACCACGCTCCAGACGGTCGCCAAGGCCCTAATCGGAGCCGGAACTCGCCAAATATTGTTATAGAACATGACCGCCGGCTGCCAAAAACGCTGATAGCGGCGGGGATTATCCAAAAAATAATAGGTCAATGCCGCAAAATAATTCTGATGCAATCTGGCGTCAGCGTCATGGCTGGTAATGGTAGCGAAACGAACATCAACAATTCCTTTTTTAATTAATTCCGGTTCAACAATTGACTTAGCCGCCCAAGCCGAATTGCTGGATTTGCCCTTAACTTCCCCCATAACATCCTGATGGAAAGTGGTATGGAAAGAACCAAAAATTTTCCCGAATTCATGGGTTAGATTTTTGGCTTTTTGTTTGCCTGCTTCTCCTTCGCGTTCTTCAAAAGATAATATTATGTGAATTTTCTTCAGGGGATATGTTTGCAAAGACAAGGCTTCCAGTGTTTTAATTAAAGTTCCTTCCGGTTCCTTAAAGGTCGGAATAACCACAATATGATGAATTTTTGCCCAATCCGGAAAAACCGCCACATCCCCCATCCAGTCGAATTTTTGGCTGGCCTCTAACCTAAAATGCCCGATAAGAGAAAATATAGCGACTGACAAAGATTTATATAGCCAATAAACGGTGAAGGCAATAATGTAGACGGCGACCACTTCCGGGATCAGAAGCGACCCCCACAGAGGAAACAAAATTAAAAACCAGCTGACCGACCCGGGCAGAATTTCCAAGGCCCGCCGCGTTCTTATCGGATGGCGGAGGAAATAGCGTTTTATTGAGTCCATGGGTATATTTTACCTTAGGAGAGAGAAATTAGGGTAATCTGGGGAATAAGGGAGTAGATGGTGCGGAAATTTTAGGTCCTTTGAAAATTTGTTGGATTTTAGATGCGGTTTCCGGCAAAAATATACTCAACGGTAGCGTTAATTGCAGGATTTTTTCGACATAAGCTTTTAAGTCTTTGCCAGCTTCCTCGTCAGATTTTTCCCAAGGTTTATCAAGATTAATTTTGGCGTCAAGAGCGCTGAAATCTTTCCATAGTTTTTCTAGAGCTAAATTGAATTCGAAATTTTCGATATGGGAAGAAATAGATGGAAAAGAAGGGTTAGAAGGATTAGTAAAAGATAAAACAAGATTTTTTAATTCACAGAGTTTTGCTACCCGCTGGATTAGATTACCTAAACCGTTGGCGAGATCTGAAGTATAAGCTTTTTCAAATTTTTCGTAAGTAAAATCGCTATCTTCAAACGGATTTATTTTTGCCAAAAGGAAATATCTTGTCGCATCGGTTCCGTATTTGTCAACCAAATCATATGGGCTTACCACATTACCCAAACTTTTACTCATTTTTTGACCGGCAGAGGTGATAAAACCATGAATCATAATTTGTTTTGTATTTGGCAGATCGGCAGACATCAACATGGCTTGCCACATTGCCGACTGCTGCCTCAAATTATCTTTCCCGGCAATCTGGATTCCGGGCCACCAAACCTTAAAACTTTTTTCGTTTTCCGGCCAACCTGTCGCAGAAATGTAATTTACTAAGGCGTCAAACCAAACATACATGACGTGTTTAGGATCATCCGGAACTTCGACTCCCCATGGCATTTTTTCTTTTAATCTTGAAATACTAAAATCTTTCAGACCACCGGAAACAAATTGTTTAAGTTCATTAAAACGGAAATCAGGAATAATAAATTTTGGATTCCGATTGTAAAATTCAAGCAATTTGGATTGATACCCAGACCAGCGGAAAAAATAGTTTTCTTCTTCTCTAATCTCCAACTTAAGATTGGGATGGATCGGACAAATTCCTTCAACCAGTTCCGAATCGGTTTTTTCCAGCTCGCAGCCAACACAATATTTCACTTTATAATTAGCCTTATAAATATCACCTTTGGCCGCGCAACGCCGCCAAAATTCTTGGGCGGCTTTTTTATGATGAGCATCGGTTGTCCGGATAAAATTGGTATAACTTAAATTCAGGGAAAATTTCAAATTGTCGAATTTAACGGCGTATTCATCGCAATACTTTTGGGGATCTTTTCCCGCTTCCAATGCTTTTTGATAGATCTTTTGGCCGTGTTCGTCGGTACCGGTGTTAAAAAAGATTTCATCGCCTTTAAGCCGGTGGAATCTTGCCAAAACGTCAGCTTGGACAATTTCCAGAGCAAATCCAATATGCGGATCGGCGTTAACGTAAGGAGTGGTGGTGGTGATATAAAATTTATTTTTCATTATCCTTACAACAAAGTTCCAGTTGAATGTTATCAGGATCACGAAATACCAAAGTCAACAAACCGTTTGACAATTTCTCGATATTTCCGTGGGGAATTTTGTTTTTATCAAAAAACCCTAGCGCGCTTTCCAACTCTTGCTTTGATTTTACCTCAAAAGAAAAATGATCTAGCCCAGTATTAAATTCACTAAACAAATCTATAGCCTTTTTTTCTTGGTGAGTGGTTAATCCCAAATAAAAATTCCCAGCTAAGAACATTACAAAATCAGGATAATTAGCTACACATTGAAAACCAGGCAGAGATTTATAGAATATCTTTGAAATTTCCAAATCCCTAACTGTTAGCTTTATGTGGTGAATTTTTTTTATTTTAAAACTCATAAACTTTGGATAACTTGGCCTAATTTTAACCCAAAATAATCTTTGGCGCTGCCGAGGTTGACCGCCAGTTCCAAAAGATCGCTGCTGCCGTTTAATATCAAAGGCTGTCCGGGACATACATCTGAAAAAGTCTTGACTACAGGTAGGTCAAAAGTTTTATTTCCAAAAATCTTTACATTGCCGTATCTGTCTATATGCAGCACTTGACCATCTTTAAATTCTAATTTCTTGATACTTTTAATCTGTCTGCAACCAAAATATTCAGGATATTTATTTTCAGACAACAGTACGGCAATTTTGACAAATACATCCCGACCATGAAAAGTAGCCGATACTGATCCAAAATAGTTTTCGTCAATTTTCCAGCTTTGCAAAATATTGTTTTGATTAGCGGCTTTCCAGAGCAGACCATTATCCGGACCGACAAACCAGAAATTTTTGGTTTTAATCACAATCCCGTTGCGTTCACTTCCCACTCCAGGATCCACGATACCGACATGAACTGTATTCTGGGGACAAAATTTGGCTAACTGCTAAATTCCATACGCCCCCTCCAAAACTGAAAAAGATGATACGTCATGGTTCTCTATAATTTGACCCGTAAACCCCAGAGAGAAAATTACTGCTTTCAATTGTGAAATAGCAAAATCGTCTCCGAAATCAGTAGTAATGGTAATAAATGGTGTCATATATGGTCTAAATACGTAAAAACCCCCTATTAAGGGGGTATAAATCTTCTTATTTTTAATTTTTACAACAACAAACCCCCTTTGCGCTGTAATAAGCACATCATCATGGAGGTCATCATTGACACAACAATTTTATTTTGCATAACTGAAATATAGTATAGGTCTAGCTCCCGAAAAATGCAAATTTGTGCTATTATCACCTCATGAAGAAAATGAATGTATCTATTACCAAGATGAGCAAATACACGGGGAAATGGGTGGCGGTGGACCCTAAAAGAGAAAAAATCATTGCTGTTGGTGAAACCCTCAAAGAAATAGGACCGTTGGTAACCAGATCGGCGGATGATAAACGTCTGGCCGGAACTGTGCCGTTTGCCCATAAGGTACCTCGGGCAGATGAAGGGCCGTATATCTTATCTTATGGATAAGCAAGTCCTAAAAGCCTTTCCTTATTATAAAGATTTTCAGGGTAATTTTTATCCGATTATTCCATTGGTTTTGTTCAATAAGTCAAAGAGGCTGGATACAGACGCATTGGTAGATTCAGGTGCCAGTATTTCTATTTTTCAACCCGCGATTGCTGAATTATTAGGAATTAAAATCTTAAGTGGAAAAGAAATATATCTTGGCGGAGTTGGCGGTCGAATCAAAGGATATATCCACAACTTAGAAATTGCAGTCGCAAGTAAAAATTTCGTTTGTCCGATAGTTTTTTCTTTTGAATATCATGTATCAGTTAATCTCTTGGGTCGAGACTCGGTCTTTGAAAAATTTAGAATTATTTTCGAAGAAAAATACAGGAAGATTTCATTTGACTGAGGAAAATAGGAAAAATCAGGGGGTAGGTTTTCCTAGGAGCTTCTCGAACGTTACGGTGAGTTTTCCGGCCAATTTGCCGGCCCATTCGTCGGTTCTGACTTTTGAAATGGCTATTTTTATTCCCGGCTTATCCAACGATTCTTGAATCCTAGCAATGGTAGACGAACTTACCCCTAATTGTTTTTTTATCTCGTTATAACTCCGGCCATTTGCTAACATTAGGACCACAGCCAATCTTTTGGCAATCCCCTGCCTTTCGGTTTCAGACAATAAATCGGATATCAAAGCTTGAGCTTCATCCGTAGATGAAGTATCAGCGATTATCTGGGCCAGGATTTTATAAATTTGCTCCATCAAAAATAATGTTATCATAGAATTTATATGTCCGAATTATATTTAGCGGCGGCGATATTAATCGCAATTTTAGCCAGCATTACTTGGTATCTTAACCGCCAGATCCAAGAACTGAAAAAGCCTAAAACCGATGAGACCATGACCGAATGGCTCAAGACTATGAGCCGCGACATTTCCGACACTAAAAAAGTTCTCAACGAAACTTTATCGGATTCCACCCGCCATTTATCAGAATCTTTGACTAAACAAACCCATGATATTCATGAACGGTTAACTAAAGCGGCCGAAGTTATCGGCGAATTAAAACGTGAGGCCGGCAGTTTCTCTGAAATTGGACGGTCAATGAAAGAATTACACGAATTTTTAAAAAGCCCGAAATTACGGGGGAATATCGGCGAGCAGGTTCTGAATGACTTAATCGCCCAAATGATCCCTCAAAGCTCCTTTTTTCTGCAATACCAATTTGTTTCCGGAGATAAGGTGGACGCGGCCATCAAAACTGATGCCGGAATTTTACCGATCGACAGCAAGTTCCCGATGGAAAATTTTCTAAGAATGAATAAAGCGGAAGAAAAATCAGAGAGGGAAAAAGCCGGCAAAGAATTCGTCAACGATGTTAAAAAACATATCCGGACGATTTCCTCAAAATATATTTTGCCTGATGAAGGCACAACCGATTTTGCCATGATGTATATTCCCAGCGAATCGGTATATTACGAAATTGCTACCAATCCTGATTTGATGGATTACTCCAGAAATTTAAGAATTTATCCGGTCAGCCCAAATACCATGTACGCTACGCTATCAATCATCATGCGGGCATTTCAGGGTAAACAGTTCGCCTCCAGATCGAGGCAGATTTTAAATTTGTTGCGGGCAGTGGAAAAAGATTACGGTCAGTTGGAAGAGTCGTTAAATATTTTAGGCGGGCATATCAATAACGCTTATAACAAATTCAGCGATGTTTCCGGCCATACTCAAAGGCTGGGGCAAAAAATAACTTCCACGGTATCTTTTCAGGAAATCGATCAACCGGAGTTACTTCAGTAACGTTTTTCTAAATTCCAAAAGGTCTAAAGAATTGACAATTCCGTCTTTATTAATATCAAAATCTGAACCTGATGTTCCGAAAGCTTCGATAATCGCCTGTTCCGTGAGTGGACCGGATTGGGCAGACGTAACCCCAGCAGTACGCTCGCCACTCCCGAAGCTTTCAGTTTCGCGTCGTGGTGTCGCGACTGCGGGGTTCTGACGTGACAGCGGATTTTCTAAAGAAAACCCGGTCCCGTCAGAAGCTTTAGGGGCAATTTTGGTAGGAGTGCTGATGACGTACAATCCGCCGGCCAGTCCTGCTCCGATGAGCAAAGATAATAAAGCTAATCCGATCAATTTTTTCTTTTTCATACAGATTCTTTTTGGATTGCCAATGAGGAAAATCCTACTATTAACGCCAATGATCCAACTGCCAAAAGCATTATAGAAGGATTCATATTTCCGGCTTGGGGAAGTTTGGAAGGAGTCGGAGTCGGGGTAGCGGCGCCGACAACTCCGGCTTGGGCCACTGAGATTTCACTGCCGGAAGTTTGGGTACAATCAATCATGTCATTGCCGGACACGTCGGCAATATTGCTATCTATAGTACTGCCATCATTACACACTAAATCAATAACGGCCGAACCTGGCGATAAAGATTTAAAGGTGATCTCAGCTAATTCACCCTGACCGGTTTTGGTTTCGCTTTGAACCTTATTATAAGCATGAATTTCTAAATTTCCGGTTTGATTACCGATAATTTTACTGACGGAATCAAAATAAGTTCCGCTTTTAACTGTAACTACTTCCAATTTGGCTTTGGGGAAAGAAATCTTAGCATCAGCGGCAACTGTTAATTTAGTTCCGGTATCGATGAATAATTTAACCGTAAATTGGGATCCCGATTCAACGCTGTCGGTAGCCGGATCCAAATATAACCGGGGACCAGCGGCGGCAAAAATAGTTTTTACCGATACCGCAAAAATTAATTCTAATACCATTAAATTCAATAAAAATTGTCTTTTCATTAATGACAACTGTATCTGGTAAGAAGAGAACTGTCAACCCTAAATGATAGCCTGAATGGCGGCGCGGTCGGAAGAAGTGGGAATCAACCTGCCGATAATCACATTTTCTTTTAATCCCAATAACGGATCTTCTTTGCCTTCCAGCGAAGCTTCTGTTAAGACTTTGGTGGTTTCAATAAACGAAGCCGCCGATAACCAGGAATGAGTGTAAAGGCTGGCCCGGGTAATTCCCAAAATGACCTGAGTAACTGCCGCCGGCTTTCCGCCGGAAGCTATCACCTGAGCATTAGTGGTATTCAAAGTCACCGAATCTACTAATTCACCGTGCAAAAATGCGGTAGAACCGGGATCTGCTATTCTGGCCTTATCGCTCATTTTTCTGACAATAACTTCAAAATGCTTATCGTTGATCGGAATTCCCTGTGATTCATAAACGGTTTGAATTTCGTGAATCAAATATTCCTGTGATTCCCGGACGCCTTTAATTTCAACTAATTGATCAACATCTAACGCTCCGGAGGCCATCTGCCACCCAGCCGGAACCTGTTGGCCGTTTTGGACCTGGAGTTGAGCGGTAGCTGACACTAAATGTTTTTCTTCGACGCCGTCTTTGCCGGAAATTTTGATCATTATCCCGCGATCAATTTCTTTAATCTCAACTTTTCCGGCGATTCCGGATATCGGAGCCAGCATCTTAGGAGTTCTGGCTTCAAATAATTCTTCTACTCGCGGCAAACCTTGAGTAACGTCCAAACCGACGATACCTCCGGTGTGCTTGATCCGCATGGTCAACTGGGTTCCCGGTTCCCCGATTGATTGAGCGGCAACTACTCCGGCCGGGAATCCTAATTCTGCCAATTTTCTTTGGCCAAAATCCCAACCATAACACATTTTACAAATTCCATAAGGTAAAACGCAGGTTAGCGGCGAACGGACCACTATTGATTCCACCCCGGATCCTGAAAACAACTTCTGGATCTGCTCGTCAATCAAATCACCACGCTTGGCAATTACTTTCTTGCCATCCACTACATCTTCGGCCAGAATCCTGCCGATGGTTCTTTTTATAAATTGGTCTCCGCGCCGGCTAGTCTTAGAAATATTTAATCCACCTTCGGTACCGCAATCATTACTTCTGACAATCACATCATGGGTAACATCAACCAATCTCCGCGTCAAATAACCGGCATCGGCCGTTTTCAAAGCTGAATCAGTCAAACCTTTACGCGAACCTCTGGTACTGGTAACGTATTCAAACACCGACAAACCCTGCCTGAAGTTAGACTTAGTCGGTAATTCCACGATATTCCCCAACGGATCAACCACCAGTCCGCGCATAGCCGAAAGTTGCTTAACCTGATCCCGGCTGGCTCGGGTACCACCGGAATCGATGATAATTTTTACGGCATTATTTTCGCCCAAAGCATTCCAGGTTTTTTCGGCAATATCATCGGTAGTTTCCATCCACAACTGGTTCGTAAGACGACGGCGCTCTTCGTTGGTAATTAAACCCATATTAAAATTCTGTTCGATTTGGACCGCTCGCTGATTAGCGTCATTGATGATATCGTCTTTTTCCGGAATAAGAACACAATCACTGACGGAAACCGAAAGTCCGGAAATAGTGGCGGCATTAAAACCAACTTCTTTGATCGAATCAATTAAACTGACTGTATCTTCAATACTTAATTTACCAATTGCTTCCCTGACCAGATCCTGAATTGCCCCGGCGGTAATCGGTCGGTTCATAAAAGGTATACTGTCGGGCAATGCCCGGTTAAAAATAATCCGGCCGGCGGTAGTTTCAATTATTTTTCCTTCGATTCTAACCATCACCGGCTGGCGGTATTCAATAAAATTGTTTTGTAAAGCCGTGATCACTTCTTCTTTTCCGGAGAAAATGGTTTCGCTCAATTTAAGGTTAGGGTCAAAAGAGGTCAGATAATAACAGCCCATCGCCATTTCTTTATTTGGCACAGTTATGGGCGTCCCACTGGAAGGTTTCAATAAATTACGTTCCGGCATCATGATGGTCGCGGCTTCTTCCTGGGCGTGAACGGACAGAGGAACGTGGACAGCCATTTGGTCTCCGTCAAAATCAGCGTTATATCCGGAACAAACGCAAGGATGAATTCTGATAGCACTGCCTTCGATCAGGATCGGGTAAAAAGCCTGAATTCCTAATTTATGCAATGTGGGAGCGCGGTTCAACAAAACAGGATGATTCTTGGTAATCTTTTCCAAAATATCGTAAACTTCAGGGCTTCTTCTTTCCAAAGCCGCTTTAGCAGAACGGACATTGGGGCTTATCCCCTGAGAAATCAATTCCCGCAGGACAAACGGCTTAAACATTTCTAAAGCCATGTCTTTAGGCAATCCGCATTGATTAAGCTTCAATTCCGGCCCGACTACAATCACGGAACGGCCTGAATAATCCACTCTTTTCCCTAAAAGATTTTGTCTGAACCGGCCTTGTTTGCCCCGCAACATTTCCGATAAAGATTTAAGTTCCCGGCGCAAAGTTTGTCTCCGGGTAGTTCTGGACTGAGGAGAATCAATTAATGAATCGACCGCCTCCTGAAGCATTCTTTTTTCGTTTCGCAAAATTATTTCCGGAGCCCCTAAATCAATTAAATGTTTCAGGCGATTATTGCGGTTGATGACCCGGCGGTATAAATCATTTAGGTCCGAGGTGGCGAATCTGCCTCCGGACAATTGAACCATGGGACGCAAATCCGGCGGTAAAACCGGCAGAACTTTTATCAATGTCCAGCAGGGATCGATTTGGGCTTCTATCATTCCGTCTATTAATCTTAAGCGCTTTGATTTTTTGGTTTTGGCAGCCCCTGTAGCTATAATTAATTCCTGCCTGAGTTGATCCCGGATAGCTTCTAAATTCAAATCCGACAATAATTCTTCTACCGCCTCCGCTCCCATCCCCAATTTTAAGTGATCGGTAGCGTTATATTCCAATAATTTCAAATATTCATCCTCTGTTAACAATGACCTTCTGTCTAATCTGGAAGACAAACTTAGAACGGCTTTGTAAACCTCTCCGGCCGTATCTTTTTCCTTGGCTAATAATTCTCTGATTCTGGCTATTTCCTGTTTTACCCGGAATTGAGTCTCTCTGGTTTTCAGCTCTTGCTGTTCCTTGCCGTTTTTATCGTTTACATCGCCGGCAATTTCTTTTTCACCGGCTGATTTTATTTCTTCGATTTCTTTTTCGGCCTTTCCTTCCAACTCTTTATGTCTTTTACCCAATCCTTCTTTTAAGTCTTTCATTACCTGTTCTTCAACCTTTTTATCAACATTCAAAACTACGTATTGGGCAAAATAAATAACTCTGGTTAAACTCTTGGGAGAAATATTGAGAAGCAAGGAAAGCTGGCTCGGGGCGCCTTTGAAATACCAGACATGGACCACCGGCGAAGCCAGATTAATATGCGCCATTCTTTCCCGCCTGACTCTGGACTGAGTAACTTCAACGCCACATTTATCACAGATGATTCCACGGAATCTAATCCGTTTGTATTTTCCGCAATAACATTCATAATCCCTGGTCGGACCGAAAATTCTCTCGCAAAACAAACCGTCTTTCTCAGGTTTAAGGGTCCGATAATTAATCGTCTCCGGCTTGGTAACTTCTCCGTGAGACCAAGATTTAATAACATCCGCTGAGGCCAACTCTAGTTTTAATCCGCGAAAATCAACCATTGTTTTCATTTTACAGTCTCCTTTTTATCTTCCTTTTTATCTTCTTTATCTTGTTTCTTTTTATTTTTAACTGAATCATCATCGCTATCGTCATTCAGATTAACGGTATTAGTTGAGTCATCGATTATTCCGACAACCTTGTCATCAGTTATTGGCAAAGCCCTTGGGCCGCCGGCCTGTGGTGTAATCGGGCTAACTGCCTCGACTATTCTGGTTGGGATAACATTTAAAACCAAAGAATTAAGTTCTTTCATCAAGACTTTAAACGATTCCGGAATCATTGCCTCCGGAATTTCTTCACCTTTAACGATGGCTTCGAAAGCTTTAGCCCTTCCGACGACATCGTCAGATTTAATTGTCAGCATTTCCTGCAAAGTATGGGCGGCGCGGTGGGCTTCAAGAGCCCAGACTTCCATTTCTCCCAATCTTTGACCCCCCATTTGGGCTTTTCCTCCCAAAGGCTGTTGAGTAACCAGGGAATATGGCCCTGTGGATCTGGCGTGAAGCTTATCCTCGACCATATGCGACAATTTCATAATATAGGCGACTCCGACTACAGTTTCTTCTTTGAAAAATTCCCCTGTTCTTCCGTCAATAAGCTTGACTTTCCCGGAAACCGGAAGTCCGGCCGACCTCATTTCAGAAGAAATTTTATCTTCGGAAATAGATTCAAAAACTGGAATCGCAATTTTGATATTCTTATTTTTAGCCGCCCATCCCAAATGAGCTTCCAGTAATTGGCCCACATTCATTCTTTGCAAAACCGATAAAGGGCTAATAATAATATCCACCGGAGTTCCATCCGGCAAATACGGCATATCGGCCGTCGGAACTATCTTGCTAATAACGCCCTTATTACCATGGCGGCCGGCCAATTTATCTCCGACTGTCACCTTGCGAAGTTGAGCAACTTTAACAATTACTTTCTTTAGAACCCCCGGTTCCAATTCATCTTCTTTTTCTCTGTCCAATACTTTAATATCGATGACTGTTCCCTGTTCTCCATTAGGCATTCTAAGCGATGTATCACGGACTTCTCTGGCTTTTTCCCCGAAAATTGCCCTTAAAAGCCTTTCTTCCGCGGTTAATTCAGTTTCCCCCTTAGGAGCAATTTTCCCGACTAAAATATCGTTAGGACCGACATTAGCTCCGACCACCACAATCCCATCCTCGCCAAGGTTAGCTAACTCTGATTCTCCAACATTGGGAATATCTTTGGTAAATTCTTCCGGACCTAATTTAGTGTCCATTAATTGGGCTTCATATTCATTAATATGAATTGAAGTTAACAAATCTTCTTTAACTAATTTATCTGAAATTACAATAGCGTCTTCATAACCTAAGCCTTCAAAATTGGAATAGGCAATCACCAGATTTTTGCCCAATGCCAATTCGCCATTATCTGAAGCCGGCCCATCTATTAATAAAGAACCTTTTTTGACTTTATCTCCGACGTAGACAATCGGTTTTTGGGAATAACAGGTTGATTGAGAAGAGCGTTTGAATTTTTCAATCCGATAATGTTTTATTCCAGATTTTGTTTTAAATTCAACTTCAGAAGCATCAACTGATATTACTTCCCCGTCTTCTTCCGCATAAATTGCCCTTTTCATCTGCTTAATCACCACATCCTCAAACCCTGTCCCTATTATCGGGGACTCTGTTTTTACCAAAGGCACAGCCTGACATTGCATGTGTGTGCCCATTAGAGCTCTGTTTGCTTCATCGTGGGCTAAAAACGGAATCAAATTTGCCGAAGTTCCGACAGCTTGACGGCTGACTATGTCTACCAATTGAATTTCTGCAACCGATCCTTCTGTAAATTGGCGCATATAACGGATTGGTAACCATTCCGCGTCTATACATCCATCTTTATCTATAGGTATCTCGGCATGAGTGATCTTATATTTTTCCTCATCGTCAGCCTGAAGATAAACCACTTCATCCGTCAATTTCATTTTAAATTTACCATTTTTGGTAATTTTTTCTACTTTTCTATAAGGCGCTTCAATAAAACCATACCTATTTATTCTGGCATAAATCGCCAAATAAGTAACCAGTCCGATATTCGGCCCTTCCGGAGACCTAACCGGGCAAATTCGGGAATATTGACTGGAATTTATATCTCTCATCGAAAAGCTGGCCCTTTCCTTGGTAACTCCCCCCGGACCCATCACCGATAACCTTCTCAAATTATCTATCTCGGAAAGAGGGTTCGTTTGATCTAGTATCGTTGATAATCTGTTTCTCTTAAAGAATTCCGATACTACGGCGATTATCGGCCGGGCATTGACTAGCGCTGCCGGTCCCGGAAGTTCTCCGGGCTTGGCAAAAGCCATTTTCTCCGAAATCGATCTTTCCAACCTCAAAAGCCCGACTCTGAAAGCAGTTTGATGAACCAGCTCCCCGACTCTTCTGACGCGCCGGTTAGCCAAATGATCGATATCATCAGCTATTCCAACCCCCCTCTGAAGATCTATTAACATCTTAATAACCGCTATAAAATCTTCCGGGGTTAAAACCCAATAATCACGGGTCAAAGGCTGTGATAGACCTAGACGTCTGTTCAATTTATATCTGCCGACTTCCCCAAGATCATATCTTTTGGGGTCAAAAAAGGATTCATAAAAAAGAGACCTGGCGTTCTCCAAAACTGCCGGCTCTCCCGGCCTGATCTTTTCATAAAATTCAACCAGCGCCTCTTCTTTCGTTCTCGTTTGATCCCGGCTGATAGTGCTAAAAATATAATGATGGTCAGGATCAATATCAACGTCTTTAAAAAGGCCCATCAATTGTTCGTCGGCCACATATCCCATCGCTTTTAGTAAAACCGTTACGGGTATTTTCCGACCCCGGTCTATTTTGACGGTAATCACGTCATTGCGGCTGACGCTAAATTCCAACCAAGAACCGCGAATCGGCCTTAATTCCGCCGTAAATAAATTCCGGCCGGAAGGCTGATCAACATCGCTGGTAAAAAATACTCCCGGAGATCTGACTAACTGATTAACTACGCAACGCTCTACTCCTGCTATTACAAAAGTCCCGATATCGGTCATCATCGGAATATCTCCTAAAAATACTTCCTCTGTCAAAACTTCATTAGTTTTAAGATTGGTTAGAGTGGCCTCAGCAGTCAACGGAGCATCGAAGGTCAACCCTTTTGTCAAAGCGTCTTCGACTGAAATTTTTGGTTTTCCTAATTGATGTTTTCCGAAAACCAACCTCCACATTTTCCTGGAAGGATCGGTAATCGGGGATGACTCTGACAGCGCCCAAGAGATTCCTTCAGTCAAAAAATTCTGATAAGATTCTTTTTGAACGGATAGCAGATCTAAATCTGGTAAAGGCAAATTAGTTTTGCCCCAATACTGTCTTGTTGGTAGAGTGCGAAACATTTAAGCCTTAAACTATAGATGACAAAAAACCGCCTTCTCACCGAAGGCGCAAATGGCACCAAACAATTTGCCGTAAAACGGTTCGTGCCTAAGCTAGTGAGTAGTATACCTGACAAACACCTAATGTCAAGAACGAAATTTTGCATCTCCGTCAGCATCATAAATTTAATCCTTATCCATATTCTCATATTCTCCCTTCGGCAGGGCTCAGGGTAAACAAGAATTTGAGAATGTTATTATTCCCTCATTTATTTATTCTTTTCTCTTCGCGGTAGCGGACGGAAAAGAACATTGGCAGTTTTCTTGTCCCGCCATAATCATGAGCGAAGTCAAACCATGATGGCAAAAGTTTTCACAAACCATTCAAGTATCTTTTTATCCTCTCCCTATCTTCATTCTCTTGATCAGCTTTAAAATATATCTCAATAAAGTCAATCTTCAAAGTATTTACATTGAATGCATAGATAACTCTGATGCCGCTTTTTGATCCGCGACCTTTTAATGCTCTACAAGCAAATTTCTTAATTTTACAAACCAATATTTCTTCTGTGCAAAATCCCGGAATCGGAAAAACGCTTAAATTATTAATTTTTTGGAGATGAAATAATTCAATAGCGGCTATTTTTACCAATTCCAAATCTTGTTCCAGGGATCGGTACTTTTTCAGGAGCTTTTTAAAATCTTTTTGAAACTCTTCTGTTTGTGCATAGTTAATCGTTGTTGCCATCGTCATAGTTTCTTACCGAGGTTTTAGGAGTGCGGTAAAACACTGCCTCATAATCCAACGGTTTGCCATCTTTAGCAACCATCCAAGGCACATCTTCATGAGAGTAATCACTAAGTTCAGCGGCATTCTTATCGCCAAGCCTGGCTAACACTTCATCAATATGTTGCAATTCCCGCGCATCCCTTAGCTTGGTCAAATCCGGCTCTCGTACAGGTAGATATTTGCGCTGCGGATAATTAAAATACTTTCCTTTTACTTGCATAATCTCTCCTTTCCTAATCATTTCTTCAACAATAGTTCTAAATTCTACCGGAGTCGGGCCGTGATGATTTTTGATATAAGTCGCGCCAATAAGTTGTTCCTCATATTTCTCATAAAAGTCGAAGTCGATAAAATAAAGAAGTTTGTATAATACCGTCTCTCCCACATTTGGCTTACCGCCCACATTAGAAAGAACATATAAAAGCACCTCTTTAAATTTCCCGAGATTTTTTTGCGGGACGCTGATTCTGATTTCCTCTTTTGCATCCATTGGTTTATCCTTTCTTTTTTCTAAATTTACTACAATAGACGGCTCGTGTTCTGTTAAAAAATCATCAAGAGAGAAGCCGTAAATTTCCGCTAGCTTTTTTGCTTCGGAAACAGTCAAATCCCGCTCGCCCTGTTCAATCTGCATATAGGTTGGACGGGAAATTTTGAGCTCGGACGCCAAAAACCCTTGCGTCAGATTGCGCTTCTTGCGTTGTATCCTAATAAATTTAGCCAGCATAATTTTAGTATAGGCGATGCAGGAATTCTTGTCAAGTTGAATGTAAAGTTTTTATACACAGCTTACCCCAATCTTCTCATTCTCATATTCTCCCTTCGGCAGGACTCAGGGTAAACAAGAATTTGAGAATGTTATTAATTTTTCACGATTGGAGTAAAGTTGTTACGTAAATTGTGATTAACTCCCCATGGGAGCGATCCGAATTTTTTAACGAAAATCTAATCTCTATCTAAACTTGGGTTTAAAGTTGTCGTATTAACTGGACCAGAATAGCCGCTTGGTCCGCTACTGGGCGTTGCTTGGTCATTGTCTTCAGGTTGACTTCCTAGATCTTCAATAAAATCTTTGTATTGTTCTTTAAATTCACCAATTTTATCGAGCATTTCTTTCATGCGCATTTCGTACTTTTCATCTTTTAATTTATCGATAAAAGTATTTAATGAATCGATAAAGTCGTTAACCAGTGTCTCAGCATCTAGGACTAAATCATAAGTTCTACCTTTATAAATTGCTGGGTGTTTACCGTTTCTACTTATTGCTCCTCTAGAAAAGTATTCATGAGTAAGACCATTTCTAAAAAAGTCTGTAAGTATAGGAGCCGAATATTCCTCAGGATCTTTAAAACATTCATTGATATATTTTCCCATATTGTCTTCAATTCCTTTATCTATACCATTTAAAAAACCTCCAAGGCAATCCATGTAAGACAATACGCACAATGCCAGCGGGAAATTAATATTACCTGCCTCTGATTTGTCTGGCCGTATTCTATCCCTCATTCTTGTCAAATCACTTTTCATCCATCCCAAAACTACGTTATTCATAAAATCAGTTTTTTTCATATCATTCATTTTGGCTATTTGTCCATCTCCCTCAATTATTTCAATTTCTCCGGCGTCAGGCCGTAGAGTTTATAAACTAATTGGTCATTTTCATATGTTAACAAATCCGGTCTCCTGTAAGTACTCATAAGTTTGATCGTAAAACTCGTTTTTTCGTGTCAAATCTTCTGTACTTCCCGATGGAACAACAATCACCATTCCCTGTCTAGCGCGGGTCAATAAAACACGGTAGGCATTCTTTTGGTAATTCTGTAATTCTTCTTTCTTAATATGCTGCCATCGATTACCTCTGAAAGACCAGTGCTCCCAACCATTTTTTGTGTATCTAAAATCAGCATCCCAAACTATACAGGCCCAATCCAATTCTAAACCTTGTATGTCAAACTCTGTGGCAACATCTTCAAGATAATACGAGGATCTAACATCGTTTTTTTCATCCAGAAACCAATGAATTGGATCCATTGGCGATTTTACAAATATTGCATTGGGTTTTAACCTCTCTGCTTGGGAAGAAACTACCATTCCATAACGTTCCGATCCTCGGGCTTGCATTTTTAGCCACTGTTTAGCTTTCGCAATATCTCGAGTTATAACAATCGGATATTTACTTTGTATTTCAGACAAAGTCTTTCGTGCCCCATTAATATCTATATCCAATAATTGTTTTACCAAAAAAGAAACATTTTCGGCACGGAACGAACGCATTGATACAGACAAGTGTAATTCGTCCTTTTTAAAAACATTTCTACGAGATTTTATTTGATCTAAAATCTTTCCCGCTCCATATTCACTATCAGTAAGTCGAGAAGAAACAAAAATATTCCAATCAGGAAACGAACGATTTAAGCATTCAATCCATTCACTAATTCCTGCCTCACCTGTGTTAATTTCTTGACCTCCACCGACCAAGCACACGACAACCGCCCAATCAGGATGACGATCAAGACAAGAAATTAGGAACTCTGGTTCAGATTTGTTGAAGTTTGGCGTGTTCTTTTTTCTGAACATAAAATTTGTTGTTTGCTGTAAATCCCAAGCTCGTTGTGCTTCGTCGAATAAGGCGACATGCTCAATAGGTGGTTCATTGGGATTCTGAAGACAATAATCACGAAAATTATGAACATTTTGGATAAACATTTTAACTTCACTAATTGCTTCGTTTTTCTTAAACTTAAATCCACGTTCTTTTTTATATCGAACTTTATCTCGCGCTAAGGCCTCGCGAAGAATAGCAACAAGCGGACCGTTGCCTGAAAGAAAAACGCTGTAAAGATCATTGTCTTTGTCAATATGTTTTGTCGCGATATTGAGACCGACCAATGTCTTGCCTGCGCCTGGAACGCCTGTGACAAAACAGACCGATTTATGTGATTTCTCTTTTGAAAACCGGATGATTTCAGAGACTGCGTCAGATGTTTTACTGAGATTGATTGCACTGGCGTCACTACGGGAGATTTCATTCACTGAATGTCCGTTATACAGCGCCATTGCTGCTTCAACAATAGTGGGAGTTGGTTGATATCTTCCATGCTCCCATTGAGTTGGATCAATAGCGTTGCCTTCGGTAAAACATAAAACATCTGCAATTACTTGATTGAGCAGTTCTCCGTTGCATTTTATGGGAAAAAGCAATTTGTCATTATGTAGAGTTGTAGAAATCGTTGTGGGAATGTTTTCAGCTTTAGTAGCGATTAATACTGGGGCTATATAGTGTTCGTGGCTTGTTTCGTGGAAATTTTTTAAATCTAGTGCATAGTCCCAAACTTGATCTATCGCATATGATGGAAATTCATTTCCACCAACCTTAAATTCAAGAACAAAAATGACTGAACCAATAAGCAATACAACGTCAATTCGCTTTCCCATACGTGGTATTGAGTATTCAAAATATATTGAACCTTTATAGGGTTGTAATGTTTTTTGGAGGATATTTATTTCTTCTAACCACGCGTTTCTTTGGGTCTGCTCCAAAGCAAAGTCATTGCTTTTCACGAGTTCCCCAAGAATCTCATTGGAGGTAATCTTTAGAAAATTAGCAATTGTGTCTGAATAATATTCCCTTTTCATGTATTTTTTTATATGCTGTACTTTTTTTGACAAATCTTTTAACTTCATATAGCGTTTACCAAATTTTACTCTTTTTTCCCTTAATAAACGGATTTAGCGCGGGGAGGGAATGGCAAATTATCTTAACGGATTGTTTTAATTAGTGGCTATATACAGGGGCTAAACATCATAAATTTAGATTAGTTTCATTATCGCTTATTTTTAATTTCCGGGTAGCGATTTGAATTTTGGCGGTAGTGGTTGATCCAGGGATCATTGTCGGAAACTTTTATACTGTCAATAAATAACCGTTTATCGAAGGCGCCGTTTTTGAGGTTCTTTTTCTGTCGAATAGACTGAAGCTTAGAATCGGAGACTTTAAATACTTTTTGGAGAGCCGTAACAACTTCGATGATGTCAGCCAATTCTTCCGCAACTTCCGTTGGCGGCAGATTTCGTCCTAGCTCGGATGTTTCCTCGCTTAACTTTTTAATCAGTTCTTTGACGTACTCTTTTTGGTTTAACTTTCTGGCGGCAACAATTCCCCCGCGACTCTTGATGGCAGTCGGAATCTTATCCCGAACCAATTTATTAAATTGAAAAGTTTTCATTGGTTTATTTTACCGTTTCGTAAATTGCGCCGCAGGTTCTACTCTTTTCCAGATATTTCCTAATATTTCCGGATGCGGATTTGGCTATTATTCCAAGATAGCGAAAACCATGACCTTGGGACCATGGATGAAACGATACAGATAACCGCGGAGCGTACAATGCGGAACAAAAAACCAAGTGAGTCAGCGCATGGTTTTTTATTTTCTGTGGTACCGGCTGTGGTATAGTAAAAATTGTCATGAACCAAGCCAGGGTGTTGAGAAAATTAACCGGCGAAGAGAGATTGGAGCAGGCGTTTATGCTGTCGGAATTTGTCCGGGAGCTGGCTGTTTCCGACATCAAAGAACGGCTTGGTCCGCGGACGACGAAAAAAGAGATCGCAGCCACGCTTCGCCGCCGGCTGCATAAAAACTAATGATTGGGCAACGAGATATTCTGATTAATATTGTTAATTTATTGGAAGAGTATAAGGTTTCTTATCTTTTGACCGGCAGTTTCGCGGTGTCATATTATGGTTTTCCCCGGGCAACCCATGATATTGATTTCGTAGTTGAAATTCACCGGGGCGAAAAAAGGAAAATTCTGAGATTGCTTTCGCGGTTGGGTCGGGGTTTTGACTATGACGAAAAACAGGTGGTCGGAGCAATTGAGAGTTTTAGACAGTTTGACGTTATTCATTTTGACAGTGGAATTAAAATTGACTTTTGGATTAGAAATCAAAATGAATTTGAGCGGAATAAATTCAAGCGAAGCAGAGTGATTAAGGTAGGGAATAAAAGTATGTCGGCGGTATCTGCGGAGGACTTGATTTTAACAAAACTGGCTTGGTGTAAAGAGATCAGAAGCGAAAGACACCTTAGGGATTGCGTCGGAATTATCAAAACGCAGCAGGCAGAACTGGACTGGGAATATATGAATCTTTGGGCGAATAAATTGGGAATAGTAGAATTGCTGGCAGAAGTTAGAGAGGCGGATTATTCCGGTTATTAGTTCATACATATTTTTTATTTGATATTTTAAATACGTAAATAAAGAGGTTAAATGATTCGAATCATTAGATGTTGGTGTCGGTGATAAAATCTTTCTTATGGTTTCGAGTTTATCGCTGGAATTACGAAAATTAATTAAAGAGAAGTTTGCCGATACTCCCCTATCGAGGAAATTTTTGGACAGAGTTAAACAGGGGAGATTGACACGGGATGAAAATCCATTGACGCATTTTGGGGTGTATTTTGCCGGTTTTGATCCGAAGATAAAGGAAGTCTTTATCGGATTGCATAAAAAGTCGGACTTATGGTTGTTTAACGGCGGGCATATTGATCAGGGTGAATTACTGCGGGAGACATTGGCGCGGGAGATGGGAGAAGAATGGGGATTTGTTCATCCGGCGGCGAAAATTTTGGAGCTGTCTTTGTTGACAATAACCGAGATTACGAACGGCAGGCAAATTTGCCGGCGACACTATGACATCTGGTATTTTGTGCCGGTGAATAAAGTGAATTTTTCGCCGGACGAATCAAAATTGACGAAAGAATTTCATCAAATAAAATGGGTGAGTTTTGCCGAAGCTCGAAAGGCGATTACCGACCCGAACACCTTAATGGCATTGAACAAAATTACATCGCAGGTGAAACTTCTTTACTAGATATTTCCAGATGGGATTTTAGACTGGTATACTATACGTTACGAAAGAAATATTATGCAGGCGATTAATAATAGTAAACAACACGCCAGAAGCGAATTTTCCGCCGCCCTTAATCAGGTCTGCGCTGAACGCGGTATAAAACCGGAAGCGGTTTTAGAAAGCATTCAGGCGGCCTTACTGGCGGCCTATAGAAAAGACGCTGATAAAACGGAGGAAGAAATTGTTGACTTCAAAGCTACTGTTGATCCGATAACCGGCGCGGCCAATATTTTAGACGATAAGGGCAAAGACATTACCCCGGCCGGCTTTGGCAGAATTGCGGCTCAAGCCGCCAAACAAATCATTTTACAGCGGAACAGGGAAGCCGAAAAAGACGCCATTATTTCCGATTTCCAAAATAAAATCGGCACGATTATCAATGGAATGGTTTTGCGGTTCGAGGGCAAAATCGCGGTTATCGATCTGGGCAGAGCCCAAACCTGGCTGCCTCCGGAAGAACAATCTCCGGAAGAATATTATCGGTTAAATCAAAGGTTAACCGTATATGTCAAGGAAATCAGAGATACTCCCCGAGGGCCGCGGATTATCGTCAGCCGTAATGACCCCAGATTAGTAAATGCTCTTTTTGCCCGGGAAGTCCCCGAAATTGCCAACGGGGCGGTTATTATTAAGAATGTAGCCCGCGATCCGGGAAAAAGAACAAAAATTGCTGTTGACAGCACCGAAGAAGGCGTTGATCCGGTCGGTTCGTGCGTCGGGCAAAAGGGCGTCAGAGTTCAAGCCGTCACCAATCAGTTAAACGGAGAAAAAATTGACATTATTCCTTTTAATAAAGATTTAAAAGAATTTATCAAAGCCGCCCTATCGCCGGCTGACGGATTAATTATTACTCTGGATGAGAAAAATAAAAGAGCTAAAGTCATCGCTGCCGAGGATCAACAAGCGATTGCCATCGGCCGCGGAGGCCAAAATGTCAGGCTGGCCAGCGCGCTAACCGACTGGGAAATTGACATTGTCGGTGCCGATAAAATCCCTTTGGCTGAAACCACTGAACCAAAAATCGCTGAAACTATGCCAAGCGCATGAAAGCCTATGTTCAGACCACCCATAGTCGTTATTCTCGGCCACGTAGACCACGGTAAAACCACCCTGCTGGACGCCCTCCGGCCCGGATCTTCAAGCATTACAAAAACGGAAATAGGCGGGATCACCCAGTCAATCGGAGCTTATCAAACTAAATTCGGCGATAAAATCTTAACCCTGATAGACACGCCGGGACACGCGGCTTTTGCCAAAATGAGATCCGGCGGAGCAAAAATTGCCGATGTAGCAGTTCTGGTCGTCGCCGCTGACGACGGAGTCATGCCGCAAACGATTGAAGCTCTGGATCATATAAAAAGCGCCAATGTCCCATTTGTTGTAGCCGTCAATAAAGTTGATGCCCCGGGAGCCAATATAGACAGAATAAAGTCCCAGTTGGCAGAACACGAATGTCTGGTAGAAGGTTATGGCGGAAGCATTCCGATTGTGGCAATCAGCGCCAAACAAAAAACCAACCTGGATGAGCTACTGGAGATGATAGTTTTAGTTTATGAGTTGAACGGAAAAGAAGCCTTGCCCGATGCTCCTCTTAAAGCTCCGATTATCGATAGTAAGCTTGACCGCCGGATAGGCCCGTTGGTTTCAGTCATTGTTCAAGAAGGAGTTTTAAAAATCGGCCAACAAATTTTTGCAGGGACAGCCAACGGAAAAATCAGAGCCCTGAAAAACGACTTGGGCCAAAATATTCAAACCTGTCTTCCCGGTCAACCGGCCCAAATTCAGGGATTTAAACAAGTTCCGCCGATTGGGGCAACAGTGGTTGATCAGCTATACGCGATTGAAGCCAATTCCAAACAATCTATAGATATAATCGCCAAAAAAACAACCTCTGATCAAAAATCGTTTATTCTGCGAGCAGATTCCCGCGGAACCCTCGAGGCTCTGACCGGAATTTTGCCTCCAAAATCAGTTATAATTTCAAAAAACGTCGGGGATGTAACCGAATCAGATGTTTTATTGGCTGAATCAGGAAATTCCGTAATTCTGGCATTCCGGACAGAAATACCGCTATCAGTAAAAGAATTAGCTAAGCCTAAAAATATCAGAATCTTTTCAAGCCAGATAATTTACCAATTGGCCGAAATAATTGAAACCCTGAAAGAGCCTGCCGTCACCGTGGAAACAGAATTAGGCCAGGCTTTGGTTATCAAAGTTTTCCAAGTCGGTGAATTAAAAATTGCCGGCTGCAAAGTTGAAAAGGGCCGTATTTCTGTTGGAAATAAGGTTAAAATTATCTCGGGCGTCCAACGCCAGGACGGAATTATAAAAAGCGTTAAAAAGAGTAACTCCGACGTTTCTTTTGCATCGGCCGGAGAAGAGTGCGGATTGCTTATTATTCTGAAAGAAAGCCACAAATTGAATTTATCCCCCCAAAATGTTATAATTGCCTTTGAGATTACTACTCCGGAATCACAAGTTGAAGAACTAACTTAAAGAATTTTTATGACCAACGATCTCATAGCCGAAATGGCTAATTCTCAAAACGTAGTTATCGTCTTGCCAAAAAATCCTGCCATTCCTGCGATTGCCTGCGGTTTGGCCCTATCTTTATCATTAAAGAAACAGAATCGCCAGGTTGACACCGTTTGCCAATCTGAAATGACGGTTGAAGCTAATAATCTGGTTGGAGTTCAGCACGTATCGGTTAACTTGTCCGGACGCAATTTAGTAATCAGCTTTAATTATGCCAAAGATTCAATTGATAAGGTCAGCTATAACGTCGAAAACGGCAAATTTAATCTGATAGTTATCCCCAAAAACGGAAATCCGCCTTTAAATTCGGCCGAAGTTGAATATTCGTATTCCGGGATTAACGATGAGTTGGTTATCATTATCGGTTCTGCCCGGGCCGAAGAAGCCAATTTTCTCCCGGGTGCGGCAGAAAACCGGAAAATATTTTGCCTGGTTCCGGGCCAAAACCGGTCATTAGCTGCTGAAACCGCCCAATTGATTGCTAATTTGGATATTATGCCGGACGAAGATATAGCCAATAATCTGATGTTAGGGTTAGTTTCCGAAACCAATCATTTCCAGACCGTGACCGCCGCCGACTTCGAAACTGCCGCGGCTTTATTGAGGGCCGGAGCCAAACTTTCGCCACAAGAATCGACTGTTGCAGCCGGACAATTAAATTTAGAAAACGGAAATTCAGAGAAACTTCCGGAAACTACAAAAGTTAAAACTGATTGGCTGAAACAGCCTAAAATTTTTAGCAGCGGCGGAAGCAATTAAAAGACAGTGCTGTATAATAAGTCCTCGACAGTCAAAAAATAAAAGTTTGTATGTTAAATAAAGATACCAAACAAAAAATTATCAATAAATTTTCCCGGGGCAAAGGAGATACCGGCAGTCCGGAAGTCCAAACCGGCTTACTGCAACAAAAAATAGCGGCAGTTGCCGCCCATTTAGCCAAACATGCCAAAGACAATCATACCCGCCGGGGACTGATTAAAATGGTGGCCAAACGCCGCCGGCTGTTAAATTATCTTAAATCGAAGTCAGCCGGACGCTATTCCACTCTGTTGAAAGAAGTTAAACTGTGATTTTAAATACCACCATTACTCTGTCAGATAACCGTCAGATTATCCTGGAAACCGGTAAATACGGGGAACAGGCGACGGCCGCGGTTACCGCCAGATTAGGCGATACTTTAGTTTTTGCCGCGGTTACCGCCGGCCGGGAAAATCCGGAAATTGATTACCTGCCTTTAATGGTCGAGTATCAAGAAAAACTGTATGCCGGAGGCAAAATCAAGGGCAGCCGCTGGGTCAAACGCGAAGGCCGGTCCTCGGATGACGCCATTCTGACCAGCCGTTTAATCGATAGATCCGTCAGGCCGCTTTTCCCTAAATCTTTCCGCCGGGAAATTCAAATTATTATCACTACTCTGTCTGTTGACGGCGAGAACGATCCCGATATGACCGCTATTATCGCTGTTACTGCCGCTTTATCCATTTCCGGATTACCGTTTGCAGGTCCGGTGGGATCGGTCAGAGTCGGATATGTTTCTCAAAACGGCAACGGCACCTTTGTAGCTAATCCTACCCATCAGGACCGCCAATATTCCGATCTGGATCTAATCGTTTCCGGAACCAAAGACGGAATTCATATGGTCGAAGCCGGAGCCAATCAGGTGTCCGAAACTACAGTTCTTTCCGGGATGAAATTCGCTCAAGATGAAATCAACCGGATCATAGCCGGAATTTCCGAATTAAAAGAAAAAGTCGGGACTGCCGATATGAAGTTTGTTTCACCGGATGAGACTGAAATGATTAAAATTTCTAAAGTTCTCAAAAAGAAATATGCCAAAGAGTTCTCGGAAGCCATTAAGGGTATGGCCACCAAGGAATCGGATAGCGACACTAAAGAATTAGTCGCAACCATATCTGAAAAAGAGGGCATTACCGACCCCAAACTCATAACAGAAGCCATGAATAAAGCCATCGCCCAACTGATCCGGGAACAAATTGTGGATAAAGGCGTCAGACCGGACGGCCGGAAATTAGATGAAATCCGGACCATAACCTGCAGAGTCTCAGAACTCCCAAGGACTCACGGATCTGCCATGTTTCAACGCGGCAGTACTCAGGCTCTGTCAATCGTCACCCTAGCTTCTCCGGCTAATGGCCAATTGCTGGAATCACCGGAGTCCGAAATAACTAAATATTATATCCATCATTACAATATGCCGCCTTTTTCCGTCGGCGAGACCGGACGTTTGGGCTGGCCCAGCCGCCGGGAAATCGGCCACGGAGCCCTAGCAGAACGGGCTTTAGTTCCGGTAATTCCTCCAAAAACCCAATTCCCCTACACTATCAGAGTAGTCTCGGAAATTATGTCCGGAAATGGTTCAACCTCTATGGCTAGCGTTTGCGGCTCAACCTTAGCCCTAATGGACGCCGGAGTGCCGATACTGGCGCCTGTCGCCGGAATTGCCATGGGCTTGATTGTCGAAAACGATAAAACCGCGATTCTTTCAGATATCATCGGTTTGGAAGATTTCAAGGGCGATATGGATTTTAAAGTCGCCGGGACTGAAAAAGGAATTACCGCCATGCAAATGGATGTTAAAGTCAAAGGCATCTCTTTTGAAATATTGGAAAAGGCCTTGGCTCAGGCCAAAACTGGCCGGATGTTTATTCTAGGGAAAATGGTGGCAGTCCAGCCCACTCCGAATTCCAAAATATCCAAATTCGCCCCTAAAATCTCGGTGGTCCAAATTGATCCGGAAAAAATCGGCGGCATAATCGGGCCGGGTGGAAAAATTATCCGCCGGATCATCGCTGAAACCGGAGCCCAGGTTGACGTTGAGGATGACGGAATGGTAACGATTTCCGGAACGGATGAAGCCGGAGTCCAAAAAGCCATAGACTGGGTTAAAGGACTGACTGAAGAAGCCGAAATCGGCAAGGAATACGACGGGGAAATTGTCCGGATCGTCCCGTTCGGCGTTTTCGTAAACATTTTGCCGGGCAAAGACGGTTTAGTCCATATCAGCAAATTGGCCACAGGTTATTTGAATCACCCCGAAGATGTAGTGAAGGAAGGCGACAAATTAAAAGTAAAAGTGGCCGAAGTCGACGATCAGGGCCGGATAAATTTAGTTCCGGTTACCCCATTGACAGCTCCGGCCGGATCAGCTCCGTCTAACGGATATTCCGGCGGCGGAGACAGACGCCCAGATTCAGGATTTAGACGCAGAGAATCCTTTAGCGACGACCGCAGAAGCCCGCGAAAACCGTATCGCGACCGCGGACGATAATATGCCCAGCCTGCTCGAAGAAATCGCTATCCTCAAAAACCAAATTTCCGCGGCTCACCTGCCGAAATCTATTCAGGAAAAAGCCGATGGCCAAATTGAACGCCTAACCCGTCTTTCCGGCCGCGACTATACTCTGGAAGCCGATACCACTATCCGCTGGATTGACTGGATTACTGCTCTTCCGTGGGAAAATCGAGCCCCGTCTTCATTAGACTTAACCCGGGCCAAGCAAATTCTGGACCGGAATCATTATGGCCTAGACGATGTTAAGCAAAGGATATTGGAATATTTAGCGGTTCTGAAATTAAGGCAACAACAATCTTCCGGCAAGGCCCGCGCCCCTATTCTTCTGCTGGTCGGATTGGTGGGAACCGGAAAAACCACCCTGGCGTATTCTATCGCCGAGGCTTTAAACCGGCCGATTGTCAGAATCCCCTTCGGGGGTATGGGATCGGCTCGGGACTTACGCGGCCAATCACGGTTGCACGCGGAAGCTGAACCCGGACAAGTAGTTAAAGGCTTAAAACTTGCCGGAGTAAAAAACCCGATCATGCTGTTAGATGAACTCGACCGGGTGGCCGACGAAGCCCGCCACGATATTATGGGAGTATTAGTTGAATTGCTGGACCCGGAGCAAAACAAAGCGTTTTTAGACCATTATCTGGACGTGCCGCTGGATTTATCCGAAGTAGTTTTTATCGCTACAGCCAACAATACCAATAATATCGCCACAGCTGTGATGGACCGATTGGAACCGTTGAGTATGCCAAGTTATACCGATGACCAAAAAATCGTCATCGCCAAGGACTATCTTCTACCTAAGGCCCGGGAAGAAGCCGGGATTCCGGCAGATGCCTTGATTTTTGACAACGACGCTTGGCCCCTGATAGTCAGGCCATTGGGATTTGACGCCGGAATTAGAACTCTGCAGAGAACAATCCAAGGCTTATCCCGTAAAGCCGCTATGGATATCGTTTCCAATAAAAACCAAGCCATTCACATCACCAAAGACAATTTTAAACATTATGTGGGGGAGTGGTAGTTATTTATAACCTTGGGCTTGGATATTAAATAATTCAGCATAAAGACCGTCTTTTTTCATCAACTTTTCATGATTCCCTTCTTCAATTATTTTTCCGCCTTCAAGAACCAAGATCCTGTCTGCATTTCTAACGGTTGAAAAGCGGTGAGAAATAATAATCACGGTCTTGTCTTTTTGTAATTCCCCCACCTTTTGAAAAATTTCGTATTCTGCTTTGGCATCAATGGCGCTGGTAGGCTCATCAAGAATAAGTATGGGCGCATCCCGGAAAAAAGCTCTGGCCAAGGCCAATTTTTGCCATTGGCCTCCTGATAAATCTACTCCTTCTTCAAAAGTCTTTCCCACTATCTGATCTATCCCTTTTGGTAAGTCTTTTAGGTAACTATCGGCGCCCGCTCTTTGAATAGCCTCTTTTATCGCAAGCAAATCATTTCTTTTTGAGACATCGCCATAAATTACATTCTCCTTAAATGTAAATTGATATTTTATAAAATCCTGAAATAACGCCCCAATTTGTTTATACCAATCAATTAGATTAACTTCCTTAATATTCACTCCATTGAGAAGAATCTCCCCTTCAATTACATCATAAAATCTCAAGATTAATTTGATTAAGGTTGATTTGCCTGCTCCATTTTCTCCTACCAATGCGATCTTTTCGCCGCTTTCGATAATAAGATTGAAATTTTTTAAGATAAACCTCTTTGATTCGGGGTATTTAAAAGAAACTTTCTTAAATTCTAAAATCGGAATTTCCTGCTGCTTAGGAAATGGTACTGGTTTATCCGCCAAAACAATCGAATTCGGATATTCTAATAATTCAAAATATTGATCTATATACTTGCTTCTCATATTCATTGAAGAATAATTGTCTAGTATTCCCTCCGCGCTTTTTGCCAAATTTAGGGTTTGCTGAAAGTAAAGAGTGAACTGACCAATTGCCAACTTACCGGCAAATACCGCAATTAAGTTAAGGGCTTGAGTTATGGCAAATGCCACTATCTGAATGATTCCGGAAAGCAGAATAATAAACAAATTTTTGCTGTAAACCTTAGAAAATTTTCGATAATATAAATCGTGGGAATACTTAAACTTATCTAAAAGGATTTGTCCGTTTTAAAAAATGGCCACCTCCTTTGAGGTTGAAGGATTAGAAAAAGTATACCTGATATATTGAAATAGCCTCTCAAGTAAACCTCTTTCTTTGCTCATAAAAGGCCAGGTATCATCCCTGTATTTATCTAAAGAGAGGTATAAAGGTATGGTCGATACAATAATAATCGGGACAAATATTAGAAACTTGGTTGACACTACCAAAGTAGCAGTAATAAATTGAATAGTCATGTTCATAAGCGTAGTCATCCGAATCAAATAACTGCTCATTGATCCTTTAACTCCGTTCATTTGAGCCAGAAGCGTCTGAAATTTAGTACTCTCAAAAACAGCCGGGTCTAATTGATTTAATTTTTGATTTAGCTGTAATTCAATATAATCATTAAAGGCGAATTCGTATCCTGGACCCCTTATAACTGCAATATAATGAATAACGATTTTGATGACGCTGGCGACAAGATAAACAATAATCATCCAGGAAATATCAGAAAAGGCTAAAAGTTTGCCGATCGCTAATAAATCTAGCAGTCTAGCTAAAAGATATACCTGAATGAGAGGATAGAAAGTTGAACCGTAAAAATTTTCTACAATATCTAATATTGCCCATGCGCCATTAGCCTTATAGTAAATTTGAAATACCTTAAGCCCATATCTTAAAGTCTTTTTCATATTTTTTTAGTATATCAAGATTTAATATAATCCGGCCAGAATTTTGATATATAATCGGACTATGGATGAAATAGAACCAAAGGAACAAAATTTATCCTCCAAGCCTGTTTCGCAAAAGACGAATATATCCTTACAGCAGGCAATTGATTTTGGCGAGTACGATCCGAAGTCTTTATCTAATTTTGCCGAATGGCATACTTTATCCTCCCATATTCAATTCCAACTTGTCAGAAAAGCGCTTGATGTCCGGCAAAGACAGCTCATTACTCAATATGCCGAACTAAATAATGTCCTCAATTTCAGCACAAAACCACATATTCACGTAGCCCTTAAAAATGTCGAAAGACAATTACGGGAACTTGCGCAAGACAAAGAGCGCTTGTATGTTGAATTCTCAAATAAAATGTAAAGGTTAAATGATTCGAATCATTTAACCTTATTTTTAATACCCAAACAATTCAAAGTCATGAAAATCAATATTATATAGGGGTTGATAAATCCGAACTTTAACTTTCTATTCTCCCAAATCTTTTTAAAAGAACTAGTTTTTCTAACGTGATTATCCCTGTCCATTCAGTCTTTGCTTTTTCCCAATCATCCGGGAACTTATCTCCCCAAGACCACGTAGGCAACCATACCCCGCTCTCGTCTTGCGTATCAATTTCATAGTCCAAATTTTCCTCAACAGGTTTTTGCAATCTTTCAAAGAATATAGAATCCGGAGAATTCGCAACTTGAAGCGGACGCAATCCATACCCGTTCCATTTTGACGAATCGGTAACGACGCACGAATCCAATAATCTCTTTAACTCAACAAAAAGACTTTGTCTAAATAAATTATCAAGATGCGTAGATTCTGACAATCTTTTGCAACACAGGAAATCGTGCATCTCAATTTCTTTTAGATTTCTCAATGCGGAAAGGACTCTCTCACCTAAAGCAGGATTAAATTCAGGCAAATAGCCTAAAATTTCTGCTGTAGGATTCAGATGAAAACCCGAGAAGACTTCCTCGCGGCCTATTTGATCCCACCAGAAAGCATGAGGAAAGTTTTCGGCCGACTGCGGAATAATCCGCCATGACATTCGTCCGGAATCGTAATTGCGCAACAGAAATTGGATAGCAGAAGATGCGATATAGCTGACAGATTGCTCTACGGGTAAAGATCTTAGAATTTGAAATGCGATTGAAGTTGCCAAGACAGAACTATCAGGCGTCCGCAAATCCGGCTCTAGGGCATGGCCGAATCCCCCGTCTTTATTTTGAAATACTTTCAATGTTGACAATACTTCGTTTGATCCAATTCCATCAAAATAAAAACCTAGGCAGGCTTTTTCAAGCGGCCTGGCATTTTCTTGAATCCACTTCTTGGCTTTTTCAAATGATCTCTTACTTAGATATTTCAAATTTCTACTCCCTTCACTCTAAAAGATTTAAGTAGAAATATTTTTGTTATCATTCTAGGCTTAATCGTTAAAAGCTGCTTCTATTTCTTCTTTAGAAAATCCCTTTCTCTTGAGTTCGCCGATATATCGATTGGCCGAATGTTTATCAAATCCTTTCTTCTCCAGCTGGACAATCATGAAGGGCCGTTCGCCGGACGGACACGGTCTGCCTTTTGGCATTTCATATTTTGCATGCGAAGCGGCTATACTCTTTTTTATAAATCCCAGAAATTCAACGCATCCAATCAGTTCTTTCGATCCAAACGCTCGCATCATTTTTAAGAATATAGCACCCGCTGCGCTTCCGAAGAAATAAACTTACGGAATAAAACATCTCTTTTATTATTCATGTATAGAGAATCTTCAGGTTTTTCCGGCACATACCTGACAAACATTCTAAGATGTTTCGGCACCTCAAAATAAGCGTAGAGAAGATCGTTTATCATAAACTCCAGCTCCGCCGGGCTATCAGCTTCGGTGTGGATATCAAGGTCGGGAAGTTCCGCAATATACGCGCCCGATTCCCCTCGGACAATCATTACTTTTACTTTTTCTGGTACTAACAATGTTTGCCGCTTCATAAACAGCATTGTAGCAGAAAGGTTTACTCGTTTCTTTTCGTCCCGACAAAAAATCCCTTGAAATCCTCGCCATCACCGTCCACTATAGATAGTTTTATCCAACTCGACAAACTTTCAGAAAAGTCTCTCAAAAACTATGGTAACATTGACTGAATAAATATGCTAAAAATTATCCCTCTGGGCGGGATGGGGAACGTCACCAGAAACATGTTTGCCTACGAAACTCAAGGCAAAGTCTTACTGGTTGACTGCGGCATCGGTTTTCCTGATGAAAGTATGCCGGGTGTTGACTTACTGATTCCGGATATTTCTTATCTGGAAAATAAAATTGACAATATCGTCGGGATGATTCTGACCCACGGCCACGACGACCATATCGCTGGTTTACCATATATTCTCCCCCGCCTCGGCGACCATTTTCCGATATACGGTAGCCCCCTGACTGCCGCTTTTGCCGAATCCAGAATTAGGGAATTCCAAATCAACAAACGGATTTCCATATTGGATCACAATCAGCCTTTAAAATTAGGCCCGTTCACCGTCAACTCAATCCGCCTGACCCATTCTATCCCGGACACCCGGCATCTGGTAATTTCCACTCCGGAAGGCAACGTCTATCACGGCTCTGATTTCAAAATCGACCTGACTCCGATTGACGGAGTCAAACCGGACCTGCAAAAAATTGCCGAATTCGGCCAGAAAGGCATTTCCGTTCTACTGTCAGACAGTTTAAGAAGCGAAAAAGAAGGTTTTTCATTGTCGGAACAAACCCTGACCGACAGCTTTGAAAGAGAAATCCGGACCGCTAAGGGGAAATTTATTGTAACTACCATGAGTTCCAACGTTCATCGGATTCAGCAAGCGGTCACCGTTGCGGTTTCCCACGGCCGCAAAATCGCCTTTATCGGCCGGTCAATCGAGCAAAATATCAAAGACGCCTCTAAGCTTCATATGTTTAATCTGCCGCGTCAGGGAATTATCGATAAGCGCGATATCGCCAAGTTCCCGGATAATCAGCTGTGCCTGATTATCGCCGGATCGCAGGGCCAGACCGGATCCAGCCTGGTCAGAATCGCGGCCGAAGAACACGATTTTGTGAAATTAAAAGCCGGAGATAAAGTGGTTTTTTCTTCCGATCCGATCCCCGGCAATGAAACCGCCGTCTATGCCACTATTGATACTCTAAGCCAATTGGGGATTGACGTGGTTTATCCGGATATAAACGATAATCTTCACGTTTCGGGCCACGCTTCATCCGGCGAATTGATGCTGTTGATGGAATTGGTCAAACCAAAATACCTGATGCCGATCGGCGGAACTTACCGCCATATGATCCAATACCGGAAATTAGCGGTCAAACTGGGCCACCCGGAAAAAAACGTCTTCGTCCTCGATAACGGCCAAACCCTGACCTTGGAAAATACCCAGACGGCCAAAATCGGTGAAACTCTGCAATTAAAAAATATTATGGTCGACGGCTACGGAGTCGGGGACGTCGGTCCGGTGGTTCTGCGGGACCGTCAGTCTATGGCCAAGGATGGCATCGTGGTCGCCATCCTGCAACTGGAACAGGAAACCGGCAAATTAGCCGGAAAAGTTGAGTTGGTCAGCCGCGGATTTGTGTTTATGAAACAATCCCAAGATTTATTCGGAGAAGCCCAAAAATTAGTGGAAGAATATTTATATAAACAATCCGCAACAACCGATTTAAGAAAGACGCGGGACGAGATCACCAACCGGCTACAGGACTTCTTTTACCGCAGAACCAACCGCAGCCCGATGATCCTGCCAGTGATTATTGAAGCCCAACCTCCCCACCACTCTTTTTCCCGGACCAAAATTCAACTCGAATGAATCAATTAATCCGTTTTTCTCAGAACTCTTTAAGAGTCCGCGCGCGTTATTGCTCAAAGAAAACGCTACTTACGTACTTTCTTCGAATAGTCAACGATTTTAACCGTATTTTCTACCGTCTTAGTTTGGCTGTTATAAATTCCCCAACCGCCAATATTATCCCCCACTTCCATTTGAGAACACTCAATTACGGTTCCGTTGGTCAATTCACATTTGGTGCCAGCACTAATCAAAACGGTTACTGTATATCGCCCGCCTTTTTCATTTCTAGCCTCCATCGTCAAAGATGAGGCGCCCGCGAATGAAACGATACGGCCTTTGGTTTCAATCTGAGCTGATAAATTTTCCACTCTGACCAAATTTGGCCAGATAGTTGTTTCTGACTGATTGGTATACCAGCCGGTTATTGAAGCCCTATCGCCGACTTTCAAGTCAGTGTAAGACATCGGCGCAAGATCTCCTCCGCCCCCAAGATATCGCCTTTTAAACAAAGTATCCGGGCAAACTACAACTGTTTTCTCTACTTCATTTCCGTCTGACAACCACATAAAATTGTCTTCTGCCTTAGTCTTAACTACACCCGATATATCCTTAAGCGGACCGCGTTGCACTAACCCCTCACATGGGTTTGTTGCTTTAGTCTGAAAATCACGATTGTTGGAACGATTTGCCACCAATATAGTAGTTACAGATAGCGACAACAATAAACTGACTGAAAGCAGAATGGTTAAAATAGGAGAGTTATTATTTTTTCGGTTTATCATTATTATTCTCACCTCCTCTCCAAAACGAATAATTCATATTTATATTATTATATGAAGTCGAAACACGCCTGTCAATAGCCATTCTCTGGTAATATAATATTTGAGTTGCCTCTTAAATTCTTCCTAAAATATATTTTACCCTCAACATTTTCTCGGCTGATTGGCACGAATAATCTTTAAGCCCATATCTACAGTCCATTTTCTCTGAATTCTTCCAACAGTTCGCCAATTTAATCGCTTCCTTTCTCAATCATTTCCTCAACATTCCTTTTTGCTGTCTCCAAAAGTTCTTTAGACTTTTTGCGCGCTTGGTGGGATCGGCGAACCAAGTCGGCGATTTTTTGCTGACTTGATTTTGGCAAAACAGGAACAATTAATCTCTTTAATGATTCTTGAGGAACAGCAGATAGAATTGTCCCCGAACATTCTCTCTCAAGCTGCCATTGTAAAATAATACTTTTAGCTATGACTAATAAAACTTCAGGCAAAATCTGATCACTTCTAAATTGAAAAAATCCCGTTGATGCTAAATTCCCGTCCTGTTCTTTATCAACCAGCGCAACTTTCTCTAATGATCCTTGAATACTCGAGACAATCACATCCCCACTTTTTAACAGTCTTTTTGCTCTGCTAGGCGCTTCCTTACCCAAAACTTCAGAAAAACCATCAATTATTCCCACAGAAAAATTAATGTCTGCCAACTCAACATATCTATAATTTTCATCTGGTTTTAACACGAATCTTGCAGGAACATCTTGAATGACTTCTAATAAACTTTTTGCATTTTGATTTTTAATTTTTGATATTAATTTATCGTATTTTGGCTGAAAATAATCCGCATCTATTCTTTTAACCTTTTTTGTATCTGAATAATTAACGATGTAACTCAAATTCTCCGTAATTTGAAAACCCTTTAGTCCCAACTCTTCCAACAGCAAATTTTCTGCTTCTTTGTATAAGCTTTCAGATTGCTCACTTAGCTTAAAACCTTCGAGAATTGTTTGTTTTATTGTTTGTTGTAAATCCAAAGACAACACAGGAAGTTGCAAATTCTGCAGACTGTAAAGATTTATGTGACCTTGCAAACCACCACTTTCTGCCCTTTCTATTTGAAATCTGCCATATTTTGAGTTGAGGAACGCAGTTAAAAATTCAGGGAGAATCTCTTGTTTCGTCTGGATAAGTATAATATCTGCAGAATTAGCAACAGGAAAGTGTTCTGGAACAACTGCTGCATTCCCAATACTTCCGCTCCTTGCCAAAAGTACGTACCCTGGGAAAACCTGACTTTTTTTAAGACGTTTATGAAAATCCTCATCAATATAGACCATGCCTTTTTCTAAATTTAAAACAAACTCACTAACGTTTTGTGTCCGTAACAGCGGTATTCCCTTATCTTGAAAATGACTAGTCATTGACGAAACAAAGCCAACATCGATTTTAGTTACTAGTGAATCCAGGGATTGCGTTTCAAATTTGTGTAGCGTTTCTATGTATTGCAAATACTCTGGCTGATAATATTCCGCATCCAGTCGACTAGCTCCTTCGAGTTGAGATTTTTGAATTGTTGAAAAGGTTATCACACCTAGTTTCCTTTAATTTCTTTAAATGTAATTTCTTCTGGTAGATAATTTATATCGTTTTCTCCGTTAAATATAGAAATGGGCAACGGTACACTAGCCCAAAGATTATGTAGTAAAAACATCCCATCTTGTTTATTTAATATAACAACCGCACTCACCAAAATATTTTTATCTTTTCTTAACGTTCTATCAGTAATTAAGGACGGCAAAGGTGGTAAATTTATAGAAGTATTTTTAGAAATCTCCCTTGAGGTTTTAATACGTAATCTCTGAAATATTTTCCCATACATGGCTTTTAATATAATGTTTTTATCCAGGGGACAAAAACGGTCTGAAGAAATGATAAGCACTTGTGGAACGTTAAAAGAAACCGTGCTTTTGAATTGCTGGTTTGCTTTATTTATTTTTTCGGCTATCGTGTCAATCTCTTTATTATAATCAAAATGTACACCTACGATATTGCCCTTCTTGTTCTTAAATTCGGTTATATCTTTTCTTTCAGCACCGCTTTTAGAAAGATTTTTTATTTCACATATAAAAACTTTGTTATGAGCTACTACAAAAAAATCCGGGGTTTGAATACCCGATAATTCAGGAATTTTATAAATTCTCCACTGTCGTTTTTTGCAAAAATCTTCAAATTTCTTTTCTCCTAATTTTCCCATTTTCATCTCCAAAATCCAAATCCTTCCTTTTTAGCAAACTCAATAAATTTATCGGCAATCTCATTCAGGTCGTGGTCGAGGACTTTGCGGAAACGCGCGTCGTGAACATAGCCACCCGAAGCGTCTTTTTTGTAGACATAATCGCCGGAATTGTCTTTTCCTGCTTTTTTGGATACGGCCATAAATATCGGATAATCCTTAAGCGGTTCTCCATCCCATTTTTGCAGAAACAGAACTGAAGTTTTGGTACCTGTGTGCGGCTTAAATGTATTGCCGTGCAAACCCACCACTGCTAAAATGCGAGCTTTATCAAATAGCCACTGCCGAATATACTCCATGTTGGTATTGTTCAGAACTCCTTGTGGTAGAACGATGGCGATTCGCCCGCCCGCCCGAACGGCGTCAAGAGACCTTTCAATGAAAAGAATATGGCGTTCAACGTTGTTGCGCAACTTTCCGTCTTTTTTAGCTAAATCGTATTGCCGGAGCAGCCCTTGCTCCGGATTTTCACCAGCGAAAGGCGGATTTGTGAGCAATATGTCAAAGTCGAGGAATCGATATGTCTTTTCGTTTTCTCTATTTTCTTCTGGATTATCAAATGTCTTTAATAATCGACGGAGTTCACTTCTGGCATCTTGTGCATATATTCCTTGCCAATCGCGGGCGTCGAGAGAGTTTCTTTTAAAAATATGATGTTTGCCATCACCGGCAATAAGCATAAGAGCTTGGGAAATGCGGCGCATGTTGTCATCGAAATCTATCCCGAAGAGGTATTTTGCGGCATATTCTTTTTGAGCCGCTTCAGTCTTGAGATAACGATCCCAGATGTGATACATCGTATGAAGAAGAAACCCGCCGGAGCCGCAAGCAGGATCTATCATGTATTCGTCGTCTTTGGGATTGAACATTTTGACGCACATTTTAATAACGTGACGAGGGGTAAAGTATTGTCCTTTTGTTCCCTTGGAAACTTCGGTAATGAGATACTCAAATGCACTATCGATGATTTCGTATTCCCCTTGTCCGATTTCAAATAACCGGATTTTTTCCAGAAGCGGAACACAGATATTGAGCCGATCAGGAGTAAGTTTTATTCGATCCGAGGATTCGAATGTATCCGGCCATTGTTGAGCGGCATTTTTGAAGAGACGATTAACCACTTCGTAGGTTTTTTCCGGATCACGATATTTTCTGAATAAAACCTCTTGGCTTTCTCGTCTTTCTCTAGCTAATTTTTCATCGAAGAGCTTTGCATAAATAATTTTGAAAATTTCCTCAAACACATTGGCTCCGGAACCGGCAAGCGCCAGTTCCTCAATACGTTTCACGATCTCGACAAAATCAAATTTTGGGGTAAGGTCTGACCATATTTTTTTTACTTCAAAAAGATCGTCAATTGTTTGGTCAACACGTGGGATATCGCTTAACGTATCTTGAAATTCTTTTGGGTACGGCCGGTAGAGAATCACTCGTTCCTTGCCGTTTGACCACACGCCGATCTCCGATCCCTCCGCTGCAAGATAACTTTTCAGCTGATCAATTCCCTTTTTCTCTGTTGGGTTTTTTACCTCGACAATAATAAAGGGCGTGATTTTGTCTTTCTTATAGACCACAATATCTGCTGCTTTGGCATGGATCTCTCGGCCAAAATGAATGCTTTTTTCTGTATCAATCCGATCTAACGGATAGCCGTACTGCACGTGCAGTTTATAGAGCCAGAGTTGGCGGATAATTTCTTCCGGTTTTCCTTTCTGTTTCGTTTCATCAAACACTAGCTTTCTTATTCCGGACTTCAGATCTTTAATCCTGAAGATACCGCATTCTTCTTCTCGAATGTCAAGCGCGTCGGAAAGATTGATTCCTTCGAACTCTTTGAGTCCGTAAGCGATGGATTGATCACCGAAAATCTTATCAATGATTTCTTTCGTGTTTTTTGGTTTAATGGTTGGCATATCTAATATTTACGCTACCGATTTCCAATATCCATCTTTTAAAACAGAGATCACTCGACCTACCAAACGCATACTGTCGGTTGCTGGGATAATTGCATACTTTGGATTTTCTGGCTTCAAATAGATATATGGAGGACGATCGTCAGAAACAAAGCGTTTGATTGTTTTTTGACCATTAAGATCCGCAAGCACAACATTTCCGGATATGAATTCTTTTTCACTCTTTACAAGTACAACATCCCCATCGTCTATACCAGCGTTAATCATCGAATCTCCACTGATTTTCAACAAAAACACATCATCTTGAAGAATCGCGGCATCCTGTGAAACTTGCCGCCATTCTCCGGAAATTTCTACAGGCTCAAGCGGAAATCCCGCAGTCGTCAATCCCAAAAATGCAACAAGAGGAGGGTTCCCAAGAATTTCATATCCCAATGGTAAAATTGCAATTCCTCTTGCAGATGATTCGCTCCGTCTGACAATAGATTTCTCTCCGAGTCTGTTGAGAAGATCAACTACGGATTGATTTGAAGAGACACCGAGAGATTCTCTCATTTCTTCAAAAGTCGGAGGATAACCTGTATTTTTAATGTAGTCGTAAAGGATTACAAGAAGATCTTTTTGCCGCTTCGTAATTGTCTTCATCGTATTAAATACGATACCCGACTATTTATTCAGTGTCAATTGCTAAATTCTATATCAGATACTATCAAATCGAGTAAGTTAAGACAAATCACGAAATTGCTCAAGTAATCGCCGTTGTTCGTTAGTCAATCTCTCCGGAATTTCGACAACGATTCTGGTATAATGGTCGCCACGGCCATGGCGGTTCAAAAACGGCACCCCTTTATCTTTTAATCTGATCAGAGTATTCGACTGGGTGCCGGGGCGAATCCGGATTTTAACCGGCCCATCCACGGTTTCAACCTCAATATCCCGGCCTAAAACCGCGTCCGCCATCGGAATTTTCAACTCGGAAACCACATCATTTCCGTCACGGCGGAAGATCGGATGAGGTTTAACGTCAAAACTGACGTCGAAATCCTGATATCTGACTCTGGTTCCGTCATCCGCTCCGGCCGGAATTTTTATTTTCCGCTCCTTACCGCTAATCACCACCGTCACCTCGCCGCCTTTGGCGGCATCCATGAAATCAACTTTCAAAGAATAGTGGGGTTTGGCCGGGCGGCGGCGGCCGAAGCCCCCGCCTTGACCAAAAAATGATTCAAATATTTCAAACGGATCGGAAAATCCCCCTATGTCCTCGTTACCCATCCCAAACGGAGAACCGCCTGTAGAATAAGTGTAGCTGAACGGTCCCTGATGGTAAGTCTGGCCTTTAGAAAATCCGCCGAATCCTGACGCCGGGTCGAAGGCCGAATGCCCGAATTGGTCGTAAGTTTGGCGTTTTTTATGGTCAGCCAATACTTCGTAAGCCTCATTGATCTGCTTGAAAATCTTTTCAGCGTCAGGAGATTTATTCTTATCCGGATGAAATTCTAAGGCCTTTTTGCGGTACGCTCTTTTTATTTCCTCGGCCGAAGCTGACCGGGAAACCCCGAGAAGTTCGTAGTAATCTTGTTTATCAGGCATGGGAGCATTTTACTCTTTTACAACCTCTCCCTCTTCTGCCTTGCCTTTATCTTCTGTTTTTTGCTTTTCTTCCTTCTCTTCTGTTTTCCCTTCGGCCTTTGTCTCTTGGCCTTCGTCCTTCGTCCTTTGTTGTAGTACCTCCCCAATCTTCTGGGCGCTGGTCAAAGTTTCTTCCGCAGCTTTCTTCAAATCCTCAGCCGAAGTTTCCGGCTTTTCGCTTAATTCTTTTAATTTTTTGACATTTTCTTCAATTTTAGATTTAGTCTCGGCATCTAATTTGGGCCCGTGCTCTTTCAATTGTTTCTCAATCTCGAAAGCGACAGAAGAAGCGTGATTTCGGCTTTCGGCCAATTCTTTTTTATTTTTATCTTCATCGGCGTGTTTTTCAGCTTCGGTTCTTAACTTTTCGACTTCTTCTTTGGATAAATTAGTCGCGTTCTGGATGGTAATTTTCTGTTCTTTGCCGGAAGTTTTATCTTTGGCTCCCACTTTCAGAATTCCGTTGGTGTCAATGTCAAAAGCCACTTCAATCTGGGGAATTCCCCGGCCGGCCGGCGGAATTCCGTCCAAAATGAATTTGCCTAAAGTCTTGTTATCGGCTGCCATCGGCCTCTCTCCCTGCAAAACGTGGATTTCAACTTGTGTTTGGTTATCAGCAGCGGTCGAAAAAATCTGCGATTTGCCGGTGGGGATAGCGGTATTCCGGTCAATCAAAGGTGTCATCACCCCGCCTAAAGTTTCCAGTCCCAAAGTCAAAGGCGTCACGTCCAATAAAACCACGTCTTTGAGGTCGACATCTTTGTTTATGATTCCGCCCTGGATGGCCGCCCCGATTGCCACCACTTCGTCGGGATTAACCCCCTTATGCGGTTCGCGGCCAAAATATTCCTTAACTATCTGCTGAATTTTTGGCATCCGGGTTTGCCCCCCGACCAAAACCACTTCGTGAATATCTTTCGGGGTCAAACCGGCGTCTTTCAGACAACTCTTGACCGGCCCCATGGTTTTCTGGACTAAATCATCTACCAACTCTTCCAGTTTTGCCCGGGTCAACTTCATCGTCAGATGCAGCGGATTGCCGTCCTTTCCTTGAGTGATAAACGGCTGGTTAATGTCGCTCTCCATCGAGCTGGACAACTCTATTTTGGCTTTTTCAGCCGCATCTTTAATCCTCTGCATCGCCTGGGGATCTTTAGATAAATCGACGCCGTTATCTTTCTTAAATTCAGCTACAATCCATTCAATAATCTTCTTATCAAAATCGTCCCCGCCTAAGAAAGTATCGCCGTTGGTGGCTTTAACTTCAAAAACTCCGCCGCCCAATTCCAAAATGCTAACGTCAAAAGTCCCGCCGCCTAAGTCGTAAACCACAATGGTTTCATCGTCCTTTTTATCCAGTCCATAAGCCAAAGCCGCGGCCGTTGGTTCATTTAAAATCCGCAAGTGTTCTTTGTTTTTCTTGCCAGTTTTTGGATCTTCCTGATCCCACTCTAATTGAAATCCAGCTATTTGCGCGGCCTGTTTAGTAGCCTGACGCTGGGAATCGTCGAAATAAGCCGGCACGGTAATCACGGCCTTATCCACCGGCATTCCCAAATAAGCTTCCGCGTCTGCTTTAATTTTGGCCAGAATTTTGGCGGAAATTTCCTGCGGGGTATAGACTCTGCCGTCAACTTTGACCGAAACGGTCTTATCTTTGCCTTCCACAATCTCATATCCCACCATTTCGCGGCTCTTCTTAACCTGTTCGTCGCCGACCCGCCTTCCCATCAATCTTTTTATAGAATAAATAGTTTCTTTAGGCTTAAGAATCAGCTGGCGCTTAGCCACATCGCCGACTAAATTATCTTTAGGATTGACGACTGAAGGAATTAAATTCCGGCCTTCGGCCGACGGAATAACTTTGGGAGTTCCGCCTTCCATAAAAGCTACCGCGCTGTTGGTTGTTCCTAAATCTATTCCGATAATCTTTGACATATATGTTAGTTTTTTTGTTCGTTTGCGCCGCTGCCAACTTCCACTCTAACCGGTCTCAACATTTGATCATATATCTTATACCCTGTTTGGACGATTTTGACAACTGTGTTTTCTGCCCCTTTGGTTTTTCCGACGCACTCCATCTCATTCGGGTTAAACGGTTTACCCAGGATTTCAATTTCCATTACTCCTTCATCGCTTAAAATAGTTTTCATTTCATCCCGGGTCAGCTTTGCCCAGGTTTGGTCGGGATGATGCTCAACCGCCATGCTTAATTCATCCAAAACTTTTAATAATTTGATTATAAGGCCTTTAGTCCCAAAAGTTAAGGCCTCTCTGACGGCTTTTTCGGTCCTGAATTCCAAATTCTTATAATCCGCCAGCGCCCGCTTCCAATTCCCGTCCAATTCCTGAATTTTATCCTGCAATTTTTGAGTTTCGTCCTGCTCGTCCGCCAATTTTGAACTTTGAACTTTGAACTTTGAACTTTTCATTACCATTCCCTCCCAATTTCATTCAGCCAATCTCCGATTTTTCTAACTCTGGGAATAACAAACGAATAATCCAATCTGCTTGGTCCCAAAACCCCGATTGATCCATGAGTGTTTCCTAAAGAAAATCTGGAATATACCATCCCAACCGGCATTAACTCCTTCATCCCGAAATCATCACCAACCAAAATATTCATTTGATCTTCGATCTGGCCCAAACCAAAAACTCCCATCATTTGTTCGACGTGATCAATCATCATTAAAACTTGGCGGAAAACATCGATATCAAAAAATTCTTTGACTTCCAAAAGATTGGCGTAACCCGCGTGGTAAGCCCGGCCTTGATCTGTCGCGGCTACTGCCAACATTTTAGTTTCATCGGCTAAAACATGGGTTACCTCCCGCATTAACTTTTCCACTTCTCCCTTAGCATCCCAGACTTGTTGCTTAGCTTTAACTTCTTCGGTTATCGGGACATCTTTTTCTTTCATCAGCTGATTGACGTAAAATTTAATCGCCGCCGGAGTCGGAATCCGGCCCGAAGAAGTATGGGGCTGGGATAAATACCCCTTTTCGTCTAAACGGTTCATTTCGTTTCTGATGGTGGCCGGAGAAAAACCAATCTGATATTTTTTATCCAAAGTATCGGAACCGACCGCTTCGGCAGTCTCGCAGTATTCCTGGACCATCGCCCGCAGAATTTTTACTTGTCTTTCAGTCAAAGCCGGTAATTGAGAAGTGTTATCCATGCCTTAGCAGAAGGTTAACATGAGTGCTAATCGTTGTCAAGGGGTAACCCGCTATAATCTTTATGTATATGCTTTCATCAAAAATTCAATTTCCCCTCAATCCCGCCCAGAAAAAAGCTGTGGAATCTATTGAGGGCCCGGTGATGGTCATTGCCGGGCCGGGAACCGGCAAAACCCAAACTTTGACCTTGAGGATTGCCCACATTTTAAAGGCTACCGACACCCCGCCCAACGGGATTCTGGCTCTGACATTTACCGATGCCGCCGCCCGCGAAATGCGGGAAAGATTGGTTAAATCGATCGGCCCGACCGCCTACTATGTCAACA
>Ga0209514_10001000_pt1 | contig 53070 bp, 49 predicted proteins | sample Subgrocontami58m_FD_187452 | JGI IMG/M metagenome (GOLD analysis project Ga0209514, IMG submission 187452) | Subsurface groundwater microbial communities from S. Glens Falls, New York, USA - GMW37 contaminated, 5.8 m (SPAdes) (version 3) | ecosystem: Environmental > Aquatic > Deep subsurface >... | reverse complement strand
CGGGAGAAAGGCCATGTCCCGCCTGATAAAGAGATAGAAAAACTGCTGCCAGCCGTTTCCTATAAGAATATTGTGATAGACAAGGGCGGCAATCCAAAAAAGCCAGGCGCGGTGTCCTTTAAAAACGTTAAGACACAGATTGACCTTGGTGGAATTGGCAAGGGCTACGCAGTGGATAAGGCACTGGAGGTTATCAAGAAGTCTGGTATTGATAATGGGTGTATCAATCTTGGCGGGAATATTTATGTGCTGGGCGCGCCGCCGGGCAAACAAGCTTGGAAGATTGGGGTACAGCACCCGCGGAATCAGGATGAAATCCTGGGCTATCTTGAGCTTAGAAACGAGGCTACGGCCACATCGGGTGATTACGAAAGATTCTTTGAGTTCAAAGGGAAACGGTATTCGCACATCATAAACCCGCAAACGGGCAGGCCGGTAAGCGGCACTATTGCAACGACGGTAGTCGCCCCCACAGGCACAGAGGTGGATGCATTATCAACCATCGTCTTTGTCCTGGGTCATGAAAAAGGCATGGAGATTGTCAAAAGAATGCCCAATGTTGACGCCATGATTGCGTACGAAGGAAAGGACGGGAAAATGGCGATTGATATGACGCAGGGATTTAAAGACAAATTCAAAAAAACCGATGAATAGTAGAAACCACAGATTTTTAAATCCCCTCTTGGGAGGGGACTGAGGGGTGGGTAAAAAATAAAACACGTCCTCGCGCAATGGGGACATCGCGGGCGTCTTCGAAAAATATTTTGCCAACGCACGTAGGGCGAACCTTTAGGTTTGCCTTCTTGCAACAAACGCAAGGCTAAAGCCTCGCCCTACATAATTCGTTCGAATTAGGGTTTGTCTTTTAAAATAATTACAGTATTTTGTAGGAGAAAACGATGGCAAGCGGCATGTGGTCACTCCCAATCAGCAATAAGATTTTTTTCACATTTTTCCTGTCAATAATCGCCATCGCCATCGGGCTGGGCTTTCTGAATTATTATGAAAGGACTGGCCTTTCTTCACAAAAGACCGTACGCTATTACTGTGGTGATGAGGAAGAAGATTTAGACAAACCCTTATCAGAAGAAGAAAACAGGGCGAGATTGGAAGAAGGGCTTGCCTTCCCGAAAACCTATCGGGAGCTTTTAGAGGTAACCCACACCCACATTTTCTCTATACCCATCGTGGTGTTCGTACTCTCCCGTATTCTTGCAATGACGCATTCGCGTGAGGGACTAAAGATTACGATATACGGCGTCTCTTTCATGGGCATTATCCTCAACCTGGCCGCCCCGTGGCTCATCAGGTATGTATGTCATCATTTTGTGGTCGCCTTTACCATTTCTAACATCCTCCTCATCCTGAGCTTCGGCGCATACATCTTCATCCCCCTTTATGAAATGTGGTTCAGGAGAGATCACGATAGTATTGCAGATTAAAAACAAATTAGCGGGTTGTTAGCATATTTTTCTATTAGAGATTTAATGCAAAACTTATTGCGTTGCGTATTTCAAACAGCCTCTCTTTCGACAAAGTAGTAATTAATGATCCAATTTTTGCTTTTGAAACTGTTTGTATGTGATCACAATTAATAGCACAATCATTATGCATACCATCCTGTTTGGACAAAAGTACTTCGCCCAAATATTCTAGTATAGAATTTCTTGTTAAAATAACCACAGGGCGTTTTTTGTCAGGACTTTTGAACTTGTACCATCTGACTTTACCCCGCTTCATTAATCACCGCATTCTTGTTCTGATTCCCAAACATTAAATTCTTTTTTACCGACAGGATAATGTTTGTATCCTGTTTTATGTTTTTTTTCGAGCATGTTGATATTCACCTGCTTGATAGCATCCTTCAATGCTTTACGGGTGAAAGCAGAGCGTGTCGTCTTCAGTTTTTTAACAACCCTGTCAACAGAAGCTACTAAGTTGTCATCTAGCGTCATTTGAATTGTTCTCATAATATCCTCCAAAAAATGTGTATAATGGTAGCTATAGTAACCCACAGTACTTCTGAAGTCAAAAAATAATGTTTGTGAGATTTACGAGAAAATTTATTTGTAAATAACTATAGGTTTGAGGATAGTGCGAGCACAATCAATTTTCTTGCAATGAATCTGCGAATTTGCTATAAGACAGGCGTTCTTGTCCATACACAGCGCTCCTATAGACGTAACAATTCAGTTAAAAAAATTCGTCTAATTCGTGTCCATTCGTGGTTAACGAGTCGTTGTGCCTAACCCAAAGCCGGAACCTTTTGATTCGTGAATTTCATAGTAAAGAATGCGTATTTTGTACAGGGGTGTTTTCTCAAAGGAGTCGTTTTTGTAGGATGGGTTAAGCGATAGCGAACCCATCAGAAGGAGAACATTAATTATGTTGGGTGCGCACCGCTTCACCCAACCTACGTGGCTTGCCACTCGTTAAGTGACGATGAACGTTTTATTGTACCTTGATAATTGGTGTGCATCTGGTTCCGGTAATTCTTTTTTAAACCTGACTTATCCCCGTTTTTACGAGGACAAGTTTGTGAAGATAAATTGCACATAAAGTATGTAAAGGAGAAAAGGGAAATGAGGATGAAAAGAAAGTTATTCGATCGTATTACAGTAAATCCCAAAGTCTGCATGGGGCAGCCTACAATACGGGGGATGCGCATTACCGTTGCATTTGTGCTTAAATTACTTGCAGCAGGTATGAGCCATGAAGAAGTCATAAAGGCATATCCGGAATTAGAAGAGAAAGATATCCTTCAGGCTATAGAGTATGCATCGTGGCTTGCGGGGGAGTATTATTTCCACCTGCCTGTTTCTGTTGAATAATAACAATAACGATGAACGTAAAGTTTATAGCGGACATACATATTTCACCTCTTACGGTCAGTAAATTACAAAAAACAGGTTATACTGTTATGCGTGTTACAGACAAACTTCCTTCGACAACTGTTGATAGTGAAATTATTCAGTTGGCGCTTAAAGAACAGGCTGTAATTATTACGCAGGATATGGATTTCTCTGCAATTGTTGCTCAAAGTGGACTTAACGGCCCAAGTGTTGTCTCATTGCGAGTGGCTAATGCCAGACCAGATATTATTGCAGAAATTTTAGTAACGGTGCTTCCCTCGATCGAAGCTTATATTTCAGAAGGTGCAATTGTGTCAATAGATGAATATGGGTATCGCGTAAGAATACTTCCGGTGGAAGATTGATTGTCGTAAAAGGCAGGCAAAATAATAATACTGACTAAGGAGATATATTTTATGAAGGCGGTTGTTTTTTGTGAAAATGGCGGTGTAGACAAGCTGACTTACACAGACGTGGAGAAACCAAAGATTTCTCCCTATGAAGTGCTGGTAAAGGTGAAGGCGTGCGCGTTGAATCATCTGGATATCTGGGTAAGGCAAGGGCTGCCCGGAGTCGAAATCCCCATGCCGCACATCCCGGGCAGCGATATTGCCGGCGAGGTGGCCGAGGTGGGGATAGAGGTGAAGAAATTTAGGGCGGGCGACCGGGTAATTGTCGCCCCCGGCGTTCGTTGCAGGAAGTGTGTGCATTGCATTACGAACAACGACAGTATGTGCAGCAGTTTTAAGCTGGTGGGATTTCAGGTGCAGGGCGGGTATGCAGAGTATGCAAAGGCGCACGTGGACAATATCCTTCCTGTTTCCAATAAATATTCCTATGAAGAGTGGGCGGCTATTCCGTTGGTATTTTTAACGGCGTGGCACATGCTCATTACGCGGGGACAGCTTAAACCGGGTGAGAATGTACTGGTCCACGCCGCAGGCAGCGGCATCGGGAGCGCCGCAATCCAGATTGCCCGTCTGGCTGGCGCACGCGTGATTACCACGGCGCGGGGGGAAGAAAAACTGAAAAAGGCAAGACAGTTGGGCGCTGACGAGGCTATAGATTATTCAAAGGAAGATTTTGCAGAGAGGGCGCTGAGTTTGACGGACAATAAGGGCGTAGACCTTGTCTTTGAGCACATTGGCCCTGATACGTGGGAAAAGAACGTCCAGTGTCTGGCGAAGGGCGGACGGATGGTGGTGTGCGGCGCGACTAGCGGGCCTGCCACCACGATGAACATTCGTCCCCTGTTTATGAAACAGCATTCGTTTATTGGCTGTTATTTGGGCAGCAAGAAGGAATTGCTGGATGTATTAAATCTTGTTGAGTATGGAAGATTGAAGCCTGTTATGGACAGCGTATTCCCGTTGAAAGAGGCCGCAGCCGCCCAGCAGAAGATGCTGAACAGGGAGAATTTTGGGAAGATCGTACTGAAAATATAAAATCCGTTTGAAACCACAGATTTCTCCGATCGCGCAGCATAAAATAGGCCTACGGCGACTATTATCTGTTTAGTACGTAGGGCAAGGCTTTAGCCTTGCAACTGTCCTAACAAGCGCTAGGGATGGCAACCCTAAAGGGTCGCCCTACTGTTGCCTTTGCGGGTTCAAGTAGGGACACGGTGCACCGTGTCCCTACTCGAACCTGGAGGTTTATGTATTTCTGGGCGTTGTGACTGTTTAACTGGGTATCGCTTGTTCAAACTACAAGGTTCAGGTTACAAACCTGAACCCGCCGGAGCCGTCTCCCGACGGCGATTGACGGCGCACGATAGTGCACAAGCGCCCGGTCGCCAACAGGAGTTGGCTCCTACCAAAAACATTAGAATTCCTGGGCGCCAAATCATAGGAATTTTGCCTGCTTCATCTTGTTTTCTCAGCGTTTTCAGCGGTGAACTATCCCACATTTTTTTATCTATGAAATCTGGGTAATCTGCGGTTTCTTTTCAAACCTACCGGCAAAACGCACATCAATTGCATCCCCCAAAAAGCCTTGCATATTATGCCTTGACTGATATAATTACTTCTTTATATTTACCTTACAGAAATCAATTGGACTGGTGCAATGAATGTAAATACTGCAAAAAAACCCGAGTACGCCTTTAAAGCGCCCAGGGGCACTGAAGACGTATTGCCGGAAAAATGGGCCTTGTGGAGAAAGCTTGAAGAGGCGGGCCGACAGGAGTTCGAACTCTGCGGCTATTATGAAATCCGAACGCCTGTTTTTGAGGATACCCGTCTGTTTGTCAGGAGTATCGGAGAGGCCACTGATATTGTGGAAAAGGAGATGTATACCTTTGCCGATAGCGAGGACTCCAGTATAACCCTGCGTCCGGAAAGCACCGCCCCTGTTATGCGCGCTTACCTGGAGTATGAATTACACAAGACGAAAAAGTTTCAGAAGTTTTACTATGTCGGTCCGCAATTCAGGAAGGAACGTCCGCAGGCCGGCAGGCTCCGGCAGTTTCACCAGATGGGGCTGGAGGCGGTTGGGGCGAGCGATCCGTTGCTGGACGTGGAAACTATCAGCGTCGCTACCCGCATATTTGACCGCATCGGTCTTAAAGGATACCAGGTAAAAATTAATTCTATCGGTTGTGAGAAGTGCAGGCCGGTTTTCAGAAGCATCCTCAAAGAGAAACTCTGCGAACAGGAGAAGTCTCTTTGCGAACTCTGCCAATCACGGCTCAACCGGAATGTCTTTCGCATCCTTGATTGTAAAAACGAAAAGTGCAAAACGGTCAGCCACCACATGCCCTCGATTAACGACTATTTGTGCGGGGAATGTCAGTCGCATGCAAAGACCGTGAGGGAAGCCCTGCTGGAAATCGGCATTCCCTATATCGTTGACGCCCATCTGGTGCGGGGGCTGGACTATTATACCAAGACCGTTTATGAAATTACCCACTCGTCGCTGGGCGCACGCGACGCCATCTGTGCAGGCGGTCGGTATGATAACCTGATTGCAGATATTGGCGGGCCTTCTATTGGTTCGGTTGGGTTTGCCATCGGTATGGAGGCGACGATACTCGCCCTTGAAAATGCTACGGCGAAAAAGAACAAACTCGTTCAGGACGAGGTTTGCGGCCCGTCTCCCGTCGTGTACATCGTATCCATCGGAGAAGAAACAAAGAAGCAGTGCTTTTACCTCCTCAACCTTTTACGGAAATCGGGTATTTCCGCAGATTTTGATTACGAAGGCAGGAGTCCCAAGGCGCAGATGCGCACGGCGAACAAGTTGGGGGTAAAGTATGTGATTGTGTTGGGTCCGGACGAGATGGCGCGCGGCGACGTTAAAATCAAGGCAATGGAGACAAGCGAGGAAATCTCGCTCAAGCAGAGTGAAGTCCTCAAGTGGTTTCTGGATAAACAAGCGCCCCAGGTGTTAAGTTAAACAATGTTTGCATAAAAAGTAGCGCAGGCTTCCAGCCTGCATGAAGCAAAATAAAAGAAAGCTGGCAGGCTGGAAGCCTGCGCTACAGAGCTATATTAACAAAGTGATATTTTAGAGGCCTTAACTTAACACGTATGGGATTAAGGGGTGTGTACATAATGACAAAACACACCTCCGGCGACTCTTTTTAGAGGGGAGTTGTAGGGACGAAGCATTTGCAGATATTAAACACGATAGAAAATTTTACAGGATAATACTAAAAATATGTCTAAATTGAAACGAACACATACCTGTGGTCAATTGCGCGTAAACGATGTGAAATCTACCGTAGTCCTGCTTGGCTGGGTAAGCAGTGTCCGTGACCACGGCGGTTTGCTTTTTATTGATCTGCGGGACCGATACGGCATTACCCAGGTGGTCTTCCATCCCGACAAGGGAAGTGAATTTTATGAGACTGCCCGCCAATTAAGGCCAGAATTTGTGGTAGCTATACAGGGGACGGTATCCGCACGACCGGCGGGCACGGTAAATCAAAATCTGGACACCGGCGAGATAGAAGTGTATTCGGACATCGTTGAAATACTGAATAAATCCGAAACGCCTCCGTTCGAGATTGAGGACGATAGCAAGGTGTCTTTGGAGTTGCGGTTGAAGCACAGGTATCTTGACCTGCGGCGTCCGATTATGCAGAAGCGGTTGATTGTTCGCCACAAGATATGCCAGACCATACGGGAGTATTTGGATCGTTTAAATTTTGTTGATATTGAAACGCCTGTATTGACAAAGAGCACGCCGGAAGGGGCAAGGGATTATTTGGTGCCGAGCAGGGTCAATCTGGGAAAATTTTACGCGTTGCCCCAGTCGCCTCAGCTTTTCAAGCAGATACTCATGGTAGCGGGCTACGACCGCTACTTCCAGATTGTACGCTGTTTCCGTGACGAAGACCTCCGCGCGCAGCGTCAGCCTGAGTTTACGCAAATGGATATGGAGATGTCTTTCGTAGATGAAGGCGATATTATCCAGATCATCGAGGGGCTGGTTGTTACGGTGTTTGACAAGGTGCTGGGGAAAAAGGTCAGTGCGCCCTTTCCCAGGATTTCTTACAAAGAGGCTATGACCTCTTACGGCTGCGATGCCCCCGACCTGCGTTTTGGCATGAAGATAAAAGACGTATCCGGCATTGTTCAGAAGTCAGATTTCAAGGTGTTTTTGGACACGATCAAATCGGGCGGACAGGTGCGCGGTATCAATGCTGCCGGATGCGGTAGTTATTCAAGAAAAGACATTGATGACTTAACCGCCTTTGTCGCCCAGTTCGGTGCAAAGGGGCTTGCCTGGTTTAAGGTGGAGGATACTGGATTAAGTTCCTCGATAACAAAGTTTTTCCCCGTCGAGGTGCAGCAACAGATACAGCAATGTATGGAGGCGAAGAAGGGGGATTTGCTCCTTTTTGTTGCCGATAAACCCAAGGTGGTGTCACAATCCCTTGCGCAATTAAGACTGCATCTTGGGCACAAAAACAAACTCATTGATACCAGTGTCTTCAATTTCTCATGGGTGGTGGATTTCCCGTTGTTCGATTACAACGAGGACTTAAAACGGTACGATGCGCTTCATCACCCGTTTACATCGCCCCACCCTGATGATCTTACACGCATGGAGGTGAAACCCTTAGAGGTGAAGGCTCGGGCGTACGATCTGGTGCTTAACGGTGTAGAATTGGGCGGCGGGAGCATCCGTATTCACAATCCTGAGGTGCAAAAGAGGGTATTCCGGTTGCTCGGTATAGACGATGACAGCGCATATAAAAAATTCGGGTTCCTGCTCGATGCGTTGAAATATGGCGCGCCTCCGCATGGCGGGATTGCGTTGGGAGTAGACCGCATGGTTACCTTATTATTGCAGCTTGACGACATTCGTGAAGTTATTGCATTCCCGAAGACGCAGAAGGCCACCTGTCTCATGACCGATGCGCCGTCCGAAGTTGATGCTCAGCAACTGAAGGAACTGGGTATACGTACTGTTTAGGTAGCTGAGGGTAAATAAAATTTGATACATGGATCGAATCCAATAGAGACAAACCAATGAAAATGAAACGACAATTGCTTATATTGCTTATCGGTGCTACCTGCGTGGTGTTTCTTGCCTCCATAAGTTTTTTTATATACCTAAAACGATTACATCGTTCTATGGCCTATTTCCAAACGGTGGGAGAATACGTGCAACAGGGGAAGCTTGATGACGCTATCGCTGTTTTGAAGAATACCCTGAGCAAAAACCACCGTTTAGCGGAGGCGCATGCAGCCCTTGGGATGATTTATAACAAAAAGGACATGCTTGATGAGGCGCTTTCTGAGCTGAAAACGGCGTTAAATCTGAAACCAGACCTGATTAGTATTTATCAGGAAATGTACCTGGTTTACAAGAAGAAAGGGATGGAAGAGGAGGCGCAGAAGTGCCTGAATTCTTACGAAAAACTCAAAGGCGGCAGATAAATTACTTTTGTAGTGTTGGCGTGAAGTTGTTAAAATCTAGCAGAAATGCATTACAGAAATATTGAGGGTAAAGGACAATTCATGTATTTTCTGACGAAAAAATATCTCGCGGCGCTTTTCGTTATTGCCCTTGTTGGCGCGCTCAATATGCAGACGCTTCTTGCCGAAAGGGAAGATGAGGCGAACAAGTGCTACCTGGACGCGTATAACCTGTACAAGCTGGGGAAAATGGATCAATCCCTGGAAATGTTGAAAAAGGTTGTAGAGATTTGCCCTGACCATGCAGAGGCGCACTTTGGCATGGGAAGTATCTATTTCAGGCAGAACATGTTTGACGACGCCGTTAAGGAATTTACAAAGGTTACGAAGATTAAACCTGAGTATGTCGAGGCGTATCAACGGCTCTGGCTGGCGTATAAAAAATTGGGTATGAACGATCGGGCTGAAGAGGAACTGCAAAAATATAAAAGACTAATCGAGGAACGCATGCAGGCTATGGGCGGCGGTTCTTCCCAGGTGGCAAAGCCTGTCTCGCCGCCTCCCCAGAGAGAGGAACGCGTTGAGGAAACCAAACCGGCAGAAACAAAGGTGGAAACGTATCGCCCCCCCGAAACACGGCCTCCGGAAACAACTGTGCCTGATACAAGGGTTGTTGAATCCAGACCGCCTGAAGCGGAAACTCAGCCGGAGAGAACGACCGTCGTAAGGCCGGTCAGCCCGCCGCCGGAAGAATACCGTCCGCCGGTTGTTGCGCCTGCGCCGCCGCCCGTTGTGGTCGCGCCGGTTGAACCCAAAAAGGTAGAACCTTACAAACCGCCGCAAGACGCCAGATCAACCACGACGCTTGAAGACTACCAATCGCCGTATATAAAGGTGAATAAAGAAGACCCCGCTTATAAAAATCTGTTTAAGCCATTTAAGAAAATGGGCTCAAGCTGGTTCCAGAGGCCTCAAAAGAAGAGCGATACGGTAGTGAGAATGCCTAAACTGTATTTTGGCAAATTAATGAAGGGGTTCCTGTATTACATTGTCATCGTGCAGGTCTGGTTAGGGATAGTTGCCGCTTTTTGTATATATTTTTTAAAGCCGAAGGGGAATAAGTCATGAAAAAATGTCCTTATTGCGCAGAAGAAATTAAAGACGAGGCGGTTAAATGTCGTTTTTGTGGCGAATTTTTAGTTCCCCAGGCAGTTGAGCAGGGGATGCCTGCCGCTCAATCGAAACCAGAGGTTAAGCCGCAGCAAAAGACGCAGACCCCGCCGGCTGAAAGGCCGAAGACAGAGGCAAAGACGCCTCAGAAAGTGACGTCTCCGTCCGGAGAAAAGATAAAAGGTCAGGAACCAAAACAGGCCGCTGCAACGCTTAAAACGGCCAGAGTTGAAACAAAAGAGGCAACGGTAACTAGGCCCGTTGCCCCATTGGAAACATCTGACGGAAAAAAGAAAAAAGACTGGATTCTGATAATTGCTATTATTGTCTTTGGTATCTTGCTCCTGGTGATACAATTCAGCAAACAGTTGGGAATTGAAGGTTTTCCATAATCTTACTGTGGGATCAAAAACGAACGATTCCGGTTCGCCAATCCCCATATCTCTCTTCATTAACGGAACAGCGGTAAATCCTTTGATTCAGAGAGAAGGGTTGTGATAATGCGGGTAACACTATCCGCGTCATCCCCGACGTAGCGTACCTTGCTTTCCCTGTCCAGCACAACCAGGGTCGGTAGCGTCTGTATATGATACAAGATGGGAATTGCCCCCATCCACCGTTTCCCATCGTATAGCTGTGGCCACTCTACCGCTTCGTGTTTTACGAAGCCACGCAAGTCCTCGATGTCGTCATCCAGGCTTACACCAATGAATTGAACCCCTTTGTCTTTGAACTTGCTGTATGTTTTTTTCACGTTGGGAAATTCCTGCAAACAGGGGTCGCACCACGTAGCCCAGAAATCAAGGACGATAATATTCCCTTTGTATTTTGCGAGGTCTATCGGCTTTCCGTCAACGTCCGTTGTGTTAAATGTAGGCCCTTCCTCTCCTATGCGTAGTTTACCGCTCAATTCATTGCCAAAACTATCGGCAGCCCTGGGCTCTATCATGCGCAACGCAGCCACGGACTCTTTTGCGGCTGCAAGGTCGCCTTTTCCTATAAGCGCCTTTGTCTTAAAATACAGGGTTCGCGCCTTGAAGTTTTTATTCATCTCACTCTGGCTCAGTACGGCGTCAAAGCACTTGATTGCCTCTTCAAAATTATGCATCTCGTTATATACAGCGCCGGTGAAGAATTTTGCCTCCTGCGCCTCTTCCGTATCGGAATATTTTCCGATAAGCGCCTTCAGTTCGTCCAGTGCCTCGGTATAATATTTCTTGGCGTCGGTAGACTTCATTTCTGTAAGGCCGGTTAAATTTTTCCTGATAATCTCCAACTGTCTTGCCGCAGCGGCGTCGTGTTTCAATCCCCCTGCGTAAGCTGCACTTCCTCCCCAGATAGAAAGAACAGATGCGATTATGACAAAACCAAATATGCTCCTCTTTTTCATAATGACCGACTCCTCGTAATATACTTTAAAGACTCCCCTTATTAACGAAATTAATTTGTAGGTAGATGTTACCATGAGTTCTCCGTGTAATGCAAGAGTCATTTCCCGCACTGCATGTTCACGCTAATAACAAACTTTTCGTCGTCCGTGTTCCAAAAAGATTGGATAATGATGTGGAAAAAAATTTGGAAAATTTACATTGCAAACGAATGCACTTTCGCCTTAGAATTCCCTAGTATGCGAATTGTTTATTCACCATAACCTTGAGGAGTAAGCGGAAAATGAAAATAAAGGCAGCGATACCAATTCTTTCTCTCGTGACGTTTTCCATGTTCTTTTCCTGCGGCATATTCGCCGATCCCCTGAAGCTTGACGTAAAGGAGTATGTGCTCAAAAACGGCTTAAAATTGCTGATGCTGGAAAAACACGACGTGCCCGTGGTAAGTCTCCGGATCAATTACAAGGTGGGGTCAGTGGATGAGCGGCCTGGAATTACCGGAGTTTCCCATCTGTTCGAGCACATGATGTTTAAGGGCACGAAAATCTTTGGCACCAGGGATTACCAGGCAGAAAAACCTTTGCTCGATAAGGAAGATGCTCTGGTCGCAAAAATTTCTGCGGAGAAAGGCGTGGGAGACGCTGCTGACGGGAAGAAGATTGCGTCGCTCGAAAAGGAACTGGAAGAGGTGAGGAAAAAACTTCGCGAACTGGTGGTAAAGGACGAAGTATTTTCACTGTATTTGCGGCACGGGGGTTCCGGTCTTAACGCCATGACCTCCACGGATGGTACGTTCTACTTTTGCGACCTGCCGGCAAATAAGCTGGAATTATGGGCGTTTCTGGAATCTGACCGGATGAAGAACCTCGTGCTCAGGGAGTTTTACTCTGAACGGGACGTCGTTATGGAAGAAAGACGGCTCAGAACGGAGAACAATCCCTTTGGCTTGCTGGTTGAACAACTGAATGCAGTGACCTTCATCGCGCATCCGTATCGTTGGCCTCCGATTGGGTGGCGGTCTGATGTGCAGCACATCACCAAGGCGGAAACGTCAGAATATTTTAAGAAGTATTACGCCCCTAATAATGCGGTAATCGTGGCGGTAGGCGATTTCAGGCAGACCGATATGATAAAACTGGTGGAGCAGTACTTTGGGGATGTTCCGGCGCAGCCTGCGCCGCCTAAGGTAAAAACCGTGGAACCGGAGCAGAAAGGGGAGCGGCGGGTTGAAGTGGAGTTCGAGTCGAATCCGTATATTGCTATTTCTTATCACATTCCTGAAATCGGACACCCGGATTTGTATGCCCTGGACGTGCTGAGTTCGCTCTTGTCCGACGGTCGTACTGCCAGACTGTATAAGTCTCTGATTGAAGAAAAGCGGATAGCCGTTATGGCGCACGCCTATGACCAGATAGGAAAGTACCCCGACACCTTCACCTTCATTTCAGCGCCTCGTGCGCCGCATACCGTGGCGGAGGTGGAGTCTGCCCTTTACGAGGAGATTGAAAAAATAAAAACCACGCCGCCGTCTGATTGGGAAATACAGAAGATCAAGAATCAGTTGGAAGCGGGTTTTATCCGAGACCTGAATTCCACATCCGGGCTTGCGAACGAAATAGGGCATTTTGAGGTGCTTTCCGACTGGCGTTACATCAATACCTTCATGGACAAGATAGCGCAGGTTACGGCAGATGACGTAGTGCGGGTTACGAAGAAATATCTCACAAAGAACAATCGTACCGTGGCCATTCTGGTAAAGAAAGAAAACAACAATAAGCCGAAAGAGGCGAAGGAAAATACTAAGCCTGAAAAGGCCGACGGCGCTTATTAATTTTAGATCGGACAATTGGGAGATGGTAACGTGAACATGTATAAATGTGGTATATTTTATGTAGTATTCATTGCATCAGTGCTTACCCTTGCTCATTCATCGAATCTCCGCGCGCAACCCCAGGGGGGGCACGAACGTGTTGTTGCCCCGGCGGCTGGAAATCCGGAATCGGAAGGGGCGAAGATCGTTTCTGGTTTTAAGTTCAAAACCCTCAATTTTGTTCCTCCGAAGGTTGACCGGGTTGTCCTGGAAAATGGAATGATTGTATATCTGCTGGAAGACCATGATTTGCCTATTTTTACTGCAACAGCCCGTATACGAACCGGAGCGATTTATGAACCCGCAGACAAGACCGGGCTTGCCAGTCTGACAGGATATGTGATGAGAAGCGGCGGCACCGTAGCGATGCCTGCCGACAAGATGAACGAGGAACTTGAATTTCTGGCGGCCTCTGTGGAGACTTCCATAGACCGGGAATCCGGCAATGCGGGCTTGTCCACCCTCAAAAAAGATATTGATAAGGGTTTGAAAATCTTTGCAGACGTGCTGATGAACCCGGCCTTTCCGGATGACAAGATCCGCATGCGAAAGGATGAAGTTATCGAATCCATCCGGCGCGAGAATGACAACCCGGCGCAAATCGCGCAAAGGGAATTCCGGAGGATTCTGTACGATAGCAAGCATCCATACAGCCGAAAAGTCGAAGGAACACTGGAATCGGTTGAAAAGATTGCCAGAGATGATATGGTGGCCTTCCACAAAAAATACTTCAAGCCCAATAATATTATCCTGGGTATCTCTGGCGATTTCAACAAGGACGAGATTATCAAGAAACTGAATGCAGTATTTGCAGGATGGAAGAAAGAGGAAATCCAGTTTCCTGAGGTGCCCAACGTTGAAAGACGTTACGAAAGGGCGGTACATTACGTGTATAAAGATATCAATCAGGCGAATGTGCTCATGGGGCACCTGGGAATCAACCGGAATAGTCCCGACTATTTTCCCGTCATGATAATGAATTTTATCCTGGGCGGAGGCGGTTTTACGGCGCGTATACCGGGCAGGATTCGTTCGGATGAAGGGCTTGCGTACTCGGCGTTTAGCGCCTTCCAAACTGCGAGGGACATTGGGGTGTTTTTTGTGTCGTGTCAGACCAAGCTGGAGTCTACTAATCGCGCCATATCCATTGCGATAGAGGAACTTGAAAAGATTCGCAAGACGCCGATAGACAAAGAAGAACTATCGCAGGCGAAAGAAACCTTTATGAACCAGTTTATATTCCGCTTTACGACCAGCGCCAGCATTGTCGCGCAAAAGGTTGATATTGAATACGAGGAATTGCCTTTAAACTATCTCGAAACGTATCTGGCAAGCGTACAGTCCGTTACTCATGATGACATACAGCGGGTTGCCAGAAAATATCTGCGTCCGGACGAGGTCAAGATACTCGTCGTTGGCGACAAGGAAAAGTTCGACAAGCCGCTTGACAGCTTTGGAAAGGTTACCGTGATAGAGCTGAAGTAAGCGGAACGTTTGTTTGCGCGAAACAATTTGGCTTTTTGAAGAACCACACCCACGTATACGTCTTATTCGCCGTCTTAAATACATTGATTTGCTGTTCCTCTGTGTCGTTCCCGCGCAAGTGGGAATCCAGGAAAGGAGCGGAAGACAGGATATCTGCTGAAGTTTGTACTCATGAAAGTGTGGGCTGGAATGAAACCCTGGTATTTTTATCCGTTATAACACACCCCTGAATCCCCTCTTTTTAGAGGGGACATCTGTCCTCCCCTCTAAAAAGAGGGGCCGGGGGTGTGTAAGGCATCTCGAAGAGTTACCAATTACGAGATATCTATTAAAATAGACCTTCGGCGACGTTTATCGGTTTAATACGTAGGGCAAGGCTTTAGCCTTGCAACTGTCCGAACACGCGCTAGGGATGGCAACCCTAAAGGGTCGCCCTACACCTGGCGGTTTATGTATTTCTGGGCGTTGTGACTGTTCAACTGGGTATCATTTATTCAAACTACAAGGTTCAGGTTGCAAACCTGAACCCGCCCGTATTGGTAGGAGCCGTCTCCCGACGGCGATTGACGGTGTACGGCAGCGCATAAGCGCCCGATCGCCAACAGGAGTTGGCTCCTACCAAAAACATTGAAATTCCTGAACATTAAATTAGAGAAACTGTTTTGTGATGCAAATCATCTCCGGAAAAATTAAAGTCTTTATCCTCGTACTTATCGCCTCCTGCGCCTTTCACGTCCCCTCTTCCTTTGGTTTGCCTGCCGACGACGTTATCCCCCTGGTGGATGGCGACTATTATCCCCAGGTTCATCAGGCATTGATTACTGCAAGGAAGTCCATCTTGTGCGTCATGTACATGGCCGACATTAATCCAAAGTATAATAAGGGTTGGGAATACAACCTGGTCAATGACCTTATCGGCGCCCATCGGCGTGGTGTGGCTGTAACGGTTATCTTTGATCAAAATACCATGTTTTGGGAAAAAGGTAAAAAGGGTAAAAAAATAGAGCAAAGGAGTCGTGAGGCATACGAACTGCTCAGGAAGAATGGCGTTCCCGTGTATTTCGACAGCAAAGACCGTATCACCCATAATAAGATATTGGTCATTGACAACTATATCACTATCGTGGGGAGCACGAACTGGACATACAGCGCATTAAAAAAGAACCATGAGGCGTCCGTCCTGATAAAATCGCGCAGCGTGGCGGAGTCGTTTCTGAACAAACTCAGGACAATCTCCAAATACCAGCCAAAATGATATACAAAACAAGGCGATTTAACCACGTAGTACGGAGAGCACAGAGAAAAACCGAAAGACTGAAATAACAGTTTTTTTACAATACTGTAATGATTTTAAAGGAGAATAATTATGATATCTGTTAAGGCATTATTTGATGGTAAAAAAATTAAGTTACTCGAAAAGATCAGTATTAGTGAACCGCAAGAGGTTATAGTTACTTTTTTGGGTACTGACAAGGACGAGTCATTACATCAGGAAATATACAAAATCGCTGAAACAGGTGGTAGTTTCGATTTTTTAAATGCCCCGGAAGAAGATATTTATTCTGATAATGATTTGAAAGTTAAGTATAAAAATGACTAAAGGAACCATTGTGTTAACGCCGTTTCCATTTACGGATTTATCTACAGTAAAAAAACGTCCGGCGGTAATTGTTTCGAGTTCTGAAAAGACTGGAGATGATGTTGTCGTAGCGTTTATTTCATCAAGAATTACTAAACCTGTAAAAGAAACTGATTATGTTCTGGAAACAGATCATCCGGATTTTGGGGATACTGGACTCAAGAAATGCTCTACCTTCAAAATGGATAAACTTGTTACCATAGAAAAAAGAATTATAGTTGGTGAAATAGGAAAGGTAAGCAACTCGATTCTTCAAGAATTGGATAAAAGACTGAGATTGGCTTTTGGTCTGTGATTTTTGAAATGCAAAATGTTTGCAAAATAACCATTAACTTGATGTTCAGGAATTTCAATGTTTTTGGTAGGAGCCAGCTCCTGTTGGCGAACGTGCGCTCGTGCGCTGTCGTGCGCCGTAAATCGCCGTCGGGAGACGGCTCCTACCAATACGGGCGGGGTTCAGGTTTGCAACCTGAACCTTGTAGTTTGAACAAACGAAACCCAGTTGAACAGTCACAACGCCCAGAAATACATAAACCTCTAGGTTCAAGTTGCAAACTTGAACCCGCAAAGTAGGGCGACCCTTTAGGGTTGCCTCCCTAGCGCGTGTTCTGACAGTTGCAAGGCTAAAGCCTTGCCCTACGTATTAAACAGATAAAAGTCGCCGAAGGCCTAATTTAACGAAGAAAAATTCTAAAAAGGAGGCGGTAAGATCGTGAAAAACACATCTTGTAGCCAGGGCAAAAGTAATTTTGTTACGCTTTTGGTTATCTTGCTTTCATTTCTAGTCCTTTCATTGCCGGTTCAATTTAGTAAATTGAATCAAAATGTTCTGGTGCAGGCTGCAAGCATGGACCAGCGTGGGCAAAGCGAAACTAACCGACTAAATTTGCCCGATCGTGAAGGTGCAGATATACCATCATTCAACAGATCAATTCCGCAATCAGAAAATATGTCCCCGACTTCGACCGGTGATCAGCAATTAAAAAAGGCTGAAGTTATCCAGAAGACCAAAAAACTCCAGATGCCATTCATAGCCAATACTGGACAGACGGATGAGAAGGTGGCATTTTACGCCAATACCTTTGGAGGGACGGTGTTTGTCACAAAGGACGGGAACATTGTATATTCATTACCTCACACGGTAGCACATGCGTCCCCTCTTGTGCATTACGATAGTGATAAAAATGAGACAGGATATACAGGATTAACTGGATTTCCAGGAAAAGAAGGTCAATGTATTGTTCATCGTACCTTGTGTACCATGTATCCATATTGTACCTGGAATTTTCCAGTTTATTATTCTGAAACGAATTCCCCTCTAAAAAGAGGCACGCACCCCTTAATCCCCTCTCGAGAGGGGATTAAGGGGTGTAACACAACGGCAACCACCCGTAGGGACACGGAGCGCCGTGTCCCTACAACAACCGTTGCCCTGAAAGAGCAGTTTGTCGGCGCAAAGATAAAGACAATACAAGGCGAAGAGAAGTCTGAAACCAAAGTAAACTATTTTAAGGGCAAAGACCCATCCAAGTGGAATGCCGACATTTCAACATACGAGACGGTAAGCCTCGGCGAGGTGTATGATGGCATAGAACTAAAGTTAAAGGCTTATGGAAGCAACGTCGAAAAACTCTTTTGTGTGAAACCCGGCGCAGACCCGCAACAAATAAAGGTCAGTCTAAGTGGCATACAACCTGCTGGAAATCCTCCCCCATTATCCCCCTCCGTGAGGGGGGCAGGCGGTTGTCCCCCGCTGGCGGGGGCAGGGGGTGGATCGGGGGCAAGGGGGTTGTGGGTAAATGAACATGGCGAGCTGGAAGTCGAGACAGAGCTTGGTCCCGTAAAATTTACAAAACCCATAGCCTATCAGGAAATAAACGGCAAACGAGTGGAGGTAGAATGCGGATATGTGATTACAGATTACGGAATGCAGGATGAAGCTGGAAGCAAGAAGGTGGAGGCGAGAAGCAGGAAATACGCCCTTTTAAATCCAAAATGGAACGCGAAAAGGCATGGAACCACAGATTTCACAGATTGCACAGATCAGGTAGGTTGGGTGAAGCGGAGCGCACCCAACAAAAAGGGGGAGGGCAAAGATGGGTTCGCTTCGCTTAACCCATCCTACACAAAATGTATTCAGGAGCCAGAAGCAAAAAGCAGGAAGCTAGAAGCCGGAAGCAAGAGACTAATTGGCAGCAGAGAAAAGGGTATGGGGAGAAAGGGGGCATATTTAGCTTCTAACCTTCAATTGCCAACTTCCAACCATCAACTTTCAACTAAAAACCCGTCATCCGCCACCCGTCACTCGTCACTTTTGTATGGTTTTAAGGTAGCTTCTTACGACAAAACAAAAGACCTCATCATTGACCCCCTGCTTGCATCCACGTTCCTGGGTGGGTCTAGTGGTGATTATGGCTATTCTCTCGTCCTCGATACAAGCGGGAATGTATATGTGACTGGATCTGCTGGGTCAACAGACTTTCCGACCACGAACGGGGCGTATGATACTTCCTCCAACGGTTTTGGTGATGTCTTTGTGTCAAAGCTTAGCGGTGGATTAACGAGCCTGCTGGCATCCACGTTCCTGGGTGGGAATAAAGATGATAGTGGTTATTCTCTCACCCTCGACACAAGCGGGAACGTATATGTGCCGGGGTATACTAGTTCATCAGATTTTCCGACGACGAGCGGGGCATATGATACCTCTTATAATGGTGGTGATGTCTTTGTCTCGAAGATGGACGGTAATCTTTCTGCATCTGCTGCAACCACACCCACTCCTTCGCCCACGCCGTCACCGACGCCGAGTCCAAAGGTAACACCATCGCCTACGCCAACATCAATTACAACAGCAGTACCAACACCGTCTCCAACAATAACTCCAAAGGAAGAAAAACTCTTAGAAAAATATGCACCGATTTTATATATGCACCCTGATGAGCAATTTCATCCTACGGATGTCCAGACAATGATAGATAATTCAAAATTGTATAAAAAGGAAAAGAAGAAAAAGGGAAAATATACAGGAGGTAAGCCAGTTGATTTGAAAGGGAAAAAACTGTCATTAGAACTTTTAATGAATCCAAAATATAATAGCGAGGAATATTACCTTCAGTTAAAAAACGAAGCAAAAGAAGCGATAGAAAATAATTGGGTATATTGGAACTGGAAAAAAGATCAAACCGTCTATGGTCGTAAATTCACCGATAAGGATACAAGCAAGACAGTACTCCAATACTGGTTCTTTTATGTCTATAATGATTGGGATAACAAACATGAAGGAGACTGGGAAATGATCCAGATTATTTTAGGTAGCGATAAACAACCATTGCTCACAACGTATGCCTTCCATCATGGTGGACAAACATTCGGTAAATGGAATGAGGAGGAGCTTGGTACTGATGCATCTGGTAATCATCCTCTTGTCTACGTAACTCTGGGAGGACATGGATGCTGGAACAAACCAGGAAGCCATGCATGGTATGATAGAAATATATGCTTCGACTGTACAGATGAGACAAACGAAGGAGGTAATATATTATACCCAGATTCTATGTCTGGTAGTGAAATACAATCATCATCTTCTAAGTATATACTTGAAGATATGAGCAATTCAGAACAAGGATCGGAATATTATTGGATAAATTGGAAAGGATATTGGGGAAAACAAACATGGATAAAACAAAAAACAGGTAGCAAGTTATTGGATGCCGGCAAATCAGGACCATTAAGTCCACCATACATAGATTATATAGAAGATGATGGAATAGACGGTCGTTGGAAAAAACCGATATGGTGGGCAACAAGTCCTAATCCATCAAATTATGAAATTTGTGCTTCCTCCAATATCAAAGTAATTGCTCATGATATGAAAGGAAATATTGTAAACCTGCTTGATAATTGTTCTGTAAAGTGTGGTGGATGTTCTACTATTAAAATATTGTATTCAGAAGAAGATTTAGTATTTGATGTATATTCACTTGATGGAAAAGAAGTGGATTTGAAAATCAATAGATATAAGAAAACAGGTGAGGTATATGAGGTGGAGTTTGATTGGCTAGAAATTCCCAAGAATGGCAAGGCAACACTTAGCTTTTCTCCAGAACAAAACCCAAATCTTGAGATGGAAATTGATCGTGACCATGATGGTATTTCCGATTATCGTGTATCGCCAGATTATGCGACTCAAAACCCTTAGCCTTTAAGGTTTGCAGAAGCGTAGCGCACCTAAAAATTGGTTTGAACGTTTTAAACCGATTGAACGGCTTTGATGGGTTCGCTTCGCTTAACCCATCCGACTTGAACTATTACCGCATTAATAAAGAAGGGCTATAAGACAGTCAAGCAGGAGAAGAAAAAGACATTGAGATCGTGATGAAAAAGACGAGTAAGAGAATGAGGTAGCTGCTGAATATTTTGGTCTTACTAATGCAATAGGATGAATTTATGGAGCACAAATATACACAAAAACAGGGAAAATATTTGGCTTTTATTTACTACTATACCCGCATTCACGGTTATCCACCGGCAGAAGCCGATATGCAGAATTATTTTAAAGTAAGCCCTCCTTCCGTGCACCAAATGGTGCTGACACTGGAAAGACGAGGATTTATTGTGAGGATACCCGGCCAGCCACGTTCCATACGTGTTTTATTATCTAAGGAAGAACTGCCAGCGTTGGAATAATGTGTTCTGATATTTCATCCGTGATATACGGGAATAAAAAAGGATGCCTTGTGATGGGTCTGCTCCGCTTGACCCATCCTACTTGACTTATAATCAAAAGACGAAAGTGAATTTTGTGGTAACAGCTCAGCCCACCGCAGAGAATGCTGAGACTTCGTCGTGAACTCAGTCGAACGATCGCAAAGGCTGAAAGATGGTAAAGACGAGAAGGAAATGAAATGCAAAAAATGAGTTTCAGACGTTCAGCAGATAAAATCTAGAAAGGCGGAACCACAGACTTCGCCGTGAGCGCTCAGTCGAATGATTTCTCAGATTACACAGACAAAAAGATGCGAATTAATCTTTGGCATTATAAGATTTATTCCAATATTCAAACAGGAGGTATAGAATGCAAGGAACGAGGTATATTCTCAGTGAGTATGTGGAACAAGCTATGGCACAAGCCCTCTACGATAAGCTTGAAGATAGTACCTTTTCAGGCCGTATTCCGGTTTGTAAAGGGGTTGTGGCGTTTGGCGCTACTTTGCGCCAGTGTGAGGATGAGTTACGTTCAACGCTTGAAGATTGGATTTTGGTTGGGTTGAAATTTGGCCATACATTACCCGTGATAAGAGGTATTGATCTGAATAAGGAACCAACCCGTGAGCCGATGGACGCCGTGTAAACGGAGGGATTTTGTTCGCCGTTTACGAAAACTCGGTTTTGACGGTCCTTTTTCTGGAACCAGACACCAGTTTATGGTCTATCAACAATACTGTCTAACTATTCCGTCTAATGATGAGTATTCGGTGCCTCAATTTCGTATGATGATAAGTGAAGCGGAAGAAATAATAGGTAGTGAAATTGCCGTTGATGAATGGAATCGTTTGTAAAAATAACAAATATATTCCCATGAATGGACTTTCATGGTATGTCTATATGTTAAAAATTATACCAAAAAGTTTAATAGGGTATTTATTTTTTTATGCGAATTATGGCCTTGTTTCATAATCTCTGTGCCTCCACGTCTCCGTGGTCTATGATCTATAGAAATCTCAGATTCTTTATCTGTGTAATCTGTGTAATCTGTGGTTTCAAGCTTTTTCCTGGTAAAACCTTTGCCATGGGAGACGTGTCGAAGTTTACCTTCGTGCATCTTCAATACGACGGCGGAAACTGGAATCCCAGACCCAATGCGGGCAAGCGCCTGATGTGGGAGCTTATTAAACGCACCAGCGTCGAGGCGCGAATCGAGACCACGAGCGTGCGCGCTGATGATACAAACCTCTTTGAGTATCCATTCCTTTACATGGCGGGTGATCAGGAATTTCCTCCGCTCAGCGAAAAAGAGATCGGCAATCTGAAACTCTATCTGGAGTTTGGGGGCACGCTTCTGATTGACGACAGCATCGGAAAGAGCGACTTTGGGTTCGACAAATCCGTCCGGCGTGAAATCAAACGGTTGTTTCCCAATAAAGCGCTCGAAAGGCTGCCTGCGGATCATACGGTCTTGAAATCTTTTTATTTGTTAAATCAGGCTTACGGTAGGGTCATGGGGAAATCATATCTGGAAGGTATAACACTGGAAAACCGGGCCGCCGTGATTTATTCGCAGAACGACCTGGGCGGCGCATGGTCAAAAGACCCGTTGGGAAGCTGGGAGTTCGAGGTGATTCCGGGCGGTGAAACGCAAAGGAATATGGCGTTTCGTCTGGGTATAAACATCGTTCTGTACGCATTGACAGGTAATTATAAACAGGACCAGGTACACCTGCCGTTTATCCTGAAAAGGCAGATGTAAATATGGAAAATCTTACGCAGTGGCATCTCATATTTCCCGGTATTGAAAACCTCGGTCTGCGGGCGCTGGTGGTAGCGCTGGCGATTGCCGCACTATGGTTTTCGTGGCTTAGTATAAGAAGTATCACGCCTGCCGCCAAACGACTGCTCCTTATCACCCTCAGATTTGTAGCCATAGCGCTCATCGTGCTTCTCATGCTGCAACCTCAGATTGAGCAGAAAGAGGTCTTGAAATTGAAAAACAAGGTCGTATGCCTTGTAGACAATTCGAAGAGTATGACCTTGAAGGGCGGCGACACGGGTGTTTCCCGATTCCGGCTCGTTTCAGACTTCTTTAAGGACAACGCCTCCTTTGTCGAAGGGTTACAAAATAACTTTGATGTGGATTTTTTGTCTTTTTCCGACGTTGTCAAAGAAATCGCTGCTACTGATATTGAGAAGGGTCTTGCCCTCGATGGTACAAACACAGATATTGCTCAAACACTCAAGCTGCTGAAGAAACGGTATGAGGGCAAATCTGTTAAGGGATACCTGGTGTTTTCTGACGGTGCGGATACCGTTGAACTCCCTTCAAGTGTGAACAAACTTGAAATCATTTCGAATCTTGCAAAGGAACTTTCTGCGCCATTCTTTACATTCTCGCCGGGTGGTAACATGGATGTTCGGGATATTGCCATCAGTAATATCTCCTACGACAGCTTCACCTTTGTGAGGAGCCCCTGGAAAGCGGACGTGACTTTAAAGGTTTTTGGGTACAAAGACCTCAAACTCCCCATTACCCTGAAACAGGGGAGCGACATCATTTCCTCAAAGGTGTTAAATATTGAAGAAGGCGAACTCCACATAGACCTGGCGTTTACTCCGTTTACAACGGGGACGTTCCTATATACCATATCCATTCCTGTCCAGCCTCACGAGGCAATCACGGAAAACAATCAGGTCAGCTTTCTGGTAAAAGTGGTGCGCGATAAAATCAGGATTATGCATGTCTGCGGGCGACCGTCGTGGGACGAGCGCTTTCTAAGGCGGGTATTAAAAAGCGACCCGAACATTGACCTTATATCCTTCTTTATTTTAAGAACGCCAACGGACGTATCAGAGGCGAGGAACGAGGAACTCAGCTTAATCCCCTTTCCTGTGGATGAACTGTTCACCCGGGCGCTCAGTAGCTTTGACCTGGTTATCTTCCAAAACTTCGATTACCGTCCTTATGACACGTCGTTCTTTCGGTTTTCACATTATTTAAACAACATTCATAAATTCGTGATGGAGCAGGGCGGCGGTTTTATGATGGTTGGCGGCGACATCTCGTTTTCGCAGGGGGGGTATGACGGTACGGCGATAGAGGAGATACTTCCCGTAAATCTTTTTATTGAAAAGGATAGCATTGACACCACCCGTCTAAAGGCTGAAATTACTGATAACGGCTTGAAACATCCGGTAACAACCCTTGATGACAATGCGGAGATGAACCTCGCAATATGGAAAGACCTTCCGGAACTGGATGGGTGCAATATGACCACGCAGTTAAAGGCCGACGCCGTACCTCTGGTAAACTATCCGACAAAGGGGGCGCCGCCGCTTGTTTCGGTTCGGGATGCGGGGCTTGGCCGGTGCATGGCCATTACCACTGATTCCTTATGGCGGTGGAATTTCCTGTCCGTTGGCAAAGGTGGAAGCAACAGGCATTACATAAAATTCTGGCAAAATGCCATAAAATGGCTTATCAAAGACCCGACATTAAACCCCGTTCGTATAACGGTGAATAAAGAGACCTTTCTTCCGGATGAAGAGGCGCAAATCAAGATAGAAGTCCTGGGCAGGAACTATCAACCAATGGAGGGTGTGCAACTGGATATAGACGTGACGAATGAATTTTCCGGGAAGAGCATATTTGTTACAAAAGCGGCCACAGATAGCAACGGCCAGTATAAATTTACCGTTAAAAACGATACCGAAGGCTATTATATTGTTAAAGCGCTGGCAAAGAAAGAAAATGATGAAATGGGGGAGGATTACGCCGTCTTCCATATTGCACTGGAAAACAAAGAGTTTAAAGATACCTCTATCCGGAGAGACATCCTTGCAAGGTTGTCAGAGGTGTCCGGGGGGAAGTATTTCGACCTGCCGGTAAAAAATGTTGAAGAAAAGCTGTCTATTGAGAATCCATCCGTTGTCAGGTTGGTTGGCAAACGGCAAATTTCTTTGTGGGATAATGGCTATGCGTATCTGTTTGTCCTGGTTATCGCCTCGCTGGAGTGGTGGATAAGAAAACGCAGCGGCTTAAGTTAAGGCAAAAAATACTTGCAATGAAGTAACTCATCGAGTATATTTACATCCTTTGCCGAAATATTTTGAGCGGACGCTATGATGCCCTTGGGTAAAATGGAGACGTCATAATTGGTAATAGCGATAGACGGGCCTGCGGGCTCCGGGAAGAGCACCGTTGCTAAGATGCTCGCAAAACGGTTGGGATTCCGATATCTCGATACGGGCGCAATGTATCGGGCGCTTACCTGGAAGGCAATGCAGGCGAGCGCAAATATGGAAGACGAAAGCGTCCTGTGCCGTCTCTTGGACGAAACCTCAATCGAATTTCAGGGTAAGGATGAGGGTTTGCAAATATTTGTGGACGGTTGCAACGTCACAAAGGAAATTCGGCTACCATCCGTCACAAATAACATTCACTATATTTCGAACAAATCAGGCGTTCGGCAGCGCATGGTAAAGCTCCAGCAAAAGTTTGCAGCAGAAGGAAATACCGTTGCCGAAGGCAGAGACATGGGCACGGTTGTATTTCCCCAGGCGGAAAAGAAGTTTTTTCTGGATGCGGATATTGAAGAACGCGCCAGAAGGCGTTACGTAGAGTATAAACCTGGAGACACGGAAGTTTTTTATACCGACGTGGTAAAAGATATAGAAACCCGCGACCGTCGTGATACAACAAGAGACAATTCGCCTCTGGTAAAAGGGCGCGATGCAATATACATTAATACGACAAGGTTAACCATTGAAGAAGTATTCAGCAGGATGATCAAGGAAATTGAGTCCATCGTGAGTAAATAGGCGTTTTTGAAGCACGGCGCATGACGTGTTTTATTTCATTCATTTTTTTAATTTTTATTTCGGAGCATTAGTCAAATTATGTATCGCGATATTTTAAAAGAGTATAACGTAAATTTAGCGGACGTTGAAAAAGAAGTTGAAGCAATTATGGGGGGCGAGGATAGCAAAAAGAAGATGGAGTCCACGTGTCTCGACTCTATCCAGAACTTCGAGGTCGGTTCGGTTCTGAAAGGCCGTATTTTAAGCGCTATCGGTGATAATATTGTCGTTGACTGCGGATATAAATCCGAAGGTATGGTCCCCAAGATTGAATTTGACGATCCTTCCGAAATCGAAATTGGTGAAGTCGTAGAAGTTTTACTGGAAGCGGTGGAAGATGATTCCGGGCTCATAAAGCTGTCAAAGCGTAAAGCAGACCGCATACGTGGCTGGGAAAGGGTTATCGCAAAATATAAAGAAGGCGATATTATAACCGGCCGTGTTACGAGAAAAATAAAAGGTGGACTCCTTGTGGACATGGGTGTTCCCATATTCTTGCCTGCGTCACAAATTGACGTGAAGCCGCCCGGCGATATTGCTCAATACATCGGGCAGGAAGTGACGTGCAGGATACTTAAAATAGACGAAGCGCGGCAGAATATCGTGGTTTCCAGAAGAAAACTCATCGAAGAAGAACGCGACAAGAAAAAGAAGGAATTGCTTGCAGAGATTGAAAAAGGACAGTCCAGAAGAGGCGTGGTAAAAAACATTGCCGACTTTGGCGCATTTATTGACCTTGGAGGTTTGGACGGACTCTTGCACATTACCGATATGAGCTGGGGCAGGATAAGCCATCCTTCCGAGTTGCTTGCGATTGATGATGAAGTTGAGGTTAAGATACTTGATATTGACAAGGAAAAAGAGAAGGTTGCCCTGGGTCTGAAGCAGAAATCTGAAAACCCCTGGCTGCACATTGAGGAGAAATACCCTGTTGGTTCCAGGGTAAAGGGTCAGGTTGTCAATATAATGTCCTATGGCGCATTTGTAAAACTGGAAACGGGCATTGAGGGTCTGGTGCATATCTCGGAAATGTCATGGACGCGTCGTATCAATCACCCTTCAGAAATGGTGGCCATCGGCGATATGGTTGAGGTTGTTGTCCTCAAGATTGACAAGGAAAAAGAAGAAATCTCCCTGAGTATGAAACAAACCGAGGTCAATCCCTGGACGGTTATTGAAGAAAAATATCCGGCGGGAACGAAAATCAAGGGACGTGTGCGCAATTTGACTAACTACGGCGCATTTATTGAAATTGAAGAAGGTGTGGACGGATTGCTTCATATTTCCGATATGTCATGGGCAAAGAAGGTCGGTCATCCTTCTGAAATTGTCAAGAAGGGCGACAAGATCGAGGCTATTGTGCTTTCGGTTGACCGGGAAAAGAAGAGGGTTGCTCTGGGTCTGAAACAGCTTTCCGACGATCCTTGGACAAAAGAGATTCCTGATAAATTCAAGGTGGGCGATGTTGTCAAGGGTAAGGTCACTAAGCTGACAAATTTCGGCGCATTCCTGGAGCTTGGCAAAGGAATAGAAGGTCTGTTGCACATCTCGGAATTCTCTAATGAAAAGGTGACCAATCCGGCGGATATTGTCAATATAGACGACGAACTGGAAGTCAGGGTTATTCGCATCGAACCCGATGCTAGAAAAATTGGGCTCAGCCTTAAAAAGATGTCTGATGCCTCATCTGCAGAATATCAGCAGTCAGGCGCTGCTAAGACAGAAGTGGAGTCAAGCCAGGCGGACGCTTAACAACACACAACAAGAAGGAAGGAGATGCCCACACGGATTCTGCTTTACAGACATATCTGAAGGAAATTAACAAAATTCCGTTGTTATCTCCTGAAGAAGAAAAGGAAGTAACAAAGAGAGTCGCAGAAGGCGATGCGCAGGCGCGCGAAAAGCTGATACGGTCGAATCTGCGGCTGGTTGTCAGCATTGCGAAGCAATATGTTAACAAGGGACTTTCCTTCCTCGATCTTATCGAGGAAGGAAATGTCGGCTTAATTCGCGCTGCTGAGGGCTTTGATCCGTCAACCGGATTCAAATTCAGCACCTATGCGACGTGGTGGATCAAGCAGGCCGTCCGCAGGGCGCTGACGGATAAGGCAAAGACGATTCGCGTTCCTTCCTATATGCTTGAGAAAATCTCCAGGCTGAAAACAGCTTCCACTGACCTGCTGGACAAGCTCGAAAGACCTCCAAGCCTGAGCGAAATTGCAAAAGAGATGGATATCACCGCAAAAAAGGTGGAAGCCATCGAACAGACAATACGGTCAACAGGGTCTCTCGATACAGCAGGCGTTACCGGTTCAGACCTTATTTGGGCGCTGAGCAGCATTCTGCCCGATACGAAGACGCCTCTGCCTGAAGACGAGTTGGAAGAAACGTATGAACGGGAAGCGCTGGGGAAGCTCCTGGAGATTATTGATAAAAGGGAGGCGCTCGTAATAAAATTACGATACGGACTGGCGGATGGCGAGCCAAAGACCCTGGAAGAAATCGGTAAGCTACTGCATTTAAGCCGTGAACGTGTGCGGCAGATAGAAAAAGAAACAATTCAAAAATTACATTATATTCAGACGAAAGAGAAATAACGCATGGATACCTTGAAAAAACTGATTCGCGATGTCCCTGACTTTCCTAAAAAGGGAATTATCTTTAAGGACATCACGCCATTGTTGCAAAGTCCACAGGGGTTGAGAGAAGCCGTTGAAACAATATCGAATCATTATAAAAACAAAAAGGTGGATGTTGTAGTCGGCGCAGAGGCGCGTGGATTTATTCTGGCGCCTACCATTGCCTTTAACCTTGGCGCAGGTTTTGTTCCCATCAGAAAGCCAGGGAAACTCCCTTATGAAAAAATCAGCATGAGCTATGCGCTCGAATATGGCACGGATACGCTGGAAATTCATAAGGATGGCGTTAAGAAAGGCCAGCAGGTGCTTATGGTGGATGATCTGCTCGCGACCGGAGGAACCATGGCTGCCTGCTGCAAGATGGTTGAATCTCTGGGTGGAAATGTGGTCGGATGCACATTTCTGATTGAGTTGGCATTTCTCAATGGTAAGAAAGCCTTGGATAAATACGATATTTATTCGTTGATAAAATACTAATTCAAAATTATTTCAATAGATTGTCCTTCTTTCCAGACCTGATTGAATACCTTTGCGTTTTTTAACGCATCCATCACCTGCTTTTCAATCCACATAATTACATCGCTGTAGCCGCAGCTAAAACATCTGATCATGGTGGAGCCTTTCAGCGTTTTTACCGTCACCGAAACAGCTTCGCCTTCACAGTTTGGACATTTGGTTGAGGAAATTACCGCCTTGTACTTTTCACTGATTTCTTTATTTGAAAAATGGTCTGACATGTGTGCTCCTTTCAAAGAATCGAGTATTGTAACGTTGAGTTATAAAACACTTCTTTGCAAACAAAAGTTTCAATAATCTGATTCTGCTGGTTTTTCGCGCCTATTCTGAATAATTAACGTGTATTTTACGTAAGGAATGGTGGGCGCTAGTGGATTCGAACCACTGATCCCTTGCGTGTGAAGCAAGTGCTCTAGCCGCTGAGCCAAGCGCCCCAGACATGCATATATTCTAGTAAATAATTTACACAAATTCCATCAAAAATAATTAACAATATTTTAAATCTTGACATTCGTTTCTGCGTTGCTTATATTCTGAGTGTAAATAATTTTCCCAGAGAGGTTTCTTTGTAATTCTGCAGGCAAGTTCGCTGTTACCCATTTAATCTGAGGAGGCTGTTCTATGAATGAGAAGACTTTTCATGAGAGACTGCTGGATTTGATTGAACAAATTAAACATTTTCCTGAGACGAGAAAAGAAAGCCTCGAAATGCTGGCGGGTGAGCTTGGCAAAAAATACGAAGACCTGCGAAAAAGTTTGGTAACGCTGCAGGACACGCTCGATTCGCTCAGATTAAACGTGAAGTATTTACTCTTTGATCTTGAGGCGACAAAGATGGAAAACATAGCGCTCAGGAAAAAACTGGAAGAACAGGGGAACAATAAATAATTCATCAAATCATAGTACCGGTGGTTTTATGGGTAGCACACCGGGAAACGCAGTAGGGGCGCGTTGCACGCGCCCTTAGATATTAATTGCAGGAGGTATTAATACTATTTGAATGGAAGACCTTAGGTTCTCTAATATACCCGCGCAAGCACAGACTGCTGTCGAACCTTTCCTAAAAGACATCCTTGCCAACTATAAAGAAGACATCATTTCGATATACATTGTCGGTAGCGCCGCAACAAAAAGTTTTCATGCAAAATACTCTGATATTAATACGGTAATTGTTGTAAAAGAAATCAAGATTCCTTTTTATGATTTTATCGCGTCTCTGGGCAAACGGTACGGCAAGAAGCGAATCCGCTCCCCGCTCGTTATGACCCGCGACTACATCAGCAGGTCGCTTGAGGTATTCCCCCTGGAATTTTTGGAAATGAAGCTTGTCCATCGTCTCGTGTACGGTGACGACGTCTTGAAGGATATTAAAATAGAAAAGTCCGATATCAGACTTGAGTGTGAACGGGAATTAAAGGGAAAGTTGCAGCATCTTTGTCAGGGTTACATAAAAGCGATGGGAAATAAGAAGATAATGACGGAACTTTTCGTGGGTTCATTGTCAGGCTTTTTTCCGTTATTTCGGGGTATTCTCTTCTTATATGGCCATGAGATTCCCAAAGAGAAAGAAAACGTACTCTACGCCCTCAATGAACATTGCAACGCGGATGTGACCGTATTTAGAAACCTGCAGGACATTCGGGCTCAAAATTTTTATCCACCCATAGAGACACTCAGGGAAGTATTTAAGAAATTGTATAATGTGTTGGATAGCCTTGCGAAGAAAGTTGATGAATTCAAGGTGGAACATGCATAAAGGAAATCTTTGTAAATGCTTTGCGGTGATTGCAATATTGATGTGCCTTTGTTCCGATGCAAGGGCACAGGAGATGCCCGTTCCCCAGCGTTACGTGGAAGACCGGGCAGGTCTTATCAATGATATCGCAGAGAAGGGTATGAACGGGTACCTGCAGGAACTGGAACAGGAAACCGGCGCACAAATGGTTGTGCTTACCATTGATACAACGGGAGGCGTTCCTATAGAAACGTACGCACTGAATCTCGCCACAAAATGGAAGTTGGGGCAAAAGGGGAAAGATAATGGCGTTCTCGTCGTAGTCGCAAAGAATGACCGCGCCTACCGGATAGAGGTGGGATACGGACTGGAAGGAACCTTGCCCGACAGCTTGTGCGGCACTGTTGGACGGATGTATTTTGTCCCCAACTTTGAAAAAGGACTATTTAACGACGGCATATATCAGGGTGTAATCGTTCTGATTAACAAAATTGCGGAAGAAAGCGGGACAAAGATAACAGGGATGCCCAGTCTGGCTGACCTGAGAAAAAAGGCCAGCGGTCAGCAGAACCCGTATTTTTCACTGATATTTTTGCTTATCCTAGCTCCCTTTTTTGTAAGCTACCTGTCCAGAAGGCGGCGTTCATCGTTGTACTGGCGTGGCGGTCCGCCTGTTATTTTTGGCCCACCAGGCGGATTTGGTTCTGGCGGCTTTGGTGGTTTTGGAGGTTTCGGGAGCTTTGGGGGCGGTGGCGGCGGCTCGTTTGGCGGAGGCGGAGCTTCTGGCCGGTGGTAAATGAAAAATGCAAAATTAACTTTGCGATATCAGTTTAGTTTTTTGAAAAATTCGTATCAATGCTTCTTCCAAGATGCCGCTTGGAAATCCGTATTGAAACACACCCCCAGCCCCTCTTGCTAGAGGGGAGGTTTGAAGTCCCCTCTAAAAAGAGGGGATTTAGGGGTGTGTATGCTGTGTTTCAAAAAGCTAAACTGTTACACTTTGCGATTTCCATCTTTTGTTTTACGTTTCCGGCGTGTTTGAGTTGGGGAGATATGTGATGAAAAAAATAATACCTGTCATTGCCATTGTCGCATTTATTGGCATTATCTTCGGTGTCTGGTACATCAAGGGGTACAATAAGGTTGTTACCATGAACGAAGACGTTAAAAACGCCTGGTCTCAGGTGGATACGCAACTGAAGAGGCGGTATGACCTCATTCCTAACCTTGTGGAAACCGTGAAGGGTTATGCCTCGCATGAAAAAGAGGTCTTTGAAAAGCTTGCCGAGGCCAGAAGGGGTTATTTTAGCGCGGGCACCATTGAAGATAAAACTAAGGCCGCCACACAGATTGAAGGCTTTTTGTCGCGCTTGCTCATGTTTCGGGAAACGTACCCGGATTTAAAGGCGAATGAATCGTTCCTGAAATTGCAGGACACGCTGGAAGGCACGGAGAACCGCATTTCTGTGGAACGCAAACGGTACAATGACAGCGTCAGGAATCTCAACGCTTATATCAAAAGTTTTTATGGCCGGTTCTTTGCTACACGCGCCGGTGTGACCGAGGCAAAATACTTCGAGGTTGCAGAGGTAGAAAAAGAGACGCCGAAGGTGAAATTTTAAGAGTAATGAGTAAGTGCGGGGATAAAAAGTATCCATGTGAAGATTGCTTCAGTTGTCAGTTTTGCAGCGACGAACGCTGCGCCGTGTGTTTGTGCAGCAAACAGAAACCGCCGCAACTGAGCGTGGAAGAACAGATCGCGCTCTATGAAGCATTGAACAAGGATTCCTTTGGGCAAAAGTAAATACCAACCTGAGCGACTTGTTAGGCACTCCTTTTTTTGTCTTTTAATGATTTCCGTTAACGATCTCAGTTGTTTAGGTTGGGTTGAGAAAAGCGAAACCCAACAGCCGAGATATTCAGGTCCCCCATTTTCATCAAATTTTATTTCAGAGATCTGCGATATTGCATTATTTTCCCGCCATATTAAATTGTTGGGTTTCGTTCCTCAACCCAACCTACATTACTACAATACTGCTCAAAAAGAAGAAGATGCACCCCTATGAAATGGCTCGCCCGCTCTCGCCAAACCAAGTAAGTGACATATGTGGCGACAGGAAGACCAATGAGTAACAACCAAGTCATTCTATCTTCTCCGGCCTAACGACGAGCTTAGCGGTTCGCCACGTCTTATTGTTATGTCTATTTTTCTCTAATGGCTCTCCTTAGCCTCATCCTCAAATGTTTTCCTGGAATTCTGCGACAAAAAAACATAAATACATCCACAGATACATAAATGATACCTTATATTCTCAAAAGAATAGTCAACATCTTCGTCATTTTGATTTTTGCCAAATCGGAAATCCTTATATTGATGATAAATAAAAAAACAGTCTTCGCTAACACGATTACATTTTGGACATCCAAAATTGAATTTTTCACATGTTTTTACCGCATTTTCAAAATCAATATTAAAGAGATCAAGAAATTCTTTTTCAGTGAATCCAAGCTTTTCTAACCCTCCTACATTTATTACAAAATGAGGTTCCATTCTATTGCCTCCTTTGCGAACATTCATTTTTATCTTTATTCTATAAATGTCGGCATTTTATGTTATGCCATATCAGTTGTCAAACAGAAAGAAGGGAAGATTGGATTGAAATATTGCATATATTTCTCTATTATTACTATAACTTTATTAATACGTGTAATCTCTATAATGCCTAATGTCAAAAATTCATCCGCATCTAAATAAACAAGAACTGCTTTCTCCCGCCGGTGATTTGGAGTGTTTTTTTGCAGCCGTTGAAAACGGGGCCGACGCGGTTTATTTCGGCTTAAAAGACTTCAGCGCCCGCGCAGGCGCGGACAATTTTACCATTGACGACGCCAGCAAGGCCATTGCTTACGCCAGAAAAAAGTCTGTCAAGGTCTACATTACCATTAATACCCTGATTAAAACACACGAGCTTGAAAAGGTCGTGGATTGCCTAATCGCACTGGATGAATTGCAGCCGGACGCCCTGATTATCCAGGATTTAGGGCTGCACTATTTACTACAATCCCAATTTCCTCACCTCAAACTACACGCCAGCACACAGATGACCATTCATAACCTTGCCGGGGTTAGGCAACTGGAAAAGATGGGATTTAAACGCGCTGTCTTGTCCCGGGAGTTGTCTGTCGGTGAAATGAGAAATATTACCAAAAATTCCAGCATGGAGATTGAAGTGTTTGTGCACGGGGCGTTGTGCTACTCCTATTCAGGGTTGTGCTTCTTTAGCAGCATGATGGGTGGCAGGAGTGGAAATAGAGGCCGATGCGCACAGCCATGCAGGATGTATTACACAACACCGTCAGGCGAAGGCGGGTATCTGTTTTCGATGAAAGACCTGCGCGCCTTATCTCACCTAAACGAACTGATGGATGCAGGCGTATCTTCATTTAAAATAGAAGGCCGTATGAAATCGCCTGAATATGTGGCTGTGGTGACGCATGTCTACCGGCAGGCGATTGACGGTACGCTGGAGGATATAAATGATGCCGGTCATCTCATGAATACGGTGTTTAGCAGGGAATCCACCTGTTCGTACCTCTTTGATAAAGGGTATCAGGCTAACAGCCGTCAAATCAGACCATCAGATACTATCAATCCCTCATATCCGGCAAATATGGGGTCTTATGCCGGAGAGGTAATAAAATCAGGGAAAGGATGCGTTACCATAAGGGCGGAGGTTGTAATTGGTGTACGGGACTTGCTCCAGGTGTTTGAGGAGGTTTCGGAAAAGCCCGCTTTGTTGCACGTCAAGGACATCAAGGTTGATGGGAAAAGGGTGTTTGAGGTAAAGGCGGGAAGTATTGCCACAATTGAGTCAACACAGCAATTGAGACCGGGCGCAAGGCTGTATTTGATTTCTTCACAGAAGGTAAAAGAAACGTTTGCGCCAAAAGCGCCGAAAAAACTTGATGTTTCGCGAGTGCCTGTTGATTTGGAAATCAGCATACAAGCTAATAGTATAGGCATAAAAGGGGTTGTAAGAAAATTTTCATTCTCCACAGATTATCCGGTGAAACTGGAGAAAGGGGTCAGCAGGACAACGGTAGCAGAAGACGTAAAGGCCTGTTTTTCCCGATTGGGTGAAACCCCGTTTGTGCTGGCAGGCATTCATATAAGCATCTCAGGGGATTTATTTATTCCGCTCAGTGTCCTGAATGAAATCCGGAGAGATTATTTCCAGACATTTTCTGAGGAATGGCGGAAAGACAGGGAGCGGGGATGTGAAAATATAAAGAAATGGATACTGGAGAAATGTAGTGAATACAGCAGGATTGGCAGTCAATTGTCCGGCGAAAGCTCCACCTTGACTTCCCCAAATGCCTCTTTAGAAAAGGCGTACCGGGAAGGTTTGAAGGGCGAGGCTGGAGATGAAATCAGGTTGTCACTGAAGGTGGATAAACTGCACTATTTGAATCATATTCCTTTGAAAAGGTTCTCGCGGATATACATTGTCTTGGCGGAGGAAACAGTTCTTCAGCTTAAAAATAATAACGAAGCAATTATATCTGAAGTAAAAGATAGGGTCGTTTTTTCACTGCCTGCCATTATGCGGGATGTAGACAACGGATATATGACGTATGGGTATGTTAAGCAGACCGTGCAGGATTTGATATTGCAGGGTTTTCGGCAATTCCAGATTTCTAACCTTGGCGCCCTGGAACTATTTGAGGGTGAGGAGGTAATGGTGTATGCCGATTATCCTTTGTATTGTTTGAATCCGCTCTCTGCAATGAAATTGGCGGATTTGGGATTTTGCAGGCACACGCACTCGCCTGAGGATGACAAGGAGAATTTGGGGCGGCTGTTTTCCCGAAATGCCGATTTGATTGTTTACCAGGACGTCCCGCTCTTTACCTCAGAAACATGTGTCTGGGCGAATATGAAGAATGCCTGTCCCGGCCGGAGCCGGTGCGGTTTCAAACAGGTATTGCTGGAAAACGAATACGGCGACCGGTTTGTAGCATTGGACGCGGCATGCAAGACCGTGGTGATTGGCGAAAGGCCTTTTTCCATTACCCACCTCATTCCAAGACTTATTGATGCCGGGCAAAAGGTTTTTCGGGTTGATTTCTGTTACAGAGATTACACACCGGAGATGATAAACGGCGTCCTTTCGAGCATTCAAAATCAGGGCAGGATAAAGAACTCCATAGTGGGAAATTACGAACGGGGATTGATCTGAATTCTAATCGCGGAGTGTATGGGAAAAATTCTGATGTGAAGGCAGAACGTTGTGAATTATGGAATCTGTATATTCTGTAAAAAAGTCGTCGTTTAACGAATGGTTCGCAAGACATAATGGGCTTGCGTTTCATGGATGGGTTTTCCACTCAGGGATGTTATTTCTTGATACTGATAAATGGTGGAAAAAGGGCGAGGTGCGGCGCAGACCTCATGAGGGACTGGATTTCTGTTTTTACCGCACGGACGGGCAAATTTCCGCCATTGATGGGGGTACAAATATTCCGGTGATGTATGCAGGGGAAATCCTGAACATAGGTGGCGATTTTCTGGGCAAGTCTTTGTATATCGGCCATGGTATCTGTGACGAGAAGGGGAACAGGCTTTGTACCATTTACGGCCATACGAAACCAATTCACGACGTTGGTGTTGGAAAGGTGTTGAATGAGGGGGACGTTATTGCGGTGGTCGCAGACGAAAGGGCGCACACCACAAAGATTCCACCCCACTTGCATGTGTCAGCGGTGTGGTTGCCCTTGTCTTTTCCCTGCAAAAAACTCGATTGGAAAATCCTGGGCAATTCATCCGCGGCTACCCTTGTGAATCCGCTGGATTTTATTACGAGTTAGAAAGTCCCCTCTTGGGAGGGGATATAAGGGGTGGGTAAGGCGATAACTTCGTGAAATTTTTATTGAGATTTCACAACCCTTGCTCTCGTGAAACTTGTCCTCATGAAAATGGGGCACGGGGGAAACGACCCACCCCTTGCCCCTCCCAAGAGGGGAATAATCCTTGCCAACCTGTAACCCGCATAAATAAAATGGGAATTCTTATATAATTGAGTTAGAAAGGAAACGCCCTTGACAAGGTAAAGGTGTTTCACATATTATTGTGCTTGAAAAATCCCTGAGGAAGTATGGTCGCAGCTAATGTAGTACAGATAAGGGAAGTGTGGCGGGTGATGTTTTTCCCGCCACTCGGCACTATTTTGAAAATATAATCTCATCGCTTGTTCAAAACGGAGGAATTATGAATAGAGTTGCATTTTCTGTGATTACCTGTTTGTTAATTTTTATTGTTAACAGTGTCGTAGCATCTGTGGTAACGCTTGCCGGTGAATCAGAACAGCACATAGGTTACGGCAGAGGGGGAAGGATGCAGGGGGGCGCTGTGTCAGAACGCTCAAAAGAGCCTATCCAGCCGATTCCCGTCAGCTTTGACTTTGACATGGCAAAAATAGAATTGGGAAAGAAATTGTTTTTTGAACCAAGATTGTCAAAATCGGGCTGGATTACCTGCAATTCCTGCCATAATCTCTCAACAGGCGGCGCGGATAATTTGCCAAGTTCCATCGGACATAAATGGATGTCCGGTCCGATAAACTCGCCGACTGTCCTGAATGCAAAATTCAATCTGGCGCAATTCTGGGACGGACGCGCAAAGGACTTGAAAGAACAGGCCAAAGGCCCCATAGCCAATCCCATGGAAATGGCTTCGAACCACGAACTTGCCGTAAGTGTGTTGCAGTCAATACCGGAGTATGTGCAGTGGTTTAAAGAGGTCTATGGAGATGGAAAGGTTACCATTGATAATACAGCGGATGCGATTGCGGCATTTGAAGAAACATTGACTACGCCAAACTCAAGGTTTGACTGGTGGTTGAAGGACTATGACGACAAAATTTCGGAATACGAAAAGGAAGGATATGATTTGTTTAAGAGCAAGGGTTGTATTGTTTGCCATAACGGTTTTGGCGTAGGAGGAAGCTCTTTTCAAAAATTTGGCGTAGCAAAGCCATATAGCAAAGACACCCAGACCCTTGGCAGATACGACGTGACAAAGGAGGAAAAAGATAAATACGTATTCAAAGTGCCCCTCTTGAGAAACATTGCCCTGACGGCGCCTTACTTCCACGATGCAAGCACGTGGAGTTTGAGTGAGGCCGTTTCCGTCATGGCAGCATATCAACTGGGGGTAACGATTACTGCAGATGAGACGGGCAAGATTGTTGCGTTTCTCCAAACCTTAACCGGAGATCAACCTTCAATTGTTTTTCCCATACTACCGCCTTCTGGCGCAAATACTCCAAAGCCAAATTGGAATTGATGCGTTTTCAGCAAATTTACCGAAAAAATCTTGAGGCAGCCGAATAGTTACCGGGATTTATTGTTTGACATAAATTTTAATAAATGTTATTAATCTTTTAAGTACTTTTTGCTATAGATTGTAGACAATGTGGACATCGTGAGTATTTTGACAAAGGCAAACCCTGAGTGATTGGGGGGCGCAAAGGAAAGGGTCTTTTAACGCAGAGCCAAAAAAGATAGCCTTACTGCCGAAAGTGTTTGACGTGAACATTTTTGCAGTAAGGCTTTTGTTTTATATGGCGCTAATATCTTTGGATTATCTAACGGAGAAGGAATCAGGTATGAAAATAATGAAGACGGCGTTTGGTTTTATGATAGGATTTGGTGTGGCAGTTCTCTGTACTGTACAGCAGGCTGTAATTGCAGAAGAAGCGGTTCCGGAGGGATCGGTATCGCAGCCAGGCGATTTCGCACAGGGGGAAGTGGGTGTGCTGAGGGCAGCAGTCGAGTCGTTGACTGGCGATGTGTATGCCGAACCTTCAAGATGGCAACCGCTCTCCTTAGGCTCTTTCTTCAGCGAGGGCTGGAATGAAGCCTGGGCGAGTCCATCGAATGGCGAGGGTGGCGCCCCCCGGCAGGGTTGGCTCAACGCTGCTGATGGTGTTTTCTACCGGCTCAATATCGCTACTTTTGGTTACGCACATGGCGCTAACGGCGCAGGCGACCAGTATACTGGCGGCGACACGCTTTACACGTCACTTAGCAGGCGGTTTGCGCTGCAATACGACGTCCCTTATGTTGTTTCAAAACAAGGATCTCAGGGACAACCGAGTCATACCAGCTTTGGTGATTTTCAGATTACACCTCGCTTTATTCTCTCAGAGACAAAAGCCGTAACACAGTCGTTTAATCTGTCTTTTCGGACGCCAACCGGTGACGAGGATACCGGAAATGGCGTAGCGGCGGTAACTCCAAATTACCAGTTCTGGGCGAACTGGTGCAAAGGGCTCGTTCTGCGCGGCAGCGCGGGTTTATCGCTTCCTTATGATAATGTGGATGATACTAACGCCCGTTCGTTGTTAGTTGGAAACCTCGCGGTTGGCTACTACTTCACACCGCACGAATGCACTCCCGTGGGTGACCTAGTAGGATATGTCTCTGCTAACTTCAACCACGCGGTAGACGACAGGGGTCCTAACGACCCTACCAATGTGACGATTACCCCTGGTTTCCGGACGCATTTGGGGCAGAACTGGTATCTATTAGGCGGAGTTGAGTTTCCTGTCACCGAACCAAAGTCGTTCGACTACCAGCCGATGATGGGACTCATGCTGGTGTTCTAAGATAGGAGAGTGGCAGACCGTTAATGTCTGCAATTAAGTATCTCCCCAAAAGGAACTTCTTTGTTTCGAACATAATCAACGGTGTGTTTGCGCACCTTTGCGACTTGATTGTATCTCATTATAGTCATAAGCGTAATTATGCCTCTAAATATTCAAAATCTTGAACGAAACAAACCCCTCTCACCGGTTACTACGTACAAAATCGGAGGGCCGGCGGATTTGTTTGTCGAGGTTCACACGCTCGATGAGTTGGTGCATGCCATATCAGAAGCCCGCGGCAACAACGTCCCATTTTTTGTGCTGGGTTGTGGGGCGAATATCCTCGTTACCGACAAGGGGTTTCGCGGTCTGGTTATTCGTAATCGTGCAAACAAGATTGCATTTCTTGAGCAGGGGCGGGTAATGGCTGAAAGTGGCGTCGTAGTAGAAGACCTGATAGGACAATGCAGAGAGCGTGGTTTGTCGGGTTTCGAACACTTCAGTGACATCCCCAGCACCGTTGGCGGCGCTATGTGGCAGAACCTGCATTTCCTGTCGCCAGACAGAAAACAGACGGTGTTTATTGCGGGAATTGTCCTGACTAGCCGTATATTTACGGAAGAAGGGCAGTTTCGCACGGTCGGGGTAAATTACTTTCAGTACGGGTATGATACGAGTATCTTGCAGACGCGAAAGGATATTGTCCTGGATGTTACCTTCCAGCTCAGTCCAAAGCCAAAGGAAGAAATTATGGCGGTGATTGATGTAAATATAGCCTGGCGACGCGCAAAACAGCCGCAACTGGCGGCATTTCCAAGCTGTGGTTCTGTTTTTAAGAAAATTAAAATTGACGACAAAGATATCGGGGCAGGCAGGCTAATTGACCAAGCAGGCCTCAAGGGCATGCGTATTGGCGGGGCGGAGGTATCCAGGTTGCATGCGAATTTTATTGTCAATACGGGCAACGCCACAGCCAGCGACGTTCTGCAATTGATCAGTCATGTACAAGAAGAGGTAAAACGGAAACTTGGATATACGCTGGAGCCGGAGATTCGCGTGGTTGGGGAGTTGTAGAGGGGAAACTAATAAGTTGAGAAGAGGGGAAGTTGTGATAACGAAAACTGGAAGATGAGAAGTTGGGAATCTCCCAACCGCTCATCCCCGCATCTTCACAACTACGGCAGGTTTAGGTTTGTAACCTGAACCCATTGGTTTAGCTGACCTTTACGTTGATCTGCTTCGGCTTCACCTCTTCCTTCTTTTGCAGGGTAATCTCAAGCACGCCGTTCTTGCACTCCGCCGTTACCTTGTTAGTGTCAACCGAGCTCGGAAGGTCAATTGAGCGCGAGAAACCGCCATAGCGTCTCTCCATACGGTAGTAATTTTTACCCTTTTCTTCCTTCTCTTCTTTCTTTTCACCCTTGATCAAAAGAGTATTGTCTTTTACCGATATGTCAATTTCCTTTGGGTCAATACCGGGAATTTCCGCCTTTACCATAAATTTTTCATCAGATTCCGCCAGATCAATGGGCGGTATCCATGCCCCGGTTTCCATCCCAAAATCAGACAAATCCCCACCCTTGAAAAATCTGTCCAGCATCCGGTTCATTTCATTCTGGAGCGATGAAATGGTGGGTAAATGCGACCACTTAATCAGGTCTCTTGCCATAGCACATTCCTCCTTAAAAAAATGACACTAAAATAAAAAACTAATACGCGTGCTTTACGAATTCGCAAAACCTATGCCTGGTATGTGATTCCAATGTTGAGAGATAAATAATCATTTGCTATGCAAAAACTTATGAAGAAATTATGATTTTCAAATGCGGGTTTGTGCCAAATATAGTTGCTGTCATTTTGGCAGGAATGCTTTATCAGATGTCATTTTGTGAAAGTAATTTTTAATTTCCTTGAAACATTTTGTTAAAGTTTGCTACAATCTCCACTTATGGAAATCAATAGAAACACCGTAATTAAAGACCTTATTGAGTCACATCCAGAGACGCTTGCCGTTTTCAAAAAGTACAATCTTGTCATAGCCGGTGGGGTGCGTGGACCCAACGAGCCTATTGCCTTTTTTGCGAAGGCGCACGAGGTTGATTATGACACCCTTGTGAGAGAACTCAACGAGGCAATCGCGAAGGGCGGCGGCGAACTTGTCGAAATTCCCGCGCTGGAAGAGGATAAAGTCTATGAAAGATTTGTTAAAACGGCCATCGTTTTAACGCTCACCGTTGGTGTTACGTTTGGCGCTATTATCCTCAGCTATATCGCCATCAAATTAAACTTCAATTCAGTTTATTACACGCTTATTCAGGCGCATGGCCATGCGCAAATTTATGGATGGGTGGGGCTTTGCATTATGGGTTTCGCCTTATATATCATTCCACGGGTAAAGAATACTGAACTCAGGTACCGACGTCTGACAACCGCCTGTTACGGCTTTGCCGTCACGGGTATCCTCATGAGGATCATTGTGCAGCCTTTACCGTATAGCGCTATGAGGTTTCTGCTCCCACTCTCCGCAATTTTTGAAATCATTTCGATATTCCTGTTCGCGCTCATTATTTTAAGAACCATTCTGGCGAGCAAGGAGAAGATCGGTATATTCGACAAGTTCTTCAAGGCGGGGATTATCTGGTTCCTCATTTCCACGTGCATGAATCTGGGAATGATTTTTTATATATACAAACATTCCCTGTACGAAATCCCCAGGCACTTTTTCAGTCCTTACGTGCATCTCTACCTTTTTGGCTTTGTGCTCATGTTTATCTTTGCCATCAATGTAAGAACGGTATATGCCTTTCTTGACATAAAGCCCGTTAGGGAAAAGGCGGTCAACTTAACCTTTTGGATTATTAATATATCCATTCCAATTTACTTCATTACGAACTTCTTTGCGGATAAAAGTATCGTAGCGTTACGGTTGTCGCAGGCCGTTGTATTCCCCATGTCGTTTGCCCTTTTAACGTTTATTTTCGGTTTGCGTGTGTTTGAGCGCTCCACAAAGGAACTGCAAGACGTGGTTATGGACAGGAGTTACGCAAAGACTATCCGTACTGCGTACATCTGGCTCATTGTCAGCGCCGGTATTCTGCTTGTTATGCCGTTTCTGGGACACGGGACAGAACTACAAAAGCGATTCCACGGTTCTTTAAATCATGCCCTTACCGTTGGATTCATAACGATGATGATCATTGGCTATGCCTCCAAGATGATTCCCACCTTTAAAGGAATCAACATGCACAGCATACGATTGTCAAATATGACATTTATCCTGTTGAATACCGGTTGTTTCCTGCGGGTTTTTTCACAGATACTGGTAGGGACGAGCGGAAAGACCATGTTTTATGCCATCATGGGGACGTCGGGTTGGTTTGAGCTGGCGGCGTTGGGTATTTTTGGATACAACCTGTGGAAGACAATGAATGCGGTACAGGAGACAAAACAGCCTGTGGCTGCAAAAAAATTGACTGAAATTACAAAGGATACAAAGGTCTTTGATATTGTTGACCAGTATCCGGACACGCTTCAAATATTCCTCGACTTTGGATTCAGCCAAATGGCAAATCCCGTGATGCGGAATACTATGGGAAGGGTTGCAACCATTGATATGGCGACCAAGATGCACAATGTGGACATGGACAAATTTCTCAAAGCGCTCAATGACAAGATTACCGTAAAAAAGTAATCTCCCGCCAGCCGCTTTCATCCCCCAGTTTAAGGTTTACTAATTTCAAGCCAATCCCGTAGCGCGGGTGGTTTATCCCCCGCTCTTAGCCGACCACGCATGTCCCCGACACCGATCGGGGAAGGGATCGGCGCTACAAATAAGTTGTTTTGTTTTAAAAGGCAAAACAAAACCTAAATAAAATTGCGCGGTATAAGGGTCTCACATGATTAAAACGTTTATCCGTGATATTCCAAAGGCGGAGCTCCATATTCACATCGAAGGCTCTCTGGAGCCCGATTTGATGTATGAGATCGCAGGCCGGAACAAGCTGAAATTTCCTTTTAATTCCATAGACGAGGTGCGCAACGCCTATCAGTTCGCTCATCTCAAGGCATTTCTTGACGTTTACTACGAAGGCGCCAGCGTATTGGTGCAGGAGAGGGATTTCTACGACGTGACCCTTGCGTATCTGAAAAGGGCGCATGCCCAGCAAGTGCGGCATGCTGAAATATTTTTTGACCCGCAAACCCACACCGGCAGAGGCATATCATTTGAGACGGTAATTACCGGCATACACCGCGCCCTGGTTGACGCGCATCAGCGATTCGGCGTTTCTTCAAGACTCATCATGTGTTTTTTGCGGCACCTCAGCGCTGATTCGGCTATGGACACCCTGAAGCAGGCGCTGCCATTCAAGGGATGGATTGTCGGAGTTGGGCTTGATTCCTGCGAGGTAGGCCACCCACCGGAGAAGTTTACCCGTGTCTTTGACAAGGCGCTGGAAGAAGGGTTTTTGACCGTCGCCCATGCCGGTGAGGAAGGACCTGCCGAATATGTCCGGCAGGCGCTGGAAAAACTTAAGGTATCGCGCATTGATCACGGGGTGCGCTGCGTTTCTGACACACAATTGGTCAGGAAGCTGGTGGCAGGGCAGGTGCCGCTAACCGTTTGCCCGCTTTCTAATATAAGGCTTCGGGTCTTTGATTCCATGAAAAAACACAATCTGAAACACATGCTGGATATGGGGCTCTGCGTGACCGTGAATTCCGATGATCCCGCTTATTTTGGAGGTTATATAACGGAGAATTTTTTGGCCGTGCAGGAAGCGTTGAACCTGAGCCATGATGATATTTACCGGATGGTAAGGAATTCATTCGAGGCTGCGTTTCTTGACAATCAAGGGAAGCAGGCGCTCGTAGCAGAACTGGATGCCTTTGTGTCGGAGTATAACCTGAGAAGCGTAGAAGGGCACAAAATGGTCAAAAAGACTGAAAGTGTTTTTAAATCCCCAGCTTGATTACCCTTGTTTTTCATGACCACTTGGTGTGTTGTGTCGCCTCATTCAAATCAATAATCTGTTCTTGTACAACAGCAACTTCTGCCTTTTCAGCTTCTGTCCCAAAAATTTCTGGTTTTGTCTTTTCCTGGGTATTGAACTGCATCTCAAAGAGTTTCTTGTAAAGTCCTCCCTGTGCAAGGAGTTCCTGGTGAATGCCTGTTTCTATGATCCTGCCCTTATCAAGCACCACGATCAAGTCGGCGTGTAGTATTGTTGAAAGACGGTGCGCGATAACAAAGGTGGTGCGGTCTTTTACCAACCGGTAGATGGCATTCTGGATGAGCTGTTCTGTCTCCGTATCCACAGATGAAGTGGCTTCATCCAGGATCAGGATGCGTGGGTTGGCAAGGATGGCGCGGGCGATGGCAATGCGCTGCTTTTGTCCGCCGGAGAGCTTCACGCCGCGTTCTCCTATGATGGAATTATATCCGTTGGGCAGGACGGTGATAAAGTCGTGGGCATTTGCTGCCTGGGCGGCAGTTTCAATTTCCTTGTCTGAAGCGTCATGTCTGGCATAGGCGATGTTCGTTTTTACCGTGTCATTAAAGAGAAACGGTTCCTGCAGCACCATGGCCATTTGTTTTCTGAGGGAATGGAGTTTTACGTCCTTGATATTATAACCATCAATGAAGATATCCCCTTTTGTGGGGTCATAGAATCGGGGGATGAGTTTTGTGAGTGTGGTCTTGCCGCTGCCGCTGGGTCCTACGAGCGCAATCATCTGGCCAGGTCGGGCCGTTATGCTGATGTCTGTCAGGACTTCCCTGCCCGGCTCGTACCAAAAATCAACGCCTCTGAATTCCACCGTTCCCCGAACCGGCGGCAGGTCAATGGCATGGGGCGCATCCTTTAAATCGCTTGGCGTGTCAAGGATTTCAAAGACCCGTTCTGTTGAGGCAATGGCGCGCTGCACCTGGTTGTAAAACCTGGTTAATCCGGTAATAGGCCCGTACATCATCTGGAGATAAGGGAAGAATATTACAAAGGTGCCCGCTGAGAGTTGTCCCTGCAGCACCTTGTATCCGCCCAGGCAGATGACAACGACCGCGCCTGTTTCGGTAATCAGGTCTACAATGGGTCGCAGGGTGGAGACCAGTCGCAATATGCGGACGTAGAGGCTGTAGTTTTCGTAGTTTTTCTTCCGGAAGCGCTCCATCTCTTCGGTTTCCTTGGCAAATCCTGCGATGGTCTTGATGCCTGAGATATTATCTTGGATCAGGGAATTGAGTTCGCCCGTTTTATCTCTCAGGGAACGGAAGACCTTCCTGATCCTTTTGCCAAAATTGTAAGTGCAGAGTGAGATGAAAGGGCAGACAACTAAGGCAATGCTGGTAAGCTGCCAGTCGAGCCTTATGCAAAAGTAGAGTATCCAGCCGAATTTGAACATATCGGTGATAAAGGTGATGACCGGTCCGACAATCGCCTGTTCGAGTGAATTGACGTCGTTCATGAGACGGCTCATGATATCGCCGGTTTTGTTGTTCTCGAAATAGGTGAGAGGGAGCCGTTGGATATGGTCGTAGAGCTGGTTCCGTAAGTCGAAGATGAGCCTCTGCCCCAACTCTGACGTAAGGAATCCGTGAACCAGCATAATCCCGCTGCTTGCGGCGTGCAGGATAATAAAACTCACAGCAAGAAAAATCAGCGTGACGATGGTTTGGTTGTGATGTTTAAACCAATGAGTGTGAATACTGTGCGATGCCTTTAACAAAGGTTTTGAAAGAGGGATGGAACTCTTTTGTTCGTGAGCATGGGAGTCGTTGCGAAGCGGCGGATTGTCGCTGCCTTTTGCACTTTTAACATATTTATCGGCTATCTTGATTTCATCCACGGCAATGCCCAGTATTTGTGTCGGCAAGACGGCAATATATGCGCTTATGGCTGAGAGAATAAGGATGATTGTGGATTTGTACCAGTACGGTTTTAAATAGCCAAGAAGCCTGATATATGTGCCGTTTGGCGTGGCGTTTTTTCCTATGCTATTCATATCTGAGCGCATCAATCGGATTGAGTCTCGATGCCTTTCTTGCAGGATAATAACCAAAAAAGATGCCGACTATATTTGAAAAAAGAAAGGCGACGGCAATGGACATGGGCGATAGCAGCGAAGGCCACTGTCCGTAAGAAGAAATCAATTTTGACACGACAATGCCCATAATTACCCCGACTATCCCGCCTATGGAGCTTAAAACCGTTGCTTCTGTCAGGAACTGAAAAAGGATGTCTTTTTCCCTGGCGCCGACGGCCATCCGTATGCCAATTTCCCTTGTCCTTTCGGTGGTGGAGACGAGCATGATGTTCATTATGCCGATGCCGCCCACAATCAGGGACACGGATGCGATGCTTCCGAGGAGGACGGTCATGGTGCGACTTGTTTCCATGATGGTTGAAGCAAATTCAATCTGGCTGACAACGGTGAAATCGTTTTCTTCGCTGGGTCTCAGCCGGTGGCGTTGTCTCAGCAATGAAGTGATCTGTTCGATTGCCTCGAATCGTTCCTCCGCAGTAACCGATGAAGCGAGGATTATGCCAATGTGCGTCACCCCCATAATCTTCCTTTGCACGGTTGTGTATGGCATGAGGGCGATGTCATCCTGGTCCTGCCCGGTGGGGGATTCCCCTTTGGCGCTTAATACCCCGACAACCTTGAAGGGCACGTTGTTTACCCGAATCCATTTGTCTACCGGGTCAAGTGTGCCGAATAAGTTTGCAACTACCGTCTGTCCCAGTACGCATACCTTGGACGCAGTGTTTATATCCTGCTGGCTGATAAATCTTCCCGATGCCAGCGGCCAGTTTCGTATAATCAGGTAGTCTGCCCCTGCGCCGGATACGGAAGTTGTCCAGTTTAAATTGCCGTAGACCACCTGCGTATTCGTCCTGATGCCCGGCGAAACGTAGCTGACTGCGCTGCACTCCTTTTCAATAGCGAGGGCGTCATCTGCCGTCAGCGTAATTGTGCCGGTGGTTCCCCTGGTTGCGGTATGTGTGGTACTGATAGGGATGACAATGAGGACGTTTATACCCAGGCTTTCGAGCTGCTTTTCGACCATAACCTTGGCGCCCTGCCCGATGCTTACCATAACGATTACCGCGCCCACGCCGATAACGATGCCGAGGATTGTCAGAGAGGAACGCATCTTGTTCCTCATAATTGCTCGTAGGGATATTTTAAAAAGCGATGGCACAGGTAAGAATTCTTTAGAAATTGAGAACACCACAAAATTATAGAAATAAGCACGATGTTTTTGCGAATAGTAACGATTAAAGAATACCATTCAACAAACGCATAAACAAGAGATTTTGCAATTGCATAGCAGGGGGGGGGAAATGCTTCACAGTGTTGGAGATTGTACGGTATTTTCCTGCAGTACACCTTAAACATTACGAAAAACTAGCAGAAGTTGTAGGCATACATTTAAGATTTCAAGAGAGATTCCATGTTGACAGAATACGCTTATGCGTATATATTCACGTGATACAAATATGAATATACTATCCACTATTAATGGTTTTGAGTGGGACGAAGGTAACATCACCAAGAACTGGGAAAGTCACGGTGTTACACATATTGAATGTGAGGAAGTTTTTTTTAACGTCCCTTTTGTCGTAAATGTAGATGAACCGCATTCTATATCAGAAGCACGTTATTATGTTCTGGGTAAGACAAACAGCAGGCGGCTACTGTTCCTGGTGTTTACTATAAGGAATGACAAGATAAGGATAATATCAGCAAGGGATATGAACAGGAAAGAAAGGAAAATATATGAGCAAACTGAAAAGCATGCCGAAATTTAAGACGGAAGATGCGGAGCGTGAATTTTGGTCAACGCATGATTCTACAGAATATATTGATTATTCAAAAGCAAAGAGAACGTTGTTCCCAAATTTAAAACCTACTACGAAGACAATATCTATACGGTTGCCAGAATCGCTTATTGAAAAATTAAAAGTACTGGCTAACAAAAAAGACGTTCCGTATCAATCTCTTTTAAAAGTATTACTCGCTGAAAAGGTAGATGAAGAATTAATTACAAAGAGCTGAGATTAGTTATTATTCAGGAAATAAAGAGTGGAAAACCGAGAACAATTCCATTGAACCAAGTTGCTTTAGATGTTCTGGCGGAAAAATCAAAGATAATGAATATCAAAAATGACCTGGTGTTTTCCAGTAGCGTTTGTAAGAAAATTGATCGTCACAATCTGCGAAGGGCATTTAATATAGCAACAAAAAAGGCTGGTGTAGATGATTTTCACTTCCACGACCTGAGGTACACCTTTGCAACGCGTGTGGCGCAAAAAGGGATTGACATTTATAAAATCTCGAAGCTATTAGGTCATCATGACATTCGGATGACACAGCGTTATAGCCATCATTGTTCTGTCAGATGGAGGGACGGAATTCAGATTTTAGAGGTTGACTACAATTTGACTACAGTTGGGGAAAAAAGAGATGTATCAAATGTCTGAAACCCTTGATTTTAGTGGTCGGGGTGGCGGGATTTGAACCCACGACCTCTTGAACCCCATTCAAGCGCGCTAGCCAAGCTGCGCTACACCCCGACTTTGCCTTATTATATTGTCTTTTTGTCTTTTATCAACTGAAATCCCTTTTGAATTTCGCTTTGACATTACCCATGTTTTCCCATATAATCTGACTTTGCGTCGAAAACAAATACCTTTTGTATTGTATACTTAATATTCCAATTTTTTTACTACATGGCTAAAAAAACTAATAGCAAATCAAAAAAAACTCCATTCTCCATCGGATATATCCTGATTTTTCTTGCCGTTATGTACGTCGTACAGATGTTCCTCTCGCCCAGAGCAGAAGAGATATCGTTCAGCCAGTTCAGGCTCTATTTGAAGAATGGCAATATATCCGACTGTACTGTTGGTTCCAATCTCATCCGGGGTCATTACAGGAAAGTATCAGTTGAAGGCGACAAGGAAGAAAAAGTTGCCTTTGTTACCGTGCCAATACAAGACATGGACCTTGTCAATGAACTTGAATCGCAGAAGGTTCGGTTCAAAGGGGCGGTTGAAAATAATTTCCTGAAAAATGTGCTAATGTGGTGGGTGTTTCCCTTTGGTATTATGGCGCTGGGATGGTTTTTCCTCTTTCGTAAAGTCGGCGGGATGGGCTCGCCTTTTATGTCATTTGGTAAGGCAAAGGTGAAGTTGTACTCTGATAATGGGGCGCAGCGGACAACGTTTGTTGACGTTGCCGGATGCGATGAGGCGAAGGAGGAGTTAAAAGAGATTATAGACTTTCTTTCATACCCAGACCGGTTCCAAAAGCTGGGTGGAAAAATTCCCAAAGGCGTGCTTCTCATAGGCCCGCCGGGCACAGGCAAAACGCTCCTCGCAAGGGCTGTAGCGGGCGAGGCTGGAGTGCCGTTCTTTTCCATCAGCGGGTCAGACTTTGTTGAAATGTTCGTTGGTATGGGCGCTGCGCGTGTACGAGACATGTTCGAACAGGCGAAGGAAAAGGCGCCGTGCATTGTATTTATTGATGAAATAGACAGCGTTGGCCGTCAGCGCGGCACCGGACTGGGCGGTGGTCATGATGAACGAGAACAGACCCTCAACCAGCTCCTTGCAGAGATGGATGGCTTCAATTCACAAAAAGGGGTTATCATTGTTGCCGCTACCAATCGGCCAGACGTGCTGGATAGCGCATTGCTGCGTCCCGGACGCTTTGACCGTCAGATAACCGTTGATAGGCCTGACCTTATTGGCCGTGAAGCTGTCCTTGCGGTTCACGCAAAGAGCATAAAATTGGCTACAGAAGTAAGTCTGAAGGTCATTGCGAAACGTACACCCGGCTTTTCAGGCGCAGACCTGGCAAATGTTATCAACGAGGCGGCGCTCCTTGCAGCAAGGCACAATAAGAACTTTGTAGGTATGGAAGAATTAGAGGCCTCTATAGACAGGGTGATAGCCGGTCCTGAACGAAAGAGCAGAATTATGAGCGACGTGGAGAAAAAGACCGTTTCGTTTCACGAATCAGGCCATACCCTCGTGGCTGCTTTACTCCCAAACACTGACCCGGTGCACAAGGTTTCCATAATTCCACGAGGAACTGCCGCGCTGGGTTACACCATGCAGTTGCCGATGGAAGATAAGTATCTGACTAACGAATCAGAAATTCTGGATACCCTTTGTGTGTTGCTCGGCGGTCGCGCTGCTGAAGAAATCGTGCTTCATGAAATATCTACTGGCGCGCAAAACGATCTGGAGAAGGCTTCGCATCTGGCCAGAAATTATGTATGCAGATTTGGTATGAGCAGAAAGCTGGGACCTCAGACCTTTGGCAGACAATCGGGGAACATCTTCCTTGGACACGATCTCGTCCAGGAAAAAGAATACAGCGATAAAACAGCTGTCATTATTGATGAAGAGGTTACCCTCATCATTATGGGAAGCTATGAAAAAACAAAAAAATTGCTCAGCGATAATAAAGCGAAACTGGAACTCCTGGCAATGAAATTGGAAGAGGAAGAGGTTCTGGAGGGAGAACAGGTGCTGGAATTGTTAGGTATTGAAAAGAAACGTCCGAGAACCCATAAAGAGGCAGATATAGCCCCAATCGTGCAGCCTCAGCAAAATCTGCAATTTATAAATAAGGAACCAGACAAAAGCTAAACCAAGACGGGCAACTCCCTCTTTTACTGTTTCGCTGGTTACTGCATTTCCGCTAAAAGGCTTTGTGGAAGATTAAAATTAGAATATACGTTTTGCACGTCATCATGTTCCTCCAGCGCCTCCATAAGTCTCAGTACTTTTCGGCCTGTCTCATCTTCTAAATCAATGTTGTTTTTGGAAATCCAGCTTACTTCTGCAGTTTCAACTTTTATGCTTTTACCCTCGATTGCTTTTCTTACCTTGCTCAAATCAGACTGTGGGCACGTCACTTGAAATACTTCCCCGGTTTTTATTAAGTCATCGGCGCCAGCATCCAGCGCCAACATCATCAGGTCGTCTTCATTGAGATTGTTGCTGTTCACGATAATCAGCCCCTTTTTTTCAAACATCCACGACACGCAACCCGCTTCTCCCAGGTTCCCGCCAAATCGCTCAAACACCTTTCTTATTTCAGGGGCGGTTCTGTTTTTGTTATCCGTCAGAATTTCCACCAGCAGGGCTACCCCATGCGGTCCGTACCCCTCGTATAAGCACTCAAATAACTCCGTGTCTCCGGCAGAATCTCCTGTCCCTTTCTGAATAGCGCGTTCAACATTATCCTTCGGCATGTTAACAGCGCGGGCTTTATCCAGCGCAAGCTGCAATTTTGGATTCATATCCGGATCGCCCCCTTTTCTTGCGGCCACTGTGATCATACGGGATATCTTAGAAAATGCCTTGCCTTTTTTGGCGTCCGTTGCACCCTTTTTATGCTTTATACTTGCCCAATGTGAATGTCCAGCCATTTGCCATTATTCCTCTAAAAATGTTTCTTGAAATATTCCTGTCAATTACGGTAACTTCGTGTTCATTTCTGAGCATTAATGCCCGGCAGCGGCTTCAACTTCCCGGTGATTAGCAATAACTTTTGAACTCGTTTCCTCTAATGAAATAAGTTTTTTAACCTTTTCAAGTTTTGCCGCAATATTTTCCATCTGTGTTTCACTGTTACGCAGGTTTTTATATAACACACGGGCTTTTTCCCAAACCACTATCGCCTTGTCCCAGTGTCCCAGACTAAAATGAACGTCCCCAATGTGTTCGTATATCTCTGGTTCTTCCAGGAGTTGTACTGCTTCCTGTAGTTTTTGAAGCGCTGTAATCAGATAATCATTTCTTCCTTCCACCTGCGCCTTTTTATAGTATGCCCAACCAAGACTATCTATATAAGCGCCATTCTTCGGCTGCGCCTTCAATGCCCTGTTAATCAACTGTACGGCTTCGTCCAGAGATTTATTGTTTTCGACAAGCAGATAACCGAGGAAATTGCTCGCCTCGTGAAAATCCGGGTCGTGCTTCAGGGTCATCCGCAATTCTTCTTCGACTTTATTGTATTTTTTATCGGTATAATACAGATTTGCCAGCAGAAAGTGGGCATCCCTTTTTGTCTCTTTATCCATTGGAATCAGTTTCATGCTCTCAATGACGGCGATTGCGTCGCCAATCATTTGCCGGTTCCGGTAAATCTGGCAGAGCATAAAATATTCCTTTGGGTTCTTGCTACCGGCGTCTACATTTTTCTTAAGGATTTCCTGGGTCTTTTTGATTTCTTCATTCTTTTTGGATTCCTGTTTCATTCTTCCGTATATTTCCGACAATGCAAGATGCATAACCCAGTTTTCGGGATCCTTTGCCAGAAAGACTTTTGACTCCTTCACGGCATTCTCATAATCACTGAGCGCATCATAACAGAGTGTCAGATAGAAACTGGCAAAGCTTAATTTCGGATCAGACTCTTTCACCTTCAAAAAATACTCCAAGGCTTTTTTAATATCATTTTTCTCGAAATATCGTTGGCCTATTTCATAGTATATTTTAGCCGGTTCGCTAACGAGCTTCTGGTCGAACATGTTCTTGTAACACGCAGCGCCCTTTTCCATCATCCCGTTCTGCATATAAAGATTGGCGAGTCTGTACAGGGCATCAGCCAAAAATACGTTATCCAGCTTGGTTGTCTTGCACTGGCGGGCGCGTTCGTACTCCGTTATT